>WNGB01000035.1_pt1 | contig 151572 bp, 150 predicted proteins | sample 5400681 | NCBI WGS metagenome assembly WNGB01 (sample SAMN13153367, study PRJNA577476) | soil metagenome | isolation source: 115 cm soil or saprolite under grassland replicate 2 | place: USA:California | collected 2016-06-15
ACGCCGAGCGCCGACGCCACCCCGACCAGCCTTGAGATATGCATCTCCGCGTTGCCGTCGTACGACACGAGGTGGCTGAGCACCAGCATGCCGGCGCCGGCTCCCACCAGCGTGGCGGCGGCCGCGTGCACCGGCCACAGTGGACCGACCCGGACCCGGGTCAGCTTGATCGCGATCGCCACCAGGCCGGTCGCGACGACGACGGTGCACGCCCAGGTGGCGACGCCGATGTCGTACGCGAGGCCGGTGGGGAGGAACAGTACGCCGCCCACGGCCAGGAACCCGGCCCCGCCGAGCACGACTCCGAGTGCGGTCGTCATCGACCTGCGGACGGCCATGGCGAGCCCGGCGACGAGCAACAGCACCGAGCCTAGGAAGTACGGGTCGTAGGGGCTGCGGTAGACGTACCAGCCGGGGGACTCGTCGTACCAGGCCTTCTGGGACTCGTGCGGACCTGGCCAGTTGAGGCCGATCAGGAGCAACGCGCCGACGATCAGCCCCGCCACGCCCCACCACGGAACCCCAGACCCTTCCGGGGGTACGGCGGCCGGCTCGGCCTCCGTGGCCGGCCCGGGCTCCGTGGCCAGCGCGGCCTCGGCGACCAACCCGGGAACCGGCGCCGGCTCGGGCGGCGCAACCGCCACCGGCTCCGCGACCGGCTCGGGCTCCGCGACCGGCTCGGGCTCCGCGACCGGCTCGGCCACCGGCTCCGCCACCGCGACGGCCGGTGCGGCGGGTACGGCGACTGGCTCGGGCTCGGGTTCGACGACCGGTTCGGCCAGTCGTACGTGCACCGGGATCCGGTGTTCCCCCGTCGGTCCCTTGAGCAGTACGTCCGCCTTGGTGTCACCGGGGTCCGTGGGCGCGGCCGTGACGCGTACCGTCGCGCCGTCCTGTGCCACGCGCAGCCAGGAAGCCGCGGCAGACGCGGCGGCGACAACGGCGAGCGGCGGTCCGTCGACCTGGAACTGTCCCGAGGCGGTGTCGCCCGGGGCCACCGTTCCCAGGTCAAGCGCGTGCGCGGAGGCGCGCGGCGTCGCCTCCGAGACTCCCCGCCGGGCCGCCTCGGAGACCCGCCGGCTGTCGTCGTCGATCATCTCCCGCAGCGCCTGCCACGCCGCGTACGCCTGCCCGAGATCGGCGCCACGCACCCGTTGCCGCAGGGCGTCGACCACTCCGAACCGGGTGGCGGTGAGCGGGCTGTCCATCGCCTCGACGAGTTCGGGGGGCAGCGGGGTCGGGATGATCCGGCGGATCCGGCTGCGCGCGAGCAGCAACTCGCCCTGGGAGCCGAAGGTCCACATCTGCGGGGTCTGGTGCGGGGTCTTGCGGTGCACCCGGTCGGACACGAAGTCGACCAGCTCGGACACGCCGACCCAGCCGTCGCCGTCGCGGTCGGCTTCGCCGGTGGTGAGCCCGTCGACCACGGCGCCGGTGAACACCGACGGGGTGGGTCGGGCGCCGGAGGCGAGCTGGTCGCCTTCGAAGGCGTACTCCATGGCGCTCGAGGCGGTGACCACGACGCGGCCGCGACCGCCGCCGACGTCCTGCTGGCCGGCGAAGGCGTCCTGGACCTGGGCCTCGCCGGCGGCGCGGACCACCATGCCGCGGGGGAAGGCGCCGCCGTAGCAGCAGTCGAGGAACAGCGCGATCCGCTGCGCCCGGCTGTCGGCCATCTGCCGGTTGACGAAGTCGGCGGCGACCGCGGTGGAGGCGAGCCGGGACGGCCGGGTGTCGGCGACCGCGAGGTACAACTCGCCGGCCGCGTTCTTCAACCCGTGGCAGGAGAAGTGCAGCAGCAACAGGTCCTCGGGAGAGCGGTCGGCGAAGAAGTCCTCCACCGCGACCCGGATCTGCTGCGCCGACTGGTTCTGCACCACGGTGACCTGGAACCCGCCGACCGACGGGTCCGCGAGCGCCTCGGCCAGCGCGGCCGCGTCCTGGGCGGGAGCCACCAGCCGGCGCAGCCCGGGGTCGGCGTAGTCGTCGTTGGCCACGACCAGGGCGTGGCGGGAACCGGCCATCAGGTCACCGCGTGCCGGGCGATCCAGTCGTCCACCAGTCGCCGCTGCACCTCGTCGGTCGCGGCGGTCAACTCCAGCACGTCCCCGCCGATCTCCACCCGTACGGCGTGGCGGCCCCGGCCGGCCCAGTCGCGTACCACGCCGACCATCGCGGTCAGCAGTGCGACCGTGGGCTGCAGCGTCACCGCGAGGGCGCCGGCGATCATCGTCAGGTCGCCCCGGGTGCCCTCGGGGGCGTCGCCGGTGGCGTACGGGCGTACCGACTCGACGTCGAGGTCGAGCAACTCCTGGCGCAGTCGCAGCGACAACTCCTCGAGCCGTGCGGGGTCGGACCCTTCCTCGGCGACCTCGAGGTGTAGTTCGGTGCCCATGGGCGCCTCCATACCGTTTGCGCAGGCTGGACGGATCAAGTTTCTCCCCGGTGACGACCTCGACACATCGGGTGTTCGGGTCACTCGGTGGTGGCAGATACCGGACAGGCACGGAGACCAGCAGATCGGACGTACGCTACGAGGATCATGTCGGCGCACCGGAGGGTCGGATGAACGGACAACCGGACGGCCGGTACGCGACGGGGTCGGCGCGGTCCGGCGAGTTCCCGCCGATCGGCGAGTACGGGTTCCTCTCCGACTGCGAAACCACCGCCCTGATCTCGCCGAACGGGGCGGTGGAGTGGCTGTGCCTGCCGCGACTGGATTCGCCGAGCGTGTTCGGCGCCATCCTGGACCGCGACGCCGGCTCGTTCCGGATCCGTCCCGACGGGGTCGAGGTGCCGGCCGCCCGCCGCTACATCCCCGGCACCCTGGTGCTCGAGACGAGCTGGTGGACCCGGGGCGGCTGGATAGTGGTCACCGACGCGCTGCTGATAGGCCCGTGGCACCACCCCGACGAGCGGTCCCACACGCACCGCCGGGCGCCCACCGACTACGACGCCGACCACGTGCTGCTGCGGCACATCCGCTGCGTCAACGGGCAGGTCCAGCTGCTGATGGACTGCAGCCCGGTGTTCGACTACGGACGCCACCCCGCCGAATGGGAGTACGCCGGCCGCGGCTACCACGAGGCGACCGCGACCGCGGATGGCGCCACCAGGCCGCTGCGGCTCACCACGGACCTCAACGTCGGATTCGAAGGCTCGACGGCAACCGCCCGTACCCTGCTCAAAGAGGGTGAAGGCCGGTTCGTGGCGCTGAGCTGGAGCGAGCACGCGCCGCCCCGCACCCTGGAGGAGGCCGACGAGCGGCTGCAGTGGACCGCCCACCACTGGCAGCACTGGCTGGACCGGGGCCGGTTCCCGGACCACCCGTGGCGCAGCCACCTGCAGCGCAGCGCGCTGACCCTCAAGGGCCTGACGTTCGCGCCGAGCGGGGCGGTGGTGGCGGCCGCGACCACGTCGCTGCCGGAGACCCCCGGCGGGGAGCGCAACTGGGACTACCGCTACACCTGGATCCGCGACACGGGCGCCACGTTGTGGGCATTGAAGATTCTCGGGTACGACTGGGAAGCCAACGACTTCTTCCACTTCGTCGCCGACGTGGCCGAAGCCGAAGGCGGCGACCTGCAGGTGATGTACGGCGTCGACGGCGAACGCGCCCTGCACGAGTCCACCCTCGACCACCTCACCGGCTATCTGAACTCGAGGCCGGTACGGATCGGCAACGGCGCGTACAACCAGGAGCAGCACGACGTGTGGGGCGCCGTGGTCGGCGCGATCGCGCTGCACAGCACCCGCCGGGGACGCATCGACGACCGGCTCTGGGGGATCGTGCAGACCCAGGTACGCCGGGCCCTGGAGCGCTGGCGGGAGCCTGACCAGGGGATCTGGGAGGTCCGCTCCGGACCGCAGCACTTCACGTCCTCGAAGGCCGCCTGCTGGCTGGCCTGCGACGCCGGGGCTCGGCTGGCCGACAGCCGGGGCGAGGAGAAGACCGCCGCGGAGTGGCGTACGGCGGCCGACGAGATCAAGGCGGACGTGCTGGCCAACGCGGTGGACGAGCGCGGCGTGTTCACCCAGCACTACGGCACCAAGGCGCTCGACGCGTCGGTGCTGGTGATTCCGCTGTTCGGGTTCCTGCCGCCGGACGACGAGCGGGTGCGGGCCACCGTACTGGCGATCGCCGACGAGCTGACCGAGGACGACCTGGTGCTGCGGTACCGGGTCGACGAGACCGAGGACGGCCTCGCCGGCGAGGAGGGCACCTTCACGATCTGCTCGTTCTGGCTGGTCTCCGCGCTGGTGTCGATCGGCGAGGTACCACGCGCCCGGGCGTTGTGCGAGAAACTGCTCTCGTACGCGGGGCAGTTGCAGCTCTACGCCGAGGAGATCGACCCGCACAGCGGCCGGCAACTCGGTAACTTCCCCCAGGCGTTCACCCACCTTGCGTTGATCAACGCGGTGACCGCCCTGATCAAGGCCGAGCGCTCGGTGCCCGGTTGACGCGCGACTCCTCGGAGGGCAGATGCCTAGACCAGTGCAGGTGACCGTACTCGGGGCCGGTTCGTGGGGCACCACGGTGGCGAGCCTCGCCGCCCGCAACACCCCGACGCTGCTGTGGGCCCGTGACCCGCAGACCGTCAAGGAGGTCAACGCGAAGCACACCAACAGCCGCTACCTGGGCGAACGGCCGCTGCCCGAGGGCCTGCGCGCCACCGCCGACCTGCCCGAGGCGGCCGGGTACGCCGACGTACTGGTGGTGGGGCTGCCGTCGCAGTCGATCCGTACGGTGCTGTCCGACGTCGCCGGCGAGGTGCGCGCCTGGGTGCCCGTGGTGTCGCTGGCCAAGGGCCTGGAGGCGCACTCCCGGCTGCGCCCCACCCAGGTGATCGGCGAGTGCCTGCCCGGTCACCCGGTCGGTCTGCTCGCCGGCCCGAACATCGCCTCGGAGATCATCGACGGGTACGCCGCCGCCGCGGTGATCTCCACTCCGGACGACGCGGTGGCCTCCGCGTTGCAGCCGTTGTTCTCCAGCCTGCGGTTCCGGGTGTACCGCAACACCGACCTGCTCGGCTGCGAGCTGGGCGGCGTCCTGAAGAACATCATCGCGATCGCCGCCGGGATGGGCGAGGGGCTCGGCGTCGGCGACAACACCCGCGCCATGGTGATCGCCCGCGGCCTCGCCGAGATGACCCGGATGGGCGAGGCGATGGGCGCGAAACCGCGTACGTTCGCCGGGTTGACCGGTCTCGGCGACCTGATGGCGACCTGCATGAGTCCGCGCTCCCGCAACCGGCGGGTCGGCGAGGCGCTGGCCCGGGGCCAGACGGTCGAGGAGGCGGTGGCCGCGCTCGGCCAGGTCGCCGAAGGCGTGAAGACCGCCCCGGTCGTGATGGAGCTGGCCGCCGAGAACAACGTCGAGATGCCGATCGCCGCGGAGGTCTCGGCGGTGATCGCGGGACGGCAGACCGCCTGGGACGCGTTCCGCGGCCTGGGCCGGGTCCGCGCCGGCGGCGAGCACGAGGCGGTCTGAACCCGGCCCGGTCTGAACCCGGCCCGGTCTGAACCCGGCCGCGGGACGGCTCAGCTGTGCCGGTCGAGCCAGCCCACGATGTCGTCGAGCACCTGCTCCTTCTCGGGCTCGTTGTGCGACTCGTGGTAGAAGCCCTGGTAGATCTTGACCGTGATGTCGTCGGAGCCGGCGCTGTCGGCTACCAGGTCCGTGGCGGCCCGCGGCACCAGCCGGTCCTCGCTGCCGTGGATCAGCAGCAGCGGCAGCTTCAGCTGCTTGAGCCGCTCCGGCAGGGTCAGTACGGCGTTGAGGATCTCGGCACCCGTACGGGCGCGCACCTTGCCGCGGTAGTTGAGCGGGTCGGTCTCGTAGTCGCGGACCACCTCGGGGTCCCGGCTCACCGCGGCGGCCTCCAGGGCGAGTACGCCCAGGTTGGGCAGCCAGCGGGACAGCATCGCCGAGGCGCGAATCTGCATCGGCGAGGCCGCGCTCAGGTCCACCGCGGGCGCCGAGACGATCGCGCCGCGCAGCTCGACCGGATCCGCGACCAGGTATTCCAGCGCGATCAGGCCGCCCATGCTGTGGCCGTACAGGAACAGCGGTACGCCCGGGTGACGCTCCGCGGTCTGCCGGGCCAGGGCGTGCACCCCCGCCACGACACTCGCCATCCGGTCGATGTTGCCCCGTACGCCGGGGGACCGGCCGTGACCGAGGTGGTCGACGGCGTACATCGGGTAGCCGGAGTTGGCCAGGCGCTCGCCGACGTGGGCGTAGCGGCCGCCGTGCTCGTGGACGCCGTGCACCAGCACCACCGCGCCCTTGGAGTCGCCGGGCGCCGTCCAGCCCTGCCAGAACAGCTCGCCGGACGCGACGCCTCTGGCAGGCACGGCCTCGACGAGCAGGGTGCCCTGGACGTGCTCGGTCATGGTGACTCCTCCGTGGCCAGTGCCAGCACCTCGTCGAGACCCTCGTCGAGGCAGCTCATCAGCAGTTCGGGTTTCTCGATCGCCGTACCGTCGCAGTTGACGCCGATGCAGCAGGTCCCGTCATAGGACACCATCGCGGCCATCACCGCCACCCCCGGCAGCGGTCCGAACGGGAACATCCGGACGATCTCGGCCCCCGCCAGATAGCTGCGGGACGGCGAGCCGGGCACGTTCGACGCGGAAAGGTCGGCCAGCGTACGCATCTGGCCGTACAGCAGTCCGCTCGCGGCGGTCGGTGCCCGGTTCAGCACCGGGGCGATCAGGGACAGCGTGTCCAGGGCGGGCTCCACCCGTACCGACAGCACGGCTCCCCGGATCGCGGCGATCCGCTCGGCCGGGTCGGTGACCCCGATCGGGCCGGCGAAGAACGCGCCGGCGAACTTGTTGCCGCCCATCGGGTCGTTCGCCTTGCGCAGGCTCACCGGCATCGCCATCGGCAGCTCGTCCAGGTCCACGCCGAAGTGCTCGTGGTAGCGGCGCAGCCCGCCGAGCAGCGCGGCGACGTACGCGTCGTTGATGGAGCCGCCCGCCGCCCTGCCGGCCGCCCGCAGGCTCGACTGCGGACACTCCAGCACCCCGAACCGCCACACCCGGCCGGTGCGGTTGCCGAACAGCGGCGACTGCGGCGCCGGCGGCGAGAGCGTACGCCGCAGCGAACTGGCGAACCGCAGCCCGTCCGCGGCCGCCTCACCGGGACTGCTGAGCGCGCGCCACCCGGCCCGCAGCAGCCGACCCGCATTCCGGGGTACGCCGCGCAGCTGCTCGTACAGTTCGTCGGTGGCCAGCCGCACCGGGTCCGGGCGCAGGCCGGCCACCGGGGCGGTGGTGGGCTTGTCCGGGGTGTGTTCGGCGACCCGGCTGGTGACCAGCTGCAACAGCTGGATCCCGCCCAGGCCGTCGGTCAGCGAATGGTGCAGCTTCAGCACGTACGCCGCCCGCCCGTCGGCGAGCCCCTCGACCAGGGTGCCCTCCCACAGCGGCCGGGTCCGGTCGAACGGGCGCAACACGATCGACTCGGTCACGTCGAGCAGGGCGCGCAGGTCCCCGGCCCCGGGGACCCGCATCCGGCGTACGTGGTAGTCCAGCGAGAACGTCGGGTCGGACACCCATGCCGCCGGGCCGACCGGCAACGCCGGATCGAGCACCCGCTGCCGGAGCCGGTGGATCAGCCGCGACGCCCAGTCGTGCGCGGCGTACAACCGGTCCCAGTCGGGGGTGGAATCCAGCAGCAGAACCATGGCGACGGTCGAGGAGACCTCCGGATGCCGCTCGCTGCGCCACATCAGGGTCTCGATCTCGTTCATCCGGTCCCCGGCCGCCCAGTCGCCCGCCGTCGACCACGCCTGCCGGTTGAGCTCCGCCGGATCGGGGGTGATTTCCGATGTGCTCACGCGGACCCCCTCTCGGGCCACTTCTCCAAGGTCTCCACGAACCGCTGGCGTACGTCGGCGGCGTGCCGGCCGACCGTCCGGGACGTCCAGTCGTCGGTGGGCACCGGGTCGAGCACCGCGATGTCGACCGTGCCCGGGTTGATGATCGCGGAACGCCGCCACATCAGCTCGCCGGCGTTGCGGATCACGATCGGCACCACGGGCACCTGCGCCTGCACCGCCAGGTGGAACGCGCCCTTCTTGAACGGGCGCAGCACCGGGGTCTCCGTACGGGTGCCTTCCGGGGCGATCACGATCGAGGTGCCGGACCGGATCCGGCGTACCAGTTTGTCCAGTTCGGTACGCGCCTGCGCCGAGTTGGAGCGGTTCACGAACGCCGGCTCCACCAACAGGGTGACCAGCAGCATCCGGGGATCGTTGCGGGCCTCCTGTTTCGCCACGCCCGTGAAGTCCCGCCGCAGCAGCGCCCCGGCGATCAGCGCGTCCAGCGCACTCTGGTGGTTGAACACGAAGATCGCAGGCCGGGCGCGCCACAGGTTGTGCTCGCCGGTGACATTCAGCCGTACGCCGGCCAGCGCCAGGGCCAGCTCGGACGCCAACGGGATGCCGACGTTGCGGCCGAACCGGGCATCGCCGTACAGCAGGCCGGCGGCGGCGCCGATCATCCCGCCGAGGTTCATGCCGGCCATCGCCAGCGCCGTACCCAGGTAGGACCGCACCCCCGGGGTACGCGGCTCGCGCAACCGCAGCACCGGCCAGCCCTTGAGCCCGGCGGCGTCTCGCAACCGCCGACTCGGGTTCACCGCGTACGGCTTGCCCACGGAGGACAGGAACGCTATGTCCTCGTCGCCGTTGGCGTACCCGTGACTGGTTTTCAGATCGATCTTCTCGCGTCGGGCGAATGCCCGCACCGCGCGCGCCTTGCCGTCGCCCCAGAGGGTTTCGCCGTCGAGTTCGCCGGTGAGGACTCCGTCGGTGACGCCGAGTCGGGTGCACAGCACCGTGGTGATGCCGAGGTCGCGGGCGATCGGCTCGATCTGGTAGCGGGTGGCCGCCGACGACACCACGACCGTGTGCCCGGCCCGTACGTGGGCGCGTACCAGCTCGCGCGCCTGCGGCCTGATCGTGCCGGCGATCTTCTGGACGAACAGCCGCTCGCCCAGCTCCACCAGCTCGTCCTCGAGCCGGCCGCGCAGCCCGCGGACCCCGACGGCGAACATCTCCTTCGGGTCGCCGCCGAGCAGGCTGCCGTCGACCGCGGCGAACATCGCCCGGGTGAACTCGCCGGCTCCGATCACGCCGCGTCGGAGCTGGTCGGCGTAGAACTCGGTGCCGGTGAAGCCGGAGACCAGGGTGCCGTCGAGGTCGAAGAACGCGCCGATCCGCGGGCCGCCGGGCCCGTTCTCGATCGCCGCGACGGCGTCGCGTACCGGGTCGGCGACGGCGGTGGTCATGAGCCGCTGTCTGCGCTAGTCGGAAGGCTGGTCGGAAGGCTGGTCGGAGCGTTGGCGCCGGTCAGCTCGGCGATTCCGCGGACCCGGGCCACCGCCCGGCGGATCTCCTCGGCGAAGGCCAGCCGGCGCTTGCCGAGGTGCGGCTCGGCCGAGTCGACCAGGTCCCGGTGGGCGGCGAGGCGCAGCGCGGTGTTGAACAGCTCCAGCGACACCGACTCCTCGCTGCCGAGCTTGCGCTGCAGCGCCCACTGCCGGCCCAGCCGCAGCGACTGGTCGAGCAGTTCGCCGGTGTCCACCGGCTCCTCACCGGCGGCGGCGAGTCGATCCGCCAGCACGTGGTACGAGTCCAGGAACGGCCGTAGCACCAGGTGGGCCAGCAGCGGCTGCGCCCGGCGTAGCACCTCGCGGGCCGTACCGGGGCTGAGTCTGCCCGGGTCGACCTGCCACTGCGGGTCGACCAGCCGCAACTCCGTACGCAGGTCGTCGAGGAACTGGTCGCGGGCCGAGAAGAAGAACTCGAACTTCAACAGCTCCCGCAGCCGCAGCGCCTCGTCGCGTACCACCTGCCGGATGTCGCTGTCGTCCGGCGACTCGGCGGCCGCCAGCAGCGCGAGCTCGCCGATCGAGCGGTCGACCAGCATGTGGATCGCGGTGTTGCGGTAGAACGCGGCGATCAGGTGCTGGTCGGGTCCGATGCCCCAGACCGTCTCGGGGCCGCCGTCGTAGCAGGTGAACACCCCCGAGGCCACCAGCTCCTGGAGCGTACGGCGGATCGTGGCGCGGTCGGTGAGGTTCGCCGCGCCCGCCACCGGCCAGCGTCGCCGGGCGATGTAGTCGGCGAGCGGTGCCACCGTCGCCAGCACCTCGTCCAGGGTGAGCGCCCGGTCCGCGCCGAGCATCGCCAGGCTCACCACCGACGTGGTGGTCACCGGCGTGGCCCGGTTGATCCGGTGGCACACGTCGAGCGACACCCGCTCCACCACCGGCGTGTCCGGATCCTCGCCCCGCAGCTCGGCGAGTCGCTGCCGCAGTGGGATCGGCTCCCCGATGTCCAGGTACGCCCGTCCGAGCCGGTGCCGCTGGTCGCGGGCGAACCGTACCAACCACTGCAGGTTTTCCTGGCGTTTGCGTTCGCCGCGCGCCTCGGAGGTCATGCTGGTCAGCTCGTGCAGCTGGTCGTACACGATCGACATCGGCACCAGGTAGACCTCGGGGCCGTCGACGGCTTCGACCCCGTCGACCAGGTACCGGGTCAGGCCGTACTTGGGTGGCCGCAGCTTCCCGGTACGGGTCCGGCCGCCCTCGATCGCCCACGCGAAGTTGGCCCCGACGCGGGCCAGCTCGCCGATGTACGTACGCAGTGCCAGCCGGTACACCGGAAGGTCGCTGATCGCACGGCGGATGAAGACCATCCCGGTACGGCTGGCCACCGTGCCGAACGGGAAGAAGTTGAGGTTGGCGCCGCCCATCCCGAACGGCGGCGAGATGCCGCGGGGCCCCAGGGCGACCACGTGCATCCAGGCGTCGAGGTAGGACCGGTGCGACGGCAGCAGCACCAGCGAGTGCCTGCGGTCCAGCGCCCGCAGGCCCCGGATCTGGTCGTCGTCGACGAACACGTCGTACGCCCGCAGGATCCACCGGCCGAACCGGCCCCAGATGTCGGAGGCGAGTTCGCCGTGGGTCGCCGCCATCTCGCGCAGATACCCGGCCGCTTCGGCGCGTACCTCGGGTGCCGGACGGTCGAGCTTGTCGGCCAGCGTACGGAGCTTCTGGTCGAAGCCGGGGTCGGCCAGCAGGCTGCGGACCTCCGCGGTGTCCGCCGAGTCGGCGACCGCCGGATCACCCCCCACGCCGAGTCTGCGCATCAGCGGGGCGCCGCCGATCCGACGCAGCGCGTCCGGCAGATCGAGCTGGCTGGTGAGCGACTTGCGGGCCATGACTCACCTCACGCCTGGTAGCGGGCGGTTCGCCTCATCGTAAGGCGAATCCCGGCCCGGGGATCAGCCGCTGGGGCTGGGACTCAGGCTTCCGGACGGATCGATCGCCGGTGCGGTTTTCAGCACGTGCCGCTCCAGCGTGACCGCGGCGCGCCCGGCGCCACCAACCCGGATGTCGTCGTACGCCTGCAGTGTCCGGCTGGTGCGGTCGAAATAGAGCACGGACAGCTCCAGGGGCTGGGGCTGCTTCTGCTCCAGGCCGCGCAGCCCGGCGCCCCCGGTGGAGCCCTCCACCATCAGCAGCGAACCACCGGGCAATTTCCGTACGGACCGCTGGTGGGTGTGGCCGGCGAGCAGAATCGGCACCGTGCCGTCCATCGGCAGCGCCGAGTTCAGGTCGTGCACCATCGCCACGTCGACCTGCCGGTGACGCGACTTGATGGTGTCGAGCAGCTTCCGGCCGTGCAGCCGCAGGGCCGCGTCGGTGTACGGGTCCGACCGCGTCTTGTCCGGCGTGAACCGGGGATCGCCGATCCCCGCGAAGGTCAGCCCGGCGACCGTGCCGATGTCGTTGTCGAGCACGATCGCGTTGGGCTGTTCGTCGACGGCCTTCTGGATCTCCATGGAGTCGTGGTTGCCCCGGACGAAGATGTACGGGGCGTCCACCTTGCCCACCCCGGAGGCGTACAGCCGGCCTTCGCGTTCGCTGCCCCAGTCGGTGATGTCGCCGGTGTCGACCACCACGTCGACGTTGAACTGCTTCGACACCGTGGCGATCAGGTCGAACGCGGACGGGTTGAGGTGCAGGTCGGAGACGTGCAGCACCCGGATCGAGTCCTGGTTGGGCTCGTACACCGGGAGCGTGGAGACCGTGGTGTAGAGCTTGCTGACGTTGAGCACCAGCCGCTGCAGTTCCTGGCGGTACTCGGAGTACCGGTCGGCGATCCGGCGGGCGTCGCCGACCACCGCCGGGGCGTTGACCAGCAGGCCCTCGTACCGGGGCTCCTCGATCGACCTGGGATTGAAGGTGAGGTACGTCAGTCCGGCCGTACCGGCGAGCATGCCGATCGTCACCACCGCCACCCCCGCGGTGCGCCGTACGTCCCGGCGGAACACCAGCACGCTGAGCACGATCGCGCCGAGCAGCGCCGACCCGGTGGCCGTGATCACCAACCGGCGCAGCCCGGACTCGACGTCGGTCACCGCGGTACGACTCGCCCGGTTCACCGCGTCGGGGTCGGCGAGCAACTGCTGCGTGCGCTTCGGATCCAGCTCGGCCAGCCGTACCGACAGCGTGACCGGTGCGTCGTGACTGTCCAGGATCAGCGAGCCGAGCGGCGGGATCACCACCTCGGTCTGACCGGTGAACGACGGCTGCACCCGGAACTCGGCGCGGAACGGCCCGACGTCCTGGTGCACCTGCCCGCCGACCAGCAGCCCGCCGACGGCCCCGACGAGCGCGACCACCAGCACCGCCAGGCCGCGGGCGACGGCCCGTACCACCGAATGGTCCTGCAGGGTGACCGCCGCGGGCAGCGCTCGGTGCCGCAGCCACCGCCAAGCTGTGCTGGGCGTCGGTTTGCTGGCAGGCATCGCCCCATCATCTCTGCCGACGGCCGGTTCCGCTGGATTGCCCGGTACGTGGGAGTGTCAGGTCTTGCCGTTGACACCGCCGCCGGAGACGACCAGTCGCAGGATCTTGTCGTCGCCGGGGTTGGGATCGCCGCGACCGTCCAGGTTGGACGTGGTGACCCAGAGCGTCTTGTCGGGGGCGACCACCACGGTGCGCAGCCGGCCGAACTGTCCCACCAGCGTGGCCTGCGGAGCGCCGATCAGCCCGCCCTTGCCGTTGAGCTGCATCACGTACAGCCGCTTGCCGCGCAGGCACGCGGTCACCAGCAGGTCGCTCAGGATGGCCTCGCCACTGCACGAGGCCTCCTTCGGATGCCAGGTGACGAGCGGATCGGTGTACGCCGACTTGTGGCCGATGCCTTCGACCTTCGGCCAGCCGTAGTTGCGGCCCGGCTTGATCAGGTTGATCTCGTCCCAGGTGTCCTGGCCGAACTCGACGGCGTACAGCCGCTTGCCGGAGTCCCAGGCGAGCCCCTGGCTGTTGCGGTGCCCGTACGACCAGACCAGGGTCTTGAACGGGTTTCCCGGCGCCGGCTTGCCGGCCTTGGTCATCCGCAGGATCTTGCCGCCGAGGCTCTTCTTGTCCTGCGCGCGACCGGAGTTCGAGGCGTCGCCGGTGGTGGCGTACAGGTAGCCGTCGGGGCCGAACCCGAGCCGCCCGCCGTTGTGGATGCCCGACACCGGGATCCCGGTGACGATCGGCTTCGGGTGCTCACCCAGCTTGAGCGTCGCGATCCGGTTGTCCTCGTCGGTGGTGTAGTAGATGAAGATCGTCTTGTCGGTTTCGTAGTCCGGCGACACGGCGAGCCCCATCAGGCCGCCCTCGCCGTCGGAGTAAGCCTCGTCGATCGTCTGGATCTTGTGCTTCTTGTGGTCCTTCGTGATCTTGTAGATGTTGCGGGTGTCCCGCTCGGTGACCAGCGCGGAGCCGTCCGGCAGGAAGTCCAGCCCCCACGGCACCTGCAGCCCCTCGACGATCGGCTCCGCCGCCACCTCCGCGTCGCCGCTCTCGCTCGGCTTCGCGGTCGGACTGGGGAACTTCGGCGGCGCTCCTGCCTCCTCGTCCTTCGGCGGCCCGAAGGAGCACGCGGTCAGCAGCGTGCTCGCCGTTGCCACCACCAGCGCCGTCCTGACAAGACCTTTTCGGGGGTACGCCGTCACGCGCCAAGCCTAGCCACGGCGGTCACCCCTCAGCCGCCTGACCGTGGCCCGCCCGGTGCCGGAGGCGGCTGATCCGGCGGTCCAGGCGGTGCCGGCGGCGGCTCACTCGGCGGTGCCGGCGGCTCGCTGGATGGTGCGGCTGGCGGCCCGCTCGGCGGTGTCGGTGGTGGTGTTGGCGCCGTCGGCGGCGGCGGTGGAGGCGCTGACGGTGGCGGCGGTGGAGGCGCTGACGGTGGCGGCGCGGCGGGAGATCCGGGGGCAGCTGGCGGGGCCGGAGGTGGCTGCTTGCCGTACCCCTGCGGCGGGCCGTACCCCGGCGGCGGGCCGTACCCCGGCGGCGGGCCGTACCCCGGCGGCGGGCCGTACCCCGGCGGTGCGGCGGGCGGATAGCTCGGTGACGGGCCGGCCGGCGGATAGCTGGCCGACGGCGCCCCGGTCGTCGGGATGCCGGCCGCTGCCTGCAGCCGCTTGCGGTGCGAGCTGCGCCGCAGCCCGGTCACCAGCGCGATGATCCCGGCCACGAAGAGCGCGACACACGGTACGCCGAGCAGCAGCCCCAGCGATCCGAAGATCTTCCCGACGAACCCACCGACGTTCACCTCGCTGCCGACGGCGAAGTGGTCGACCTCGCTGTCCTTCGCGGAGCATTCGATCCGGTAGGTCCCCGTCTTGTCGACCCGTACGTTGTAGAGCAGCTGCCACTGGTGGTTGCCGTCGTTGAAGTTGAAGCCGTTCGTACTCGGGCTCACGTCGATCGTGCCGCCGTCGGCGGACTCGCCGGTGCACTCGACGTCCGGCCTGGCCGCGGAGTTGCCCCGGGCAGCGGGGTTGTCGGCGTAGATCGCCCACTTGCCGCTCTCGGAGAGCTTCACGCTCGCCGGTGACCCGGCGTCGAACTCCTGCTTCATCTGCGGCAGGTCGCCGCGGATCGAGGCGAAGCCGAAGATGGACAGGCCGGGACCGATGCAGATGCCGAGCACCACGATGACACCGGCGATCCAGTACCAGGCGCGACCCGGTCGCAGTTGGCGGGAGTCGACCGGCGGAACCTGCTGCGGGTACGTCATCGCCTCATCCTCGCGCAAAGTGATCACACCCGCCTGCCCAACTCGCCAAGCCTTTTCACCCGTGCCGCCGGACGGCAGGGCGCACCGTGGCGGCCGGCGGTTCCCGGGTCGCCGCGTAGGGTCGGGACCGTGAAGGTGTGGATCCCCCATCGGCAGGGCGGGGAGTTGCTCGGACCGGTGCCCGACGGCGTACGGCTGGAGGTCTTCGACGCGGAGCCGCCGTCCGATCCGGCGGAGGTCGAGTTCTACGTACCGCCGTTTCTGGCCGGTCCGGAGGCCACCGAGGTGCTGCCGCGGATGTCCCGGCTCGAGGTGATCCAGCTGCTCACGGCAGGTGCCGAGGTGTGGCTGGGCCGGGTGCCCGCCGGGGTCACGCTGTGCGACGCGCAGGGCGTACACACGTCTGCGACGGCCGAGTGGACGGTGGCCGCGATCCTGGCGTACGTCCGCGACTTTCCCCGGTTCGCGCGGGCGCAGGCGCAGCGGGTCTGGGATCAGACCGGCACCGACCAGTTGGCCGGCAAGCGGGTGCTGATCGTCGGCGCGGGCGACATCGGCGAGGCGATCGCCGCCCGGCTGGCCCCGTTCGAGGTGTCGCTGACCCTGGTGGCCCGGCGCGCCCGGGACGGCGTCCACGGCATCGACGAGTTGCCGTCGCTGCTGCCGGAGGCGGATGTGGTGGTGCTGATCGTGCCGCTCACCGACGCCACCCGGGGCATGGTCGACGCGGAGTTCCTCGGCCGGATGCCGGACGGCGCGCTGCTGGTCAACGCCGCGCGCGGCCCCGTGGTCGACACCAAGGCGCTCACCGAGGAACTCGCCACCGGCCGGATCGGCGCCGCGCTGGACGTCACCGACCCGGAGCCGCTGCCCTCGGAACATCCCCTGTGGACAATGCCGAACCTGCTGCTGACGCCCCACGTGGCCGGCTCGGTGTCCGGGGTGCTGCCCCGGGCGTACCAGCTGGTGGGGGAGCAGTTGCGCCGGTACGCCGCCGGCGAACCGCTGCGCAACGTGGTCGCCGACGGCTACTGATCGTCCCGATCGGCTCGATCGTCCTGGTCCGTTCGGCCGTCCTCGTCGGTCCGGTCGGTCTGGTCGTCCTGGCCAGGCTGGTCGTCCTGGTCCAGTCGCTGCCCGCCCGCTTCGATCAGCCGCGGTACGTCGTCGGCGGTCACGGCGGGCAGCCGTACCGCCCGGTCTCCGTCGAGGGTGGCGTACACCAGGCGTCCCTGGGTGTTGAAGCCGGTGACGGCGTGCCACGGCAGCCTCCGGGAGCCGAGCAGTGCCCGTACGGTCAGCCCCTCGGCGTCGGCGTCCACCCCGGAACGCCAGCCCCAGATCATGACGACCAGCGGGATCAGCAGCAGCGGCGTGAGGTACCAGAGGGTGCCCGCGAGCGGGAGCAACGCGACGATGCCGACGAACCCGGCAAGCGGGACCGCGACGTTGTGACGAAACCTGACCGCTGCTGACCCAGACACGGCACCGATCGTGCCATCGCCGTACGGAACGCCCCGCCCCGGGTCGGCGTACGGTCGGATTCAGATGATCGGGGGGTGTCGTGTCGTACCCGCGTTCCATAATGTGCGGGCTCGATGAGGAGTGAGGAGACGCCATGGACACACTGCTCGCGGTAGGCACCCGCAAGGGCCTGTTCCTTGCCCGGTCGGCCGACCGGGCAAGCTGGGACGTGACCGGCCCGCATCTGCCGATGACCGAGGTGTACGGGGTCGGCATCGACACCCGGCACTCGCCGCCCCGGCTGCTGGTCGGTTCGACAAGTCCGCACTTCGGGCCGAGCGTGTCGACCAGTGACGACCTGGGGGAGACCTGGCAGGAGCCCGACCACGCGCCGATCGCCTTCCCGGAGGACACCGGCGCGACCCTGGAGCGGGTGTGGCAGTTGGCGCCCGGCCGGGTCGACACCCCGGACGAGATCTACGCCGGCACCCAGCCCTCCGCCCTGTTCCGTTCCACTGACGGTGGCAAGACCTTTGAGCTGGTACGCGGCCTCTGGGACCATCCGCACCGCAAGGAGTGGGGCGCCGGGTTCGGGGGCCAGGCGATCCACACCGTCCTGCCGCACCCGACCGACCCGCAGCGCGTCCTGGTCGCGATGTCCGGCGGCGGCGTCTACCAGACCACCGACGGCGGGGCGACCTGGGAGCCGACCAACATCGGGATCAAGGCGTACTTCATGCCGGACAACCAGTTCCCGGAGTTCGGCCAGTGCGTCCACAAGGTGGCACGCAACCCCGTCGAGTCGGAGCAGTTCTTCGCGCAGAACCACCACGGTGTCTACCGCTCCGACGACGACGGCCGCACCTGGGAGTCGATCGCCGACGGCCTGCCCACCGACTTCGGCTTCGCGATGGTGGCGCATCCGCGCCGGCCCGGGGTGATCTACAACTTCCCGATCGAGGCGGACGGCACCAGGTTCCCTCCCGAGAAGCGTGCCCGGGTCTACCGCAGCGAGGACGCCGGCAAGACGTGGACGGGGCTCGACAAGGGCCTGCCCACCGAGCCCTTCTGCACCGCGGTGATGCGCGACGCGATGTGCGTCGACAACGCGGACCCGGCCGGCGTCTACTTCGGCACCCGCTCGGGTGAGGTCTACGCCAGCGCCGACGAAGGCGAGTCGTGGCGGCAGGTCGCGTCGCACCTGCCGGACGTGTACTCCGTACGGGCCGCTGTGGTGGGGTGAGTCGGCGATGCGGGTGACCGTGCTGGTGCCGTCGGTGTTGCGGGGCGACTGCGGCGGCGCCCACAGCCTCGATCTGACACTCGGGCCGGACGCGAGTCTCAGCGACCTGTTCGACGCGGTCGCCGGCAGCCACCCCCGGTTGGAGCGCCGGATCCGCGACGAGCAGGGCAACATCCGGCGGTACGTCAACGTCTACGTCGACGGCGAAGAGTCCCGTCACCTCGGCGGTGTCACCGCACCGCTCAAGGACGGCACGGAGGTCCAGGTGCTCCCCTCCGTCGCCGGCGGCTGACCCTCGCCGACGACGATCAGCTTCACCCGTTCCCGTCCGATGCGGACAGGTGGCGTGACAGCCCAGGCTCGTGCGGTGCGGATCGCTGTGTCACGGTCGTCGAATTCGCATCGGCAGATCACCGACTCCGGCAGCGTGCGTTCGTCGCGGTGGGTCGTGGGACGGATTCGGGTGAGCAGGACGACGTACGTCACCGCCGCTCCCTCCCCGGTACGGCCGCCCGGCCGATGGCGATGGTGGGAACCAGCCGACGCATCGCGGCGTGCATGAGGTCCCACTCGGCGACGGCGATCTCGCAGCGGAGTCCGAACATCGGCAGTTCCCCGTGCGGTAGCCGGCCGCACGCCTTGCAGACGCCGAGGCCGGGCACGATCTCGTGCTTCCACATGGTCAGCGCGAGGGCCTGTGCCCGATGTCCCCAGTCATGCAGCAACCGAGGCGCGTCCCGCCCGGAACTCGCCGGATCTCCATCCACCGTGCCTTCCCCCTCAACTCAGCGCACTCGTGTGCCATGAGTCTGAACCGTCGAATTCTGATCGTCAAGAATACTAGAGAATATTGCGTTATCTCTTTCTCGATGGGAGCATGTGGCTACCGCACGCCACCGGGGCGTGATCGAGAGGGGAGATCGACCATGAAACTCGAGTGGCTTTGGAAGGACAACAGCTCTGGCAATACGAGTTGCCCGGCGCTGTACCGGACGGAAGGTGGCTACGTGGTTCAGGGCAAGAGTCTCGACGCCGATGCCCGTGCGCAACTTCGTCATGTGGACGAGGGCGAGAGCGCGGTGTTCGTGCCCGCCAATGTGCTGGACCGGCTGCGTGAGTTGGACTGAACATGGGCCGCCTGCTGAACAGCGAAGAGTTCTGGTCTCTGTTCACCGAGATCAACTACTCGGCGTTTCGGTTGGAGCTGCAGCCGTTGTACCGGGAAGACGAAGAGGAGGAGTCGCTGCGAAAGTTTCTCGCTGGGGAGCCGACCGACCCGGCCGTGGACGTCGAGGGATGCCTGCCTTGGTGGGAACTGGTGCGCGATCTCACCCGGCGCGGTGGCCGGATAGAGCGGGTAAGGGTGCACGAGGACCCGCCTACGGACTACCAGCGCTGGGAGCGCTGGCTCGGGAGGTGGAATGAGGAAGCCGGGGAGGTGATCTGGTATCCGACGCGTGCCCAGGCACACGAGTTCGGGCTGTTGCCGGCGGCCAGCGACGTCGACTGGTGGCTCTTCGACAGCCACAGGCTGGTGCAGATGCACTTCGACGCTGACGGCAACCGGATCCGCACCGAGCTGGTCAGCGACCCGGAAGCGGTTGTGCAGGCTAACGTGTGGCGAGATCTTGCGCTCTATCACGCCCGCCGGCTGGCGGCTGCCGAGCCGGTCAAGGGAGGTACGTGACCAAGCCGGTCGATCCACTCGAAGAGTGGTTGACACAGCCGGGTGGCCTCGCGGACAGACTGCGGGCCGCCCGGCTCCGTGCTGGGTTGACCGGCAAGCAACTCGCCGCCGCACACGGATGGCAACAGCCGAAGGTATCGAAGATCGAGAACGGCCGGCAGATGCCCACCCCGGCTGATGTCGAAGCCTGGCTGACCACGTGCGGCGCCGACGCGGCGGAGATCGGTGACATGCTTTCCCATTTGGACCAACTCTCAGCGCAGCATCGGGACTGGCGACGCCGGCTGCGTCAGGGTCAGGTGGCGGTCCAGGCCGACTACAACGACCTCGTGCGTAACGGTGCCGTGTTCCGTGAATTCACGTTGGAGGTCGTCTCCGGTCTATTGCAGACCGCCGGGTACGCAAAGGTCGCGATCGAGCAGGGTGTGCTGCTGCACGACACGTCGCCCCACGAAATTGACGACGCGGTGGCCACTCGGATGCGACGGCAGCAGTACCTCTACGACCAGTCCAAACGCTTCGAGTTCATCCTCGGCGAACCTGCCCTCCGCTGGCTGGTGTGCCCGCCGAGTGTGATGCTCGGTCAGCTCGATCGGCTGCTCGGGGCGGTCTCGGGCATGCCCAATATCCGTTTCGGCATTCTTCCGCTCGGAGTGCAACTCTCGCTCATTCCGCAGAACTCGTTTGTGCTCGTCGACGACGTGGCGTATGTGGAGACGTTCGTAGGGGAGACCGAGCACCGTGGCGAGGAGACGGCGGCGTACCACCGAGTCATGGACAGGTTGTGGGCAGACGCGGTGACGGGCGAACACGCCCGGCGGCTGATCCTGAGTGCGGTCCAGGACGTGCAGCGGATCGCGGCCGAGTTCAGTTCGGACGCTGGCTAGCTGAGGCTTGCGGCGCGGGCAGCGCGGACTGGATGCTCTTGGCATGGGACTCACTGTGGCCGAGGGCAACCGGATCCTGCGCGACAACTTCGCGCCCTGGGTGCTCGATCTGGGGTTGGTCGTGTCGGAGATCGGTGACAGGTCGGCGGTGTTGCGGCTGCCCTGGTCGAACCGGCTGGCCCGCGAAGGCGGGGCGCTCTCGGGCCAGGCGATGGCCGCGGCCGCCGACACCGCGACCGTGATCGCGGTGTCCGCGGCGCGGGGCAGCTACGGACCGATGACGACGGTGCAGCTGTCCATCACCTACCAGCGACCGGTGATCGGAAAGGACCTGCTGGTCACGGCGACCCTCGACAAGATCGGCCGCAGTCTCGCCTTCGCCGACGTGACGCTCACCTCCGAAGGAGCGAACGACCCCGCAGCCCGCGCGTCCACCGTCTACGCCCTACTCGGCTGACGCCCGCGCTCCCTGATCAAGGGCTGGCGGGTCGGGTCAGGGCTGCTCGAGCCAGGCCAGCATCTGTTTGATCTGGGCGGTGCGGGACCGGTCGATCTGCCGGGCCAGTCGCACAGCCGCGGGATCGCGGCCGGTACGCAACTCGAGTCGGGCGATCTGGATCGCGTCGTCCTGGTGGGCGATCAGCAGGTTGAGCAGCGCCCGTTGGAACTTCGCGTCCGAGGTCTTCGCCAGGGACTTGACCGCCGCCTCGCTGGTCTCCGGCATGCCGCCGTGTTCGGCGTGCGAGTCGGCGGGTGCGGTGGCCGGCTCGCCCCATGCGCGGAGCCAGCCGGCCATCCTCTCCACCTCGCTGACCTGCGTGGACTCGATCGCGTCGACGAGCAGCTTCATGTCGTGGTCGATCGGCCGGTGCTTGGCGAGTCGTACGATCGCGAGTCCCTGCCGGTGGTGCGGCACCATCATCTGCAGGAACATCACGTCCGCCGAGTTGTGGCCTGGGGCTGACCGTGTGGTGCCGGCTGTGGCGGTAGCGGGTGCCTCGCCGCCGCCACAGCCGGTGGTCAACAGGACCGTCACGGCGAGCGCGACGGCGTACCGCCTCACAGGGCGAGCCACAGTGCCGGGGTGTTCGGCGGTTCCCAGCCTTCGAGTGCGGTGTGGGCCTGGCGGCACTCGTACGATGTTCCGGCGTAGGTCACCCGGTCGCCGACCTGGTACGTGGTCCCCGCGGTCCACGCCGAGGCGTCCGGCTGCCCGGTCGGCGACGCCGTGGGGGATGCCGACGGCGACGCGGTGGGCGACGGCGACGGCGGGGGAGTGGAGCTGCCACCGAAGTCGATGTCCGAGCACGAGTAGAACGCCTCGTCGCTGTACGCCACCCGCTGCCAGATCATGTAGAGGATCTGCCGTCCGGAGCGCTGCGGCAGGGTGATGGTGAAGGTCTGGCTGCTGGTGGGGTTGACGTTGCGGAAGGCTTCGAGCGGGACCAGGTCGGTCCAGTTCAGCGGCTGGGTCGGACTCCAGCCGTCGCGGGTGACGTAGAACTCGAAGTCGCTGCCGGCGTGCGGCGCGGTGGCGTGGAGTTGGACGGTGTACGAGCCGGCGGTGACCTTCGTCGCCGGCCAGTCGGCACGCTGCAGGTCCAGCCCGCGGTACTTGTCACGCCCGGCGCTGCACAGCTTGCCGTCCGGGATCCGTTCCCGGTGGTGGCCGTCCACGTCGATCAGCGAGACCTCGTTCCAGTCGTACAGGGCCTGGGTGCCGCCGGCGGCGACGGCGGCCTTGCAGGCGTCGGACTGCGGCGTCTCGGGACCTTCCTTCCAGCACGTGTAGACCCGGCTCGGCGGGCTGGCGAGCGATCCGTGGGCGCTGGCCGGCTCGGGCGAGGCGACGACGGCGGTCACCGTGGCAGCGGCGACCACGGCGCTCGCGGCGGTGGTCAGGTACAGCTTGCGCAGCACAGACATCGCATCCTCCCCAGGAAATAGCAAAGTTTCCTAACCATAAGACCGGGGGAGAATCCGGGCAAGACGCACAACAAGATCAAGTCCCCGCAATACCGAAACCCGCCAGGCGAGTTTCGGTACCGCACGGACTTGATCGTGGAAAGGGAGGGAAGAGCGCTACTCCGGCACCAGGCGGTACGCGCCGTCGCTCGCCGAGGTCGCCATCGAGGCGTACGCCCGCAGCGCCGTCGACACCGTACGGTCCCGGTCCACCGGGGTGTACGGCTTCTCCCGCGCCTCCTCGGCCGCCTGGCGTGAGGACAGCTCCGACGGGGGCACTTCGAGGGAGATCGCCCGAGCGGGGATGTCGATCGCGATCTCGTCTCCCTCGCGTACCAGGGAAATCAGGCCACCGGAAGCGGCCTCGGGCGAGACGTGACCGATCGACAGTCCGCTGGTGCCACCGGAGAACCGGCCGTCGGTGACCAGGGCGCATGCCTGGCCCAGGCCCCGGCCCTTCAGGAACGAGGTCGGGTACAGCATCTCCTGCATGCCGGGACCGCCGCGGGGGCCCTCATAGCGGATCACCACGACGTCACCGGCGGTGATCTGGCCGCCGAGGATCCCGGCTACGGCGTCCTCCTGAGACTCGAAGACCTTGGCCGGACCTCGGAAGGTCAGCCCGTCGTCGCGTACCCCGGCGGTCTTCACCACGCAGCCCTCGGGCGCCAGGTTGCCGAACAGCACCGCGAGCCCGCCGTCGGCGGAGTACGCGTGCTCGACATCCCGGATGCAGCCACCGGCCGCGTCGGTGTCCAGCGACTCCCAGCGGTTCTGGGTGGAGAACGGCTCGGTGGTGCGTACCCCGCCCGGGGCCGCGTGGAACAACTCGACCGCTTCGGGCGCCGGGGCAGCAGCCCGGATGTCCCAGGCCGACAGCCAGGAGTCCAGCGAGTCCGAATGCACCGAATGCACGTCGCGGTGCAGCAGCCCGGCCCGGTGCAGCTCACCGAGGATCGCGGGGATGCCGCCGGCCCGGTGGACGTCCTCCATGTGGTAGTCGGGGGAGTTGGGCGCCACCTTCGACAGGCACGGCACCCGGCGCGACACCGCGTCGATGTCGGTCACCCCGAAGTCGAGTCCGGCTTCCCGGGCGGCGGCGAGCAGGTGCAGCACCGTGTTGGTGGAGCCGCCCATCGCCACGTCCAGCGCCATCGCGTTCTCGAAGCCCTGCCGGGAGGCGATCGCCCGCGGCAGCGCCGACTCGTCGTCCTTGTCGTAGTAGCGCTGCGCCAACTCGACCACGGTGCGGCCGGCCTTCAGGAACAGCTCGCGCCGGGCGGCGTGGGTGGCGAGCGTCGAGCCGTTGCCGGGCAGCGCCAGGCCGATCGCCTCGGTCAGGCAGTTCATCGAGTTGGCGGTGAACATCCCGGAGCAGGAGCCGCAGGTGGGGCAGGCGGAGCGCTCGATCTCCGACAGCGACTCGTCGGTCACCGCGTCGTTGGCCGAGGCGACCATCGCGTCGATCAGGTCGATCTTGGAGCGTACGACTCCGTCGATGGTCACGGTCTTGCCGGCCTCCATCGGCCCGCCCGAGACGAACACGGTCGGTACGTTGAGCCGCAGCGCCGCCATCAGCATGCCCGGCGTGATCTTGTCGCAGTTGGAGATGCAGACCAGGGCGTCGGCGCAGTGCGCGTTGACCATGTACTCGACCGCGTCGGCGATCAGCTCGCGACTGGGCAGCGAGTAGAGCATCCCGGAATGTCCCATCGCGATGCCGTCGTCGACCGCGATGGTGTTGAACTCCTTCGCCACTCCGCCGGCCTCGGCAACCGACTCCGCGACCAGCGCACCCAGATCCTTCAGGTGTACGTGGCCGGGAACGAATTGTGTAAAACTATTCGCGACCGCAACGATGGGCTTGCCGAAGTCGTTATCTCCCATACCGGTGGCACGCCACAGCGCACGGGCTCCAGCCATGTTCCGGCCGTGCGTCGAGGTTCTCGATCGCAGCATAGGCATGGTGCCCAGTGTGTCACTGACAACGGCGTACGGCGTGTGGCCCTGGCTTCTCGTACCATCCTTCGGGATGTCCGGATAACCGAATAGCTCCACACCTCGGGGGTCTCCAGTCAGCCTGTCCCCTTCGCCCAGCCACTCCTCACTAAGCCTGGCGCGTCGAGTGCTTGGAGTGTTGGAGTTGGTGGCGCCTGGCCTGGTGACGGTGATGTTCGCCGCGGCCGGGATGGGGCTCGGCGTGGGTCTGACCGACGGCCCTGTGGCGCTCGCGGTCGCGGTCGGCACCTGCACCGTCATCTACACCGGCCTGTTGGTGGTACGGGCGCTGCGGATCCACGCCTCGGCCGGCTCGTACGCACCGTGTCGCGGGGTCGGCTTCATGGGCATGGGAGTGCTCGCGAGCGGGCTGAGCATGGTCGCCGGGGCGTTCAGTCCCGCGCAGCGGGCGTCGTACCTGGTCGCCGCCGGGCTGGCGGTCGCCGCCGCGCTGTTCCTGCTCGGCCTGCTGCTGCTGCCCGGCGCCGCGCCCACGATCGCGTCCCGGATCAGGCGGGTACTCGACGGTTTCGCGATCGGAATCTCGCTGTTCCTCGCCGGCTGGACCTTCGTGGTGATCCCGCTCTCCGGTGGCCAGATCGGCTCGAACGACCCCCACATCACCACCGCGGTCCTGGTGCTCATCGTGCTGGCCGGAGCGCTGACCGTCGCGTCGTTGACCGCGCTGCGGGCCGTACGGCACCGGATGTCGGCGTTGTTCTGCGGCAGCGGCGTGGCGACGGCCCTGATCCAGCACTCCGTGGTGGCGCTGATGCTGCTGGTGGGCGCCGCCTGGCAGACCGTCCTGGCGGCGAGCGCGGTCTGGGCGGTCGGGCCGGCACTGCTCTGGGTGGGTGCCCGACGCTCCGCGGACCGGATCCCTGGTACCCAGCCTGGTGAGCGCGCGGTCGGGCGCTGCGTACCGGCGACGGTGCCGCTCCTGGTCGGCTCTTCCGGGCTGGCGCTGCTCGGCACGATCTACCACCTGATCGCCTTCGGCCCGTGGGGCGTCTACACCGCGATGATCGCGGCGGGCACGGCCACCGCGGTCGCGTTCCGCGGGTTCTTCGCCTCCATCGAGTCGTCGCGCTCCAGCGTCCGGCTGGCGCGGCAGGAGCGCCGGTTCCTCGCCACCGACCCGCTCACCGGGCTGCCCAACCGGATGCGGCTGCGGCACCGGCTCGACAGGGAGCGCCAGCGGGTCGAGGTGGGCCAGCGGTGCGCCACCCTGCTGGTGGTCGACCTGGACAACTTCGGGGAGCTGGACGACGTACACGGCCACGACGCGGGGGACGCGGTGCTGATGGAGACGGCGCGGCGGCTGCGTACGTTGGTGGCGCCGGAGGACCTGGTGGTACGGCTGGCCGGCGACTCGTTCGCCGTACTGACCACGACCTCGCCCGGGCAGGCCGCGTCGCTGGCCAGCCGGCTGCACGTACGGCTGGCGGAGCCGTACCAGCCGTCGGGGGAGCCGGGGATGATGCACCTGACGGCGAGTCTCGGGGTGGCCGAGTGCAACGCGGCGGCCGAGGTGGACGAGATGATCCGGTGCGCCGAGCTCGCGCTGAGCAGCGCGAAGGAGCTGGGTGGCGACCGGATCGAGCACTACGACGAGTCGCTGCAGCTACGCGTGCTGCGCCGCCGTACGTTCGCCCACGAGCTGCGCGGCGCGGTGCAACGCGGCGAGCTGGACCTGCTGTTCTCGCCGGTGGTCGAGCTGGCCGGCGGGTCGCCCGTCGGGCTGTGGGCGCAGGCCCGGTGGCTGCATCCGTCGCTCGGCGAGGTGTCCCCGCCGGAGCTGGCGGTGGCCGCCGCCGACGCCGGCCTGGCCAGCGACATCGGCAACTGGACGCTCCGGCAGGCCGCCCGCCAGCTCGGACACTGGCTCGCCGAGGACCGCGACCTGTGGCTGGCCGTGGAGATCACGGCGGCTCAGCTGCGTACCCCCGGATTCGCCGGAATGGTCGCGGACCTGTGCCGCGGCTACGCGGTGGGGCGGCAGCGGCTGGCGCTGCTGGTCAGTGAGCAGGGGCTGCCGCCTGCCGAGGCTTGCGGTCCGCCGTTGGCCGCGCTCCAGGACGCGGGGGTACGCACCGGACTGGCCGATTTCGGCAGCGGCACCGTGTCGCTGCTCGACCTGCGGGAACTGCCGTTGGACCTGCTGACCATCGACGACTCCCTGGTGGCGGAGCTGACCGAGTGCGAGCCGATCGTCGCCACCGTGGCCGACCTGGCGCGCCGGCTGGGCCTGGACGTGGTCGCCTCCGGGGTGAGCGAGACCTGGCACGCGGAGCTGCTGCGGTCCGAGGGCTGCCGGTACGCCTTCGGCCCGCGCTACAGCCGGCCGGTCCCCGCGGAGCGCGCCGAGGCGTATCTGGACACCCATGCCGGCGGCACCGACTCCGCCGACCTGCGTCCGTGAGGGATGCAACATCACCAGGATGTGAGACAAGTTGACTCAGGCCGTGGGATAAGTCAGGCTTACTCCGTGCAATCCATCTGGCAGCTCGTCGTAGTACTTATCTAGCGCATCGTCGTTCCCCTCCCGACGATGCGCCGCCCCGTGCTTCTGGCACGCGGGCATTTTTTATGCCCCAAGTTGATCATGACCGAACAGACCATAGGACCCACCGAGCGGACTGGCCATGAAGCCCATGAACCACACAGACCGAGCGCAGCCCGAGCCCGCCAGGGCCAAACCGCGACCGCCCGCGTCGGCGCCGACGCCGCGACGGCTGGCGGCGACCTCGCCGAAGGACGTACCGGCCACCGGCGCGCAGTCGCTGATCCACTCGCTGGAGGCGATCGGCGCCGAGGTGGTGTTCGGCATCCCCGGCGGCGCGATCCTGCCCGCGTACGACCCGCTGTTCGACTCCACCGCGGTGCGGCACATCCTGGTACGCCATGAGCAGGGTGCCGGCCACGCCGCCGAAGGGTACGCCCAGGCCACCGGCAAGGTCGGAGTGTGCATGGCGACCTCCGGGCCGGGTGCCACCAACCTGGTCACGCCGATCGCCGACGCGTACATGGACTCGGTGCCGATCGTCGCGATCACCGGCCAGGTCGGCCGTCCCATGATCGGTACGGACGCCTTCCAGGAGGCGGACATCCACGGCATCACGATGCCGATCACCAAGCACAACTACCTCGTGCAGCAGCCCGAGGACATCCCGCGGATCATCGCCGAGGCGTTCCACATCGCCTCGACCGGGCGGCCCGGGCCGGTGCTGGTGGACATTCCGAAGGACGTGCTGACGGCGCAGACCAGGTTCGCGTGGCCGCCGACGCTGGAGCTGCCCGGCTACCGGCCCAACGCGCACCCGCACGGCAAGCAGATCCGGGAGGCGGCCCGGCTCATCGCCGAGGCCCGCCGCCCGGTCCTGTACGTCGGCGGCGGCGTGCTGAAGGCCGGGGCAACCGAGCAGTTGCGCCGGCTCGCGGAGCTGACCGGGATCCCGGTGATCACCACGCTGATGGCGCGCGGCGGGTTCCCCGACAGCCACCCGCAGCACCTCGGCATGCCCGGGATGCACGGCAGCGTCGGGGCGGTCTACTCGCTGCAGCGGTCCGACCTGCTGATCGCGCTCGGCACCCGGTTCGACGACCGGGTCACCGGCAAGCTCGACTCGTTCGCCCCCGAAGCCGCCGTGATCCACGCCGACATCGACCCGGCCGAGATCGGCAAGAACCGGCAGGCCGACGTACCGATCGTGGGCGACGCGAAGCAGGTTATCGAGGAGCTGACCGCCGCGGTGACGGCAGAGCACGCTGCCGGGCGCCGCGCCGACCTGGGCGGCTGGTGGCAGCAGCTCGACGACATCCGCGGCCGGTATCCGCTGGGTTGGGACGAGCCCGAGGACGGCTCACTCGCTCCGCAGTACGTCATCAAGCGGCTCGGCGAGATCGTCGGCCCCGACGGGGTCTACGTCGCCGGTGTCGGCCAGCACCAGATGTGGGCCAGCCAGTTCATCTCGTACGAGAAGCCGGCGACCTGGCTCAACTCCGGTGGCCTCGGCACCATGGGGTACGCCGTACCGGCGGCCATGGGGGCCAAGGTCGGCCGCCCGGAGGCGACCGTCTGGGCCATTGATGGTGACGGCTGCTTCCAGATGACCAACCAGGAGCTGGCGACCTGCGCGCTCGAAGGCATCCCGATCAAGGTCGCCGTGATCAACAACGGCAACCTGGGCATGGTCCGGCAGTGGCAGACCCTGTTCTACGACCAGCGCTACAGCCAGACCGACCTCGGTACGCACAAGCACCGGATCCCCGACTTCGTGAAGCTCGCCGAGGCGCTCGGCTGCGTCGGGCTGCGCTGCGAGTCCGCCGCGGACGTGGACGCCACGATCAAGCAGGCGATGGAGATCGACGACCAGCCCGTGGTCGTGGACTTCACGGTCGGCAAGGACGCCATGGTGTGGCCGATGGTTCCGGCCGGCACCAGCAACGACGAGATCCAGTTCGCCCGCGGTGTGCGACCGGCGTTCGAGGAGGATGACCTGTGATGAGCAAGCACACGCTGTCGGTGCTGGTGGAGAACAAGCCCGGAGTCCTGGCCCGGGTGGCCGGGCTGTTCTCGCGGCGCGGGTTCAACATCGACTCGTTGGCGGTCGGCGAGACCGAGCATCCGCAGATCTCCCGGATCACGATCGTGGTCGGGGTCGAGGACTCGCCGCTGGAGCAGGTGACGAAGCAGCTGAACAAGCTGGTCAACGTACTGAAGATCGTGGAGTTGGACCCGGACAACTCGGTGCAGCGGGAGTTGCTGCTGGTGAAGGTCCGGGCGGACCTGCAGACCCGGTCGCACGTACTGGAGACGGTGCAGCTGTTCCGGGCGAAGGTGGTGGACGTCGCTCCCGACACCGTCACCGTGGAAGCCACCGGTACGGCCGACAAGCTCGCCGCGCTGCTGCGGGTGTTGGAGCCGTTCGGCATCAAGGAGATGGTGCAGTCAGGAATGGTGGCGGTCGGACGGGGTGCCCGTTCCATCACGAGCCCGGCCCTGCGCAGCACGGCCTGAGACACACGACCACAGAAGGAGAAAAGCACGTGTCCGTTGAGGTGTTCTACGACGACGACGCCGACCTGTCCCTGATCCAGGACAAGAAGGTCGCCGTCCTCGGGTACGGCAGCCAGGGCCACGCCCACGCCCTGTCGCTGCGGGATTCCGGCGTCGACGTACGGGTGGGTCTGCCCGAGGGCTCGAAGAGCCGGGCGAAGGCGGAGGAGCAGGGGCTGCGCGTGACCACGCCGGCCGAGGCGGCGGCCGAGGCCGACCTGATCATGGTGCTGGCGCCGGACACCGTACAGCGCAGTTTGTACGCCGAGGCGATCGCGCCGAACCTGACCGCCGGCAAGGCGCTGTTCTTCGGCCACGGCTTCAACATCCGGTACGGCCTGATCCAGCCGCCCACCGACGTGGATGTCGCGATGGTCGCCCCCAAGGGCCCCGGTCACCTGGTACGCCGCCAGTTCGTCGACGGCAAGGGCGTACCGTGCCTGATCGCGGTGGAGCAGGACGCCACCGGCGACGGGCAGGCGCTGGCCCTGGCGTACGCGAAGGGGATCGGTGGCACCCGGGCGGGCGTGATCAAGACCAGCTTCAAGGAGGAGACCGAGACCGACCTGTTCGGTGAGCAGACGGTGCTCTGCGGCGGCGCGTCCGCGCTGGTGCAGACCGGTTTCGAGGTGCTCACCGAGGCCGGGTACGCACCGGAGATCGCGTACTTCGAGTGCCTCCACGAGCTGAAGCTGATCGTCGACCTGATGTACGAGGGCGGCATCGCCCGGATGCGCTACTCCGTCTCCGACACCGCCGAGTACGGCGACGTCACCCGCGGCCCGCGCGTGATCGACGCGAGGGTCAAGGAGGAGATGAAGCGGATCCTCGGCGAGATCCAGAACGGCGAGTTCGCGAAGGAGTGGGTGGCCGAGGACGACGCCGGGCGGCCCAACTTCACCAAGCTGCGGGAGCAGGGCGCACAGCACCCGATCGAAGCGGTCGGCGCGAAGCTGCGCGGCATGATGAGCTGGGTCGACAAGCCGCTCAACGACACCGCCTGAGCCCGACACGCGCCAAGCCTGGTCACGCCGGGCTTGGGATGCCGAGCCTTGACACCCACGGCCCGCTTCGCCGCGCGACATGCGACGAGGCGGGCCGTGGGTGTTGCCGCTACCGGAATTCGCGTAGCGCCTGGCGGGGGCCGCTGCCGAAGTCGGTGGCCCGTACGGCGACCCAGCGGCGGGCGCGCCGGGTGCCGAGCAGGGTGAGCATGGCGATCGCGGGCGTCAGGAAGAACAACGCCACGGTCACCGCGGTCGCGGCGGACCTGCCGATCATCAGCCCGGTGAGCATCACGGCGGTCAGGCCGACGGTCAGGTAGCCGCCGAGCTGGGCATACCGGGGTACGCCGCGCTGCAACAGCAGCACCGCGCCGTACAGGTTGATCCCCGCGATGGCGACCACGACGATCGCGAGCAGGCCGGACAGGACGGCGGCGATGCCGTGTCCGGAGGTGGCGCCGGCGACGAGCGAGCCGGCGGCGGCGAGCAGCGGGATTGCGAGCAATCCGCAGAGCACCGCGGCGACGAGGACTCCAGTGGGCGGGCCGGTTCTGCGACTCTGCGTCACGAGTACGCTCCTCCCCGTGAGGCTATTTTGACGATGGTAGCGACCATAGTTGTGAAGAGCACCACGAACCGGGTGAGCACCCTCACCGCCATCCGGTGCGCGTTCTGGCGTGCTGTGGCCCTACGATCGGAGTTACCGCTCGTCGTCGCAGGTCACACGCAGTGCAGCGTGCCGCGGCGACCGGGTGTCGCATTGTAATCCTGAGCCAGAACGCAGTGTCGCGGATGTCGGCTCGTCCAGCATCCGAGAAGAATACGTTCCAACAATCCCACATTCCGGTTAGCTGAGATCGTTCGCGAGGAACGCATGCCCACTGATGCCGTCCAGTCCGCCACCAATCCGGCCACTCATCGAGGCCCGTCGCAACCCGTCGTACTCGTCGCCGAGCCGCTCGCGCCGTCCGCCATCGACGTGCTGGCCCACGACTTCGACGTACGACAGGTCGACGGGTCCGACCGTGCGGCCCTGCTCGGTGCGATCGGTGAGGCGGACGCCCTGCTGGTACGCAGCGCCACCAAGGTCGACGAAGAGGTGCTCGCCGCCGCGCCGCGACTCAAAGTAGTGGCCCGCGCCGGCGTAGGGCTGGACAACGTCGAGGTCCCCGCGGCGACCTCCCGCGGCGTGATGGTGGTCAACGCGCCCACCTCCAACATCGTCAGCGCCGCCGAGCAGGCGGTCGCGCTGCTGCTCGCCTCCGCTCGTAACACCGCCCAGGCCAACGCGTCGCTCAAGCAGGGCGAGTGGAAGCGGTCGAAGTACACCGGCGTGGAACTCGCCGGCAAGACCGTCGGCGTGATCGGACTCGGCCGCATCGGCGTGCTGTTCGCCCAACGTATGGCCGCCTTCGGCACCCGTCTGATCGCGTACGACCCGTACGTGCAGCCGGCCCGTGCCGCGCAGCTGGGCGTACGGCTGGTCAGCCTCGAGGAGCTGCTCGCCGAGAGCGACTTCATCTCGATCCACCTGCCGAAGACCGCCGAGACGCTCGGCTTGATCGGCGAGAAGGAACTGGCCCTGGTCAAGCCGTCGGTACGGATCATCAACGCCGCCCGGGGTGGCCTGGTGGACGAGGCCGCGCTGGCCACGGCGATCTCCGAAGGCCGGGTCGCGGGCGCCGGCATCGACGTGTTCGCCACCGAGCCGTGCACCGCCTCGCCGCTGTTCGACCTGGACAACGTGGTGGTGACCCCGCACCTGGGCGCCTCCACCGCGGAGGCCCAGGACAAGGCCGGCACCGCGGTGGCGAAGAGCGTCAAGCTGGCGTTGCAGGGCGAGTTCGTGCCGGACGCGGTGAACGTCCAGGCGGGTGGCGTGGTGGCCGAGGACGTACGCCCGCTGCTGCCGATCGCCGAGGGCTTAGGTCGGGTGTTCACCGCCGTGAGCGGTGGCGGCGCCGCGTCGATCACCGTGGAGGTACGCGGTGAGGTCGCCGACAACGACGTGTCCGTGCTGCAGCTCGCCGCCACCAAGGGCGTCTTCCTCGACGTGGTGGAGGAGCAGGTCACGTACGTCAACGCGCCGCTGCTGGCCAAGGAGCGGGGCGTCGACGTCACGCTCGTGACCAGCCTGGACAGCCCCGACTACCACAACCTGATCACCGTACGGGGCGCGCTGTCGGACGGCCGGAGCGTGAGCGTGTCCGGCACGCTGACCACCGGCCCGCGCGAGGTCGCCAAGCTGACCGAGGTGGACGGCTTCGACATCGAGATCCCGTTGACCGGCAACCTGCTGTTCCTGCGCTACACGGACCGCCCCGGCGTGGTCGGCATCCTGGGTAGCACACTCGGCGAAGCCGGCATCAACATCGCCGCGATGCAGGTCTCCCGGGTCCAGGCCGGCGGCGAAGCCCTGATGGGCGTCGAGGTCGACTCTCCGGTCTCCACGGACCTCCTCGACACCGTGGTCACCTCCGTCGGCGCCACCGCCGCGGCCGCCGTCGACCTCACCGAAGACTGACCACCCGTACCCCGACCACAATCGACAACTCGTTGCCTGGGACGCCGAGGGCGAGGTTCGGATGGTGGGAGGGGCGTACCGGTGAGTGGGATGGGTGGATAGGGTGGGTGCGGTAGGCGGACCAGTGCGGAGGTAGTGACGTGACGGCGCGGATTGCGGTGGTGCCCGGTGACGGGATCGGGCGGGAAGTGATCGCCGAAGCGCTGAAGGTGCTCGACGTCGTACTGCCCGGGGTCACCACCACCGAGTACGACCTCGGCGCGACCGCGTACCACCGGACCGGTGAGGCGTTGCCGGACAGCGTGCTCGCCGAGTTGGCCGAGCACGACGTGATCCTGCTCGGCGCGGTCGGGGACCCGACCGTACCGCCGGGCGTCCTGGAGCGGGGACTGCTGCTGAAGCTGCGGTTCGACTTCGACCAGTACGTCAACCTGCGCCCGTCCCGACTCTGGCCCGGCACCGCCAGCCCGCTCGCCAACGTGAAGCCGGGCGAGATCGACCTGGTGGTGGTACGCGAAGGCACCGAAGGCCTGTACGCCGGCGCCGGCGGCACCCTCCGCCGCGGTACGCCGTCGGAGCTGGCCACCGAGGAGAGCCTCAACACCCGCGTCGGCGTCGAGCGGGTGATCCGCGACGCCTTCACCCGGGCGAACGCCCGCCCCCGGCGCAAGCTGACCCTGGTGCACAAGAGCAACGTCCTGGTGCACGCCGGCGGCCTGTGGACCCGTACGTTCGACGAGGTCGCGGCCGAGTTCCCGGACGTCACCACCGAGTACCAGCACGTCGACGCGGCCGCGATGTTCCTGGTCAACGACCCGCAGCGGTACGACGTGATCGTCACCGACAACCTGTTCGGCGACATCCTGACCGACATCGCCGCGGCGGTCACCGGCGGCATCGGGCTGGCGGCCAGCGGCTGCGTCAACCCGGACGGGACGCATCCGTCGATGTTCGAGCCGGTGCACGGCTCCGCCCCGGACATCGCCGGCAAGGGGATCGCCGACCCGGTCGCGGCGGTGCTGTCGGCGGGCCTGCTGCTCGACCACCTGGGCCACCCCGAGATCGCCGAGCGGGTCCGCCAGGCAGTCGCCACCGAGCTCGCCACCCGTACGGCGGGGGCGCCGGTGCGTACCACCGAGGTGGGCGACCGCCTCGCGGAGCGTCTCGCCACCGGATAACCCGACGGCTGCCCGGTTTCGCACTGCCGCAGCCGCATCCGCCTCCCAACGGGTACGATTCCGGCCAATTCCGTCGCGGGGTCGGAGGAGGCGCAATGGTTGCTCCGGGGAACCCCTGGGCGCAGACCGAGCCGTTGCCCGACATGTCCGGCCGCGGGTCGGCGCCCGGAGGTCATCGGCGCCGGCCGGAGTTCCGGGTCGGGTTGGTGCTGGCGGTGCTGGCCGGTTGCCTGGTGCTCCTGCTGGCGGGACTGATCCTCTGGCGGTACGTGCTGCGCGGCGACCCCGGCGACGCCCCGATCGCGCAGCCGTCGCCGACGTCCGACGCGTCGGAGCCGTCGGCCTCACCCAGTTCCAAGGATCCCGCGATCCTGGACCGCGAGGACCTCGACCCGACTCCGTTGACGACCAGGGCGATCTTCCCGGACACCAGCTTCACCGGCCACGACGACGTGCGGTACACGCTGTCCGGCACGGTGACCAACCGCGACTGCCAGGGCGTCGGCGGCGACAAGGTCATGAAGCTGCTCCAGAAGTACGGCTGCGACCAGGTGCTGGTCGGGGTGTTCCTGAACTCCGGCGAGGATCTGTTCTCCGCCGTACTGGTGATCCCGTTCGAGACGAAGGCGAAGGCCAAGGCGGCGCATCACGACCTCGCCAAGGACAAGCAGGACATGATCAACCGGCTGACGTACTACTGCCCGAGCACCGGTAAACCCGGCGCTGAGCTGTGCAAACGCGGCGGCGACGAGCTACCCACCTGGTACGGGAGCTTCCACCCGTTCCACCGCTACCTGTTCGTGGCCATATCCCTCTACACGGACGGCCACCACGCCACAGACACCTCCGATGTGGACAAGATGACCAGCGAAGTCATCGGGTACGTCACCGACACCATGCTGAAGCGCGACTGAGCCACCCCGGCGCCCGACCCGCGCCATGACCCGATGCCGACACAGAGAGTGGCTGGCGCTGGCGCGGCTGAACGATGGTTCGGGTAGGTTACTGACTACCGTCGCAGGAGGCGGCGGTTCCACCCGATACCGGAGGTTTGCAGTATGAGTGGCGGTGACAGCCTCACATTCGAGACGCATCTTTCCTCGGCGCCGGTATCGGACGTAGAGCGTTCCGCGCTGCTCGCCGATCCCGGGTTCGGCCGGATCTTCACCGACCACATGGTGACCATCCGGTACACCGAGGGCAAGGGCTGGCATGAAGCCCGGGTCGAGCCGTACGGGCCGATTCCGCTGTCGCCCGCGACGGCGGTGCTGCACTACGCACAGGAGATCTTCGAGGGGCTCAAGGCCTACCACGCCGCGGACGGCGGGATCACGCTGTTCCGGCCGGACGCGAACGCCCGCCGGTTCCAGCTCTCGGCGGAGCGGATGGCGATGCCGAAGCTGCCCGAGGAGGTGTTCCTGGCGTCCCTCGACAAGCTGCTCGAGGTCGACCGCGCGTGGGTGCCGACCAAGCCCGAGTCCAGTCTCTACCTTCGTCCGTTCATGTTCGCCAGCGAGGTCTTCCTCGGCGTACGGCCGGCGCAGGAGTACCTGTTCATGGTGATCGCGTCGCCTGCGGCGGCGTACTTCGCCGGCGGCGTCAAGCCGGTCACCATCTGGCTCTCCGAGCACTACACCCGGGCCGCGCCCGGCGGCACCGGAGCGGCCAAGTGCGGCGGCAACTACGCGTCCAGCCTGGCGCCGATGGCCGAGGCGATCGCGGCCGGCTGCGACCAGGTGGTCTTCCTCGACTCCGTCGAGCAGCGCTGGGTCGACGAGCTCGGTGGGATGAACGTCTTCTTCGTGTACGAAGACGGCTCGCTGGTCACGCCGCCGCTCACCGGCACGATCCTTCCCGGCATCACCCGGGACTCGGTGATCACACTCGCCCGGGAGATGGGCCACAAAGTGGTCGAGCGGCCGTACTCGATCGACGAATGGCGTACCGATGCCGCGTCCGGAGAGCTGAAAGAGGCGTTCGCCTGCGGCACCGCCGCGGTGATCACCCCGATCGGCAAGGTGCGCTCGGCGGGCGGTGAGTTCACCATCGCCGACGGCGGCAGCGGCCAGGTCGGCGTCAAGCTGCGTGACGCGCTGCTGGACATCCAGCACGGCCGGATCGAAGACCGCCACGGCTGGGTACGCCGCATCGGCTGACCCGCTCGCGCGGGTTTCCGCTGGTCAAGCCCGTATCGGGGTGCCGTGGCGCAGGGCTAGCGCCACGGCGCCGCGTACTTCCGCCCGGTCGCCCAGCTCGCTCTCGTACACCGTGACGTCCTGGGCGGCCGAGCGGATGGTGCCGCGTACCAGGGATTCCCGGATCGGTTCCAGCAGGATCTCGCCGGCGGCGCCGAGCTCGCCGCCGACCACGATCCGGCCCGGGTTGATCAGGTTGCACAGCGTGGCCAGCGCGGTCCCGATCGCCCGGCCGGCGTCGGCGATGGCGCGGCGGCATCCGGTGTCGCCGTCGCGGGCGAGCGCGATCGCCTGCTGGATGCTGAGGTCGGAGCCGTGCGCGGGTCGCAGCGCGTTCAGCACCGGCCCGGTGCCGGCGAGCATCTCCAGGCAGCCGCGGTTGCCGCACCGGCAGATCGGGCCGGCGGGGTCGATCACGGTGTGCCCGATCTCGCCGGCGGTGCCTCCCGTACCGCTGTACGGGTGGCCGGCGATGATCAGGCCGGCGCCGATCCCCGTCGCCGCCTTGACGTACGCGACCTCGCCGTAGCCCCTGCCGGCGCCCCACATCCACTCGCTGAGCGCGCCGAGGTTGGCGTCGTTGTCCACGGCGACCGGCATGTCCAGGGCTTCGCCCATGGCTTCCGCGGCGGAGATGCCGACCCACCCCGGCAGGATCGTCGAGTCGCCGAGCTCGCCGGTGGGGTGGTGCACCGGACCGGGCAGGCCCATCCCGACACCGATCACGTCGTCGCGGTCGACACCCGCCTCGTGCAGCAGCTCGCCGACCAGCCTCACCGCCGTGTCGATGTCCTCGGCGGCCGGACGGTCGCGGCGGTCGAACGTACGCTGCCGCTCGGCCAGGATGGTGTGTGCCAGATCGGCCACCTCGATCCGCAGGTGACGCCGGCCCAGGTCGATGCCGACCACCACCCCGGCAGACCGGTGCAGGGCCAGCAGCACCGCGGGTCGCCCGCCCTTGCCTCCCGCCGCCGGTACGGCGGGTCCTTCCAGCTCGTCGACCAGGCCGCCACGCAACAGTTCGGCAACGATGGCGGACACCGTGGAAGGCGCCAACGCCGTACGCCGGGCCAGCTCGGCGCGGGACACAGCCCCGAACCGGCTCAGGGCGGCGATGATCCGGTCGCGCCCGTCGAGTCGCTGCGGATCGGCGCTGTTGACGCCGCTGTGGCCCGGCATGCTGCTGCAAACCTCCCAACCGTGGCTCGGTTCGGTCAGTTTCTACCTAATCTTCGACAAGAAAGGGCACCGGTCGCGGTGCGTTCACCTGTTGACGTGGATTCTCAGGGTAAGTTACCGTCGCGTTACTTCAAAATAGAAGTTACCTGGTAGGTCCGAGGCAGGCGCTGCTCAGCCTGGTTGTGGGCCCACCATTCAGCACGTGGGCGAATCAATCCGGAGGTAGGCGCATGCGACGCATCTCGCTGGTCGCCGGCGCCGTGGTCGCGGGCCTGTTGCTCGCGGCGTGCGGCGGCGGCGGGGGTGGTGGCACGGAGACCAAGAAGGTGGAGGTCTTCACCTGGTGGACGGAGGGTGGTGAGAAGGCCGGCCTGGACGGCCTGGTGAGCACCTTCAAGAAGCAGTACCCGAAGTACAAGTTCGTCAACGCGGCCGTGGCCGGTGGCGCCGGCAGCAACGCGAAGAACGTACTGGCGTCGCGGTTGCAGTCGGGTCAGCCGCCGTCGTCGTTCCAGGCTCACGCGGGTGGCGAGCTGGCCGACTACATCAAGGCCGGCCAACTGCAGGACCTGAGCTCGCTCTACAAGTCCCAGGGCTGGGACCAGAAGTTCCCCGAGGGCGTGGTCAAGGCGCTGACGTACCAGGGCAAGATCTACTCGGTGCCGGCGAACATCCACCGGGCGAACGTGGTGTGGGCCAACCCGAGCGTGCTCAAGAAGGCCAACATCACCAAGCCGGCAGACTCGATCTCGGCGTGGATCAAGGATCTGGCGAAGCTGAAGAAGGCGGGCGTCAAGACGCCGCTGTCGGTCGCCACGGACTGGACCCAGGTGCAGTTGCTGGAGACCGTACTGATCGCGGACCTGGGGCCGGACGGCTACAGCGGTCTGTGGGACGGCAAGACGGACTGGAACGGCTCGGACGTCACGAAGGCGCTCAACGACTACAAGACGCTGCTCAGCTACACCAACACCGACCGGTCCGGGCTCGACTGGCCCGACGCGGTCAAGTACGTCACGGACGGCAAGGCGGCGTACAACGTGATGGGTGACTGGACGGCCGGCGCGCTCAAGGAGCAGGGCCTGTCGCAGGACAAGGACTGGATCTGGATGCCGGTCCCGGGCACCGACGGCATCTTCGACTTCCTGGCCGACTCGTTCACGTTGCCGGTCGGCGCACCGAACGAGGCCGGCGCCAAGGCGTGGCTGAAGACGGTGGGCAGTGCCGAAGGCCAGAAGGCCTTCAACACCAAGAAGGGGTCGATCCCGGTGCGCACCGACGCCACCGCGAGCGACTACGACGCGTACCAGCAGCAGGCGATCAAGGACTTCGGCAGCGACACGGTGGTCCCGTCGCTGGCGCACGGTGCCGCGGTCTCGATCGGCTGGCTGACCGACATCACCTCGGCTGTCGGCGAGTTCGGCAACAGCAAGGACGTGGCGAAGCTCCAGAAGGCGCTCGCCTCGGCCGCTGACAGCCACAAGTAGCCGCGGTCGTACCCCCGGAGCTGCCGAAACCGGCCGGCTCCGGGGGGCGCGGCACAGCCGGGAGGGGGCATTTCAGTGAATCGTGGGATCCGTGCCTGGGGTCCTGGCCTGTTGCTCGTCTCACCGTCGATCGTGGTGCTCGCGATCTTCGTGTACGGGCTGATCGGCTACAACATCAACATCTCGTTCTCCGACCGGCACACCGGGCTGCCGGCCACCAAGTATGTCGGCTTCGACAACTTCACGAAGCTGTTCGGCGAGGATCGGTTCCAGCACGCGTTGCTCAACCTGGCCACGTACACGGTGGTGTTCCTGGTGGGCACGATGTTCTTCGGCCTGCTGTGGGCGCTGCTGCTGGAGCGAGGGGTACGCGGTGAGGGCATCTTCCGGTCGATCTACCTGTTCCCGATGGCGGTCTCCTTCATCGCTTCCGGCGTGGTGTGGCGGTGGCTGCTCAACAGCGCCCAGGGGGACGACGCCAGCGGGCTGAACCGGCTGTTCGGCTCGCTCGGCCTGGGATTCCTGGAAAACCCCTGGTGGTCCTCGCCCAAGTGGGGGATGGCCGCGATTGCGCTACCCGCGATGTGGCAGCTGACCGGGTACGTGATGGCGCTGTTCCTGGCAGGGCTGCGCGGCGTCCCGGAGGAGCTGCGGGAGGCGGCCCGGATGGACGGGGCGACCACCTACCAGCTCTACCGGCACGTGATCTTCCCGCAGCTCTCGCCGGTGGCGCTGACGGCGCTGATCATCGTCGGACACATGTCGCTGAAGGTGTTCGACCTGATCATGGCGATCTCCGGGGCGATCTACCAGACCGAGGTGCCGGCCACGTACATGTGGACCGCGTTGCTCGGGTCCGACTACGCGAAGGCTGCGGCGATCGCCGCCGTGCTGCTGGCCGTGGTCGCGGTGGTGGTCGTGCCGTACCTGATCTACACCGTACGAGCGGAGCGGCGCTCATGACGACGACGATCCCTGCCGCACCCCCGATCACGCCCACCTCGCACCGGGCCCGCACTGAGGTCCGCGGCCGGTATTCGGCCGCGCGTACGGTGCGGTACGTCCTGCTGGTGCTGATCCTGCTGTTCGTGCTGATCCCCGCGTACGTGGTGGTCGTGACCAGCTTCAAGCAGGCCGCGGAGACGTCGTCGTCGACCGCGTGGCTGCTGCCGAAGCACTGGACTCTGGACGGGTGGCGTACGGCGTGGGACGCGTTGCGTGCGCCGTTGCTGCGCAGCTTCGCCCTCGTCATCCCCGCAGCAGTGGTGTCGTCGGTGCTGGGGTCGATGAACGGCTTCGTGTTGTCGAGGTGGCGGTTCCCCTATGCGAACGTGGTTTTCGCGTTGATGCTGTTCGGGATGTTCATCCCGTACCAGGCGGTGATGATCCCCCTGCGGCAGTTGACGCTGGCGCTGCAGTTGCCCAACGGGATTCCGACGCTGATCCTGGTGCACATCGTCTTCGGGTTGCCGATCTGCACCCTGATCTTCCGCAACTACTACGAGTCGATCCCGATGGACCTGATGGAGGCCGCCCGGGTCGACGGCGCGAGCATGCTCCGGACGTACGTGTCGATCGTGTTGCCGGTCTCCGCTCCCGGCTTCGTGGTCACGATCATCTGGCAGTTCACGTCGGTGTGGAACGACTTCCTGTTCGCGATCTTCCTGTCCAACGCCCAGAACGGCCCGATCACGATCTCGCTGACGGCGCTCGCGGGTGGGCAGTTGTCCAACTACTCCGCGAGCATGGCCGGTGCGCTGATCGCGTCGCTGCCCACCCTGGTCGTCTACATCGTGCTCGGCCGCTACTTCGTGGGCGGGCTGATGGCCGGCTCCGTCAAGGGCTGACCGGCGCGGCCGGTCCCGTATTTCGGGACCGGCTTCCGGAATCTGGACGATGCGGTACGCTGGCGCCGTGACTCGACGTCTCCGGCTGCTCGTCAGCGGCCTGATTATTCGCACTTAGCGCGCACGTACCCCTCACGTGTGCGCAGACCTCCCGCGACCAGCGGGGGGTCTTCTTGTTTTCCAGCACAGACCGTGTTCGCCAGGACGGGGCGTGGGCCGGCCCGCGGCCCCCAAGGAAGGAAACCGACCGACATGCAGCCCGCATCAGAGTTCCACGTCTTCGACACCACGCTGCGCGACGGAGCCCAGCGCGAGGGGATCACCTACTCGGTCACCGACAAGCTTGCGGTGGCCCGGTTGCTCGACGAGTTGGGAGTCCGCTTCATCGAAGGCGGCTGGCCGGGCGCGATGCCGAAGGACACCGAGTTCTTCCGCCGGGCGCAGACCGAGCTGAACCTCAAGCACGCGGACCTGGTCGCCTTCGGCTCGACCCGCAAGGCCGGTGTCGCGGTCGAGGACGATCCGCAGGTACGCGCCCTGCTCGACTCGGGCGCGCCGGTGCTGTGTCTGGTCGCCAAGTCCGACGTACGGCACGTGACCAAGGCGCTCCGGACGACGTACCAGGAGAACCTGGCGATGGTGGCCGACACCGTGAGGTACGGGGTGGCCCAGGGGCGGCGGGTGTTCCTGGACTGCGAGCACTTCTTCGACGGGTTCAAGCTCGACCCCGACTACGCCACCGACGTGGTGCGGACCGCGTTCGAGGCCGGCGCGGACGTGGTCGTGCTGTGCGACACCAACGGCGGGATGCTGCCCAGCGGAGTGGCCCACACCGTCACTGAGCTGCGCAAACGCCTCGGTGGCAACCCTCGGCTGGGGATGCACGCGCAGAACGACACCGGCTGTGCGGTGGCGAACACGATCGCCGCGGTGGAGGCCGGGGTGATGCACGTACAAGGCACCGCGAACGGGTACGGCGAGCGGCCCGGCAACGCCGACATCTTCTCCGTCGTCGGCAACCTCGCCCTCAAGCTGGGCAGGCCCGTGCTACCGGACGGCTGCCTGGAACAGATGGTGCGCGTCTCGCACGCCATCGCCGAAATCGCGAATCTCGCCCCCGACACCCACCAGGCATACGTCGGGGCCTCAGCGTTCGCCCACAAGGCGGGGCTGCACGCGAGCGCGATCAAGGTGGACCCGGACCTCTACAACCACGTGGACCCGACCACCGTCGGAAACGACATGCGCATCCTCGTTACCGAGATGGCCGGCCGGGCCAGTGTCGAGCTCAAGAGTCGCGAGCTCGGCGTGGACCTGGCCGGCCATCCCGAGGCGCTGTCCCGGGTCACCGCCCGGGTCAAGGAGTTGGAGGCGGCCGGCTGGTCCTTCGAGGCCGCCGACGCGTCCTTCGAACTGCTGGTACGCGGTGAGCTCAACGGGGGAGTGACCCGGCCGTTCACGCTGGAGTCGTACCGGGTGATCGTGGAGCACCGGGAAGACGGCTCGGTGGTCAGCGAGGCCACCGTGAAGGTACGGGTACGCGGCGAGCGCGTGATCGCCACCGCCGAGGGCAACGGCCCTGTCAACGCCCTGGACTCGGCACTGCGCCAGGCGTTGGTACGCCACCACCCGAAGCTCGCCGACGTGGAACTGGTCGACTACAAGGTACGAATTCTCGAAGGCTCCCACGGCACCGGCGCGGTCACCCGGGTGCTCGTCGAGTCGTCCGACAAGCACCGTGAGTGGACCACGGTCGGCGTACACGAGAACGTGGTCGAGGCGTCGTGGCACGCCCTGGTCGACGCGCTCACGTACGCACTCACCCATGAGTCCGCCCCGGCCTGAGCCGGCGGCCACCAGCGGCGGCGTTATGTCGTGGCGCGCGGGTCCGTACGCCGCGTAGCGTCCAGACCTGTTCGAGCAGGAGGAGACATGGAGCAGAATGGGTCCGCCACAGCCGCCGTCGAAGATCGGCTGCGCGAACTGGTCACAGGGAAGATCGTGGAGTACGACCAGCCGGTGCCGACCGCCGCGGCCGCGGCCGCGCAGCTCGGGTGTGACGTGGGAGCGATCGCCAACAGCCTCGTCTTCGCGGTCGGCGACGAGCCGCTGCTGATCATCGCCAGCGGCGCCCACCGGGTACGGCTGGAGCGGGTGGCGGAGTTGCTCGGCGTACCGGCGATCGGGCGTGCCGACAAGCAGTTCGTGCTGCGGGCGACGGGCCAGCCGGTGGGCGGCGTCGCTCCGATCGGCCACCCGCGGCCGATCCGTACCGTGGTGGACGTCTGGCTCGAGCGCTACGACGAGGTCTGGGCCGGCGCGGGCACCCGCCACGCCATGTTCTCCACCACCTTCGACGAACTGGTACGCCTCACCGGCGGCCTCCCCGCCGAGGTCGGCGACTGACCGCCACCGCTCAGGCGGTGACCAGGGCGGGGAGGACTTCGCCGATCGGTTCGCGGATCACGGCGTTGGCGAGACTGTCGTACGGGGTGGGCTCGGCGTTGACGATCACCACCCGGGCGCCGGCCCTCGCGGCGATCTCGACCAGCCCTGCCGCGGGTTGCACCGTGAGCGAGCTGCCGACCGCGACGAACAGGTCGCACGTGGCCGCCGCGGTGGCGGCCTGCCGCAGCACGTCCGGATCGAGCGCCTGGCCGAACGAGATGGTGGCCGACTTGAGGATCCCGCCGCACTTGCGGCACGGCGGGTCCGGCTCGCCGGCGTCGACCCGCTCGAGCGCCCCGCTCATCGGGCCCCGGTCGTCGCAGGACAGGCACTGGACCTCGGACAGGGTGCCGTGGAGTTCGATCACGGCTTCGGAACCGGCGCGCTGGTGCAGCCCGTCGATGTTCTGGGTGACGACCGCGCGCAGCTTGCCGCTGCGCTCCAGGTCGGCCAGGGCCCGGTGGCCGGCGTTCGGCTCGGCGTGCCAGGCGGGATGCTCCCGCCGGCTCGCCCAGGCCCGCCGCCGTACGGCGGGGTCGGAGACGTACGCGTCGAGGGTGACAAGCTTCGCCGCCTCGGGGTCGCGGGTCCACAGTCCGGACGGCCCGCGGAAGTCGGGAATCCCGGAGTCGGTCGAGATCCCCGCACCTGTCAGTACGGTCACCGAGTCGGCCTCGGTGAGCCAGTCGCGTACCTGCTGCAGCACCGTTCAAGTCGTACCACGCGACGCGGCCGGCTGCCCGCGGCCTGGTCGCCGCCACGGCGCAGCGGGCCTCGGCCCGCTCAGAGCTCGTGGACGACGCCGGAACCGCCCGACGGCGCCTGCCCGACTCGGTACGACTGGAACTCCCCCTGCTCGCGGTCGCGCCCGCCGCCGCCGAGCTGCTGAGGGGTACCGACCGGGCGAAGGTACGCGCCTGCCCCGGCCACGACTGCGGCTGGCGGTTCGTGGACCGGCGCGGCCGGCGGCGTTGGTGCAGCATGGACAGCTGCGGCAATCGGGCGAAGGTGAAGGCGTACGCCGACCGGCACCGCGACTGAGCGCGACAGGTCACGACACCTCACGCGAGGCGGGTGATCTCCACGGTGACGCCGAGGTGTGATCCGCTCGGTCCGTTGTAGACGCCCTTGAGCGGCGTGACGTCGGCGTAGTCCCGTCCCCTCGCCACGAGTACGTGCCGGTGGCCGATCGGGATGCCGTTGGTCGGGTCGTGGCCGACCCAGTCGCCGACCCACCACTCCACCCAGGCGTGCGACTGGCCCGCCACGGTGTCGCCGATCCCGGCGTCCACGTGCGGGTAGAGGTAGCCGGAGACGTACCGGGCGGGGATGCCGACGGCGCGTAGCAGGCCGACGGTCAGGTGGGCGATGTCCTGGCATACGCCCTTCCGCAGGGTCCACGCCTCCTGGGCGTTGGTACGCACCCCGGTCGACCCCGGGACGTACGCGACGTGCTCGCGTACCCATTCGGCGAGGGCGACCGCCGCCTCGGCCGGTTCCGCGCCGTCGACCACGGCGGCCGCCTCACCGACCAGGTCTGCGCTGACCCGGGTCAACGGGGTCGGCGTCAGCAGCTCTGCGTACCGGTCGCGCTGCTCGGCGGAACGCAGCGCCGGCCAGGACAGCGTCGCGGTGGGTGGCTCGTGGTCGCCGGTCTCCACCAGACTCGTGGCGGTCACGGCCATCCGCTGGTGTCCCCGCTGCAGGTCGAAGGCGGTCACCGCCGTACCCCAGTAATCCGTGTAACGCCAGACGGCGACGGGCGGCTGGACCTCGAGGTGGCTGTGCAGCGTGATCTGCCACGGCACGGTCATCGGGGTCATCCGGGCCTCGTTGTACGACGCGTACGCCGAGTCCGGGTAGCTGAAACCGGTGACGTGCCGGATCCGCAGCCGCCAGCTCATCACTCACCGTCCCCGTGCGCCCATGCCACCGGGGCCGCCTGGACGAAGTACCGTGCCGTGACCGCGGCGCTCGCCGCCGCACACGCCTTCTGCAGTGCGTCCAGGTGGCCGGGCAGGTCGTCGAGCAGGGTGCTGATGTCGGCGTACTCCAGACGGGTACGCGCCTGCCCGATCGGCCGTCGCGCGGGATCGGTGACGCCGGCCCGCTCGATGGCCGGCGCGAGAGCGCGCAGGCACTCCTCGGCGGTGGTCAGCGCGTGCAGCGCCGAGCGGGGGAACAGCCGGTCCAGCAGCAGGAACTCGACGACGCGCTGCGGCCGTACCTCGCCGCCGTGGCTGCGCAGGAACGACTCGTCGGCGCCACAGGCCCGCAGCACCGTACGCCACTCGGGCGCCACCTCGGTGGTCTCCGCCTGGATGGACAGTTGCCGGGCGGTCATGTCGACCCGCTCCAGGCTGCGGCCGAGCACCAGGAACCGCCAGCTGTCGTCCCGGCTCATCGTCGACTCGGCCAGCCCGGCGAGTACGGCGGCGCGTTCCCGTACGAACCCCAGGTAGAGGTGGGGGCCGAGGCGTTCCGCCGCCGCACGACGCGCGCCCAGCGCCCGTACGGTGACGTTCAGGCATTCCCACATCTCGCTGGAGATGATCTCCCGGGCGCCGCGCGCGTTGTCCCGGGCGGCGGCGAGGGCGCCCGCGATGGCACTCGGGTTCGAGGTGTCGAACGCGAGCAGGTCCAGCGCGTCGCCGGCCGCCATCCGGGAGTCGTCCCCGGGCGCGAAGCCGAGAATCGCGAGCATCGTGCGACACGCGGCGTCCTCGTCCGCCCACGGATCTTCGAGGGTACGAGCCAGGAACGCGTCCAGGATCCTGGCGGTGTCGTCGGCGCGCTCGACGTACCGGCCGATCCAGAACAACGACTCGGCGATCCGGCTGAGCATGCCCCTCATGGCGCAACCCCGTCCGGACCGACCGGGCTGGGTTTCACGCTCGCGGCGGTCACTGCTGGCCTGCCATCTGACCCGCTGCCGGGCCGTCGTCGCGTACGGCCACCGCGGGCAGCGGGTGCTGCGCGGGCGGGACCGCCGAGGCGACTGCCGGTGAGGTCGGTTCGTCGGCGAGCACCCAGGTGTCCTTGGAGCCGCCGCCCTGGCTGGAGTTGACCACCAGCGCGCCCTCGGGCAGCGCCACCCGGGTGAGTCCACCGGGCAGCAGCCACACGTCGTCGCCGTCGTTGACCGCGAACGGCCGCAGGTCGATGTGGCGCGGCGCGAGCTGGTCACCGATCAGGGTCGGCGAGGTCGACAGCGCCACCGGCCGCTGCGCGATCCAGCTGCGAGGGTCCGCGGCGACCGCGGCGCGCAGCGCGACCAGCTCCGGCTCGGTCGCCATCGGCCCGATCACGATGCCCTTGCCGCCGGCCCCGTCGACCGGCTTGAGGACGTACTCGTCGAGGTGGTTGAGGACCTCGGTGAGCACCTCGGAGTCGCCCAGCCGGTAGGTCTCCACATTGGACAGCAGCGGCTCTTCCCGCAGGTAGTAGCGGATCAGGTCCGGCACGTACGTGTAGAGCAGCTTGTCGTCGGCGACCCCGTTGCCGACCGCGTTGGCGAGCGTGACGTTGCCCGCCCGGGCCGCGTTCAACACACCCGGGCAGCCGATCACCGAGTCCGGCCGGAAGTGCAGCGGGTCGAGGTACTCGTCGTCGATCCGGCGGTAGATCACGTGCACCGGGCGCTCGCCCTGGGTGGTTCGCATGTGCACCCGGCGGTCCCGGCACACCAGGTCGCGTCCCTCGACCAGCTCCACGCCCATCAGCCGGGCCAGCAGCGCGTGCTCGAAGTACGCCGCGTTGTAGACGCCCGGGGTGAGCACCGCGACGCACGGGTCGGTGACGCCGTCGGGCGCGGCGGCGCGCAGCGCGGCGAGCAGCCGGGCCGGGTACGCGTCGACCGGGCGTACCCGGGCCTCGGCGAACAGGCTCGGCAGGGTCTGCGTCATCACCCGGCGGTTCTCGATGACGTACGAGACGCCGGAGGGGATCCGCAGGTTGTCTTCCAGCACCCGGAAGGCGCCGTCCTCGTCGCGGATCAGGTCCACGCCGCTGACGTGCACCCGTACCCCGTTGGGGGGCCGGATGCCCCAGGCCTCGCGGTGGAAGTGGGCGCTCGTGGTGACCAGCCGGTGCGGCACGATCCCGTCCCGCAGGACATCTGCGGGGCCGTACACGTCGGCGAGGAACTTCTCCAGGGCCCACACGCGCTGCCGGACCCCGCGCGAGACGAGGTCCCACTCGGCGGCGTCGATCACGCGGGGGACCAGGTCGAGCGGGAACGGGCGCTCCTCGCCGGCGTACGCGAAGGTGACGCCGCGGTCGGTGAAGACCCGCGCCAGCTGGTCGGCGCGTATCCGTAGATCCGCGCCGGAGAGCGGTTGCAGGGTGCTGAACAGCGACTGGTACGGCGAGCGGGGCTGCCCGGGGGCGGAGAACATCTCGTCCCAGGCGTCGGCCAGTGCGTACGCGTCGAACACGTCCGCCATGACGAGAGCCTAGGCGCGAGCCGTTTCCGCCGCGTTAACCCGCCCGGTCAGGAACCCCGGGTACGCCGCGCCGCCGGCCGGTGGCTCGGGCTGAGCCGGATCATCCCGTTGCTGCGCAGCGTGCGTACGAGCTCGCCGCCGACGTTGATCCCGACGCCGAGCGCCAGCGCGACGGCCATCGCCTGCGACAGGTTCAGCAGACCCTCGTTGATCTGGCCCTGGTTGATCTCCACCAGGCCCTGGTAGAGCAGGGTGCCGGGCAGCAGCGGACCGATGATCGGGACCACGTACGGCAGCGCGGGGCTGCGTTGCCACCGGGCCACCAGGTGCGCCACGAGACCGATCAACGCCGCGGCGATCCCGGTGGCCAGCACCGGCGGCACCTGGTTGTCGCGCAACAGCACGTACGCCACCCAGATCGCGCCGCCGCCGACGGCGGAGGACAGCAGGGCACGGACCGGCGCCCGCAGCGACAACGCGAAGGTGACCGCGATGCCGACCGCGCCCAGCACCTGCTCCGGCCGGGCGTTCAACGCCATGGTCGGCAGGGCGCCCAGCGGCAGGGTCACGCCGAGCTTCACGGCGGCGTACACGGTGACACCGACGCCGGAGACGATCGCGGCGACGGTGTAGAAGACCTCGAGCAGCCGCGCGCTGGAACTCACGTACGCCCCGCTGATGCCGTCCTGCACGCTGGCGACCAGGGCACGTCCCGGCAGCAGCGCCATGATCGCGCCGCTGACGACCGCCGACGCGGGCAGCGAGACGCCGCTCGCGATCAGCGCGATGCCGGTCGCCGAGCCCATCATCGCGGCGATGCCGAGCTGGTAGAACTCCGCGATCCCGCGCCGCGCCAGCCCCACCGTGGTGCGTTCCGCGAGGAACGCGGCGACGAAGGCGATCCCCGCGACGACGATGCCGCCCCCGATCAGCACGCTCGCCGACGCCGCCAGCAGCGGCAGCGCCATGGCGACGAGCCACTCCGGGTAGCGGGACGGGCCGTGCTTGATGGCGCGCAGCCGGGCGAACGCCTCGTCCAGGTCGACCGTGCCGAGCGCCGCCTCTTCCACCAGCTTGTGCGTGGCGACCAGCCGGGAGTAGTCGGGAGAGCGACGGCGTACCAACCGCTCTCCGGTGACCGGGGCAGCGCCCTTGCCGGGCTGGCAGGACAGCGTGATGGCGGTGAAGGTGACCGCCGACTCCGCCCGCGGCAGGCCGTACGCCACCGCCAGGCTGCGCATCACCTCGGTGACCGTCTCGGTGCCCTCGCCGCTGGCCAGCAGCAACTCGCCGACCCGCAGCGCGAGGTCCATCGCCCGGTAGGTCTCCGGGTCCTCGGGCTCCTCCTCGCCCACGTCGGGCGGCTCGGCGGGGCGGGCCCGCAGCTTGGCCCATGCGGTACGGGCCAGGCGCATCTGACGTGCCACAGGCAACTGAGTGTCGGTCACGGATACCTCCCCTCCAGGCGGGTCTCGAAGCAGCTTCTCGAGCGTACGGTTCGCCTCCGCTCCGCGCCGATCAAAGCGGTTGTGACCTGCGACAACGTCGCCGGTTCCGGTCCGTCCGCAGCGCGGCGTCTCCAGCCGACTAGATTCATATCCCGGGAGTACGAATCGACAGGGGGACGGCTTGCGAATCGCACGTTTCGCGCATCCGGGTGGGATGTCGTTCGGAGTGGTGGAAGCCGACACCGGCGGCACGCCGGCGACGGCGGCCGAGATCGACGGCCACCCGTTCGGGACGATCGCCTTCACGGGGCAACGGTGGGCGCTCGCCGACGTACGACTGCTCTCGCCGATCCTGCCCAGCAAGGTGGTCTGCGTCGGGCGCAACTATTTGGAGCACATAGTGGAGCACTCCGCTGATGGCCGCGCCGAGGTGCCGAAGGAGCCGTTGCTGTTCCTCAAGCCGTCCACGTCGGTGATCGGCCCGGGCGACGCGATCAAGCTGCCGGTGCAGTCCAGGCAGGTCGAGCACGAGGCCGAGCTGGCCGTGGTGATCGGAATGCAGGGCGCCCGCCGGGTCAGCCGCGACCAGGCGATGGCCTCGGTGTTCGGTTACACCTGCGCCAACGACGTGACCGCCCGCGACCTGCAGCGCTCCGACTCGCAGTGGACCCGCGCGAAGGGCTTCGACTCGTTCTGCCCGGTCGGCCCGTGGATCGAGACGGAGCTGAACCCGGCCGACCTCGAGGTGCGCTGCGAGGTCAACGAGGAGGTACGCCAGCTCGGCCGTACCAAGGACATGGTCTTCGACGTACCGACCCTGATCTCGTACGTCTCCCATGTGATGACGCTGCTGCCCGGCGACGTGATCCTCACCGGCACCCCCGCCGGGGTCGAGCCGATCACCGCCGGCGACTCCGTCGAAGTGCGCATCGAAGGCATCGGCTCCCTGACCAACCCGGTGGTGAACCTTGACTAGCCCGGTACGCGTCCGCTTCTGCCCGTCGCCCACAGGCGTGCCGCACGTCGGGCTGATCCGCACGGCCCTGTTCAACTGGGCGTACGCGCGGCACCGCAACGGACGGTTCGTGTTCCGGATCGAGGACACCGACGCCGCCCGCGACTCCGAAGAGTCGTACGGCATGTTGCTCGACTCGCTGCGCTGGCTCGGGCTGGACTGGGACGAAGGCCCGTCGGTCGGCGGCGAGTACGGCCCGTACCGGCAGAGCGAACGACGCGACATCTACGCCGACGTGGCCCGCAAGCTGGTCGACGGCGGGCACGCGTACGAGTCGTACTCCACCGCCGAGGAGATCGAGGCCCGCCACCACGCCGCCGGCCGCGACCCCAAGCTCGGCTACGACAACTACGACCGCACCCTGACCGACGAGCAGAAACAGCGGTTCCGCGACGAAGGCCGTACGCCCGTCCTGCGCCTCCGGATGCCCGACGAAGACCTCACCTTCACCGACCTGGTACGCGGCGACGTCACCTTCAAGGCCGGCACCGTGCCCGACTTCGTGATCGTGCGCGGCAACGGCGACCCGCTCTACACCCTGGTCAACCCGGTCGACGACGCGCTGATGAAGATCACCCACGTGCTCCGCGGCGAAGACCTGCTCTCGTCCACACCGCGCCAGATCGCGCTCTACCGGGCGCTGAGCGCGCTCGGCCTCGCCGCCGGGCCGCCCACGTTCGGACACCTGCCCATGGTGGTGGACGAGCGCGGCAAGAAACTGTCCAAGCGGGACCCGCGGTCGGACCTGCTGGCGTACCGGACCAAGGGGTACCTGCCGGACGGGCTGCTCAACTACCTCGCGCTGCTCGGCTGGGCGATCGGCCCCGACCGCGACATCTTCACTCAGCGCGAAATGGTCGAGGCGTTCGACATCGGCAAGGTCAGCCAGAACCCCGCCCGGTTCGACGAGAAGAAGTGCGAAGCGATCAACGCCGCCCACATCCGGCTGCTCTCGCCGCAGGACTTCGTTGCGGCCGTGACGCCGTACCTGACCTCCGCGGGACTGATCGGCTCACCGCCGAGCGATGCCGAATCGGCGCTGCTCGCCGCCGCCGCGCCGCTGGTGCAGGAACGCGTCACCGTGCTCTCGCAGGCCGCCGAGATGCTGGCCTTCCTCTTCGTCGAGGACGAGAAGTTCACCGTCGACCCGGACCACGCCGCCAAGGCCCTGGGCCCCGACGCGACACCGGTCCTACAGGCGGCGGTGACCGCCCTCGAGGCACTGCCCACCTGGGATGCCGCGTCGGTAGAGGAAGCGCTCAAGTCCGCGCTCGTCGACGGACTCGGCCTGAAACCCCGAAAAGCCTTCGCGCCGGTACGGGTGGCCCTCACCGGCCGTACCGTCTCCCCACCCCTGTACGAGTCGCTCGAACTGCTCGGCCGCGAACGCACACTCGGCCGGCTGCGGCGCGCCGCCTGACTACGATCGAGCGCTGTCGTCGATGGCGCTGATCAGCCTCGCGAGGGCGGCCAGCACGTTGGCGATCGGACCCAGCCACAGTCTGATCTGCTCCCGTCGACCTGCCGTGGCCTTCCGCGCGGCTCGAGGGTAGCGGCGGCGAGGGCGCCTGGTCATGTCCCGGAAGCCCCCTCCGCGGCCACCCGGTTGACCGCCTGGCTGACCGTCTCCGTCGCGCCGGTGTCGATGGAACCGAGAACGATGAGCTTGGCCGCGAGCCCCAGTACGTTCCCCTTCGGCCCGGCGCTCAGCATCCCTGCCTGGGGATCCGCGTGCATTCGCGTCGTCAGACCGTCGTCCATGCCGGTCAGCATGATCGTGAACTGAGACAGCGTGACACATGTGCGAAGTCGCAGGCCGCGTCCGTCCAGAACCCGCTGGTACACAGCCTCCCACTTGCGTTGGATGAGCTGGTACGTGTCGCTCACCGCCTGGCTGACTATCGCGTCGCCATTGGCGAATGCCGTTCCAAGGATGTGCAGGCTCCGGGTGTCGCTCGTCGCAGCCGCACGCAGATAGAGGTGCGCCAGCTGATCGATCGCAGCGGCCAGGTCGGGTGCCTCGATCAAGGTCCGGATCTCCTGCTCGCTCGGGATACGGAGCGACCAGTGGCGACGGTAGGTGGCGAACGACAGGACGTCAGCGACGTACATGCTGTGGGGCGTCCACCGCTCGCGAAGATGCTGCCGAGTGACCTTGCGCTGATAAGAAGTGTCGCTGTTGATGCGCGCGACGATGCGCTCCGCCGCCAGCACCGACCGGATCCTGAATCCCGGCTCCTTCGCGGCCAGGTGCTCCTTCGCCAGCTCCTGGACCAGCGGCTCTGCGAGACAGTCCATCAGCTGATCCACGCCTGCCCGGATGAAGCACGGGACCAGGTCGTCCTGCTCTACCTTGCGTCGCCTGGCGTCCGTGTCGCGTCCGCGTACCCTGGGAACGACCGGCCACAGTGGATCCCCACGTCTATTCATGTCGGAAGTGTTACGGAGAAGTCACATCCATCGCTACGTCCCGGCTTGGTTGTAGCTGAGAGTGGCGATATCGGTACATCTCGCTACGGAGGGTCGTTGCCGGTGACAGCGATCTGGATCACGCCCGGGGTGGGGATCCGGTTTGGGCTCCGGCCCCGCGGTCGGGTACAGTCATCCCTCGGTGCAAGCGCGCCGATGGGGTATGGGGTAATTGGCAGCCCGACTGGTTCTGGCCCAGTTAGTCTAGGTTCGAGTCCTGGTACCCCAGCCATCAGTGCGAAAGCACTGGTTGCACGGTCCCGTCGTCTAGTGGCCTAGGACGCCGCCCTCTCAAGGCGGTAGCGCCGGTTCGAATCCGGTCGGGACTACAGAGGTGGGTTGGCCCTGTCCGCACAGAACGCGGACTGGGCCTCTTTTCGTTGTGCCGTGTGGGGGGCGACCCCCACACCCCCGGGTGCGTCCCTCGCCTGCCCTCTTGTTCGCCGTTGCGCGGCGTCTCCTTCGCCGGCCCCGGTCCGTCTACTCCGGCCCGCTTCCCGGACGGCCGGTCGCCCGGGAGCGTCTCCGCAGCCAGCGCACCACGATCCACAAGAACAGCGCAGACGCGACCGCCGAGTAGACAAGGTTCACGGTCACCCCGAACACCGGGCTGTAGCCGAGGTCCCGCACCTGCTCGGCCTTGGCACCCGACACCCCGTCGATCAACTGCCAGGCAGACCCGATCACACCAAGCACCTGGAAACCGAGTAGAACGACACTGAGCCAGCTCGCCCACCGCCACCCCCGCAGCACCCCGACCGCGAGCAGGGCAAGCCCGATCCCCGCGACGGTGAAGATCACCCCCGACCCCACCCCGACCTGCAGAAACGACGTAACCGCAGCCGACACGGTCAGCCCGACCCCCACCAGCCACAACCCGGCAACCCACCCCCGCAACCCCCGATGCAACACACCGTCGCCAGACATGAGACGACCCTACGCACTGGAAGCCGCGGGGAGAGGGGAGCCGTTGTCGATCCAGTGGCCGAGGCGTTCCCGGGAGAACAGCTCGTCGACACCATGAAGCCCGCCCCGCCGGGCGTCAGCCTGCGACAGCGCCGACGGGTGGGGCTACAGGCCGGAGAGGCGCTGGCCGCCGCGTACCACTGCCATGGCGTGGCGTTCGCCGGGGCGGCGGCCGAGCCGCTCGATCGGGCCGGAGACGCTGATCGCGGCGATCACCCGGCCGGTACGGTCCCGGATCGGCGCCGACACCGAGGCGACCCCCGCCTCGCGTTCGGCGACGCTCTGCGCCCAGCCGCGGCGGCGTACCTCCGCGAGGGTTCTGGCGGTGAACTTGCAGCGGGGGAGCAGCGGCAGTACGGCCTCCGGGGGTTCCCAGGCGAGTAGCACCTGCGCCGCCGAGCCCGCGAACATCGGCAGTACGGCACCCACCGGCACCGTGTCGCGCAGCCCGCTGGCCCGCTCGGCGGCGGCGACACAGAGGCGTTCGTCGGCGCGCCGCAGGTAGAGCTGGGCGCTCTCGCCGGTCTGGTCGCGGAGCGCGGCGAGCACCGGCTCGGCGGCCGAGAGCAGGATGTCCGGGGCGGCGTTGGCGAACTCGCCGAGCCGCGGCCCGGGGCGCCACCGGCCCTGCGGATCGCGTACCAGGATGCGGTGCAGCTCGAGGGCCTGCGCCAGCCGGTGCGCGGTAGCCCGGGGCAACTTCGTACGGTCGACGAGATCGGCCAGGCTCGCGCCTTCGACGCACGCCTCAAGGATCAGGACGGCCTTGTCGAGCACCCCGACTCCACTGATACTGTGTCCCACGAGACGAAACTTACCTCCCATCATTCGGGATGTCCACTCTGTGGGAAGTGGCGAGACATGGCACACACGGACCGGCCACGGACACTGGCCGAGAAGATCTGGGACGCGCACGTGGTGCGCTCCGCGCAGGGCGAGCCCGATCTGCTCTACATCGACCTGCACCTGATCCACGAGGTGACCAGCCCGCAGGCCTTCGACGGACTGCGCGCGGCCGGTCGGAAGGTCCGGCGTACGGATCTCACGATCGCCACCGAGGACCACAACACGCCGACCGACAACCTGATCCAGATCAGCGACCCGGTCTCGCGTACCCAGATCGAGACGCTGCGGCGCAACTGCGCGGAGTTCGGCGTACGGCTGCATCCGCTCGGTGATGCCGAGCAGGGCGTGGTGCACGTGATCGGGCCGCAGCTGGGGCTCACCCAGCCCGGCATGACCGTGGTCTGCGGCGACTCGCACACCTCCACCCACGGCGCGTTCGGCGCGCTGGCGTTCGGCATCGGCACCAGCGAGGTGGAGCACGTACTCGCCACCCAGACGCTGCCGCAGTCCCGGCCGAAGACGCTCGCCGTCAACGCCACCGGCGCGCTGCAGCCCGGCGTCACCGCGAAGGACCTGATCCTGGCCCTGATCAGCCAGGTCGGTACCGGCGGAGGCCAGGGCTACGTCGCCGAGTACCGCGGCGAGGCGTTCCGGGCGCTGTCCATGGAAGGCCGGATGACGGTGGCGAACATGTCCATCGAATGGGGCGCCAAGGCCGGCATGTTCGCGCCCGACGACACCACGTTCGGGTATCTCGAAGGCCGCGCCCACGCCCCGCGCGGCACGCAGTGGGAGCAGGCGCTGGACCACTGGCGCGGCCTGGTTACCGACGACGGCGCGACGTACGACCGCGAGGTGACGATCGACGCCGCGTCGCTGACGCCCTTCGTCACCTGGGGCACCAACCCGGGCCAGGGCGCGCCGCTGTCGGCGAGCGTGCCCGACCCGTCGTCCTTTACCGACCCGGTGGAGCGCAACGCCGCCGAGCGGGCACTGCAGTACATGGCGCTGCAGCCGGGCACGCCGCTGCGCGACATCGGCATCGACGTGGTGTTCGTCGGCTCCTGCACCAACGGCCGGATCGAGGACCTGCGCGCCGCCGCCGACGTGCTGCGCGGCAAGCGGGTCGCGCCGGGCGTACGGATGATGGTCGTCCCCGGATCCGCTCGGGTACGCGAGCAGGCCCAGCAGGAAGGCCTGGACCGGGTGTTCACCGACGCGGGCGCGGAGTGGCGGTTCGCCGGCTGCTCGATGTGTCTCGGGATGAACCCCGACAAGCTCTCGGTCGGCGCCCGCTCGGCGTCCACATCGAACCGCAACTTCGAGGGCCGGCAGGGCAAGGGCGGGCGTACCCACCTCGTGTCGCCGCCGGTCGCCGCGGCGACCGCCGTCGCCGGCCACCTCGCCGCCCCCGCCGACCTGTAACCGCCGTAGTGGGCCGCTTCGCCGGCGGCCCGCCCCGGCTCGGCCGGGGAGCACACCAGGAGCCAGACATGGAGAAGTTCACCGTTCACACCGGGCGCGCGGTGCCGCTGCGCCGCTCCAATGTGGATACCGACCAGATCATCCCGGCGGAGTACCTGAAGCGGGTGACCCGGACCGGCTTCGAGGACGGGCTGTTCCGGGCGTGGCGGGACGACCCGGCCTTCGAACTGAACCAGCCCGAGTACGACGGCGCCACGATCCTGGTCGCCGGCCCCGAGTTCGGCACCGGATCGTCGCGGGAGCACGCCGTCTGGGCGTTGCAGAACTACGGCTTCAAGGCCGTACTGTCGGCGCGGTTCGGGGACATCTTCCGGAGCAACTCCCTGAAGGGCGGGCTGTTGCCCGTACAGCTGCCGCAGGACGCGATCGAGACCGTGTGGGCGGTCGTGGAGGCCGATCCGGCGGCTGAGGTGACCGTCGACCTGCGCGCCCGGGAAGTACGCGCCGGCGGGCACGTCTGGGCTTTCCCGCTCGACGACTTCAGCCAGTGGCGTTTGTTGGAAGGCCTCGACGACATCGACCTGACACTTCGCCACGACCCGGCGATCGGCGAGTACGAACACCACCGGCCGGACTGGTTGCCGCGTACCCAGGTGGGTTGACGCCGCGGCGGGCGATGCCGAATACCGCGCCGCGATTTCCTACCCGAATCGGCCAACCGGTCGGAATCCGTTGCGACACAAGGCCTTTTATTGCCGATGTGTTTGTATCCCAGCCCATTGCGACATAGCGTGCGCGCAGATGGCCTTTTGTGAGGCCAACCGCAAACTTGGGAGGGGAAGTCGTGAACAAGGGCGAGCTCGTCGATGCCCTGGTCAATCGACTGGGGGATAAGAGAGCAGCGAACGATGCGCTGGACGCGGTGCTGACAGAGATTCAGCGCGCGGTCAGCAAGGGCGCCAAGGTTTCGATCGCCGGCTTCGGCGTCTTCGAAAAGCGCGAGCGGGGGGCTCGTACGGCGCGCAATCCACGTACCGGTGAAACCGTGAAGGTACGCAAGACCTCGGTGCCGGCATTCCGCGCGGGCCAGGCGTTCAAGGACGTGGTGACCGGCAAGAAGCGGCTTCCCGCGCCGGCTAAGGCGATGTCCGGTGCCGCGGCGACGGTGACCGCGGCGGCGGGGCGTACGGCGGCGGCTGCCACCCGTACCGCGGCGGCGGCCAGCAGGACCGCGTCGGCGGCCCGCAAGACCGCGGCGACCGCGGCCGCCAAGGCCACCAAGAGCACCGTGGCCAGCAAGAAGAGCGCCCCGGCCAGCAAGAGCACGGCCAAGCGCGCGCCGGCCCGCAAGACGACCGCCAAGAGCACCACGACGGCCGCGGCGAAGAAGACCACGGCGAAGAAGACGGCGCCGGCCAAGAAGGCCACCGCCAAGAAGACCACGGCGAAGAAGACGTCGCCCGCGAAGAAGGCCACCGCCAAGAAGACGGCGGCGAAGAAGACCACGGCGACGAAGAGCGCCGCGAAGAAGACCACTGCCAAGAAGACCACGGCGAAGAAGACGACTGCCAAGAAGACGACGGCGAAGAAGACGTCGCCCGCGAAGCAGGCCACCGCCAAGAAGACCGCGACCAAGGCAGGCGCGAAAGCCACGGCAAAGAAGGCGTCCGCAAAGCAGACCGCAGCCAAGAAGGCACCGGCCAAGCGCGCGACGAAGGCGACTCGCAGCAGGTAGTCATTCCACAATGGATAAAGGGCGCCGCGGACTGCGGCGCCCTTTGCATTCGTTGCCGAGACTCATCTACGAATTCCGATATTCCGTTGCGTGTGGACACTCGTCGCCATTGTGGCGGTCACGACTCGGGCGAGATGAAGTCCGCCGCCCGCAGCTTGTCGCCGGCGAACGACAACGCCCAGGCGCTCGCCTCCGGGGTCCGTACGGTGGGCACCGACAGGCCGTCGGAGTCGGCCAGCAGCGCCACCGTGTCCGGGATGACGCCGGCCTCGCTGCAGATCACGACCGGGCCGTCGCCGTCGGACGACAGCTTGCCGAGCCGGTCCGCGGTGACCTCCGGCGCCCGGGCGTGGGATTCGGCGTCGAACACCCCGTCGGACTCGATCTCCACCCCCAGCCCGGCCGCGAGCGCGTCGAGCGTCTGCACGCAGCGGCGCGGCGTGGCCGACACCAGCCTGGTCGGTGCGAACAGGGTCAGCAGCTCCGCGATCCGCTTGGCCGCCACCACCCCGGCCGGGCTGAGCGGGCGGGTCACCTCGGGCCCGTCCCACTCCTCGGCGGCGGGTGCGTGGCGCACCAGCAGAACGGTGCGCAGCGGGCGGGGCAGCGCCGCGAACGCCGCCACCACCTCACGGTCCCGGCGGTAGCTCAGCGCCGCCTCGACCTCCTCGAGGCTCAGCCAGCGCAGCTCGTCGACCTCCTGGTTCGGCGCGAACGACACGGTCGTGGTCAGCATCCGCATCACCCAGTAGTCGACGGTCTTGTCGGCGGCACCCCCCGAGGTGAGCACCGGGTATGTGATCGACGGCAGGCGTACGCCCACCGCGGGCTGCACCCCGGTCTCCTCCATCACCTCGCGGCAGGCCGCGGCGAGCGGGTGCTCGCCGGCGTGCAGCTTGCCCTTCGGCAGCGACCAGTCCTGGTGCTTGGGCCGGTGCACCAACGCCACTTCCACGGTGTCGTCCCGCTCCCGCCACAACACGCCACCGGCGGCTCGTACCGTGCTTCGCATCAGATCAACCACTCCGTCGCCGTACGCCACTCCTGCTCCCGCCAGGCGGTCAGAAACGCCGCCCGTGCCGACGTGGCCAGCACATGCTCCCGTTCTACTAGCCTGCCGACTCCGATGGCCAGCGCTCGATCGGTCGGCCTGACCTCGCTGGCGGCCAGCCAGATCTGGGTCGCCCGGTCGGCGTCGCGTACCGCGTCGAGCTGAGCGATCAGCGGTTCCAGCGCCTCCACCAGACGCTTCGCCGGCGTACCCACGGCGGGTTCGGCGAGCTGGGAGAGCCGCCGCAACCGGCGCGCGGCGCGGCGGGTGCTGCGCCACTGCTCGGCGTCGGCGCGCGCGGTGAGCCGCTCCGCCGCGTGCCGGAACCGTTCCCAGAAGGTCGCGGCCAGCGCCGGCAGCACCTCGGACGCGGCCGCGTGTGCCGGCTCCCGCAGCCGTGGCGCCCGCGCGGTCCCGACCAGCCCCTCGAGCATCCGGGGGTACGCCGCTCCCGTCATCGCCGTGGCGAGTGCGGCGCAGGCCCGGGTCTGCATCGCGGCGAGACTGCCGTCCAGGCGTACCAGTGCGTCGGCGTCGAAACAGGACGCGTCCAGGGTCGCCAGCCGGTCGCGTAGCGCACCGGGCGCGGTGACCGCGCGCAGCGCCCCGGCCAGACCGCGCAGCGGCCCCAGCAGCTCGACGCCGGTGGGTTGCCGCCCCGGCGCCGGCGCAAGCAGCGGCGAGAACACCCGAAGATCCGTACGCAGCCGGCGGCACGCGACGGCCAGCGCGGCCAGGGCCCCGTGGTCGACCCGTACGTCGGACGCGGCGGCGCGTGTCCCGGTGCCCGCCGCGATGCTCACCGTGGAGCCGGTGGCGGCGGGGCTGACGGCGAGTCGTGCTTCCGGGTCGTGGCGCAGCAGCCGGACGGTCTCCTGTCGCAGCTCCTCGATCATCACGTCCGCGGCCGACGGGTCCGGCCCGAGCGACCGCGGCGCCGGCAGGTCGGGCGGCTGGAGCGCGAGCGGGCCGAACGAGCGTACCGGGGCGGGAGTGGCTTCCGCCGGTACGGCACCGGCGGCCAGCAGCAGGTGGCCGATCTGGTCCCGCACCTCGATCCCGGGGCTGGCGGTCAATCGCAGCTGGCGCAGTTGCGAGCCGATCCGCCGTCCGTCCATCAAGGACATGGTGTCGTCGACGAGCTCGGCCAGCGGCGAACCGGCCCGGTCCACGGCGTGGTACGCCCGCCGCTCGACCAGCAGCGTCGTGGTCGCCAGCAGCGGCGCGCCCCGGCTGAGGCTGAGCACCAGCTGGACCAGCTCCTCCGGGATCCGGCCGGCCGCTCCCTTGGCCGCGAGCTCCCGGCCCGGCACCTGCGCCGTCCACGGTGGACCGGTGCCGCCCCGCCGGTGCCACAGCAGCGCGCCGCTTCGCGCCAGCCGCAGATCGGCGGTGTCGTAGTACGTGTCCCGCAGCCGCGATGCCGGCTGCTCGACGACGTGGCCACCAGGGGGTAAAGCGGCGTCCAGGTCTGGAAGCGTGAACACCGGGCCAACGTCGTACTTTCGTTCCGCTTCGAGCACGAGGGGCAGCGTAACGGGCGAACCGGGCAACACGCGCGGTCGGCGCCCCAGGTTTTCGGCGCAGATTTTTCGCGCGTTTTCGTCACGGACCGCGACGACGTACCCCACACCGGAGCGTGACGGACCATTTTGGCTGGTCACGCTCCGAATCGGATACCGCGGACCGTCGAGCGCGGGCGGTCAGGCGCCGCGGCCGGAGATCCGGCGCTGCAGGGTGACCTGTACGTCGGTGCTCCCGCCGTCCGGGGCACGGCGGTGCCACACACCGTCGGCGTCGAGGTCGAACGCGTCGGTCTCGTCGGCCAGCGACAGGTCGAACACCGTGGCCAGGTGCGACTGGATCTGGGGGTCCAGCACCTCGACCAGCGCCTCCACCCGGCGGTCCAGGTTCCGGTGCATCAGGTCCGCCGAGCCGATCCAGAACTCGCCGAGCTCGGCGCGGCCCCGCCGGCCGCCGCCGTTGCCGGTACCGCCGGGCTCGCCCGCGGTGTCGCGCCCGGCCAGGCCGCCGAACCGGAAGATCCGGGAGTGCTCCAGGAAGCGGCCCAGGATGGAGCGCACCCGGATGTTCTCCGACAGTCCGGGGACCCCGGGCCGCAGCGCGCAGATCCCCCGTACCACCAGGTCCACCCGTACGCCCGCCCGGCTGGCCTGGTACAGCGTGTCGATGGTCTTCTCGTCGACGATCGAGTTGAGCTTCATCTGCACCAGTGCCGGTTCGCCGGCCTGGGCCTGTTCGATCTGCTTCTCGATCCGCTCGACGATGCCGTCCCGCACCCCGTACGGGGCGACCAGCAGCCGCCGGTACCCGGTCTGCCGGCTGTACCCGGTCAGTACGTTGAACAGGTCCGTCAGGTCGGCCCCCACCTCGGGGTCGGCGGTCAGGATGCCGAAGTCCTCGTAGAGCCGGGCCGTCTTGGGGTTGTAGTTGCCGGTGCCGATGTGGCAGTAGCGGCGGATCTGGCCGGCTTCCTGGCGTACCACCAGACAGACCTTGCAGTGGGTCTTGAGGCCGACCAGGCCGTACACCACGTGGCAGCCGGCGCGCTCCAGCTTGCGGGCCCAGGCGATGTTGGCCTGCTCGTCGAACCGGGCCTTGATCTCGACCAGCACCACCACCTGCTTGCCGGCCTCGGCGGCGTCGATCAGCGCGTCCACGATGGGGGAGTCGCCGCTGGTGCGGTAGAGGGTCTGCTTGATCGCCAGCACCCGGTCGTCGGCCGCGGCCTGCTCGATGAACCGCTGCACGCTGGTGGAGAACGAGTGGTACGGGTGGTGCACCCCGATGTCACCCTCGCGCAGCGTCGCGAACACGCTCTTCGGTGTCTCGCCCTCCGCGAACTGCGGATGCGTCGCCGGTACGAAGGGCGGGTCGGTCAGGTCCGGCCGTTCCACCTCGTCGTAGAGCTGCCAGAGCGCCGACAGGTCGAGCAGGCCCGGCACCCGCAGCACGTCCTGGCGGTCCATGTCGAGCTCGCGTACCAGCAGGTCGAGGACGTGTTCGGAGATGTCGGCGGCGACTTCGAGGCGTACCGGCGGGCCGAACCGGCGGCGGGCGAGCTCGCGTTCCAGGGCCTGCAGCAGGTCCTCGTCGCGGTCCTCCTCGACCTCCAGGTCGGCGTTGCGGGTGACCCGGAACAGGTGGTGCTCCACCACCTGCATCCCGCTGAACAGTTCGGACAGGTGCGCCGCGATCAGCTCCTCCAGCGGCAGGAACGCCCACCCCTTCTCGCCCCGCTCCACCCGTACGAACCTCGGTACGTTGTTCGGCACCTTCACCCGGGCGAACCGCTCCGGGCTGGTGGTCTCCACGTCGCGGACCACCACGGCGAGGTTCAGCGAGAGCCCCGAGATGTACGGGAACGGGTGCGCCGGGTCCACCGCGAGCGGCGTGAGCACCGGGAACACGTGGTCCCGGAAGTAACGGCGCAGCCGTTGCCGTTCGTCGTCGCGCAACCGTTCCCAGGTCACGATCTCGATGTCCTCGGTGGCCAGCGCGGGCCGTACGTCGCCGATGAAGCAGGCGGCGTGGCCGGCGACCAGCTCGGTGGCCCGGGCGGCGATCAGTTCGAGCTGCTCGCGCGGCGTGAGCCCGTCGGCGCTGCGGATCGTCAGGCCGGTCGACATCCGGCGCTTCAGGCCCGCGACCCGCACCATGTAGAACTCGTCGAGGTTGTTGGCGAAGATCGCGAGGAACTTGGCCCGTTCCAGCAGCGGCCGCCGGCGGTCCTGCGCCAGCGCCAGCACCCGGGCGTTGAAGTCGAGCCAGGACAGCTCCCGGTTTCCGAACCGGTCGTCGGGCAGCGCCTCGGGCTCGGCCGGCGGGCTGGGCTCGCCCACGTGCGGCCAGGAGTCGGTGACCGTACGCAGCATGGTCGAGGCGGCGTCAGAGCCGCCTACGGCCGGGTCCGCAGCGCGGCCTTCCGCAGCTGCCTCGGCACTCCCCGCCTGAGGGGTACGCCGTTGCCGCGGCGCTGGTCCGCCCGGTGGATCATGGTTTGCGCTGGTCACCCGTCTATCATCACCTGACCTGCGTAAACAGGGAATGAACTCTGTCGACTTCTGATCAATCGAAGGGGTGCCGGAGCGTGGCCCCTGGTGTGCCCGCTACGGAATCGTCGGGATCGTGATCCGTACCAGTTTTCCCTGCTCGTCGTGCTGCAGCGTGATCCGCTGGCCGAGCCGCAGGTGCCGCAGCCCGGAGGCGTCGAAGGCGGCGGAGTCGTACGTCACCTCGTGGCCGTCGTCGAGCAGGGCCGTACCGCTGCGGGTGTCGGGGTCGAAGGTCGCCACGGTGGCCTGCACAGCCATCACCCTAGCGGTACGCGGGCCCAGCCCCAGGGCGACGGCTTCCGCGAGGTCGCCGGCGGTGTCCACGTCCCGCCGCAGCGACGGCCAGTCGCCGACCAGCTCGACGGCGCCGCCGGCGGCGTGCGCCCGCGCCGAGTCGCTGCCGAACCGCGGCTCGAGCGGCACCCCGCGGCTGGCGGTGAGCAGCACCGTACCGGTCCCCTCGGCGTCGCTGAGGTACGCCCGCCGGTACGGCTGGGCCGCGTCGAGCGCGCCGGACAGCTCGGCGGGGCGCAGCGCCGGCAGATCCGCCCCGAGCACGGCCACCGCGGTGTCGGGGCGGCGCCGTACCGCTTGCTCGGCGCCGTACGACAGGGCGGGGTTGAGGCCGGCGTCGGGGACGTCCGCGATCGGCTCCGCACCGAGGTGGGCGGCGGTCTCGCGTACCTCCGGTTCGTCGGTGACCACCAGCACCGCCGCGACCCGCGGGCAGCCGACCGCCGCCGCCACGGTGTCCGCCGCGAGCGCGAGCACCAGCTCCTCGTGCGGTACGCCGGACAGCGCCCCCCGCAGCCGGGTCTTCGCCCACGACAGCCGCTTGACCGGGATCACCACCGACCAGTTGACCACCCGACCATCTTGGCCCCTGGCCGTACGGCCCGGTCCGTCGGTCTCTGTGCCGCGGCGGTCGGCTGCCCATAAGCTGGTGGCGCCTGGTCCTCGTTGTCGCAGCGGAAGAGGTCGCCGATGACTGTGAGGAAGATCCGGCGGGTGGCCGTACTGGGAGCCGGCTCCTGGGGTACGACGTTCGCCAAGCTGGTCGCCGACGCGGGCACCGACGTGGTGATCTGGGCCCGCAGGCCCGAGATCGCGAGCGCGATCACCGAGCGCAAGGAGAACCCGGACTACCTGCCGGGTGTCCGGTTGCCCGGCCGGGTCGCCGCGACGTCAGACGCGTCCGAGGCGCTCGGCGGCGCCGACCTGGTGGTGCTCGCGCTACCGAGCCAGACGCTGCGCGACAACCTCACCGGCTGGGTCGACGCGATCGCCGCCGACGCCACCCTGGTCAGCCTGATGAAAGGCATCGAGCTCGGTACGTCGCTGCGGATGAGCCAGGTGATCAGCGAACTGACCGGTGCCGCCCCGGGGCGGGTCGCCGTGGTGACGGGCCCGAACCTCGCCCGGGAGATCGCCTCCGGTCAGCCGACCGCCACGGTGGTCGCCTGCGAGGACCCCGAGCGGGCGGAGCTGGTGCAGCGGACCATCGCGACCCACTACTTCCGGCCGTACACGAATCTGGACGTGGTCGGCTGCGAGCTGGGGGGCGCGGTGAAGAACGTGATCGCCCTGGCGTACGGGATGGTCCAGGGGATGGGCTTCGGGGACAACACGAAGGCGACGCTGATCACGCGTGGCCTGGCCGAGACGGCGCGACTCGGTACGAAGCTCGGCGCCGACCCGCTCACCTTCGCCGGCCTGGCCGGGCTGGGCGACCTGGTGGCGACCTGTGTGTCCCCGCTGTCGCGCAACCACACGTTCGGCGAGCACCTCGGCCAGGGCATGACCCTGGCGGAGGCGCAGCAGGCGACGAGGCAGACCGCGGAGGGCGTCAAGAGCTGCCTGTCGATCCGGGACCTGGCCCGTGGGCAGGGCGTCGAGATGCCGATCACCGAGCAGGTGGCCCGGGTGTGCCACGAGGGCGTCGACCCCCGGGTCGGCGTCGCGGAGCTGATGAAGCGCAGTATGAAGGCGGAGTAAGCGGGGCATCACGCCTGGTGGCGGGCCTGCCCTTCGGCACCCACCGTAGTCATCACAGTTGTAGGGTCACCCGGATGAGCCAGCCGTCTAAGCCTCGCGTCGCGGTCATTTTCGGGGGTCGCAGCACCGAGCATGCGATCTCCTGCGTGAGCGCGGGCAGCGCCATCGCCGCGCTCGATCCGGACGAGTTCGAGGTGGTGCCGGTCGGCATCACCCGGCAGGGCCGCTGGGTGCTCGCCACGGGCGAGGCGGGTGCGCTGGCGATCCAGGGCCGGCAGCTGCCGGAGATCACGGACAGTTCCGGTACGGCGGTGGTGCTCCCCGCCGACCCGACCGCGCGTGGCCTGGTCACCGTCGACACCCCCGAAGGGGTCGCGGCGCTCTCGCAGGTCGACGTGGTGCTGCCGATGCTCCACGGCCCGTACGGCGAGGACGGCACGATCCAGGGCCTGCTCGACATGGCCGGCATCCCGTACGTGGGCTCCGGGGTGTTCGCCTCGGCGGCCGGGATGGACAAGGAGTTCGCGAAGAAGCTGTTCGCCGCCGAAGGCCTCCCCAACGGCCCGTACGCCGTGCTCCGCGCCGGGCACTCGCTGTCCGAGGACGACAAGGCCCGGCTCGGGCTGCCGGTGTTCGTGAAGCCGGCCCGCGGCGGTTCCTCGATCGGGATCTCCAAGGTGACCGACTGGGCGGACTTCGACGCCGCGGTCAAGCTGGCCCGCGAGTCCGACCCGAAGGTGCTGGTCGAGGCCGGTTTCCAGGGCGTACGGGAGGTGGAGTGCGGCGTCCTGGAGGGTGAGCACGGCGGCCCGCCCGAGGCCAGCCTGCCCGCCGAGGTACGGGTGGTCAGCGGCCACGACTGGTACGACTTCGAAGCCAAGTACCTCGACGACGCGTGCGAGTTCGACATTCCGCCGAAGCTGCCGGCCGAGGTGGTCGACCGGATCCGCCAGATGGCCTGCCGGGCGTTCACGGCGCTGGACTGCGCGGGTCTGGCGCGGGTGGACTTCTTCGTCACGCCCGAGTTGGACGTCTACGTCAACGAGATCAACACGATGCCGGGGTTCACCTCGACGTCGATGTTCCCGCAGATGTGGGCGGCCAGCGGGCTGGAGTACTCGAAGCTGTTGGCGCGGCTGATCCGTACCGCGTTGCGTCGCGGCACCGGCCTGCACTGAGCCGGCACTAGGCGGTGACGGCCGCCTCGGCGTGCTCCTTGAGCTGGGCCAGCGTCCGTTCGATGTTGCGCTGGTTGTGCTCGTCCCGGTCCCGTACGCCGAGCGCCACCCGGTTGAACAGCACGGTGAGCCGGCGGGGCGACAACCGGCGGGTGCTCTCGGTGACCCGGCAGCCGCCGGCGGTCGGTTCGATGTCGTACCGCCAGGTCGCGTGAGGGAGCCCGGCGGTGTACGCGTGGAACTCGAACCGCCTGCCGGGCTCGGCGGCGGTCACCCGGCACAGCTTTGCCCAGCGGCGGCCACGATGCTGGTTCACGCCGCGGAACCGCGCACCCACGGCGGGGCCGGTGGCGCCGTCCAGCCACTTGAGCCGCTCGACCTCCGCGGCCCAGGCGCCCATCTCAGGCACGTTGGCGACCAGGTCGTACACCAGCTCCGGCGGCGCGGCGATCTCGATGCTGGCCTGCGCGGTGGCTGCGGACATGTCGGGCCTCCTCAGCGTGGTTACTCCGAAGTAACCTACCCCCGGCAACCCGACGGGACACGCTGCGCCGGTGGTGTCTTCCTCACATAAGGGGAGAACGCGGCGGCCCACTGGCCGGTCTCGGCGCGCGGCCCCGGCACCGTGACGGCCACGGGCACCTCGCGGTCCACCGTGGTCCACACCGTGCCGCCGTCGGCCTTGCGGGGCAGCCAGCACACCCCGGACAGCGGGTAGACGGTTGCGGTGGCGGCGACCTTCGGCGCGGCGACCCCGCAGCTGAGTCGTACCGGCGGCTCGCCGTACGCGGCGTTCTGCTCGGGGCCGCCGACGACCGGGCGGCGGGGCAGGTCGCGTACCGAGTCGGGAAGGTCGGACACCAGTGCCCGGCAGGTGTCGGCGGCGTGCGAGGAGAGACCACGGGCGGCCATCGACACCGGCGTGGTGGGGGTGGCGGCCGGCCGCGGCTTGTGGTCCGATCCGCCGAACCCGCCCGCCAACCACAGCGTCAGTACGCCCGCCAGCAGCGCCGCCGGTATGGCGACCAGAGTGGCGACCCGCGCCGCTCGCCTGGAGTCGGAACCGGTCACGAAAGGTGTACGACGGAGCAGGTCAGCGTACGGGTGATTCCCGGTACCGCCTGCACCTTGCTGACCACCATCTTGCCGAGCTCGTCCACGTTGCGGGCCTCCGTGAGCACCACGACGTCGTACGGACCGGTGACCGCATCGACCCGGGCGACACCCGAGATACCCCCGATCGCCGTGGCCACGTCGCTGGCCTTACCGACCTCGGTCTGGATGAGGATGTACGCCTGGACCACGACACAACTCCTTCTTGGTCTTCGGCCGAGCGGAAACTGCAGAAACTACCGTACGGGCACGAGGCGCGGGGGCAACACCGGAAAGTCAGCTTGAGGGATGATCGGCGCATGACCGTGGGCGAGACCGGAGAGTTCGGACTGATCTCCAGCATCATCGCGCGCCTCGGCACCGGCCCGGCCAGCCTGCTGGGTCCGGGTGACGACGCGGCGGTGGTGGCGGCGCCGGACGGTCGGGTGGTCGCCTCCACCGACGTACTGGTCGACGGGCGGCATTTCCGCCGGGACTGGTCGACCGCCGTCGATATCGGACACCGGGCCGCCGCGGCGAACCTCGCCGACATCGCGGCGATGGGCGCGGTGCCGACCGCGCTGCTGGTCGCGCTGTGCGTGCCGCCGGACCTCGAGGTGAAGTGGACCCATCAGCTCGCCGACGGACTGGCCGACGAGTGCGCGCTGGTCGGCGCGACCGTGGTGGGCGGCGACATCTCGGCCAGCCCGACGCTGACCATCGCGGTCACCGCGCTGGGCTCGCTGCACGACGCCGCGCCGGTCACCCGCTCCGGGGCCCGCCCCGGCGACCTGATCGCGGTCGCCGGACGGCTCGGCTGGGCCGCCGCCGGCTACACGATCCTGTCCCGCGGCTTCCGCTCGCCGCGGGCGCTGGTGGAGGCGCACCGCCGCCCGGCCCCGCCGTACGCGGCCGGTCCGGCGGCGGCCCGGCTGGGTGCCACCTCGATGATCGACGTCTCGGACGGGTTGCTCGCCGACCTCGGCCACCTCGCCGATGCCAGCAAGGTCTCCATGGAGGTACGCCGGGAAGCGTTCACCGTGCCGTCGTCGATGACGGACGCCGCCTCCGCGCTCGGGGTGGACGCGTACGACTGGGTGCTGACCGGCGGGGACGACCACGCCCTGGTCGCGACCTTCCCGGCGACCACGCAACTGGCGAAGGAGTGGACGGTGATCGGCCGGGTACGCGACGGCGAAGGCGTCACCGTGGACGGCAAGCCGTACGAGGGCGCCGCCGGCTGGGACCACTTCCGCTAACCCGACCAGCCGCGCTCCGCGGCGCCACGCGTGGCGGGGACCACGATCCGGAAACTGGCTGGCGCCGGCCGGGGGAGGACTGCGTACCGTCGTCGGCGTGACGATGACGGAGCAGGGGCTGACGGTGACGCCCGTGGCGTACACCCATGTGGCGGCGCAACGACTGATCGCCGCGACGCTCGCCGACCTCGCCGAGCGGTACGGCGGCGACGGTGACGCCACCCCGGTCGACCCGGCGCAGTTCGACCGGCCGCACGGGATCTTCCTGCTGGCCTGGCTGGACGGCGTCGCCGTCGGCTGCGGCGCCTGGCGGTCCTCGGGCGAGGACGACGCCGAGATCAAGCGGATGTACACCGCACCCGGGGCGCGGGGACGCGGCGTGGCGCGGGCCGTGCTCGGCGCGCTGGAAGCGACCGCCCGCGAGGCCGGCAAGCGGCGGATGATCCTGGAGACCGGCGACAAACAGCCGGAAGCGATCGGCCTGTACGAGTCCTCCGGCTACCTGCAGATTCCGAACTTCGGCTACTACAAGGACGTACCCGGAGCCGTCTGCTTCGGCCGCGAGTTGTAGCAACCGACCGGGGAGCCACGGACACCGAAAGGCCGCCCCGGTCAGGGCGGCCTGTGGTCACGAGTGGGGTGCCGGCGTCAGGCGCGGGCTACCTTTCCCGCCTTGATGCAGGAGGTGCAGACCCGAAGTCGGCTGCGGGTGCCGTTGACCGAGGCGTGCACGGTCTGGATGTTCGGGTTCCACCGGCGCTTGGTCTTGGTCTTCGACCAGGGCACGTTGTGGCCGAAGCCGGGCTTCTTGCCACAGACGTCACACACGCTAGCCACGGGAACACTCCTGAGGTGATTTGCCGATCTGGTACGCCCACGCCATCGGGTGGGCAACCCGAGAAGCGTACCCGATCGCCGATCCTGATGGCCAAGTGGGCAGGTCGCCGTGCCAAGCGCCGCAACCGAAACATCCGGCGATTAGGCTCCAAGGCGTGCTGGACCGACTGGACGCGGGCGCGATCCGCCGCTGGTGCGAGGCGGGCCTGGACGCGCTGCGCCGGCACCAGCGCGAGATCGACGACATGAACGTCTACCCGGTCCCGGACGGCGACACCGGCACCAACCTGGTCATGACGGTCAGCTCGGCGCAGCGGGCCCTCGCCGCCGAGCCCGACGAGCCCACCGAATCGGACGAGCCCGACGGCGGCGCTCCGGAAGGTGAGATCACCCGGCTGGGGCGGGTGCTGCGCTGCATGGCACGCGGGGCCCTGCTCGGCGCCCGGGGCAACTCCGGCGTGATCCTGTCCCAGATCCTGCGCGGCATCGCGGACGCCCTCGCCGCCGCGCCGCACGCCAGGGGCCGCGAGGTCGCCGCCGCCCTCGGCCAGGCCGCCGACGCCGGGTACGCCGCCGTCGCCGACCCCGTGGAAGGCACCGTCCTCACCGTCGCCCGGGCGGCCGCCACCGGTGCCGCGGACGCCGACAGCGACGACCTCGTCACGGTGGTACGCGCCGCCGCCGATGCCGCCGCGGAGGCGCTGGGACGTACCCCCGAGCTGTTGCCGGTGTTGGCAGAGGCGGGAGTGGTCGACGCGGGCGGGTTCGGGCTGGTGGTGTTCCTGCAGGCGCTGGTCGAGGTGGTGAGCGGGGAGCAGCCCGCGACGCTGCCGCTGGCGGTGATGGCCCGGGACCCGCGCCTGCTGGTGGTGGAGCGCGAAGGCGGCTCGGCCGAGTACGGCTACGAGGTGCAGTACCTGCTCGACGCCGACGAACCCGCCGTCGACCAGCTCAAACAGACCCTGAGCGGGTTCGGCGACTCGCTGGTCGTGGTCGGCACCGGCGGGCCGGCGGGCGAGCTGCAGACGTTCAACGTGCACATCCACGTCAACGACGTCGGCGCCGCGGTCGAGGCGGGGGTACGCGCCGGCCGGCCGCACCGGATCTCGGTCAGCCGGTTCGCCGACCAGGCCACCGCCCGTACCGAGCCCGCCCCCGACAGTCGGGGCGTGGTGGTGGTGTGCAGCGGCCCCGGCCTGGCCGGGCTGTTCAGCGGGGAAGGCGCCGTCGTGGTCGACGGCGGGCCGACCCACAACCCGTCCACCGCGGAGATCCTGGCGGCGATCCGGCGTACCGCCGCCGCTCAGGTGGTGCTGCTGCCCAACGACAGCAACGTGCAGGCGGTGTGCGACGCGGCGGCCCGGGAGGCGCAGCAGGAGGGCGTGAGGACCCGGGTGGTGCACACCCGCGCCTCGGTGCAGGCGCTCGCGGCGCTGGCGGTCAAGGACACCAGCCGGCCGTTCGACGACGACGTGATCGGGATGGCCGAGGCGGCCGGTGCCTGCCGGTACGCGGAGCTCACCGTCGCGACCCGGGAGGCGCTCACCATGGCGGGCCGGTGCCAGCCGGGCGACGTACTGGCCCTGTTGGAGGGCGAGGTGACCCTGATCGGCGACAAGTTGTCCGACACCGGCCGCGACCTGCTGGACCGGATGCTCTCCGGCGGCGGCGAGCTGGTCACCCTGGTGACCGGCGCCGACGCGCCGGAGGACCTGACCGGCGTGTTGTCCGACCACCTGCGGGACAGGTGGCCGTTCGTGGAGATCCAGGTGTACGACGGCGGCCAGCCCCACTACCCGCTGCTGGTCGGGGTCGAGTGATGCCGACGCTCGACACCGCCCTCAAGTCCGTGGTGGGCGCGAAGACCGCCGACGCGCTGCACAAAGGACTCGGCCTCGCCACCGTCGGCGACCTGCTCTACCACTTCCCCCGGCGGTACGCCGAGCGCGGCGAAGCCACCGATCTGCGGTCCCTCAAGGTCGGTGACGAGGTGACCGTGATGGCCCAGGTCAGGCGGGTCTCCGTACGCCCGATGCGGCAGCGCCGGGGCAAGCTGCTGGAGGTGGTGGTCGGCGACGGCGACCGCAACCTGACCCTGACCTTCTTCAACCAGCCGTGGCGGGAACGCGAGCTGCAGTACGGCCGCTGGGGCCTGTTCGCCGGCAAGGTCACCGAGTTCCGCGGCAAGCGGCAGCTCAACTCGCCCGACTACCGCCTCTTCGCGGATCCCGAGTTCGGGGCGTTCGAGGCGGCCGAGGAGATCGAGGAGTTCGCCGGCGCGCTGATCCCGGTCTACCCCGCGGCGGCCAACCTCCCCACCTGGACCATCGCGCGCTGCGTACGGGTCGCCCTGGACACCCTGGCGCCGCCGCCGGACCCGATCGCGGGGCTGCCCGCGGGTGAGCGGCTGGTCGGCCTGGAGACCGCGCTGCGCGACATCCACCGCCCGGCGACGCGCTCAGCCCTCACCGCGGCGAGGAGCCGGCTGAAGTGGGACGAGGCCTTCGCGCTGCAGGTCACGCTCGTGCAGCGCAAGATCGCGGCCGCCGCCTTCCCCGGCACGCCCCGCTCGGGTCGCGCCGAAGGGCTGCTGGCCGCCTTCGACGAGCGGTTGCCGTACACGCTGACCGAGGGCCAGCGGACCATCGGGGAGCAGATCGCCGCGGACCTCTCCAGGCCGCACCCGATGCACCGGTTGCTGCAGGGCGAGGTCGGCTCGGGAAAGACGCTCGTCGCGCTGCGGGCCATGCTCCAGGTGGTCGACTCGGGTGGTCAGGCGGCGCTGCTGGCGCCCACCGAGGTCCTCGCCACGCAGCACTACCGCAACCTGCTCGACCTGCTGGGCCCGCTCGCGGCCGGTGGCCAGCTCGGCGCCGCCGAGGACGCCACCAGTGTCGCCCTGCTCACCGGCTCCCGTACGGCCGCGGCGCGCCGGGAAGCCCTGGCCAGGATCGCCGCCGGCGAGGCCGGCCTGGTGGTCGGCACCCACGCGCTGCTCTACGAAGGCGTCGAGTTCCAGGACCTCGGTCTCGTGGTGGTGGACGAGCAGCACCGCTTCGGCGTCGAACAGCGCGACGCCCTGCGCGCCAAGGCCGAACGCCCGCCACACGTCCTGGTGATGACCGCCACCCCGATCCCGCGCACCGTCGCGATGACCGTGTACGGCGACCTCGAAACCTCTTCGCTCATCGAGCTCCCCGCAGGCCGGTCCCCGATCAGCACCCACGTCGTCCCGGCCGCCGACAAGCCCCACTTCCTGGACCGGGCCTGGCGCCGCCTGGTCGAGGAAACCCAGAAAGGCCACCAGGCGTACGTGGTCTGCCCCCGGATCGGGGAGAAGTCCGCCGACGAGGACGCGCTCGACGCCGACCCCGAGGCCAGGCGCCCTCCGCTGGCGGTGCTCGACGTCGCGCCGATGCTCGAGACCGGGCCACTCCAAGGCGTCAGGACCGGCGTGCTCCACGGGCGGTTGCCGGCGGACGAGAAGGACTCCGTGATGCGGGAGTTCGCCGGCGGCCGACTGGACGTACTGATCGCGACGACGGTGATCGAGGTGGGGGTCGACGTACCGAACGCGTCCATGATGGTGATCATGGACGCGGACCGGTTCGGCGTCTCCCAGCTGCACCAGCTGCGCGGCCGGGTGGGCCGGGGCAGCGCGCCGGGGCTGTGTCTGCTGGTCAGCGAGGCGCCGGAGGACAGCCCCGCACGGGAACGGCTGGACGCGGTCGCCTCGACGCTGGACGGCTTCCGGCTCGCGGAGCTGGACCTGGAACAGCGCCGGGAGGGCGACGTGCTCGGTGCGGTGCAGTCCGGGCGGCGCTCGACGGTGAAGCTGTTGTCGCTGCTACGGGACGCGGAGCTGATCCGGCAGGCGCGTACCGAGGCGGTCGACCTGTTGTCGCAGGACCCGGAGCTGGCCGACTTTCCGGTGCTGGCCGAGACCGTCGCCGCTCTCGTTTCGGACGAGAACGCCGAATACCTGGAGAAGGGGTGAGCCGGATCGTCGCCGGCGCCCTGGGCGGCCGGCGGGTCACGATGCCGCCGGGTCGTGCCACCCGTCCCACCTCTGACCGGGTACGCGAAGCCCTGTTCAGCTCGCTCGCCACGCTGGTCGACCTGGAAGGCTGCCGGTTCGCCGACCTGTACGCCGGCTCCGGCGCCGTCGGCATCGAGGCGCTGTCCCGCGGCGCCGCGCACGCGCTGTTCGTGGAGTCCGACGCGCGTACCGCCAGGGTGTTGCGGGACAACGTCGCCGCACTCGGCGTGACCGCCCGGGCCGAGCTGGTGATCGCGCCCGTGGCCCGGACCCTGGCGGTACGTGCGCCCTATGACGTGGTCTTCGCGGATCCCCCGTACGACCTACCCGCCGAGGACGTGACCGAGATGCTCGACCACCTGGTACGGGGCGGCTGGCTGGCCACCGACGCCGTGGTGGTGGTGGAGCGAGGCACCCGCTCCGGACCCCTCGACTGGGTGCCAGGTGTCACTGGTTTGCGGAGCCGCCGCTACGGGGAGACCACCCTTTGGTACGGTCGCGCATCGTGAAGCGCGCGGTGTGCCCCGGCTCGTTCGACCCGGTCACGAACGGGCATCTCGACATCATCACCCGGGCGGCCCGTCTCTACGACGAGCTGTACGTCGCGGTGCTGCTCAACCAGTCCAAGTCAGGGTTGTTCAGCGTCGACGAACGCATGGAGATGCTCCGCGAGGTCACGGCGGAGCTGCCCAACGTCCACATCGACTCGTTCCAGGGTCTGCTGGTCGACTATTGCCGGACAAACCGCATCGCAGTGGTGGTCAAAGGGCTGCGAGCGGTGAGCGACTTCGACTACGAGCTGCAGATGGCCCAGATGAACTATGGGCTCGCCGACGTCGAGACGCTCTTCATGACGACCAATCCCCTCTACTCTTTTCTTTCATCGAGCCTTGTCAAGGATGTCGCTCGGTGGGGTGGCGACGTCTCCGGTCACGTACCCAAGATCGTGGCTCGTGCGCTTACCGAGCGGCTGCGCCGCCCGGGACAATCTGAGGGGGAGTGACCGCGGGTGGATCTGCTGGATCGCATCGACGAGGTCATCGCGTACGTCGAGGCCGCCCGGGCGGTGCCGATGTCCCGCAACAACTGCATGATGGACCGTGCCGAGATGATCTCCATCCTGGAGGAGCTGCGCAGCAACCTGCCGATCGAGGTACGGCGAGCCGAGGCGCTGCTGGAGGAGCGGGACAAGATCCTCGAGGCGGGGCAGCGGGAGGCGGAGCGGATCGTCGGCGAGGGTGAGGCGGAGCACGCCCGCCTGGTCTCCGCGAACGAGATCACCGTCTCGGCCGAGCACGAGGCGGCCCGGATCATGGCGGAGGCGCGGGACGAGACGCAGCGGCTGCGCGACGAGGTGGACGACTACGTCGACACCACGCTGGCGAACTTCGAGCAGTTCCTGCACCGGTCGCTGACCAACATCGAGCGGGGCCGGGACAAGATGCACGCGCTGCGCGAGATCGGCTCGTTCTCCGCCGAGGAGCCGGCGAAAGCCGACAAACCACTGCCGTTCTGAGCGGGACGGCGATCACAGCCGGGGGCTCGGTTCGACGCTGCCCGTGACGGTCGGGTAACCTGCAACGGCGGCCTGTCCGGGCCGAAATCCAATGATGCCCAAGTACGGAAGCGATGCCACTCCCGTTCAATCCACGGTCGCCGCTCGCGCTCGACACCCGAGAGCTTCCGCGTCGCCCAGGAGCGATGCGTGAGGTGGACCGCACCGCACCGGCGCCGGAGGATCTCGGTCTCGGGCTGATCGGCGTACCGGTTGGCGCTGCGATCTCGTTGCACCTGCGGATGGAATCCGTCACCGAGGGCGTGCTCGTCACCGGGACGGTCACCGTACCGCTGGAAGGCGAGTGCGGGCGTTGTCTGCGGCCGATCAAGGACACGTCGGAGGTGAATCTCCAGGAGCTGTACGCGTATCCGGACAGCACCACGGAGGCCACCACCGACGAGGACGAGGTGCCCCGGTTGCAGGACGACTACGCCGACCTGGAGCCGACCCTGCGGGACGCCGTGGTGTTCGCCCTTCCGGTGCACCCGTTGTGTCGCGAGGACTGTCCCGGGCTGTGCGTCGAGTGCGGGGTGCACTGGGACGATCTGCCGGCTGACCACAGCCATGACCAGATCGACCCCCGGTGGGCCGCGTTGGGTAATCTGCTGTCGGAAGGTTCGGCAGCGCCGAAGGAATCAACCAGACCAGACGATCAGGAGTGACTCGAGGTGGCCGTTCCCAAGCGCCGCATGTCGCGCAGCAACACTCGGTCCCGGCGATCGCAGTGGAAGGCGCGCGCCGTCGCGACCGTGCCCTGCGAGCAGTGCAAGTCGCCGAAGCTGCCGCACGCCGCGTGTGGCGTGTGCGGCACCTACAACGGGCGCCAGGTGGTGGAGGTCTGACCTCCCCGGTGAGCTGACTTCGGAGGACTATGCCGGTGAGTGAGCGACATCCCGTGGCGCCACAGTCGGCGCACCTGGAGGAGGCGTTCGGGATTGCCCTGACGCCGCAGATGCTCACCCGCGCGCTCACCCACCGCTCGTACGCGTACGAGAACGGCGGTCTGCCGACGAACGAGAGGCTGGAGTTCCTCGGCGACGCCGTACTCGGTCTGGTGATCACCACGGCGCTGTACCGCGGCCACCCCGACCTGCCCGAAGGGCAGTTGGCGAAGCTGCGGGCCAGCGTCGTCAACATGCGCGCGCTCGCCGAGGTGGCGCGCGGCCTGGGTCCGCGTGGCCTGGGCGCCCACCTGCTGCTGGGCAAGGGCGAGGAGTCCACCGGCGGCCGGGACAAGGCCAGCATCCTGGCCGACACCCTGGAGGCGATCCTCGGCGCCATCTACCTCGAGCACGGCCTCGACGTCGCCGAGACCGTGATCCACAAGCTGTTCGACCCGCTGATGGCCGACGCCGCCGGCCGGGGAGCCGGCCTGGACTGGAAGACCAGCCTGCAGGAGCTGACCGCCAACCACGGGTTCGGCGTCCCCGAGTACCGGATCACCGAGGACGGCCCGGACCACGCCAAGACGTTCACCGCGCGGGCGGTGGTCAACGGCGAGAGCTTCGGCGCCGGCGCCGGTCGTAGCAAGAAAGAGGCCGAGCAGCGCGCCGCCGAGCTGGCGTGGCAACTGCTGACCGAGCGGGTCGGCCAGGCCACGGAGTCGGCCGCCCCGCCGCTCGCCGCCGCAGACTCGGCCGCCGATCGCATCTCGGACGCGGGGGACACGGGCGCGGGGGCAATGGACGCGGGGGACCTGGACGCGGGGGAGTCGGCCGCTGAGGCCCCGGGCGCCGCCCTGGAAGCGGCGGGCCCGCATGGCACGATCGAGCCCGCCTCGAGTTGAGCCGGCCGCCGTCGGGGACGGGGTCGGCGTACGGGACCGGCGGTGGTGGGGGTACGCCGTCGGCGTACCGCTGGGGCTTTATGTTCTGACCCGGGTGGTGCAGCTGACCCTGGTGGTGCTGCTGGCCGAGCCCGGTGGTCCGGCGCTCGCCGACCGGCTGATGGTGTGGGACGCGACGTTCTTCGTAGACGTGGCCGAGGACGGGTATCCGCACGGCTTCACGTACGGCCCGCACGGTGAGTTCATCGGCAACGGGCTCGCGTTCTTCCCGCTCTATCCGCTGCTGATCCGGGTGTTCTCGTGGCTTCCGTGGCTGACCCCGAACGGCGCGGCGCTGCTGGTCTCGGGCATCGCGGGCGCGGCCGGGGCGGTGCTGCTGTCGCTGCTCGGCACCCGGCTCTACAACCGGCAGACCGGGTACGCCCTGGCGGTGCTCTTCGGCGCCCAGCCGATGTCCGTGGTGCTGTCGATGGGCTACACCGAGGCGCTGTTCGCCGCCCTGGTGATCGCGACCCTGCTCGCGGTGCACCACAACGCCTGGCTGCTCGCCGGCGGACTGGGACTGCTGGCCGGCCTCACCCGCCCGACCGGCCTCGCGCTCGGCGGCGCGCTGCTGCTCGCCGCACTGTGGTACCTCTGGCACAACCGGACACCCCGCGACTACCCGAGCTGGCGGGTCGCGGCCGGCGTACTCGCCGCACTGGCGGGTACGCCGCTCTACCTGTTCTGGGTCGGCCTGCGGGTGGGGGACCTGGGCGCCTGGTTCACGATGGAGGACCGCGGGTGGGGCACCCGGTGGGACTACGGCGCCAGCACCTGGCGGTTCCTCGCGGACACCTTCAGCGGAGGCAAGGGCTGGGTCGAGGTCAGCACGGCGTTGATCATCGTCGGGGTCGCGCTGTCGATCCTGGTGGCGCTGTCGGAGCGGGTGTGGCTGCCGCTGTCGCTGTACGGGGTGTTCGGCTTCGTGATGGCGATCGGCTCGTCGGGCTACTACCACTCCCGGCCCCGGATGCTGCTGCCGGAGCTGTTGTGGCTGATCCCGGTGGCGATCGTGCTCGGCCGCGCCCGGCCGCGTACCGCCGCTCTGGTGCTGGTTGGGGTGACGCTGCTGGGCTGCTGGTACGGGGCGTACATGATCACGGTCTGGCCGTTCACGATTTAGCGTCGCGCTGGCCGGAAAAGCACATCCTGGACCCGGACGCACCCTACGACCGGTTCCGCGGTGAGTCGGGTGAGCGCGCCGATGAACTCGGTTCGCCGCTTGGTCACAGCCAAGGCCACAGAGCAGGGGAGGACGCGTCCGCAGGGGCACATCGGCCCTTGCGCGACGTGGTAGGCGAGGATCATGTCGGCGGTACGGATCTGGTCACGGGCGTATGCGGCGAACTGCGCCGATGAGAGGGCACTCATCGGGCGTCCCGCCGTACGGCGACAGTACGTCCGGTGCCCCGGTCACACTGCAGGGTCAGCGTTGGGCCGTCCGGGCGCAGCGACCGTTGTTCGTAGACGGCTTCGTGAATGGTGATCCACATCGCGCGGGCGGTGACCACGTCCATCGTGATCGTGCCACCGTCCGCCACCGTGGCCGTGATCGTCCGGGCCTGTCGGTCGACGGTGCAGGTCACGACGGCCGGGCCGCCGATGGACGGGCGCACCAGGTAGGTGTGCGTGCGCTGGTTACCCATGACGAATCACCTGCTCAATCACGGCGTCGTCGTTGGTGCTGGGTCGGGTGCGATAGTCGTCGCGGTTCGTCACGTGGTCGAACGTAGAACTGGTGGCCGTGGGTGACCCGCACTCTCATGACCCGCACTTTTGTGCGGGTGTGGGCTGTCCGGTGTCGGATCGGCAGGCAAAATGTGGCGGGTGGACGATTCGATCGGAGCGCGCATCGCGGCATACCGCAAACGCAAGGGGATGACTCAGGCACTGCTTGCCGGGCTCGTCGGCCGGTCCGAGTCCTGGCTTTCCCAGGTCGAGCGCGGCGCACGGGACGTCGACCGACTGTCGGTGCTGCTGCGTCTGGCCGAGCTGCTCAACGTGACCGTCGAGATGCTCACCGGCAAGGCCGCGCCCGCGCGGGACTCGGCGACCGCCCCGGCGTTGCTCGATGGCGTCCGCGCGGCGCTGACCCGCTACGACCGGCTCGCCACCGCCCCGACCCGGTTGCCGCCGTTCCCGCAGTTACGCGCCCTCGTCGTGGAAACCCACCGCGCCTACCAGTCCGCTCGGTACGCACAGACCGCGCGGATGCTGCCCGCGGTGCTGGCCGGCGTCGATGCCTACCAGGACGCGTCGCGTCCGGTGCAGGTCGCCCGCAGCAGCGCGTACGCGGTCGCGGCGAAGCTACTCACCAAGGTCGGCGACGCCGACCTTGCATGGGTTGCTGCCGACCGCGCTGCCACGGCCGCGCTCGCCGCCGAATCCCTGCCCGCGGAAGGGCTCGCCGCCTACCAAGTGACGTGCGCGCTGCTCCGCGCCGGTCACGGCGACCGCGCCGAACAGGTCGCCGTCGGCGCTGCGGAACGGCTGATGCGTCGCGTAGGCGAGGACAACCCCGAGCTGCTGTCGCTGACCGGCGCGCTGTGGCTGATCGCCGCGGTGATCGCCGCAAGACACGCCGACCGGCCGACGATGACCGACCGGTTCACGCGGGCCGCGAAACTTGCCGAGACGCTCGGCATCGATGCCAACCACGGACATAGCGCCTTCGGCCCGACGAACGTCGTGCTGCACCGAGTCTCCGCAGCGGTCCGGATGGGTGACCCGCTGCGGGTGCTCAGCGCCGCGGCGACGGTGAACACGAACGCGTTGCCGGTCGCGTTGAACGGGCGCCGCGCGAGCCTGCACCTCGACCTCGCCACCGCCCAAGCGCAACGACGCCATGATCCCGAAGCCGTGTTCCACCTCATCGAAGCCGAGCGGATCGCACCGGAGCTGCTCCGGTACTACGTGACCGCGCACGTGATCATCCGTGACTTGCTGCGCCGCGAACGCCGTGCCCAGACCCCCGCGCTGCGTCCGCTCGCGGCACGGGCGGGCGTGCTGTGAAAGGCACCCTCTACCTCGTCGCCACTGGCGCACCGCTGACCCGACGCATCCCCGACGGGGTCGAAGCCGCACGTGCTCACGGGTGGGTGCCTGCCGTCCTCGCGACCGTTGCCGCCGGTCAGTGGCTCGACATCGACCGGCTCGCCGCGCTCGACGTGCCCGTGCTCGCCGAGCAACGCACCCCGGGCGAACCGAAACGGATCCCCAGCCCGGATGCTGTCGCTGTCGTCCCGGCGACGTTCAACACGACCAACAAGCTCGCGGCTGGTATCGCCGACAACCACGCGGTGAGCGTGCTCTGTGAAACGCTCGGCGCGGGTGTGCCGATGGTGCTTGTGCCGTTCCTGAAAGCCAGCCTTGCTGGACACCCGTCCTGGCTCGCGTCGCTCGCTGTGCTTCGCTACGCGGGCGTCACCCTTATCGATCCGCGTGACGGCTCGGTGAACACCCACGACCCGTTGGAGTCTGGCACCGGCGACGCCGTGACCGACGCATTCCGCTGGTCCTGGGTACTTGACCGGCTCCCACGCGAGACAGACTGACAGGCCGGCCGAGACCTCAGGCGCTTTCCCGTTCTTCCAGGCCGACCGCGGCGCGCAGTTCCTTGCGGTCCTCGAGCAGGTCGGGCACGTCCTTTCCGACGGCCGCCATCAGATCGCCGAGGCCCTCCGCGATCGCGTTGAGCTTGTGCTGGATCGCCTCGTCGGCCCGGTACTGGCTGTTCTGCAGCAGCGCCACCAGCAGGAACGTGACGATCGTGGTCGCGGTGTTGATGATCAGCTGCCAGGTGTCGATCTGCCGGATCAGGAAGTACGACGGCGCCCAGACCAGCACCAGCAGCACGCAGAGCGCGAAGAACCAGGCGCGGGAGACGTACCTGCTGCTCGCGGTGGCGAACCGGTCGAACAGCGACAGCCGGCCCGTGACCTCGGTCGGCATCTCCGGTTGGTGCTGCTTGGATCGGGACATGCCCCTGATGTCCCCTGGCCGCGCGGAGATCAAACCCGGGCGTCGGCGGGCCGCCGTACACTTCACGCCGTGCCGGAGCTTCCCGAAGTCGAGACCGTACGCCGTGGCCTGGACAAATGGGTGGTCGGTCGTACGATCGCCGCGGTCCGGGTGTGGCATCCGCGGCCGGTGCGGCGGCACCTCGCCGGACCCGCGGACTTCGAGGCGGTGCTGCCCGGCAGGACGATCGAGGCGGCCCGGCGGCGCGGGAAGTTCTTCTGGCTGCCGTTGGACAGCGGCGACGCGATCCTCGGGCACCTCGGGATGTCCGGTCAGCTGCTGCTCAGCCCCGCCGATCTCCCGCCGCAGCGGCATCTGCGGGTGAGCTTCGAGTTCGCCGACGCCGGGCCACAACTCCGGTATGTGGACCAGCGGATGTTCGGCGGCCTGTCCATCTCCGCCGGGGGCGCGCAGTTGCCGCCCGAGATCGCGCACATCGCCCCGGACCCGCTCGAGCCGGCGTTCGACGACGAGGCGTTCGTGGCGGCGGTGCGGCGACGGCGTACCGGGATCAAGCGGGCGCTGCTGGACCAGACGCTGGTCTCGGGGATCGGCAACATCTACGCCGACGAGGCGCTGTGGCGGGCCCGGCTGCACGGGGAGCGGCGTACCGAGGCGCTGACGCGGCCGGCGGTACGGCGGCTGCTCGGTCACGTACGGGACGTGCTCGGCGCCGCCATCGTGGACGGCGGCACGTCCTTCGACGCGCTGTACGTCAACGTCAACGGCGAGTCCGGGTACTTCGACGTGTCGCTGGCCGCGTACGGCCGCGAGGGCAGGCCGTGCCCGCGTTGCGGTACCGCCATTCGGCGGGAATCCTTCACCAACCGGTCATCTTTTTCCTGTCCGAAATGCCAGCCTAGGCCCCGGTCAAAGAACTCATTGACGACTATCTGACACGGCAATTCGCTGGGCCTTTCCCACGATATTCTTTCGAGGTGCCTAGCCTGCGCACGTCATTTTTGGCCGGGGTGCTCATTGTTGTCAGCGGGCTGTGTGCCGGTTGCCCGAAGGCTTCCCCGCCAGGATCGGAAGGGAATGGTTCGCCGTCGGTGAATGGTGTGGCAAGTCCTCGCACGGGTGCGCCGCTCGGCGCGCCGGACAACAGCGCGCTGCGTACCCCGCCGATGCCGGGCAGCATCACGAGCTGGGTGTACCAGTTGCAGGACTACCCGCACGGACGGCTCGACGCGCTCGCCGCCAGCCCTCATCAGCTGGCCGTGATCGACTTGGCCCGCGACGCGTCTACCAGCTACTTCACTCATTCGGAGATCAGTGCGCTGCGCCGTTCGGGGAAGCGGGTGCTGACCTACTTCGAGATCGGCTCGATCGAGAACTTCCGCCCCGAGTACGCCGCGGTGAAGCGTGGATCGCTCGTGCTCAACCAGTGGCCGGACTGGCCGGATGAGTATTTCGTACGGTATTGGGAACGTTCCTGGTGGGACCTGGCGGTACGGCCCCGACTCGATCGGGCACTCGCCGCCGGATTCGACGGCGTGTATCTGGACACGCCCTTGGCGTACGAAGAAATAGATCTGAGTCTGGTGCCGGGCGAAACCCGCGACAGCCTCGGCCGCAAGATGGTCGACCTGATCGTACGCATCAGTCGTTACGCCAATTCCGTACGGCCCGGATTCTGGGTGTTCCCGCAGAACTCACCGGAGCTGCAGAAGTATCCCGGATACGTCGACGCAATCGACGGTATCGGTATTGAGGAGTTGTTTTTCCGAGCCACTGACGAGCCGTGCGTACAGGATTTCTGCCGGGAGAACCTGGCAGCGACCCGGCGACTGCGCGACGCCGGCAAGTTGGTCCTCGCCGTCGACTACGCACTGCGACCGGATCACGTCGCGACGGCGTGCCGGCACTACCGGGGGGAAGGGTTCGCCGGCTACGTAGCCGATGTGGCCCTGGACGACATCAAACCGAGATGCCAAGGAGTCAACCGGTGACAACACGAACATTCACCCGCGTCGGTGTGATCGGGATGGGCTACGTCGGCCTCACCCTGACCGCCGCCCTGGTACGCAAAGGCTTCACCGTCCACGGCGTGGACACCCAGCCGTCGGTGCTGGAGCGGCTGCGCCGCGGTGAGCCGCACATCTTCGAGCCCGGCGTCGACGAGGTGTTCGCCGAGTACGCCGGCACCCGCATCCTGGTCGACTCCCAGTTGCCGGAGGAGCCGGTCGACGTCGCGATCCTGTGCGTGTCGACCCCGGTCGACGAGGCGACGCACGAGCCGTACCTGAAGAACCTGGCGGTGGCGGCCGAGCACGTGGCGCAGCGCTGCACCCCGCAGACCCTGGTGGTGGTACGCAGCACCGTGCCCGTCGGCACCAGCCGTGATGTCGTACTGCCTCCGCTGCTGGAAGCCTGGGGCACCGCGAAACTGGTCATGGCGCCGGAGCGGACCATCCAGGGCCAGGCGTTGCGGGAGCTGGTGGAGCTGCCGCAGGTGGTGGGCGGCATGGACGAGGCGAGTCTCGCCGACGGCCTCGCGTTCTTCGGCGGCCTGGCGAAGCAGCTGGTCCCGGTGTCCAACATGGAGACCGCGGAGCTGGTGAAGCTCACCAACAACTGCCACACCGACGTGATCTACTCCTTCGGCAACGAGGTCGCACTGCTCGCCGGCGGGCTCGGGCTCGACCCGCTCGAGGTGATCCGCGCGACCAACCTCGACTACCCGCGGCCGGACATCGCGAAGCCGGGGTACGTGGGCGGCGGCTGCCTGTCGAAGGACCCGTACATCATGCTCAGTACGGGTCGCCGGGCCGGCCACACGCCGCAGCTGATCGCCGACGCCCGTACCCTCAACGAGGAGCTGCCGGTGCACGTGGCCCGCCGCGTGGTCGATCAGGTCGAACCCGGGCAGACCCTGCTGGTGCTGGGGTGGGCGTACAAGGGATGGCCGCCGACCGACGACATGCGGGGCACCCCGATCGCGTCGATGATGCCGGTGTTCGGCTGGGCGGGGCTGCGGGTGCTCGGTCACGACCCGCTGGTCTCCGACGCCGTGATCACCGAGTACGGCGGCACCCCGGTCGACCTGGCCGGGGGCTTCGCCGCCGCCGACGCGGTGCTCGTGATCACCGACCACCCGGACTACCGGGCACTGGACCTCGCGCCGCTGCTGGCCGCCAGCCGGATCCACCTGGTGTACGACTCCTGGCGGATCTTCGACGAGCAGGCCGTCACCAGCCACGGAATCCGGTACGCCGGCCTCGGCTACGAAGCCGATGCCCCCGCCGGGCTCGAGGGGGTCGCATGAGCGGCGCCCTGATCCTCGGTGGAGCGGGTTTCATCGGGCTGCACCTGACCCGGCGGCTGCTCGCCGACGGGCACCAGGTCACGATCGTCGACGACTTCTCCCGCGGCCGTGACGACCCGGCGCTCGCCGAGATCCGGCCCCACGTCGAGCTGCACCACGCCGACCTGACCGACCCGGCGTCGTGGCCGCGACTACCGGTCGACGCCGAGCAGGTCTACCTGCTGGCCGCCGTGGTGGGGGTACGCAACGTGGAGCGGGACCCCGCTCGGGTGATGCGGGTCAACACCATGGTCGCCCAGAACCTGCTGGACTGGATCTCGCCCCGGCAGCACCTGTTCTTCGCGTCGACCAGTGAGGCGTACGCGGGTTCGGTGTCGGCCGGGATCGCCACGGTGCCCACCGCCGAGGACGTGCCGCTGGTGATCGAGGACGTCGCGGCGCCCCGGTTCGCGTACGCGATCAGCAAGCTGTGGGGCGAAGCGGCCGTGATCCACGCCGCCCGGGCGAAGGGCTTCGGGTACGTCATCGGCCGGTTCCACAACGTGTACGGCCCCCGGATGGGCGCCGACCACGTGATCCCCGAGCTCGCCCTGCGCGCCATGGCGGGGGAGGACCCCTTCACCGTGTACGGCGTCGACCAGTTCCGCGCGTTCTGCTTCGTCGACGACGCCACGGACGCGATGGTCCGGTTGATGCGCTCACCGGGCGCACACGGCGAGATAGTGCACATCGGCAACGACACCGAGACGAACATCGGCGACCTGGCGAAGCTGGTGCTGCGTACCACCGGGGTGGATCCGGCGCTGCGGCCGGAACCGGCGCCGCCCGGCTCCGTGGCACGGCGCTGCCCCGACATCGCCAAGCTGCGCGCGCTCACCGGCTACGAACCGACCGTGCCGCTCGACGAGGGCGTACGCCGCACCGTCGACTGGTACCGCGAACACTGGCACTAGGGAGGTCCACGGACATGGCGGGAGAGATCGCGTTCTACTACGGCGCGGGCGAGCTGGACCGGCTCGCCCAGTATCGGCGGGTGGTGCTGCAGGGCGACTTCTACGCCGGGGAGGAGCTGGCCAGGCTCCGCAGCGGCGGCGTACAGACCCTGTGCTATCTCAGCCTCACCGAGGACGCCGGCCCGCCGGCGCCGTGGCAGCTGGCCGACGTCAACCCCGACTGGGGTAGCAGGTTCGTCGACGTCGGCGACCCCCGCTGGGTGGCGCACGTGGTCGACCAGGCGAAGACCGCGCTGCGCAAGGGGTTCGCCGGGCTGTTCCTCGACACCCTCAACATCGAGCTGACCCACCCGCTGCTGGTGCCGCACCTGCTCACCCTGGTGGCGTCGCTGCGGGAGGAGACGTATCCGGCGTACCTGCTGGCGAACCGGGGGTTCGGGTTGCTGCCGCAGCTCGGCGACCTGGTCGACGGGGTGCTGTTCGAATCCTTCTCGGTACGGTGGACCGCCGGCGGCGGGTACGCCCCGTGGCCGCCGGACACCCTCGAAGTGCACGCCCAGTACGCCGAGCGCCTGCTCCAGCTGGACGTCGACGTGTTCGCGCTCGACTACGCGGACTCGATGGACCTGGCCGAGTTCGCCCGGCTGCGGGCGCGCCAGTTCGGGATGCCCTGTTTCGTCAGCGACCGCGCCCTCAGCCAGCTCTGAGCGCGGGGCTACACCTGCTCGATCGGCCAGTCGGCGGTCAGTAGCCGCCGTGCGTCGAGCGGATCGCTGGTCAGCAGCAGCGCGGCGTTGGACAGCGCGGTAAACACGGCATGCCCGAGGCCGAGCCGGCCGGTACGGGACCCCAGTCCGCCGACGATGGGGCAGTCGCCGGCCGTGAGGTCGTAGACGCCGACGACGGGCAGCGTGTGAAGCACGTCCAGATAGTGATGATCGTCGTGGTGGATCTCGGCGTACGCCTCGGCCAGGCAGATCGCGGGGATTGCCGCGGTGGACGCGAGATCGGCAGCGTCCGCGAGATGGCGGCCGACGTGCTCCGATCCCTTGACGTAGGCGAGGAGTGCGCCGGTGTCGAGGACCAGGTGCGGCCTCACCCGCCGACCCGGTCGACGTGGCGCCGCACCTCGTCCAACGTGCGACCGCTGTGCCTGGCGACGTTGACCATGGCGGTGTCCCGGAGCTGCGGTGTCACGGCTTCCGCGATCCGGCGTACCCGTTCGGCGCTCGCCGCCTGATCAGCAGGCACAGGCGGGCAGCCGACAGCGGCGAGTGCGGCGCGGGTACGGTCTCGGCTGGCGCGCTGCCGTACCGCCTCGGCGATGTACGCCGAGCTGTTCTCCTGCTCGGCCAGGTGAGCGGCCACGTCGTCCGGCAGGCTCACGCTGATCTTCACGGTCATACCAGACAGCCTATAGCAGTAGCACCGTCAGGCGGCGGAGGCGGCGATGGCTTCGGCCCAGGCGAGTTCGGCGGACTCGGCGAGGCTGTGCAGCGGCGCCCAGCCCAGTGCCGACGCGGTGTGCCGCAGGTCGGCGGCGATCCAGTCCACGCCGGCCGACCGCGCCGACTCCGGGTCGGCCTCGACGATCGACCCGGTGTACCCGGCGGCCTCGGAGATCAGGCGCACCAGGGCGCGGGCGGTGACGGCCGTACCGCTGCCGACGTTGCAGATCACGCTGCGGGGACGGGGAGCGAAGACGGCGGCGACCACCGCGCTCGCCACGTCCCGTACGTCCACGAAGTCGCGGTACGCGCCGAGCGGTCCGAGCCGGATCTCGTCCGTGCCGTCGCTCAACGCCCGCCGCAACTGCAGGATCGTACGGCCGGCCAGGTTCTGTTCCGGCAGCCCCGGTCCGACCGGGTTGAACACCCGCAGCACCACGCCGTCGATGTCGCCGGTGACGGTCGCCAGCTCGACCAGCCGGGTGGCCGCGAGCCGGGTCACACCGTAGCCGCTGACCGGATTTGTCGGGTCGGTCTCGCGTACCGGTCGGCCGGCGGTGACGACGCCGTACTCCGCGGCGGACCCGAGGGTCACCACCCGGGCCGTCGGTACGGTGGCCGCCACCGCGTCGACCAGCGAGGCGACCGCCCCGGTGTTGGCGGCGGCCAGCTCGGCGTACCCCCCGGTGAGTCTGCCGGCACAGTTGACCACCGCGTCGGGCGCGACCTCGGCGAGCAGGGCAGCCAGCTGGGCCGGGGAGTCGCTGACGAGGTCGTGGCGGACCCACGGCACCTCGTCGAGCCGCCCGCGCCCCGTGAGCACCACACCGCTGATCGGCCGGCGACCGGCGAGCACCACCTCGTCGACCCGGGAGTCGGCGACCAGCGCCTGATGCGCGGCACGTCCCAGGAATCCGCTGGCCCCGAACAGTAGAACCCGTGTCATCAGCCGGCCTCCGCCGTCGGTGTGTCGGGGAGCAGCAGCGGGCGCAGCCCGTCGAAGCTGCGGTTGGCCTCGTCGTAGTCGTCGGGCCGGCCGATGTCGAGCCAGTAGCCGTCGAACTCGTGGGTCGCGGGGTACTCGCCGCGGGCCAGCAGGTCCAGCACCAGCTCGTCGAAGCCGAACGACATGCCCGGCGGATACCGCCGCAGGGTCTCGGCGGACAGTCCGTACACGCCCATGCTGACCCGGTACGACAGCGTCGGCTTCTCCGTGAACCCGACGACCTCGCCGTACCCGTTGGTCTCCAGGCAGCCGAAGTCGATGTGCACCTTCCGCTGGTACGCCGCGACCGTGAGCGGCGCGTCGGAGGCGATGTGGCCCTGCAGCACCTTGCCGAAGTCGAGGTCGGTGAGCACGTCGCCGTTCATCACCAGGAAGTGCTCGGGAAGCCGGTCGAGGATGTTGAACAGCGGCCCGATCGTCGACAGTGGACGGTCCTCCTCGGCGTAGTCGACCGACAGCCCCCACTGGGACCCGTCGCCCACGAACGCGCGGATCAGCGCGCCGAGGTGGCCGATCGCCAGGGTCACCGTACGGAAGCCGAAGAACGACAGCTGCCGCAGCACGATGTCCAGGATCGCGTACTCGTTGCCGATCGGGACCAGCGGTTTCGGCAGGGACGTGGTGTAGGGACGCAACCGCACCCCCTTGCCCCCCGCCAGGATCACAACGTGCATGATTCAACCTCCTCAGGACTCACCATCGGTATCGCCGTGCCTCGGTGAGACTGGTGCACACGGTTACCAGCAGCAGCACCACCAGAGCGCTGCTGCTGGCCAGGAAGATCGCCCAGTGGGCGTACGGGAGTTCGGCGACGCCGACGGCGTAGCCGACCAGGACCGAGCCGGAGACCGCCAGCAACACTGCCAGCCGCCCGTGGTTGAGCAGGATGAAGCCGATGAAGTACGCGCCGCCGAGCAGCACGTGCGCCCCGATCACCACCGCGCCGCGCCCGGTGAGCAGATCGGCGTACGCCAGGACGGCCATCAGTGCCGCGGCGAGCGCCGCCATGATCCCGATCGTGGTGCCGATCCCGCCGCCGAACAGCCGCCACACCCGCCGTACGAAGTCGGCCGGGTACCGAACCCGCCGGGTCAGGCCGACCGCGCGCTCGCTGAACTGGCGCGCCTGCCACTCCAGCGCCCCCATGCCGAGCACCAACGGGGTCACCGCGAGTGCCAGGTCGGTGCCGGCGTTGACGTACCGGGTGTCGGCGTAGAGCAGGTACGCCGCGCACAGGCCCGCGTACCCGACGATCGGCAGGACGGCCCATACCTCGCGCCACATCGGTGGGCGGGGCAGGTTCAGCGCCGGGGTGGCCGGGAACAGGTCGCCGTGCGGCTTCGCCCCGGGCCGCGCCGCCACCACGTACGCCGCGATCACCGCGACGCACACCGACCAGATGCCGGACCCGGCTACCCAGATCGGAATGGACGTCATCCATGCCGGTACGGATGCCGCTCCCGTCGCGAGTCCTGGCCGGGCGATCGCGAGGTAGCCGAGTCCGAACACCACCGTGGGCGCCATGGCCCACACGAGCGTCAGCTCCAGTCCGAAGAACAGGAGTACGCCCGCCGACAGCTGGAATCCCAGTTGGGCGACGACCAGCAGCACCACCCCGGGGGGCAGCCCCACCAGCCAGGTCAGTACGAGGCCGCCGACGGCGCCGACCGCCAGGCCCAACAGCATTCCGAAGCGCAGGATCCGGGCGGCGACCGCCGGATGCCCGGTGCCGAGCAGCCGGTACGCCAGCACCGTGTTGCCCATGCTCCACACCCACCCGAGCGCGGTGGCCAGCACCATCCCGGTCACCAGACCGCGCAGCCCGAGCAGCGCGAACGCCGCGGGAAAGGCGGTGCTGGGCAGCACGTACAGCAGGCCGTGGGACAGTTCCCGCAGTGCGCGGGGGGCCCGGCGCCGCAGTGCCGGCTCGTCGGGGGTGCGGGCAGGCATCCGCGAGAAGACCTCTTCGGCGAGGGCGAACACGTCGGAGTACCCGTAGTCGTCGCGGGCCGCCCGGTCGGTGAGCCCGTCGCTCTCCAGCACCGCCGCGACCTGCAGCGCGTCGACCGCGCCGGCGCAGGTCGGCGCCACGTGGTCGGCCAGCCGCTCGACCGGATCGACAATCCGGTCGTCGGCCGGCTTGGTCGCCACCCGGCCCGCGCCACGCCTGGTCATGCCAGCTCCTGGTAGACCGAGCGGTACGCGTCCAGCGACTGGGCCAGCGTGAAGTTGTTCAACACCCGTTCCCTGGCGGCGCGGCCGAGCCGATGGCGCAGGTCGTGGTCGCTCAGCAGCGTGACGCAGGCCGCGGCGAGCGCCTCGTGGTCGCGGGGCGGCACCACGAACCCGGTGTCGCCGACGGCCTCGGAGACGCCGCCCACGTTGGTGCAGACCGGTGGCTTGCCGGTCGCCATCGACTCCACCACCGTGTACGGGAAGCCCTCCGAAATGCTGCTCAGCACCACGGTGTGCCCCGCGTGGTAAGCGTCGACCGGGCTGGCCACCCGTCCCTCGAACACCGCGGCGCCCACGAGGCCGAGTTCGCGCAGCAGCGCGTCGCAGCTGTCGTAGTAGACCTGGTTCGCCGTGGGCACCGGCCCGAAGATCCGCAGCCGCGCGTTGGGGATCGTCTCGCGTACCAGGGCGAAGGCCCGCAGCAGGGTGTGGATGTCCTTGAGCGGGTCGATCCGACCCATGAACACCAACGTCGGTACGTCCGGCTCCGCTTCCGCGGTCGGGAAGGCAGCCGGGTCGACGCCGTTGTACATGGTCCGCATCACCTGCGAGTCGGCGCCGTTGTAGAGCGCCCACCGCCGGTTGTACGCCGAGTGCGGCGCCAGGATGTCGGCGCTGTGGTAGCCGGCGGCGGCGAGTGCCCGGAAGAAGTTGAGCAGCAGGATCTTGACCGCGTGCGGCACCGGTTCGCCGATCATGCTCAGGTAGCGTTCCCGCAGGTAGACGCCGTGTTCGGACATCACCAGCCGGGTGCCGTACCGCCATTTGCTGGCCAGGCCGACGAGCATCGACAGGCCGTTCATCGCCATGTGGCAGATGTCCACGTCCAGCGGCGGCGCGGACAGCGGTCGCAGCATGTGCTCGATCAGGTCGGAGGCGGTGAGCGCGTCGGCCAGCGTCAGCGTGGTCGGTTCGGCACCGCCCGCCTCGGGGGTGGCATCCATCTGCCCGGCGTGCCAGGCGTCCATCAGCCGGGTGAGCGCGTCGTTGGACAGCAGGGCGCTGCGCAGGTCGGCGACCTGGGCGTACTCGAACAGGCCCTGCAGGGCCCGGAGGAACGACTCCAGGTGCGCCAGGCTCCACCGGGCGCGTACCCCCGACGGGCGGATCAGGGCGGTGAGGAACGCGGTGTGCACGTCGGCGAACCAGTCCGGCGGGTTGCGCCGGCGGGCTCGCGGCGGCCGCCCCCAGAGCGGGATCGCGACCACCTGGTCCAGGTTGTCGGGGGGCTGCCACGCCGCGCGCTCCGTACCGTCCACGGTCAGCGCGACCACCGTGAACCGGTGCTCGTCGATGCCGCGGATCAGCTGGTCACACCAGACGCTCACACCCCCCATGTGGTACGGGTAGGTGCCCTCCGACGCCAGCGCGATCCGCAGCGTCCGGGTGGTGGGGAGCGTGCTGGGGTGATCGGGCACGGCCGCCGTCTGGCGGACCGTGCCCTTCACATCGGCTCCGACGACTGCGGTCACGGACCGCTCCACGGCGACGGGGTCAGGGTCACGGAGGTGGCCGCCGGCAGCGACACCAGTGAGATCGCCTCGGCGCCGTACGTGCTGTATCCGGTGGCCTTCACGCCGGTCAGGAACAGCTTGCCGCCCGACGCGGAGGTCGCCGTCAGCGTGTTCGCCGTGCGGTCCCACACCACGGTCGCGCTGGTGCCGGAGTGGGCCGTACGGTTCGCCGCGTACGCCGCCAGGTCAGCCCACTTGGGCGTCAGCAGCGGCACGTTGTAGGACGCGTTGTACTTGCCGACCACACCGTTGACCCAGTCGAACGCGAGGTTCTTGCCGGACGAGTACTGCCGCAGGTTGCCCTGGTGGAAGGTGTGCGTGTAGACCGACCCGCTCATCACGTGCTGCATCGCGATGTCGGTCTCCCAGCCGACGATCTCCGAGTACGTCAGGTTGTGGTCCCAGTACGGGAACTTCCCGGTCGGCCCGTAGTACGAGTTGTAGAAGGTCGTCTCCTCGGCCGGCGTGGTGACGTGGTAGGCGATGTTCGTCGGCCAGTCCGGCACGATCAGCAGGCTGGGCTCCAGCGGGTGGACGATGCCGCAGTCGAAGCACGACGGCTGGTGACTCTTGAACGACATGTTGCCGTGCAGGTACTTCACACCCGATGCCTTGGCCGCCGCCAGCATGGCCGGGTTGGAGGCGCCGAGACCGTAGTCGGTCGGCGGGTCGAGGTCGTTGTTCGGGTCCGGGTTGTAGACGCCCAGGCCGGAGTACTCAGGGGTCTTCAGCACCGAGGTGGGCACCGTGAGGCCGATGTTGCGTCCCACCGTCAGGTTGTTGTTGATCTCGTTGTAGTTGGTCGTGTAGTCGGTGAAGTTCATCTTGGGGTGCGTCAGGGTGTGGTTGATCCAGTTGAACTGGGCGCGCAGGCACCGGGAGTAGCTCGTGAGCGGGTCGGTGCTGAGGAGACTGGTGCAGTAGGCGTGAGCCCGCCGGTTGATCCCGTCGCCGTTGTAGGCGATGTTGATCGTGAACTGCTTCGCGAGCGGGTACTTGCTGCGCAGCGCGTTCTGCATCTGGTACGTGCTGTACGCGTCGCTGCCGGACATCCGGAATTCGCTCGTGTACGTGCCGTCGGCGAGCATGTGGTCGGTGGTGTTGAACCAGTCGTCCACGTCGACCTCGAGGTAGTGCCGCTGTTCGCCGACGAACACGCCCTTGGTGGCCCACCGGAACAACCCGTACGTGAGCAGGTACGCCTGCGGCAGGTACTGGTTCGAGGTGAACGTCAAGGCAGCCCGCTCACGCCCGTCGGTAGAAGTGCTGAGTACGCCCAGCACATTCGTGCCGTCGACCAGGATCGGCCGGGCATTACAGTTCGCCTCGATCGTCGAGTAGTAGACGTACGACAAGGAAATCGGGACCTTGACGGCGCTCTTCAGTCGATCGAACAGCGCCGCGCCGGTCGTGGTGAGCGTGGCGTTGACCGGAGTGTTTTCGACCCCGCCCTCGCTGCCGGCCCGCAGGCAGTAATCCTCGGGAAATGTCCCGTACGCCGTATAAAGTGATACTTGCCGTACGGCGTAATCCCGCTCGTACTGCCACAGGAGGTTCCATTCGTCGGCGTCGAATGCACTCAGGTAATTTCCGGATCCGTCCGCATATAGCAGTGAGTTGTTTGTCAGCAGAATCGCGTTGTAACGCCCGACGCCGGCGGCGTCGATCAGCCGGTCCGCGGTGAGCGGCTCGTCCTTGGCGAGCATCACGTCGTACGGCGCGCCGACCCGGTCCAGCAGCGACGACCAGGTGGCGATCCCGAAGTCGCTTGAGTCCAGCGCGACGACCAACGTACGCAGTGCCACCTTCTCGGCGCCCACCGCGGTCGCCGAGGCGGTAACAGTGCTGGTAGTGGCGGTGCTCGTGGTCTGCAGCGGGACGGAGTCCTGCGTGGTGGCCGGCAGCGCCTTCGGCGCCTTCTCCCGGATCGGCTGAAGCTGGCCGGGGCTGACCGAAGTCCCCTTGGCGGGCGCATCTGGTGCGGTGGCCGCTGATCCGGTGCCGCTCACCGAGATCAGGGCCAGGACGACCAGACCTGGTAATACCAGTCGTGCGTAGGCGTACCTGCGTACTGCGCGAAGATTCATGTCCCAATCCAGGCGTCGAAGGGCACCAAATGTCACAACCGCGCCAGGCGCATATCTGCCTGGCGTGGGTGGGAAATCATTGGGTCGTGCGGCGAAAGCTACCAACCGTAATTGTTGGAGTAACGATCACGGACAAGTAAGCGACACCAGGATTGGTCCACCGTATTGATTGCGATCATCCGTACGGCCGAGCGGCCCAAAAGATATGGCCCTTGTCGGCAGAAGCCACTGGCCGTTCAGACATTCAACCATCAGCCGTTCGGCCGAGATTCAAATATGCAAAAGCGTTCACGTTGCCAACGGATGGGCAAAATGAGCGACGGAATTCCTAGACTCGCCCGAACATCTGGGTCCAGTACGCCGTGCCGTCGCTGGTCCTGGCGAGGCCGACGCCGACGGCCTTGGCATCGCAATTGAGGATGTTCTGCCGGTGGCCGTCGCTGTTCATCCACGCCGCCATGACTGCGTCGGGGGTGCCGTACCCCATGGCGATGTTCTCGCTCATCGCGGCGTCGTACCCGGCGGCCTCGGCGCGGTCCCAGGGAGTGCTGCCGTCGCTGCCGTCGTGGCTCATGTTCTCGTGCTGGGCCATGTCGACGCTGTGGTTACGTGACGCGGTACGCAGCCGGGTGTCCAGGTGGACCGATCCGCAGCCGGCCTTGTCGCGCTCGGCGTTGGTGAGCTCGATGACCTTCTGCTCGAGCAGCGCGTCGCCGGTAAGCGGCTTATCGGAGGACTTGGGCTTGGTGGATTTGCTCGGTGCCGGCTTGACCCGCGAGTTACGACTGACTCGCCCGGTACGCGCCTCCGTGGGCGTCATGTCCGAGCCGTCGCCGGCCGCCTGGCCGGGGATCCGGGCCGCCGTACCGGTCGAATGGTCGGAGGGACTGGGCAGAAGCAGCCAGCTTCCGACCACCAGAGCGGTGCAGAGTAGGGCAAAGACTGCGACGCGAGGGAGTCGTCCTAGCACGCGACGGTCACCTTCTCTGCGGTGGGTCGGGCGGCAATCGACGATTGCCGCTGCGCAACGTTACGCAAGGGCAGAGACGACAATCAATCCCGGCCTGCTGATATGGCCGGTATATCCGATGTTGTCCACGCAGATTTTCCGACCAAACGGCTCGCGGTGGCCGCGGGCCCGACTTCTGGTGTCGATATAGGCTGCGCTCTGTGACCGGCGAGGTGACTGGCGAGGTGACCGGGGAACCGGAGGCCCAGGCCCGGATGGTCGCCCTGGTGCGCGGCCGGGTGCAGGGCGTCGGGTTCCGGTGGTGGACCCGTACCAGGGCGCTGGAGCTGGGGCTGACGGGCTGGGCGCGCAACCTCGCGGACGGACGGGTCGAGGTGGTGGCCGAGGGGCCTCGCGATCAGTGCGAGCGACTGCTGCGGCAACTCTCCGGACCGTACGGTCCAGGGCGGGTCGACGACGTCAGCGAGGAATTCGCGCAGCCCCGTGGTGATCTTGTGGGGTTCATCACCGGTTGAGGTCTTTCGGCCCTGTCAGGCGATCTACAGCCCCATTAGGTTGAGTCTGACCGACTCATGTCAAGCTTGACGAGAAGCCGGGTCGGGCGGAGGATAGAGACGTCGCCAAGTGGCATTACTTTGTGCCGCGACTCCGGGGGGAATCTTCTGGCCGGTAACCCCGGCGACACATTCGCAAGGAGAACTGATGGCGAAGGCCCTGTACGGCCACGTCGGGAGTGCGCCCGATCGACGCATGCTCGATGAGGTCACCCAACTGCGCGCCAAGGTCCGGGCGTTGGAGTTCGAGGTAACTCGACTTCGCGCCGAGAACGACCGCCTGTCCGCGGCCGCTGCCTCACAAGAGGAGTTGCTGCGAGTGGGCGAGCCGGCGCTTACATAAAGCGTCGCGCTCTGGCCGCCGACAATCTCAAACCCGCGCGCCGAACCCCATGGGTCTCGGCGCGCACTGCTGTCTACCTAACAGACCCGTGTGTCTAACAGACCCGTGTGTCTACCAGTGAGCCGAACCCCTGACGCGGGCACGACGACTGCGGAAGGTGAGCAACCAGCAGCCGCCAGTTGCGGATAGTTTGCGCGCCTTCCCGGGCTACCGGCCGTTGCCGAGGTAACCTGCGCCAGAGGACGAGCGGACCCTTGCCAGATCACACAGTGATCCACTGACCAGCATCGAGTGGTCTTGCGAAGGCCCACAGACGGACATTTCGGAGACCTGTGCATCTCAAGAGCCTCACGCTGAAGGGTTTCAAGTCCTTCGCGTCAGCGACCACCCTGAAGTTCGAGCCGGGGATCACGTGTGTGGTCGGCCCGAACGGGTCGGGCAAGTCGAACGTCGTCGACGCCATCGCCTGGGTGCTGGGCGAGCAGGGCGCGAAGGCGCTGCGCGGCGGCAAGATGGACGACGTGATCTTCGCGGGCACCTCCGGGCGCCCGCCGCTGGGCCGTGCCGAGGTCACCCTGACGATCGAAAACTCCGACGGGGCGCTGCCGATCGAGTACACCGAGGTGTCGATCACCCGCCGGCTGTTCCGTACCGGCGACTCCGAGTACGAGATCAACGGCAACACCTGCCGGCTGCTCGACATCCAGGAGTTGCTGTCGGACTCCGGCATCGGCCGCGAGATGCACGTACTGGTCGGACAGGGGCAGCTGGACACCGTGCTGCACGCCAAGCCGGAGGAGCGCCGGGGTTTCATCGAAGAGGCTGCCGGCGTACTCAAGCACCGCAAGCGCAAAGAGAAGGCGCTGCGCAAGCTCGACGCGATGCAGGCCAACCTGACCCGGCTCACCGACCTCACCGCCGAGCTGCGGCGGCAGCTCAAGCCGCTCGGCAAGCAGGCCGAGATCGCCCGCCGCGCCGCCGGGATCCAGGCCGACCTGCGCGACGCCCGGCTGCGGCTGCTCGCCGACGACCTGTCCAGCCTGCGCGCCGCACTCGACAAGGAGATCGCCGACGAGCACGCGCTGCGTACCCGCCGGGAACAGATCGAGACCGAGTACGGCGCGGTCCAACGCCGGGTCGGCCAGCTGGAAGAGGCGATGGCGGCGGACGCTCCGGTGCTCGCCAGGGCACAGGAGACCTGGTACCGGCTCTCCGCGTTGGAGGAGCGGTTCCGCTCCACCGCGCAGCTCGCCGGCGAGCGCCGCCGGTTCCTCTCCGAACAACCCGACGCCGACCGTCCCGGCCGCGACCCCGAGCTGTTGGACGCCGAAGCCGAACGGGTACGCGCCGCCGAACAGGAGCTACGCGAAGCGCTCGAGGACGAAGCGATCCGGCTCGCCGAAGCGGTAGAGCGCCGGCAACAGCTCGAGACCGAGCTGCACCAGGCCGAGAACGCGCTGGTCGCCGCCGTGAAGGCGGTGGCCGACCGGCGCGAAGGGCTGGCGAAGCTCGCCGGTCAGGTCAACGCGCTGCGTTCCCGCTCGACGGCCGCCGAGGAGGAGATCGCCCGGATCTCAGGCTCGCTCGACGACGCCAGGCAGCGGGTCGAGCACGCCGCCGAGGAGCTCGCGATCGCCGAGGCGCAGGCCGAGAGCCTGGACGAGGGCGACGCCGACCTGGGCTCCCGGCTGCTCGCCGCCGAGCAGGCGCAGGCCGCCGCCGCCGAGCGGGTCGAGGAGCTGTCGGACGCGGAACGCGCCGCCGACCGGGAAGCCTCCGAGTGGGGTGCCCGGGAAGAGGCGCTCGCGATGGGGCTTGCCCGTAAGGACGGCTCCGGCACGCTGCTCGCCTCGACCGACCGGCTGCCCGGCGTACTGGGGAGTCTGGCGGTGCTGGTCGCCGTCGAGCCCGGTTGCCAAGGGGCGGTCGCGGTGGCGCTGGGCGGGCTCGCCGACGCGGTGGCGGTCCGCTCCGTGGTGGACGCCGTGGCCGCGATCGAGCTGCTCAAGGCCGACGAGGGCGGCCGGGCGAGCATCCTGGTGGGAGGGGCGTCGGTGCCGGACCGGTCCGGCTGGCCTTCGCTGCCTCACGGCGCCCGCTGGGCGGTCGACGTGGTGACCGCTCGGGAGCCGCTTGCCGGAGCGGTGCACCGGGCGCTGGACCGGATCGCGGTGGTTCCGGACCTGGCGACCGCGCAACGGCTGGTCAGCGCGGAGCCGACCGTACGGGCCGTGACCAACGACGGGGACATGATCGCGGCCGACCGGGCGCATGGCGGGTCCGCGACGAACCCGAGCGTGATCGAGGTACAGGCCGCGGTCGACGAGGCGGCTGAACGGCGTACCGAGGCGAGCCAGCGGGTGCAGCGGCTGCGGGCGCAACTGGAGGCGGCGCGGGCGGCACTGGCCGCTCGGGAGGCTGGCCACAAGGAGACCGCGGCGGCCGTACGGGAGGCCGAGCGGCGCAGCAACGCCGCGTCCCGCAAGATCGCCGAGCTGACCGCGGCGGTAAGGTCCGCGCGCGGCGAGGTCGACCGGTTGCAGGCCTCGCGGGCGATCGCGGAGGAGTCCCGTACCACCGACCTGGCGGGGCTCGCCGACCTGGAGGAACGGCTGCAGATCGCCGAGTCCACGCCGGTGGAGGAGGAGCCGTCGACCGCCGAACGGGACGAGCTTGCCGCCGCGGTGAGCCAGGGCCGGCAGAACGAGATGGAGGTACGGCTCGCCGTCCGTACCGCCGAGGAGCGGGTACGCGCGCTGTCCGGGCGTGCCGACTCGCTGGCCCGGCAGGCGCAGCAGGAGCGGGCGGCGCGGGAACGGGCGGCGGCTCGCCGGGCGGCCCGGGCCCAGGGTGCCGTCGTCGCCGAGGCGGTCCAGCGCGGGGCCGAGGAGGCGCTGCGCCAGATCGCGGTGTCGCTGCGCTCGGCGGCCGCCGAACGGGACGCGATCGGTCAGTCGCGGGTGGCCCGCGAGGGCGAGCTGCTCGACGTACGGAAGCGGGCGCGGGAGTTGTCCGGGGAGCTGGAACGGCTCACCGACGCCGTACACCGGGATGAAGTCGCGCGGGCCGAGCAGCGGCTGCGGATCGAGCAGCTCGAGGCGAAGGCGGCCGAGGACTTCGGCGTCGACGTGGAGAGCCTGCTCGCCGAGTACGGCCCCGACAATCCCGTATCACCGACGGCGGCCGAGATCGCGGCCGCGGAAGCCGAGCCGGCCCCCGATGACGGCTCCGACAAGCCGATGCCCCGGCCGGTCCCGTACGACCGGGCGGTGCAGGAGAAGCGGGCGGCGCGGGCCGAGCGGGAGCTGGCGCTGCTGGGCAAGGTGAACCCGCTCGCGCTCGAGGAGTTCGCCGCGCTGGAGGAGCGGTTCAAGTTCCTCTCCGACCAGCTGGAAGACCTCAAGAAGACCCGCCGTGACCTGCTTACCGTGGTCAAGGAGGTCGACGACCGGATCCTCGAGGTGTTCCGGGCCGCGTACGAGGACACCGCGCGGGAGTTCGAGGTGGTGTTCTCGACGCTGTTCCCGGGTGGCGAGGGGCGGCTGCGACTGACCGAGCCGGACGACCTGCTCACCACCGGGATCGAGGTGGAGGCCCGGCCACCGGGCAAGAAGGTGAAGCGGCTGTCGCTGCTGTCCGGCGGCGAGCGCTCGCTGACCGCGATCGCGCTGCTGTGCGCCATCTTCCGCGCCCGCCCCAGCCCGTTCTACCTGCTGGACGAGGTGGAGGCGGCGTTGGACGACGTGAACCTGGGCAGGCTGCTGAACCTGATGAGCCAGCTCAAGGACAACAGCCAGCTGCTGATCATCACCCACCAGAAGCGCACTATGGAGATCGCCGACGCCCTGTACGGCGTGAGCATGCGCAGCGGGATCTCACAGGTGATCAGCCAGCGACTCCGCGAGACCGAGGAAGTGTGATGCCGCGCCAGCCCTGTGAAGCGCTGCTGGTGGACCTGGACGGCGTACTGCGGGTGTTCGATCCCGGGCAGGTTGCCGCCGTGGAGCAGCGGCACGGCCTGCCGGCCGGCGCGCTCGCCGAGACCGCGTTTCACTGGGACCGGCTGCGGCCGGCGGTCACGGGTCGGATCAGCCACGACGAATGGCTGGCCCGGGTCGGAGCAGCGCTGGGGGCGCCGGACGCGGTCGCGGAGTGGTTCGCGTACCGCGGTGAAGTCAACACCGAGGTCCTTGAGTGGGTACGTCAGGTCCGCGCCGCCGGCATTCCGGTGGCGATCGCGTCCAACGCCACGGACTGGCTCGACGCCGATCTGGACAAGCTGGGGTTGCGCGACGAGGTCGACGCGGTGGTGAACTCGTCGGTGGTCGGTCACCACAAGCCGACCGCCGAGTTCTTCGCCGCCGCCTGCGATGCCGTACGGACGCCGCCGGACCGGTGCCTGCTCGTCGACGACGACCATCGTCACGTGGCCGGTGCCCGGGTCGCGGGGCTGGCGGCGTACCGGTACAGCGAGCCGGGCGATCTACGGTACGTACGTGCCGCGCTGCGCGTGAACGCCTGACCCGGCATACGCTCTCCACGTCGGTATCGAGGAGGTCTGCGTGGAGGCATTCGCCCCGTTCGTCAGTCTGGCGGGTGTGCTGTTGTTGATCGCGGCGGTCGGTTGGGTGGTCTCGCCCGGGTTCCGCGGCTGGCTGCGGCACAAGATGATGCGCTGGCTGCTCGTACTCGCCCTGGTCGTGGTGGCGATCGGGCTCCTCACGTACGACTGGAAATAGCCGTGCCAGCGCCGATCGACGTGGTACGTCGACTCGTCGACCAGGTGTGGAACGCCGGCCGGCTGAGCCTGCTCACCGAGCTGTACGCGGACCCGTTCGACCACGGCGGCCGCGAGGACACAGTGGACGGCCTTCGCCAGTGGCATGACGCCGAGGCGCTCACCTGGGCCGACGCCGCCTACCAGATCGTCGACGAGGTGAGCGAAGGCGACCGGGTGGTCGTACGGTGGCGGGCCACCGCCCGGCACGTCGGCGACTGGGGGCCGGTGGCGTCGACCGGGCGCGAGGTCAGCTGGGACGGGGTGCACGTGTTCACGGTCCGGGACGGCCAGATCGTCGCCATGTGGGCGCTCGCCGACAGGTTCGCCAAGGCGCTGCAGCTGGGCGTACGGATGAACCCGCCGACCGACTCGCAGTGAACTTTCGCGAAACGGGAGGAACCTCACTCTCAGTGTGGCATTGACCGCCGCACTCGCGGTCGCGTCGACGACCGCCACCGCCGCGGCGACGTTCACCGCCGTCGCCGACACGTACACCGACAGCGGCACCACCGCCTGCCACTGACCGATCCGTACCACGGACTGCCCGTGGCATCGCGGCGCGGGCAGTTTGCTGCGGTGCGGTCTGTGCAAACCGGGTCGGCGCCGGCGTCGCCGGGCATACGATTACCGTGCAATTCCGCTGGCGTGCATCCTGATAGGAGGCCGCGATGGATGAGCACTTCGTCTGGGTCACCACGCGCCGGATCAAGCCTGGCGCACTCGCGGATTTCGAGGCAGCCTGGCGCCCGTCCGCCACGCCGGAGGGCATGCGCCACGCGTACGCGATGTGGTCCGAGGACGAGCTGGAGGTTATCGGGATCTCGTTCTGGGACTCGCGCGCGTCGTGCGAGGCGTGGCGCGCTTCCGACGCGGAGGCGCAACGGCGCGAGGCGATGGCTCCCTACGTCGAGGACGAGCGGGAGTCGTACTACCAGGGCCGTGAGCTGGGCCTGCCCGGACGGTAGCGGGGATGATGACCCTTCGAATGGGTACGTGACAGTGCGGAGGTGTTGACATATGGCATCAGTCCGGACGAACCGTACGGCGTTGTGGATCGGCATCGCCGTGATCGTGATCGTGGCCGTGGTGGCGATCGTGTACTTCGCGGGCGGCGGTGGGGGTGGGGGTGGCGGCTACTAGCCGACACCGTGCGCCTCACGTCAGCGAGGTGGTCACAGCCAGCGGGGTGATCCGGTGCAGGTCGAGCGTGGCGGGCATCGGTGCCAGGCCGGGCCCGCCGGCATCGCTCCACGCCGTCACGTCGTCGGTCGCGGCATCGGAGAGCACGAAGCCGAACCACGCCGGGCGGCCGCCGGCCACGCGGCCGGCCCGGGACGGCAGCACCACCATCACGTTGGACTCACCGCACGGCCCCAGGCAGTCGACCGTACGCACGGCATCGGCGCCCAGTCGCGAGCGGAGAACTCGCAACTGAGCGCCGTGGTCGACGTCGGGGTGCTTGCGTGACGTACCACAGCAGCAGCCGCGACACACCACCACCCGAGGGTGGTCGCTCACCCTGCGGGGGCAGGCGCCGGGGTGGCCGCCGTGGCCCGTGCGGCCCGCAGGTTGAGCAGCCCGAAGCCGGCCCCGAGCCCGGCCCAGAGCAGCAGCATCGACGCGGCCGAGAGCAGCCGGAAATCCCACAACAACTGCGCGGGTACGTCGATCGGGTCCGGGTTGTCGGGCAGCAGGAACAGCGACGCCAACCCGAGTACGACGATGCCGACGGCGACCAGGTGGCGTACCGGCTCGGACGTGCCGCGTTCGGCGAGCCGGCGTGCCCCGGCGGCGGCCAGGGCGACCGCCACCACGCCGATCGCGATCGCGCCCAACCACGCCCGGGTACGCAGCTCGACCGTCGCGGAGTCGCCCACCCCCGGCGGGTTGGCCGGATACCGCAGGAACGGCAGCAGCCACACCCCGAGGAAGCCGGCGCCGGCCAGCCGCAGCGAGCGCCGCCACGGGTCCACCAGCGGGTCGTCCCGGTGCAGCAGCCCGTACGCCAGACCGAACAGCACCCCGATCGCGACGCCGGTGGCGATCAGGCCGACCAGCAGGCCGAGGTGCTGGGTGTCCCGGGTGAAGACCTCCACGTCGCCGTGACCGGCGTGGTGGGATGCCTCCAACTCGACCGCACGGTCGATGAGGGGCTCGGCGACGAGGAAGCCGAAACCGGCGGAGATCGCGCCTCCGGCGGCTCCGGCCAGGGCACCCCGCCCGAGCCCGGACAGGATCGTGGTCATCAGTGGCAGGCCGCGCCGGCCAGGTGGCGGGCGTCGTGCGCGAACTCGTGGACGTAGTTGCCGTCGAACGACATCGCGCCCAGCAGCGGCGCGAGCAGCGCGCCCTGGTCGAGGAAGACGGCGTACAGGGTCAGCAGCGCGAGGGCCACCGCCGTCCCGACGAGGAACGCGTCGCGCGCCGAGCGCCACGAGATCCGCTTGCTCGCCGGCAGCGTCAGCATGCTCATGAAAATTCTCCTTCCGGGGTCATCCCGCCCCGATCGCAGACGACGACGGATCAGTGTCCTGACTTCCGGATCCTCGCCGCGCCCTCGGCCTTCCCGCCAGTCTGGCAGTGGCTTTCGAAGATGAGGGCGAAACTCCCCGGTCACAGTGGCGGGACCGTCCCGGACTCGCACCGGGTTCCTGCGTACCGTCGCCTTGGGTATTGAGTTGGTGAGGACGAGGATCCCGTGTCACGGCGGCCGGGTCAACCGACACGCACATCGGCAACATCACAACCCTGCGGGGACCCCTCGCGCGGCCATGGAAGGATCTGGGCATGGAGTACGTGGTCATCGCCGTGATCGTGGGTGTGCTGATCGTGGTCGGCGCGCTCGCGTTCGTGGTGCCTCGACTGCGCCGTCCCGCCGATCGGCCCGCCCCGACCAAGGCCCCGCCGGCCGGCGAGCAGGTCGAGGCGCCGCCGGAGGGCGTACCCACGGAAGAGCCGGAGGCGGCAGCGCCCGAGGCGCCGGTCGAGATGCCGGAACCGACAGCCGGCCGGCTGGTACGCCTGCGCGCCCGGCTCTCCCGCTCCCAGAACCTGCTCGGGCGCAGCCTGCTCAACCTGCTCTCCGCCGACCAGCTCGACGACGACGCCTGGGAAGCGGTCGAGGACACGCTGCTGTCCGCCGACGTCGGGATGGCGGCCACCACGGAAATCGTCGAGCGGCTGCGGGAGCGTACGAAGGTGCTCGGTGCGCGCACCGCCGCCGAGTTGCAGCAGATGCTGCGCGAGGAGCTGGTGTCGGCGCTGGACCCGAAGCTCGACCGCACCCTGCACACCGAGCCACACCCTGACCGGCCGGCGATTGTGCTGGTCGTGGGGGTGAACGGCTCGGGTAAGACGACGACGTGTGGCAAGATCGCACGCGTGTTGGTGGCGGACGGACGCAGTGTGCTGCTCGGCGCGGCGGACACCTTCCGGGCGGCCGCCGTGGACCAGCTCGCCACCTGGGGCGAGCGGGTCGGCGCCGAGGTGGTACGCGGCGCGGAGCGCCAGGACCCGGCGAGCGTCGCCTTCGACGCGGTACGCCGTGGCACCGAGGCCAAGGTCGACACCGTACTGATCGACACCGCGGGCCGGCTGCAGAACAAGGTCGGCCTGATGGACGAGCTGGGCAAGGTCAAGCGGGTGGTCTCCCGGCACGGCGACGTCGACGAGACGCTGCTCGTCCTGGACGCGACCACCGGGCAGAACGGTCTGGCGCAGGCCCGGGTGTTCACCGAGGTGGTGGACGTGACCGGAGTGGCGCTCACCAAACTCGACGGCACCGCCAAGGGCGGCATCGTGATCGCGGTCCAGCGGCAGCTGGGCATCCCCGTCAAGCTCGTCGGGTTGGGGGAAGGCCCCGACGATCTCGCCCCGTTCGATGCCGAGCAGTTCGCCGACGCACTCGTCGGCGAGGCGGGCTGAGCTACCAGCGCGGCGGTGTCAGTGACACAACAGGAGATTCCGCTTCACGGCGGCAACACGAGTCGGGTGTTCCGTGTCGGGGACACCGTGCGCCGCAACACCGGTCCCTGGACCCGTGCCGTGCACGCGCTGCTGCGGCACCTGGAAGCGGTCGGGTTCGACGGGGCGCCGCGGGCGCTGGGCATGGACGAACGCGGACGTGAGGTGCTGTCGTTCATCGAGGGGGAGTGCGGCGAATACCCGCTCGCCGAGCACTGGACCACCGACGAGGCGCTGGTCACGGTCGCGAAGATGCTGCGGATGTTCCACGACGCGCAGTACGGCTTCCGTACCCCGCCGGGCATGGTGTGGCGCTCGTTCGGGCCGCCGCCGCCGGACACCGAGGTGGTCTGCCACCACGACGCCGCCCCGCACAACGTGGTGTGGCGCCCGGACGGCAGCCTGGCGCTGATCGACTTCGACCTGGCGTCTCCGGGCGCCCGGATCTACGACGTGGCCTATGCCGCGTGGACCTGGGTGCCGTTGTTCAGCGACCGGGACTCGTTCACGCTCGGCTGGAAGCGCCCCGACCGCCCCCGCCGGCTGCGGATGTTCGCCGACGCGTACGGCCTCACGCCCCGGGACCGGCACCGGCTGGTACGGGTGATCCGTAAGCGGATCATCGACCACGTCGAGGGGATCCGGCGGATGGCGGCGGCAGGGGACCCGGCATTCGTACGGATAGTGCGGAAGGGCCACCTGCGCCGCCCGATGCGCGACCTGCGGCTGATCGACCACGAACGCCACATCCTCGAGTACGCCCTGCGCTAGCGACCGTGGGCCCTGAGCGCACTCACGCGCCCTGCAGCAGGCCGGTCAGCCACCACGTCGCCGCGACACCCCACTCCTTCAGCTCCTCGGCGTTGGCGTACGGCAGTACCCGGCGCCAGCTCTCGCCGCGGTTGAGCATGGCCAGCCGGGTCGCCGGCTCGACGGCGGCGCGCAGGGTGTCCAGGTCGGCAAGATCGGTCCACGGCTCGAGGTACGCGTCGACGACCGTACGCAGCCGTGGATCGCTCGAGTCGGTCTTGAGCGTGTCGGCCAGGACCCGCAGCGGGATCATCAGCGAGCACAACGGATGGCTGAGCACCGCGTCGCCGAAGTCGAAGAACCGCAGCCGGCGTTCCCCGTGCCGGGGCACGAAGGCGTTGTTCGCGTGCAGGTCGTTGTGGTCGAGCGTGCTCGGCAGGCCGGTGGCGTCGAGCTGCTCCGCCCAGCGCCGGACGTCCGGTAGCAGGGCCCGGAGTCGGTCGGTCGTCTCGGCGTCGATGTGCCCGGCGTCGCCCGCCGGGCGGGCCGCGTACACGTCGATCCGTTCGGCGACGTACCGGGCGGCAGCGGCCGGCGGCATCGCGGTGACCCCCACCGCGAGCAGCCGTTCGGTGTGTCCGGCGAGCCTCCGCTGCAGCTCCGCCCACTCGCCGACGACACGCCGCCACACGTCGAGGTCCGCGGCGTGCCCGTTCGCGAGGGTCGGTCCGCCGTCGGGCGTGAGCATCCAGCCGCGCGTCTCCTCGACGGCGAGCGGCGCCAGCACCTGATCGGGTACGAGCTCGGCGAGCACCGACACCAGCCGTGCCTCGAAGTCCTGCCCCGGGCAGTTCTCCTTGAACCACAGCAGCCCCGCGTCGGTCGGTACGGTCAACTGGGTCGACCAGAACCGGATCCGGGGCTGGGCGCACTCCCCGGTGATCGTCAGACCGTGCGCGCGGGTGACCGACGCGATCCACTCCACCGCCTCGGCCCGCCAGTCGTCACCGGCCCACTGTTCACTGCACGACTGCACGACTTCCACGAACCACGACACTACGGTGGCCCGGGACGGGCCGGCACCTGCTTTTCCAGCGCCGCCATCCACGTTCGCGGACGGCGTGCGTACCTGTCGGCGGAGGAGCGGTTGCGCCCGCCAAATTTCAAAGAATCATTTTCCTGGGTACGTCTCTCCGCGACCCCGGAATTGTCACACCCCAGCTTCTAGAGTGGGATCATGTCGTTCACGGAGGAAAGGTTCGGCGGCCACCCGGCCGCCGAATTCTTGCATTCTGTGAGCGAGGGTGCTTCTAAAGTCGCTGAGACTTCGTTGTGGTCGTTGCCGGATGCCGATGTCGCGGATCTGGTGGTTATGGCTGCGCGGGCGAGAGCGCAGATCGAGGCGATCGAGTTGCGTCTGGTCGGGGAGACGGACGGGCGGGGTGTGCCGGCGCGGGAGGCGGCCCCGTCGACGCAGGCGTGGCTACGGGGCCGGTTGAAGCTGGCCCCGGGTGTGGCGGCCGGTCGAGCGCGGCTCGCCACCGCGTTGAGCCGTCTACCGGTCACGCAGGAGGCGTTGTCCGAGGGCCGTATCTCCGCCGCCCACGCCGGGGTGATCGCAGAGGTGGTCGCGGAACTACCGCCGGAGGCGCCGCTCGTCCCGCCCGGCGACGGCGATGACACACAACCGCGCGGCGTACGGGAGCGCGCGGAGGCGCACCTCGTGGAGTGCGCGACCCAGTTCGATCCACACCAGCTCCGCAGGCTGGGGCAGCGGATACTGGAGGTGGTCGACCCGGACGCGGCGGACGCCCGCGAGGGCGAGAAGCTCGCTGAGCAGGAGAAACGGACCTACCGCAGGCGGGAGTTGCGGTTCAGCGACGACGGACGCGGCACCGTATACCTCAAAGGTCGCTTCGATGTGGAGTCCGCCGCGGTGCTGTGCCGCGCCATCGACCCGCTCGCCAGACCCCGCCCGAGCGCCGACGGCGCGCCGGACCTGCGTGGTGCGGGGTGCCGGCTCGCTGACGCGCTGACCGAGATGTCGCGTCGTGCCCTGGTCTCCGGTGGGCCGCCGAGGCAGGGCGGGGAGGTGCCACAGTTGGTGATCACCATCGACTACGCCAAGCTGCGCGACGAGGTTGGTGTCGGCGTGCTCGACACCGGGGAGGCGCTCAGCCCCGGCACGGTGCGCCGGCTGGCGTGTGACGCGCAGATCATTCCCGCGATCCTCGGTGGCGACTCGGTTCCGTTGGACCTGGGACGCGGTGAGCGGCTGTGCACCCCCGCGCAACGCCCGGCTCTGATCATCCGGGACAAGGGGTGCGCGTTCCCCGGTTGCGATCGTCCTCCGCAGTGGTGCCAGGCGCATCACATAACACACTGGGTAAATGGTGGAGCCACGATCTGAACAATTGTGTCTTGCTGTGTGGATTTCATCACCGGGTGATACACAAAGGCCACTGGCGAGTGCGAATCGCCGACGACGGATACCCGGAGTTCAACCCTCCCAGATATGTGGACCAGGATCAGAACCAATGCGAAATATACGGCCCACCTGAAAGGGTGGGCGGGATGACGGACCGCATTGGCCCGACGCGGCACGGCGAGGAGGACCTCGCCGGGATCGTCGTTGTGGTGTTGATCGCGGTCTCGGCGGCGCTGGCCGGCTATCAGGCGGTGCTGCGGTTGACCGATCCCGCGCCGGTACGCCACCTGGCCGCCGTCGCCGCGGCGGGGCTGGTCGGGTTCGCCGGCAACGAGCTGGTCGCGCGGTACCGGATCCGGGTCGGGCGGCGTATCGGGTCGGCGGCGCAGGTGGCGGACGGGCTGCACGCGCGTACCGACGGGTTCACCTCGCTGGCCGTGTTGCTGGGGGCCGGGGGCGTGGCGATCGGCTGGCAGTGGGCCGACCCGGTCGTCGGCCTGGCGATCACCGTGGCGATCCTGTTCGTACTCGCCGGCGCCGCCGGGAGATCTACCGGCGGCTGATGGACGCGGTCGCCCCCGCTCTGGTCGAGGCGGAGGCCGCCCTGGCCGCCACACCCGGAGTACGGGCGGTCGGTGCCGTACGGCTGCGGTGGATCGGTCACCGACTGCACGCCGAGACCGACCTCGGCGTGGACCCGGCGCTGTCGGTGGTCGCCGCGCACGCCATCGCGGTCGACGCCGAGCACCGACTGATGCACGCTGCCCGCGGCGACACCGCCCCGCACATCGCCGATCCGCACGCTGCCCGCGGCGACACCCCGCCCGGTCCGCACGCCGCCCCTGGCTCACCACCGTTGACCGGTGCGATGTCGCTTCGAGGTCACCGGTAGCGGAGACCGCCGAAGGTGCCGCTAGCGTGCAGGCTGTTCCTGCCGGACCGGGAGACGGGGGATCGGTTGATGGAAGAGCTGCCGCGGGATCTGCCGATCCTCGAACGCGACGCGGTTCGGCTTGTCGTACTCGACACCGACGACAGAATGCTGTTGTTCCGCACCCGCGACCTCGATCACCCGGATCTTGGCATCTGGTGGGAGCTACCCGGAGGCGGCATCGACCCGGGGGAGACGTATGTCGAGGCGGCGATCAGAGAACTACGCGAGGAGACCGGCATCCACGTCGTACCCACGCAGGTAAGGGAAGCGTCGTGGCGGCGGACCGCGAGCTTCCGGCACCGCCGCAAGCGGCACCTGCAGCATGAAGTGATCGTCTTGGTACGACTGACCGGCACGGGCCCGGCAGTCGATGAGTCGGAGCGCTTCGAGTACGAGAAGGAGGACTACTTCGACTTTCGCTGGTGGCCGGTCGCCGAGGTGATCGGCAGCGACCAGCGGTTCTATCCGGGTCGGCTTCCGGAGCTGCTGCGAGCCTTCCTCGATGGCGAGCAGATCGACGAGCCGTTCGAGTTCTGGGCATGAGCCTGTGGCGGCAGCCCGGGTACGGGCGGTTCTGGGCGGCGGAAGCGGTGTCGATGTACGGCACCCAGGTGACGACGCTCGCGCTGCAGGTGCTCGCCGGTGGACTGGTCAAGCTCGTGGGCGCGCCGTTGGCGGTGTTGGTAGACCGGTGTCGTACCTGTTCTCGGGTTGATGCCGGCGAGCCTGCGTACCCCCGAACCGCCGCCCCAGGCCGTGACGCGCAACCTGCGGCTCGGAGCGTTCGGCCTCGGCGTCACGTACGCGATGACCGGCGTCGGCGCGGTGCTCGGTGGCGCGGTGGCGGGATGGGCCGCTCGGCGACTCGGCGTCGGGCCCACCGTGATCCTGGCCCGCTGGGTGACCCCGGTGCGCTGATGGTGGGCGGAGCGGCAAAGCGGCGCAAATCCGGACGACACGCGGAAGCCTCGCCAGACCCGTGGCGCGTGCGGCAGTCTGAGGAGGTCGTTCGGGGGCCGGGGACTTGGTACGTCTGACGAAGGAGTCAGCCGTGAAGCGGTCCATGCTCGTGTTCTGCGTCCTGGCTGTGACGACTCTGGCCCTCGGCGGCGTGCCGGCGAGCGCGGCGACCACCAAGCCGGACGCGCTCAACATGGCGGTGGTGGGTCACCACGACCTCGGCAACCGCGGGTTCAACGCCGACGTCTGGGTGCATGACGGCTTCGCGTACGTCGGCAGCTGGGGTTTCCAGGACTGGTCCGGTGGCGGCGAGAACCGGTTCTGCCCGGACGACGCGCACGCCGGCATCGTGGTGTTGGACGCGCGCGACCCCGCAACCCCCACCCCGGTGTCCAAGCTGCAGCAGCCGACCGGCACGTCCGCCGAGGACGTCGTGGTGTTCACCGCCCGGTACGGCCCGCTCGCCGGCCACGACATAGCGGTCTCCGGCATCCAGACCTGCGGTAGCTCCCGCTACGACACCGGACTGTTCCGGGGCCTGTTCGTCTGGGACGTCACCGACCCGGCGCGCCCTCGCGAGCTCGGCCGGCTGAACACCGGTTGCTGCACCCGCGGCATCCACGAACTCGAGGTGCAGCACCGGGCGGACCTGAACCGTACGTTCGTCTACGCGAGCGTCCCCGCCAGTGAGTACGAGGACAGCGCGTCGCCCACCGGGTACCGCGACCAGCAGGGGCGGGGCGACTTCCGGCTGATCGACGTCACCGACCCGACCGGCCCGTTCGAGGTGTCCGACTGGGGCGTGCTCCACGACGCGGGCCGCCCCCTCGGACCGGGTCAGGGCTGTGATCCGGATCCGGTATTCGGGCACGGGGTCGACCCGTCGGCCGACGGCAAGCTGGCTTTCGTGTCGTACTGGGACAGCGGCTTCGTGGCGCTCGACGTCAGCGACCCGGCGCACCCGGTCTACCGCGGGGACACCGACTACCCGGTCAACGCCGACGGCGACGGGCATTCGGCCAACTACGACGAGGCGCGCGGGCTGCTCTTCACCGCCGACGAGGACTTCTGCAAGACCGGCAACGGGATCGAGAAGGGCTTCGGTTACCTGCGGGTGTACGACTACAGCGACCTCGCCCACCCGGCGCAGATCGGGTACTACAAGACGCCGAACTCCTCCGGCTCGCGTGACACCGGCGCGGGCGACTACACGATCCACAACCCGTTCCTGGTGGGTACCGAGGTGTACGCGTCCTGGTACAGCGACGGCGTACGGGTGGTCGACGTGAGCGACCCGAGGGCCCCGACGGAGGTCGCCTACTTCGTGCCGCCCAGCGCGAACAACCCGGTCAGTCCCTCGCAGCGTGGCGTGCTCAACAACGCCACGCAGGTGTGGGGAGTGGTGGTGGACGAGTCGACCGGACTGGTCTACCTCAGCGACATGAACTCCGGCCTCTGGATCCTTCGCCGTACCGACTGAACTAGTACGGAGAGTGACCTGGCGTCTACCGCAAGATGAGGTTCACCCCGATCGTGCAGAGCACCGACAGCACGATCGAGATCAGCACCATCGCCAGGCACCCAAGCCCGCCACCCAGAGGCCGGACTTCCCACTTCCCGAACCGCATGGATGCGTTTCTACCCGGCCGATCGGCTCACGGCCACGACCACCGGGCCGGGTAAGCCCGGTCACAGCAGGCGGATCGCCCGTTCACATCGCTGTAACACAGGCGAACGGGGGGTGAAACAGGTTCGCGTCACTCTCAGTGCAACCGGCACGGGCAGCGCTGCCCGGTGTACGCCGGGGAGGAGGGGTACCCCAAGAGGAGGCAGCGTGCCACATATCGACACCGGCAATACCGCCTGGCTGCTGGTATCGAGCGCCCTCGTACTGTTGATGACTCCCGGACTGGCGCTGTTCTACGGCGGCCTGAACCGGTCCAAGGGCGTCCTCAACATGATGATGATGAGCTTCTCGTGTATCGGGCTCGTCTCCGTGTTGTGGCTGTTCTACGGCTTCACAGGGGCGTTCGGCTCGGACGACACCGGTCCCATCAAGGGGATCGTTGGCGACCTGGGCCAGTATCTGGGCACCAAGAACCTTACGAACGACGTCTGGGCGATCGGCGACACGTCGACCGGCATTCCCACGTACGTCGTAATGGCCTTCCAGATGATGTTCGCGATCATCACCGTCGCGCTGATCAGCGGCAGCATCTCCGACCGGGCGAAGTTCGCCGGCTGGCTCGTGTTCGCGTTCGGCTGGCTGACCATCGTGTACGTCCCGGTCGCGCACATGGTCTGGGGCGGCGGTCTCGTCGGCGGCACCATCGGAGCACTCGACTTCGCCGGTGGCACCGCGGTACACATAAACGCCGGCGCGGCGGCGCTCGCTGTGGCGCTGGTACTCGGCAAACGGGTCGGCTGGCCGAAGGATGCCTTCAAGCCGCACAATGTTCCATTCGTGGCGCTCGGCGCAGCGCTGCTGTGGTTCGGCTGGTTCGGCTTCAACGCGGGTTCGGAGCTGACGGCCGACGCCACCACCGCGGTCATGTTCATCAACACCCAGGTCGCGACCGCGGCGGGCATGCTCGGCTGGCTCATCGTGGAGTGGATCCGGGACAAGAAGCCGACCCTGGTCGGCGCGTCCTCCGGCGTGGTCGCCGGTCTGGTCGCGATCACCCCGTCCGGCGCGTTCATCACTCCGGCCGCGGCGGTGCTGCTCGGTCTGGTCGCTGGCGCGCTGTGCGCCCTGGCGGTGGGCCTGAAGTACGTGTTCAAGTTCGACGACTCGCTAGACGTGTTCGGCGTGCACTTCGTCGGTGGGTGGATCGGCTCCTTGTGGATCGGTCTGTTCGGCACCAAGGCGATCAGCTCGCTGGTCGCCAACGAGGGCCTGTTCGAGGGCGGTGGCCTCACCCAGCTCGGCAAGCAGGCACTGGGTAGCGGGATCGTGACTGTATGGTCCTTTGTAGGCGCCCTCGTGCTTGCATTCCTGATCGACAAGACGATCGGCTTCCGGGCCGACAAGGACGCCGAGGTCGACGGCATCGACCTGGCCGAGCACGCCGAGAGCGCGTACGACTTCACGGGCGGGCTGACCAGTGGGCACTCCGCTGGCCGTCCGGTGGTCACCGCCGGTCCACCGGTGGATGCCGCGCCCGTACCGGCCGTCGCCGGGAAGGAGCAGTAGATGAAGCTCGTCACCGCGGTGGTCAAGCCGTTCCAGCTCGACGCGGTCAAGGAAGCCCTCGCCGCGCTCGGCGTGGCCGGGCTGACGATCAGCGAAGTGCAGGGGTACGGCCGCCAGAAGGGGCACACCGAGGTGTATCGGGGTGCCGAGTACACGGTGGAGTTCGTACCGAAGATCAAGATCGACGTACTGGTCGACGGGATCGATGTCGACAAGGTCGTGGACGCCATCGTCGGGGCCGCTCGTACCGGGCGGATCGGTGACGGCAAGGTCTGGGTCGTACCGGTCGACGACGCGGTACGGGTGCGGACTGGTGAACGCGGCGTCGATGCCCTTTAGCAGGCATTCCGGGGAGCCGGCGGAACCGCCGGCGGTCCGGAGTCTGGTCGCGTACGACGGCTCGGCGGGTGAGGTTCACCCGCCGGGCCGTCGGCCGCTGTTGACCCTGGCGCAGCCGACCGTCGGCACCGCGGCACGCGCCGCCCGGGCCGACGAGCTGGACAGTTGGCTCGCCGGGCTGCTGCTCGCCGCGGGGGACACCGACGGGGTGGCGCTGGTCGCGGTCGGCGGCCTGGGACGCCGGGAATGCCTGCCGTACGCGGACCTGGACCTGATCCTGGTGCACACCGGGAGGCGGGACATCGGCGTACTGGCCGACAAGATCTGGTATCCGATCTGGGACGCCAAGCTGAAGCTGGACCACGCGGTGCGCACCGTCGCGGAGGCGCTGAAGCTGGCCGGCACCGACATCAAAGTGGCGCACGGGCTGCTGGACGCCCGGTTCGTCGCCGGCGACGCGGCACTGGCTGAGCAGCTGCGTACCCAGGCGGCGGCCGACTGGCGCGGCAACGCCCGGAAGCGGCTGCCGGCGCTGCGGGAGCATGTCGAGCAGCGCTGGGCCAGCTTCGGCGAGCTGGCGTTCCTGCTGGAAGGCGACGTCAAGGAGGCCCGCGGCGGGTTGCGCGACGTAGGGGTGCTCAAAGCCATCGGGTACGCCCAGGTCGCCGAGGTCGCGGACCCGGCCGTCCCCGCCGCGCAGACCCGGCTGCTCGACGTACGGGAAGCCCTGCACCACGTGGCGAAGCGCCGGGTCGACCAGCTGCTCGCCGAACAGCAGGCCGCCGTCGCGGACACCCTCGGGCTGGCCGGCCGGGACCAGCTCTCGCAACGGGTGTCCGAGGACGCCCGTACGGTCAGCTATGCCTGTGACGACGCGTGGCGGGGGGTGGACCGCTGGCTCGGCAGCCGCCGCTGGGGGCGTGGCAGAGCGCCGCAGCGGCGACCGCTCGCCGACGGCGTGGTCGAGTCCGGCGGCGAGGTGATGCTCGCGCAGTCGGCGGCCACGACGGTCGCCACCGACCCGACGCTGTCGTTGCGGGTGGCCGCCGCGGCAGCCGGTCACCGGCTGCCGATCGCCCGCGCCACGCTGCGCCGGCTCGCCGAGAACTCCCCGCCGCTACCGCATCCGTGGCCGGACAAGGCGCGGCACGCGTTCGTCGCGCTGCTGGGCGCCGGCGCCGGGCTGGTCGCCGCGTGGGAGGCCTGCGACCGGTACGGCCTGGTGGCCCGCTGGCTGCCCGAGTTCCAGCGGGTACGCAGCCTGCCGCAGCGCAATCCCGTACACCTGTACACGGTGGACCGTCACCTGGTCGGGACGGCGGGGAAGGCGGCCGACCTGGCCCGGGAGGTGGCCCGCCCGGACCTGCTGCTGCTCTCCGCGTTGTTGCACGACATCGGCAAGGGGCTGCCGGGCGACCACAGCCAGGCGGGTACGCCGGTCGCGCAGCGGCTGTGCCGCCGGATCGGACTGTCCACCACCGACATCGAGCTGGTCTGCCGGCTGGTACGCCACCACCTGCTGCTCCCCGACACCGCGACCCGCCGCGACCTGTCCGACCCCGCGACGATCGAGCTGGTGGCCGGTGTGGTCGGTGACGCGGACACCCTCGACCTGCTGTACGCCCTTACCCGCGCCGACGCGGCGGCCACCGGCCCGCTCGCCTGGTCGGACTGGAAGGGCGGCCTGGTCGCCGAGCTGGTACGCCGTACGCACCGGATGCTCGACACCGGCGAGGCGTCGACCCCGGAGGACCCGGATCCGGTCCTGATCGGGCTGGCCGGCGGGGCCCTGCCCGCGGTGAAGGTGGATTTTGCAGGCGCCGGCTCCCTCGATGCGTCACGCCCGGGACCCGGCGCCCGCACAGACCGGGTCTCGGTGGTCGCCACCGATCGGCGCGGGCTGCTCGCCTCGGTCGCGGGCGTACTGGCGGTGCACCGGCTGGAGGTGCTTTCCGCGAACACCACCACGATCCGCGACACCGCGGTGCTCGAGTGCGTGGTGCAACCCCGGTACGGCACCCCGCCCGAACCGGAGCTGTTGACCTCCGAGCTGCGCCGGGCGGTGGTGGGTCAGCTGCCGCTGGCCGACCGGGTGGGCGCCCGGGACCGCGCCCACCGCGGCAAGACGGCAGCGCCGCACGTGGTCTGGCTGCATGAGGCGGCGAGCCACGGGACCGTACTGGAGTTGCGGGCGGGCGACTCGCCGGGGCTGCTCTACCGGGTGGCACGGGCACTGGAACAGGCCGGCGCCTCGGTACGCGCGGCCCGGATCTCCACCCTCGGCAACGACGTGGTGGACAGCTTCTACCTCTTCGGCGAGTACGCCGATCCCACCGCACGCGCTGCGGTCGAGTCGGCCGTGCTGGAGGCGGCGTCCGGCGTACCGGCGGGTGCTTAGGATCGGGAGTGGCCCGCTCCGTGGGCCCTTCCGATGGGAGTACGTGATGGGACGCGTGGTCGTCACCGAATTCATCTCGCTGGACGGTGTCATCGAGGATCCTGGCGGGTCCGAAGGCACCCGGCACGGCGGCTGGAGCTTCCAACCCAGTGCGGGGGAGGAGGGGATGGCGTTCAAGCTCGACGAGACCAGGAACTCCGACGCCCTGCTGCTCGGGCGGGTGACGTATGAGGGGTTCGCGGAGGCGTGGCCGTCGCGGGAGGGCGAGTTCGCCGACAGGTTCAACACCATGCGGAAGTACGTCGTCTCCTCGACCCTTGAGGCGCCCGAGTGGCAGAACACCACGGTGGTACGCGGCGACCTGCCGGCCGAGGTGGCGAAGCTGCGGGACAGCGTGGCCGGCGACATCGTGGTGCACGGCAGCGCCACCCTGGTGCAGGCGCTGCTCGAGCACGACCTGGTCGACGAGCTGCGCCTCATGGTGTCCCCCGTGGTGCTGGGGGAGGGCCGGCGCCTGTTCGACCGTACGAGCGACAAGAAGGTCCTGAAGCTCACCAGCTCGAAGCCGGTCGGCGAAGGCGTCACGATACTGATCTACCAGCCGGTACGGGGATGACCGCCAGCCGGCTGTGGTGCCTGCGGCACGCCGAGTCGATCGACAACGTCGCGCGGATCCTCACCAGCCGGGTGCCCGGCTCCGACCTGACCGACCAGGGTCGTGCCCAGGCCGCCGCAGCCGCGGACCTGCTCGCCGCCGAGCCGATCGTCGCCGTGTACGCCAGCCCGGCGCTGCGCGCCATGCAGACGGCGGCGCCGATCGCCGAGCGGTTCGGGCTCGAGGTGCGTACCAGACCGGACCTGGTCGAGTGGAACGTGGGGGAGTGCGAGGGGCGTTCCGACGACGAGGCCCGGGCCCAGTGCCTCGCCGTGGCCCGCGCCTGGATCGTCGACGCCGACCTGGACGTACGGATCCCGGGCGGGGACAGCGGCCGGGAGCTCGCCGAGCGCTGTGTCGGCGGGTTGACCGCGATAGCCGAGGCGCATCCGGGGCAGAGCGTCGCGGTGGTCTCGCACGGCGGAGCCCTGGCCGCCGCGCTGCTGTCGGTGGCCGGGTTCACCTCCGACCGCGTCTGGGGACGGCCGTTGTCGCACGCCAAGGCCTTCCTGGTGACGTACCAGGAAAGGGTCTGGGGGTGTGAGAGCTGGCCGGGAGATCCGGTGGTGGTCGACGGCCTGGTCCCGGGCGGCTCCGTCCCCTAGGGCTGGTAGTCCGGGTTGATCTTGAGCACGATGAAGGGCGCGTGCTGCGGGTCGGCGAGCACGGCGAACCGGCCGGCAGGGATGTCGGTCGGCGGGACGCTTACGCTGCCGCCCAGCTCACCGGCCAGTTTCGCGGCCGCGTCACAGTCGTCCACGCCGAAATGGACCATCCAGTGCGCCGGCAGTTCGGCCGGCCACCGGTCGTTCATCAGGATCATGCCCGCCACCGGGACGTCGCCGATCTGCCACAACGTGTACGGCGGCTCGGTACCCGGCAGGTCCCGCGCGGTCCAGCCGAAGACGTCCGGATAGAACGCCTTGGCGCCGTCGACGTCGCGGGTGATCAACTCGGTCCAGGTCAGCGTTCCCGGGGCTCCGGTTACATCGGCGCCCGTCATCGTGCCCGGCTGCCACACGCCGAACGCCGCGCCGGCCCGGTCGGCGAACATCGCGAACCTGCCGAGGTCCATCACGTCCGCGGGCGGGGAGATCACCGTGCCGCCGGCGTCGGTGACCCGGTTCGCGGCCGCGTCGACGTAGTGGCTGGACAGGTACATGGTCCAGACCACCGGCTGGTGTTCGTTCATCAGCGGGCCGACGCCGGCGACCGCCCTGCCGTCCTTGGTGAAGGTGCTGTAGCCGCCCACCTCGGGCCCGCCCCGTACGCATCCCCAGTCGAACAGCTCGCCGTAGAACGCGATCGCGGCATCGAGGTCGGGAGTGCCGAGATCCAACCAGCACGGGGTGCCGGGAGCGTACTCAGTCATGGTCGTCCTCCAGTCGGGGACGGTCACGCGCGTCCCCATCGCAGCCTGACACCGCGCGATTACCGAGTGAAGAAATCAACCCGCAAGCTGACCGAACGTCGGCCGAGCGTGCAGTTCCGGAGGACCCCGTGGCTTACGGCTCGGGTCGCGGGTGCGGCTCGGTCTGGCCGGTGGCGGCCTCCACCAGCTCGCCGTTGTTCTCGATCTGGCGGCGGAACAGCCGCATCAGGCACCAGTTCTCCGCGACCAGCAGCGCCACGTACGGGCCGTGGTGGTCGACGGCGTTCTCCCCGGCGAGCATCTCGCGCTCCGCCGAGCGCAGCACCAGCCGCAGCTCGTCGAGGTAGATCGACTCCAGGAAACAGGGCGGGTCGTCGGCGGCGATCAACGCCCCGCCGATCTCCCACAGCGCCCGCTCCACGTTGCCCGACAGGTAGAGGTTGCGGGAGCCCAGCACGTGCGAGTAGAGCCGGATCCACAGCGTGAAGTGCTGGCGGTCGTCGAGCACCAGCGGCATGATCCGCAGCCCGGTGTCGACGTCGACGTCCTCCGGGTGCAACCCCCGGTCCACCACCTCTTTGCAGATGGCCAGCGGATCGCGCCCCCGCAGCAGTGTCCGGTGCCGGATCACGCCGGCTCCGGAGGCAGCAGTTTCAGCAGGTTGCCGCCGAGCAGATCGGGCAGGTGGGACCGGCCCACCCCGGCGAAGCGCGCGATCGTGATCAGCGCCTGCAACGAGGAGTACGCCGAGGCGTACGGCAGGTCGGAGCCGTACAGGACGCGGTGCGGGTCCACGCTGGACAGCAGGGTGAACAGGTCGTACACCCGTACCACCGAGGTCTCGAAAAACACGTTGGGGTACGGCGCCAGCACCCGCAGCGCGTCGGGCATGTCGATGAACGACGAGTGCCCCAGGATCAGCTTCAGCTCGCCGAACTCGGCGGCCAGCCCGGCCAGCTCGTCGGTGATCGCGCCCATCCCGAAGCCGGTGTGGATCAGCACCGGCAGGCCGTCGGCCGCCGCCCGGGCGAACAACGGGCGGGCCACGGCCGAGGCCACCTCGAACTGCTGCGCGCGGGGGTGGAGCTTGATGCCCCGCTGACCCCGGGCGCGGCAGCGCTCGTACTCGGCCTGCCAGGGTCCGTTGGGGTTCAGTCGCAGGAACGGGATCAACCGGTCCGGCGCCTTCCGGTACGCGGTCCAGATCCGGTCGTTCGGCACCCGGAAGTCCTCGCCCTGGTCCGGGTCGTCGAACGGGAAGATCACCGCACCCCGTACGTGGTAGCGGTCGAGCTCCGTGATCAGGTCGTCGAGGCTGAGCTCGTGCCCGTCGATGTCCTTGCCGACGTGGGCGTGGGCGTCCCAGACCTGGTCGGAGTCGAAGACGTTGCCGGTCAGCCGTTGCAGGTATTCGTACGAGTGGATCGACATCCCCGCCTCGGGGACCATCGCTACCTCGAAGTAGCGCTCGTACGGAATCCGGACGTCCCGGCGCATCCGATCATTATCGCGCGCCGACACGGTGCGGGCCCCGTGACGCCGTTATCCCGGCGTCGCGGGGCCCACACTCTGAGACGGTCAGCCCAGCAGATGCTTCATGGAACGCTTCACGAAATCGTTCCTCTGCTCGGTGGTGGTGAGTCCTTCGATACCGAAGCCGACCCAGACCGAGTCCGTCGTGGTGACGCCGGCGCCCTCTTCGAACGCCTTCACCGTGCGTACCCAGTCGTTGGCGTTCTCCGGCGAGCCCGGCGGCGGGCCCGCCACGGTCCAGCCGCCCAGGTCGGACTCGAACGAGGTGTCGGTCGACGTGCCGTCGACGATCACCGAGGTGTCGTCGATGAACGAGCCGATGCCCTGCGTACCCCAGTCGCTGGCGTACGAGATCGACACCTCGACCTGCTTGCCGGCGTACGCCGACAGGTCGATCGACCACTCCTGCCAGCCACCCGAGTTACCGGTCGCCGCGTTCCAGGTGCCGGTGGTGCCGGTCGGCGAGCAGTCCGCGCCCTGGTAGTGGGCCAGGTGCGGGTGGATCGCGTCGACCCAGCCGGCGGCACAGCTCTCGCCGGTGGCGTCGGAGGTGTGGCCGTTGGCGTCCGGCAGGGTGGTCCAGTCGTCCTGGCCGACGGTGTGCGCCTCGACGAACTGGTAGTCCCAGTCGGTCTCGGTGTCGTACGACGTCCAGAACTTCAGCGACCCGCTGCTCGCCCCGGTCAGGTCGACCGTCCGGGTGAGCCGCTTGTAACTGCGGTCCGCCTGCTGGCTGTTGAGGTAGTACGCCCCGGTGTGCGGGTCGTAAGGGGCGCCGCCCGGCCGTACCCAGCCGATCGGTGCCGAACTGGAGAACTGCGGGAACTGCGCCGGCGGCAGGAAGCTCGACGTGGTCAGGAACGACGCGGTGTGTCCCTGGTTGTCCGCCGAGTCGCCACCGTTGAACGTGCCGTCGAACCCGTCGAAGGCGCCGCCCGTCCCGGTGACCGGGTACGGGTTGCCGTCGTCTCCCGTGCCGCCGTCGGAGACGTACGTGTACGCCCCGAGGTAGTACTGCTCGAAGTCGTTGAACAACGGCAGACACGGGTACGTGTCCGGCGTGGTGCACTGCGGCGGGGCGAACGGGTTGTAGTCGTACACCCCGTTGGCGCCCTGGGCGAAGCCGTTGTACTGACCGGTCATCAGCAACTTGCCGCCCTCGTTCAGGTAGTCCCGGACGGCCAGTTCGGTGTCCAGGGCCGACTTGGCGGCAGTGCCGCCCGGCTGGCCCAGGTCACGCGGGATGATGTCGTCGCCGGTCTCCCAGACGACGGCCTTGTAGTGCGACAGCACGCCGAGCGGGTGCGGCGGCTTACGGCCGTGGGTGTCCATGTCGTACACGTCGGAGGAGTACCCCGCCGCGGTGAGTGTCGACTGGTAGAACGACACATACTTCGCCGCTGTGCCGCCCTGCGCCGGGCTCGCCCCGGTGGTGTCCTCGGCGGCGAGGATCAGCACGTCGCTGCCGGTGTCGCCCGACACGGCGTAGGTGAAGTGCTTGCTGGAGACCGGTCCGGTCCCGGGCTTCAGGCCGCTGAACCAGACTTCGACGCTGTCACCGGCCTTCTGACCCTTCACGGTGCCGCGGTACTCGGCGTAGTAGACGTCGTTGTCGTCGCCGTACCGCTCACCACCGGCGAACTCCTTTATCGACGCCGACTTGGTGGCGCCGCCGTTGATCTTGTAGTTGAGCGTCTTCTCCTGCAGGCTGCGCCGTGCGGTCACCGCGACCACCTGCGACGAGCCGCCGTACGAGTAGTCGAACGCGTCGGTCGCGAAGTCCGGGGGAGTGCCGCCGATGCCGGTCGGGCTGTCCGGGTTGAGTGTCGCCTTGGCCACGTTCAGCGCGAACGGGATGTTCTTCTCGTACTCGGCCTGGATCAGGTCCTCGTCCTCGGGGAAGTTGAACACGCTGGCGCAGGCCGCCGGGTCCCACTCGTCGTTCGGGTCGACCGCGCTGGCGGTCTGGCAGGTCGACATCTCGGGCGTGAAGGCGAGCGTGTGGTACGCCTCCTGCAGGTGCTCGGTGGTCTCGCCGTTGGTGGTGTACAGCTCGGCGGAGATGTCCGGGTCGTACCCGGGTACGGCCGGGTGCTCGTCGTTGCCGGCCAGCGCCTCGTAGACCAGGTCGTCCGGGGTCGGCGTGCTCACCTGCCAGCCGGTGCCGTACAGCAGCAGCTCGGCCGCGGAGTGGTAGTTGATCGCGTACTTGAAGCCGATCCGCTTGGCGAGGCCGTCGATCGCCCTGGTCTCCGGCTCGGACGCCGGCCCGGTCCCCCGGTACGTCTCACTGCTCAGGGTGTTCGAGGAGCCCTCGTTGTCGTACCCCCAGTGGGTGGGGTAGTTGCGGTTCGGGTCGACGCCGTCGTTGACGCCGATCTGGCCGTCGCCGTTGTTGTCGCGCAGGTTCTTGCGCCACAGCCGGTTGCCCTCGGTGAACGTGTAGTCGTACCCGTCCACGTTGACCACCGGGATGAACCACATCTCGGTGGACTTCACCAACTCGGTGGTCGTGGGGTCGCTGCCGTAGTTGGCGAGGGTGTCGTGCATCAGCCGCCGTACCATCTCCGGGGTGATCCACTCCCGGGCGTGCTGCGCGCCCTGGTAGAGCACCGCCGGGCGGTAGCCGTCGGGCAGCGAGCGGGCGTTCTTGGTGACCTTCAGCGCGTAGATGGTCTGCCCGTTGACCGACTTGCCGATCGCCTCCAGCTTGGCCAGCTGCGGATACTGCGCCGCGGTGGCGATCAGCTCGTCGCGGATCCCGCCGGGCTCGCTGTACGACCGGTAGATCTTGGTGCTGTTGGTCGCCTGCTCGTCGAGCAGCGTCGAAGCGCGCTTGCCGTCGATCTTCTTGACCGACAGGTCCATGCCGAGGTGCTGCAGCTTCGCCGCCTGCTTCGGGGTGATGGCCAGCTCGACCTTGGTCTTGCCGTCCTTCGTCGTACCCATGGCGGTGTCGTGCAGGTCGATGCCTACCGCGGCGGGCAGTTTTGCCACCTGTTGCGACGTCAGGTTGCCGACGTACAACTCGATGCCGTTGGATCCGGGGGTTACCGAAGAGAATGCGGCGGGTCCGGTGAGCAGACCGGCCGCCAGAACGACAGCCGCAGCCGCCGCCAGATTAAGGCGTCGCATAGGGGTGTCTCCCTGGTTGGGCAGTTGGTGTGCCGAGAGCATGTGGTGATCGCGCTCACACTGTCAATGGACCTTTGAGTCATGAAACGGGCGACAGGGATAACCCGCAGCGGTCCCGTTACGCTTGGCGTGCAGTGCCGCCCGTTCCTGGGTACGCGTACCGCCAAGTGCCTTTCCCCGATCAATTGAGGACCGACGCGACGTGTTCGACACGCTGACCGACCGGATGTCCGGGATCTTCGACAAGCTCCGTGGCAAGGGGCGGCTGTCGGAGCACGACATCAACGCCACCGCCCGGGAGATCCGGCTCGCGCTGCTCGAGGCCGACGTCGCGCTGCCCGTGGTGAAGCTCTTCATCTCCCGGATCAAGGAACGGGCGCGGGGCACCGACGTGTCCCGGGCGCTGAACCCGGCGCAGCAGGTCATCAAGATCGTCCACGAGGAACTGGTGACGATCCTCGGCGGCGAGGCGCGGCGACTGCAGTACGCCAAGCAGCCGCCGACGGTGATCATGCTCGCCGGTCTGCAGGGCTCCGGTAAGACCACGCTCGCCGGCAAGCTGGCGCGCTGGCTGAAGCAGCAGGGGCACCAGCCGCTGCTGGTCGCCGCCGACCTGCAGCGGCCGAACGCCGTACAGCAGTTGCAGGTGCTGGGGGAGCGGGCCGGCGTCGAGGTGTACGCCCCCGAGCCCGGCAACGGCGTCGGTGACCCGGTACGGGTGGCGGGCGCCGCGGTCGAGCACGCCCAGCGGGAACACCGCGACATGGTCATCATCGACACCGCCGGCCGGACCGGCATCGACGCCGAGATGATGGCGCAGGCGGCCGCGATCCGCGATGCCACCGAGCCGGACGAGGTGCTGTTCGTGGTCGACGCCATGATCGGCCAGGACGCGGTCAACACCGCACAGGCGTTCACCGAGGGCGTCGGGATCTCCGGCGTGGTGCTCGCCAAGCTCGACGGCGACGCCCGCGGCGGTGCCGCGCTGTCCGTACGGCACGTCACCGGGTCGCCGATCATGTTCGCGTCGACGGGGGAGAACCTCACCGACTTCGACGTGTTCCATCCCGAGCGGATGGCCTCGCGGATCCTCGGCATGGGCGACATGCTCACCCTGATCGAGCAGGCCGAGAGCGCGTTCGAGGACGAGCAGAAGGAGCGGATGACCGCCAAACTGGTCGGTCAGCAGGACTTCACGCTCGACGACTTCCTGGAGCAGTTGCTCGCCGTACAGAAAATGGGGCCGATCCGCAACGTACTGGCGATGATGCCCGGGGCGGCCCAGCTCAAGGGGCAGCTCGACGAGATCGACGACAAGCACATCGACAAGATCGCCGCGATCATCCGCTCGATGACTCCGGGCGAGCGGGAGAACCCGAAGCTGCTCAACGGCTCCCGCCGGGTACGCATCGCCAACGGCTCCGGCACCACGGTGACCGACGTGAACCAGCTGGTGGAGCGGTTCAACGAGGCGCAGAAGCAGCTCAAGCAGGTGTCTGGCATGTTCGGCGCCGGTGGCCGCCGCAAGGCCACCAAGTCGCCCAAGATCAAGCGCAAGGGCAAGAAAGGCCGGGTCAAGGAGCGCCGCCGCAGCTACGGCGGCGGCATGCCCGGTGGCCTTCCCGGCGGCATGCCGCCGGGCCTGCCCGGTGGTATGCCGGGACTCCCGGGCCAGCCGGGCGCCGACGGCGAGGAAGCGGCTGACCTGCCCGCCGGCTTCGACATGCCCAAGATCGACTTCTCCAAGCTGGGAAAGGGCAAGCAGGGCTGACCGCCCGGCCGCGGCCCCGGCTACTGAGTCGAGTTCTGCAGGAAGGCGAGCACCGCGGCCACCCGGCGGTGCACCGGCTCGTCGGCCAGCCGCAGCTTGCCGAAGATCGCGTTCACGTGCTTCTCGACCGCCGACTGCGACAGGTGCAGGGCCTGCTCGATCCCCGCGTTGGTCCTGCCCTGCGCCATCTCCCGCAGTACGTCCAGCTCCCGGGGCGTGAGCGCGGCCAGCGGCGAGCGCGCCATCCGGGTGCGCCGCACCAGCAGTGCCTCCACCACCAGCGGGTCGATCACCGACCGGCCGGCGGCGACCTCGCGCAGCGCCCGCACCAGCTCCTCGACGTCACCCAGGCTGTCCTTGAGCAGGTACGCCAGACCGGACGTGCCGTCCTGCAGCAGCGCGAACGCGTACGCCTCGTCGGTGTGCTGGGAGAGCACCGCGACCCCGGTCTCCGGATACTCGGCGCGGATCTTGTGCGCCGCCTCGATCCCCTCCATGTGGTGCCCGGGCGGCATCCGGATGTCGGTGAGTACGGCATCCGGCCGCAGCCGCCGTACGGCGTCGAGCAACTCGTCCGCGGTGCCGACTGCGGCGACGATCTCGACGGCGCCGTGCTCCTCCAGCAGCCGGCGGGTGCCCTCGCGGACCAGGTAGTTGTCCTCGGCGATCACGATCCGCAGTCGCTCAGCCATCGCTGCTCCCCGTGGTGATCGGCAGTTCGGCGCGTACCCGGGTGCCGTGGCCGGGTGCGGTGTCGACGTCGAGCCGGCCGCCCAGCGCCTCCACCCGGTCCCGCAGGTTGGTCAGGCCGGCACCGGAGCCCGCGTCCCCGAACCCGGTGCCGTTGTCGCTGACCAGGATCTGCAGATGGCCGTCGGCGGCGGCGAGGCCGACGGTGGTCTCGGTGGCGCCGGCGTGCTTCATCACGTTGGTGAGCGCCTCGCAGATCAGGTAGTACGCGGCGCCCTCGGCATCCGTACCGAGCCGGCGGCCGCGCAGCGACGGGTCGGCGTGCACCGCGACCGGTACCGCGAGCCGGCCGGCCCGTGCCTCGACGGCGGCGACCAGCCCGCGGTCGCTGAGCACCGGCGGGTGGATGCCGTGGGCCAGTTCCCGCAGGTCGGTGAGCAGCTCCCGGGCGTCGACCTGCAGCTCGCCGAGCACGGACTCGGCGGACACCGCGCCCCGGCCGAGCCGGCTGCGTACCAGCGCCAGCTTGGTGATCAGGGCGACCACGGTCTGCTGTACGCCGTCGTGGATGTCGCGCTCGATCCGGCGCCGCTCGTCGTCCTGCGCCGCGACGATCCGGGCACGGGAGCGGCGCAGTTCGGTCAGCTGGTCGGCGAGCCGCGCGGTGAGCCGTACGTTCGCGATCGCGGTCGCCGCCTGTCCGGCGAGGGTGGCGAGCAGCTCCCGGTCCGGGTCGGTGTAGCTGCGGTCCGACGGGCCGCACTCGATCCGCCCGACGGTCTCGCCGTGATGCTCCAGCAGCTGGGTGAGCCGTACGTCGCCCGAGGGGCTGCCGGCGATCCCCACCGGGTCGTCCAGCCAGGCGGCCTCGCCGCGCAGCGAGACCCGTACCCAGGCCGCGCCGAGACCGTCGTGGACCACCGTGGCGAGCCGGGGGAGCAGCCGCTCCAGCGCGACCGTACGTTCCAGGGTGGCGCCGAACGCGGTCAGCACCTGGTACCGGTCGGTACGCCTGCCGAACACCCACCGGCTGGCGAGCCCGTCGAGCCGGCGGCGCAGCGGCTGGAACGCCAGTGCCGCGGCGATGGTGAGGATCACGGCGACCTCGACCGGGATCTGGCGTCCGAAGGCCAGCCCGGGAAGTGCGGCGAGCGCCGCGTACAGGCCGATGATGCCGGCGGAGAGCACGGCGTAGACGACGGAGCGGCGTACCACCAGCTCGATGTCGAACAGGCCGTGCCGCAGCACCCCGACGGCGATGCTGACCGCCATCATCCCCAGGACCGGCAAGTACAGCACGAGAAAGACCTGCCGGCCGGGCAGGCCGAGGGCCTGGCTCGTCTCGTCGAGCACCAGCAGGATGGCGCCGCTGACCACGGTGAGCAACATCAGCCGCATCGGCCGGCGCTGTTCGGCGGTCGCTCGGCGGTGCCGTAGCACCAGAAGCAGCGGTCCGGCGAAGCCGTACCCGAAGCTGCCGAGCCAGCTGTACGCCACCTCGAGCGGCTGGTGGAAGGGTTCGAGCCCTGGCACCGCGAACGGGTTGGCGAACGACGGTCCCGGGGTGACCCCCGTCGGGTCCACCGGTAGCTCGGGGTCGGTGAGCAGCAGTAACAGCGGGAACGCGAGCAGTGCCCACAGGGCGCGTACCAGAACGCCTTGCCAGCGCCGCTCCGGCACACCGTCCGGGTAGAAGCCGATCAGTCCGGCGATGGCGACGGTGGTCACCAGGGTGGCGAAGGACCAGGCCATGTAGCTCGCCACGAGCCAGGTGCCTGCGCCGTAGGCCGGCAAGGCGGTCCACGTGACGGACTCGACGGCCGATCCGACGGTCAGCGACGAGGCCACCAGCGTCAGCCAGTGCGCCTCCGGGTGGTCCGGCCGCCTGATGACCAGAAACAGCGCCAAGGCGTACAGCGGGGTGACGGCGAAGGCGAGCCAGGTCCATCCGTAGTCGTGACTGCTTCGGTCGAGCCCGCCGACCTGGTACGCCACGGCGAGCAGCAGCGCGGCCCCGCCGACGGCGGTGACGGCATACCACCCGAGGCGTCGCCACGGGTAGCGGGGACTGGTCACGCCCACATCGTCCGCCCGCCGGGTTCGTCCAGTCCAGCAGGTGCCCCGTACCCGTCACCTGCGGTTTTCCTCATCCCGGTGGTGCGGATCGGGCGGCTTCGGTATGCGGCCCAGCCGCGTTCCGGGCGGGTCGCCGGGTTCCTAGCGTCGGTGGCATGAAGACCCTGTGGATCCTGCGTACGTTCCTCGTGCTGCATGCCGTCGCCGTGGCCGCGCAGCCGGTGCTCGCGGGCAGCTACCTCTCCGGGCAGTACGACGCGCTCGCCGGCCATGAGCTCAACGCCTTCGTGGTGCAGGGGCTGTGCGTGTTCTCGCTGTTCGCCGCGGTGGCGTACTGGCTGATCGGCCGGGGGCGGGGCTGGCCCGCGCTGATGCTGCTGCTGGTCGAGGTCGTCGAGCAGGTCCAGGCCGGCTTCGGGTACGAGCGGCTGCTCGCGTGGCACATTCCGCTCGGGGTCGCGATCGTCCTGGTCGCGATCTGGCTCGCGGCGTGGTCGTTCACCGCGCGGGCCCGGCGTACCCGGCCACCGCGCCGCCGCCGGGCCGCGAAGCGGGCCCCGGTGCTGGAGGAGGTGCCGGCATGAGCCTCAGCCGCCGCGGCCTGCTCGCCGGTGCGCTCGGGGCCGCCGGTGCGCTGGGGCTGGCGGGATGCGGCCTGCGGGTCGACCCCGGCATGACCGGCCAGCCAGTAAGCAGCCTGCTGCCGCTGCCGAAGCGGTTCACCGTGCCGCTGCCGGTGCCGCAGGTGCTGCGCCCCGTCCGCCGCGACTCGACCACCGACTACTACGAGATCGAGCAGCGCGCCGCCCGGGTGGAGCTGCTTCCGGGGGTACGCACCGAAGTCCTCGGATACCAGGGGACCTTCCCCGGCCCGACGCTGGTCACCCGCAGTGGCCGCCGCGCCGTGGTACGCCACCGCAACGCCCTGTCCGGGTCCACCGTGGTCCACCTGCACGGCGGCCACACCCCGGCGGCCAGCGACGGCTATCCCACCGACGAGGTACGCCCCGGCGGGTCCCGCGCGTACGAGTACCCGATGCGGCAGCGCGCCGCCATGCTCTGGTACCACGACCACACCATGGGCGCGACGTCCTCGCAGATCTACCGGGGCTTGTTCGGGCTGCACATCGTCACCGACGACGAGGACGACGCGCTGCCGCTGCCGCGCGGCGACCGGGACGTACCGCTCGTGATCACCGACCGGGCGTTCGCCGAGGACGGCGCCTTCCGGTACCCGTCGCTGCCCGGCCACCACGGTCACGGCGTCGCCGGCAGCCACGTCGAAGGCGTGCTGGGCGACGTGATCCTGGTGAACGGGGCACCGTGGCCGGTGCTGGAGGTCGAGGCCGCCCGCTACCGGCTACGGGTGCTCAACGCGTGCGGCGCGCGCCGGCTCGAGCTGGCGCTCGACCCACCCGGTCAGCTGACCCAGATCGGCTCCGACGGTGGGCTGCTCGCCGCACCGGTGAGGCACGACCAGGTGCTGATGGCACCGGCCGAGCGGTTCGACCTGGTGGTCGACTTCTCGGCGTACCCGGTCGGCTCGCGGGTGACGCTGCGCAACCGGCGGGGCAGCGGCGGGACGGACGCGGTGATGCGGTTCGTGGTGGCGCGAAAGGCCCGTGACCACTCCCGCGTCCCGGCGCGGCTGTCCGCGATCGAGCCACTCGACACCACAGCCGCCCGGGTACGCCACTGGCGGTTCACCCGCGGCGCGGTGGACGGGCAGCCCGGCTGGGTGGTCAACGGCGAGCCGTTCCTGGCGGACCGGATGCACGCCACCGTGCCGCTCGGCGAGGTGGAGATCTGGCGGTTCCACAGCGACCTGCACCACCCGGTGCACGTACACCTGGACCCGTTCCAGGTGACCGGGCGGGGCGGCCACGAGCCGGGTCCGTACGACGCCGGGTGGAAGGACACCGTGGACCTGCGTCCGGCGGAGCACGTCGACGTCGCGATCCGGTTCACCGACTACGCCGGGCGGTACCTGGTGCACTGCCACAACCTGGAGCACGAGGACGCGATGATGATGGCCGCCTTCCGTACCCGGTGACGGGCAGGTCGCTCGGCCCGGGCGGCGTGGCAGCATGGGCCGGGGAGCCGAGCGATGGAGGAGCCGATGGCGCTGCACGTACGCGGAGTGGTCCTGCCCGACGACGAGGTACGCGACATCTACCTGGTGGGCGACCGGTTGACCTTCGAGCCGGTCGACGGGGCGGAGACCCTGGCGACCGACGGGTACGTGCTCCCGGGACTGGTCGACGCGCACTGCCACATCGGGATCGCCCGCGGCGAAACGCCGGTCACCTCGGTCGGCGAGGCCAAGGAGCTGGCGGTCGTGGACCGCGACGCCGGGGTGCTGGCGATCCGGGACGCGGGGTCGCCGTACCCGTACCCGGAGCTGGACGACGACCCCGACGTGCCGCGACTCTCCCGCGCGGGCCGGCACCTGGCACCGCCCAGGAAGCACCTGCGGGGCATCCCGCTGGAGGTGACGGCGGACGAGGTGGTGGCGGCCGTCGCCGAGCAGGCGAAGGCGGGCAACGGCTGGGTCAAGCTGGTCGCCGACTGGCTGGACCGGGGCGTGCAGGACCTGGCGCCGTGCTACGACGAGGCGGTCACGGCGGCGGTGATCGAGGCGGCCCACGACGCGGGCGCCCGGGTGGCCGCGCACACCTTCGAGGAGCAGACCGTCGCGATGCTGGTACGCGCCGGCGTCGACTCCGTCGAGCACGGCACCGGCCTGTCCGTCGACCTGATCGACGAGATGGCCCGCCGCGGCACGAGCCTGGTCCCGACGATGGTCAACATCGAGCGGTTCGACGGCATCGCCGCCCAGGCCGAGCCGAAGTTCCCCGGGTACGCCGAGCACCTGCGCAAGCTCCACCAGCGCTTCCCGTCCGTGGTCCGGGCCGCGTACGAGGCCGGCGTGCCGATCCGGGTCGGCACCGACGCGGGCGGCAGCATCGGGCACGGCATCGCCGCCGAGGAGATGCTGTTGCTGGAGCAGGCCGGGATGGCGCCGCTCGACGTGCTCGCCGCGGCGTCGTGGGGCACCCGGGAGTGGCTCGGCTTCCCCGGGCTGGCCGAGGGCGGACTGGCCGACCTGGTGGTCTACCCCGAGGACCCGCGCAAGGACCTGCGGGTGGTACGCGCACCCAGCCGGATCGTGCTCCGCGGCCGCGTGATCAGGTAGCCCGGCCGGGCAGCGCAGCCAAGTAGCTCTCAGTCGACGAAACAGTCACACACTGATCGCCATGCTGTGGTAATTCTCAAGGTGTGACCCGAATTGTCGTCCTGGTCAACGGCCTCCCTGGATCCGGCAAGACCACCCTCGCGCGTACCTTGTCGACGGCGCTGAACCTGCCGCTGTTCAGCCGGGACTCGATCAAGGAGACGTACGCCGACGTACTCGGCACCATCGTGCCGTTCGGCCGGGAAGGGCGGGAGTGGAGTCACACCCTGGGCGCGGCGGCCGGCGAGACACTGTGGACGCTGCTCGCCGACGCGCCGGGCGGCGCCGTCCTGGAGAGCCCGTGGCTGGCGCACCTGCGGCCCGTGGTGATCGCCGGCCTGCACCGCGCCGGAGTCAAGCGGCCGCTGGAGATCTGGTGCGACGTACCGGTCGACCTGGCGCGGGAGCGGTACGAGAAGGACGCCCCGCACCGGCACCCGATGCACGGCGACAACCCGGTCACCGACGAGGACTGGCGGTTCCTGCGTACGGTCGCCGAACCGCTCGCCCTGGGCCCGGTCTACCGCGTAGACACCTCCGCCCCCCTGAACGTCGACATGGTCGCCAACTGGACCCGCTCCAGCTCCGGCATGCCCGCCGCCCGCCCCTGACCCACTCCGCCTCCCTGACCCACTCCGCCTCCCTTCCCCACTCGGGAGGCTGACGACGTCGCGACACGCCGACGGCGACCGCGTGTCGGCATGTTCTCAACCTCCCGAGTGGGAAGCGAATAACCCGCGCGACCAGCGAAGACGACACGCATAGGATGTGCGCTCATGGCGCGAGTGCTCACCCCGCGGGCGGAGGACTATCCCCGCTGGTATCAGGACGTGATCGCCAAGGCCGAGCTGGCCGACAACGGGCCGGTACGCGGCACCATGGTGATCCGGCCGACCGGCTGGGCGATCTGGGAACGGATCCAGTCCGAGATGGACGACCGGATCAAGGCGGCGGGAGCGCAGAACGCCTACTTCCCGCTGTTCATCCCGGAGTCGTACCTCAAGCGGGAGGCCGACCACGTGGCTGGCTTCTCACCCGAGCTCGCCGTGGTCACCCACGGCGGCGGCAAGCAACTCGAAGAACCCGTCGTGGTACGCCCCACCAGCGAGACCGTGATCGGCGAGTTCATGGCCAAGTGGGTGCAGAGCTACCGTGACCTGCCGTTGCTGCTCAACCAGTGGGCGAACGTGGTGCGGTGGGAGCTGCGGCCGCGGCTGTTCCTGCGTACCAGCGAGTTCCTGTGGCAGGAGGGGCACACCGCCCACGCCACCGAGGCCGACGCCCGGGCGTACGCGCGGCGGATCCTGCACGAGGCGTACGAGGACCTGATGGTCAACGTACTGGCGATGCCGGTGGTGGTCGGCCAGAAGACGGCCGCAGAGCGGTTCGCCGGCGCCACGCGCACTTACACCCTGGAAGCGATGACGGGTGACGGCAAGGCGCTGCAGATGGGCACCTCGCACGAGCTGGGACAGAACTTCGCCCGCGCCTTCGACATCGACTACCTCTCCAAGGCGGGGAAGCAGGAGCTGGCCTGGACCACCTCCTGGGGTGCGTCGACCCGGATGGTCGGCGGTCTGATCATGTGCCACGGCGACGACCACGGGCTGCGGGTGCCGCCCCGACTCGCGCCGATCCAGGCGCAGGTCATGGTCGTGAAGACCGGCGACGGAGTGGTCGAAGCCGCCCGCAAGCTGCACGACGAGCTTCGCGACAGCGGCATCAGGGTCGGCTTCGACGACCGCACGGACACCCCGTTCGGCCGCCGCGCCGTGGACGCCGAGCTCAAGGGCTACCCGGTACGTGTCGAGGTCGGCCCCCGTGACCTGGCCGCCGGCAACGTGGTGCTGGCCCGCCGGTACGACGGCTCGAAGACCCCGGTGTCCCTCGCCGCCGCCGGCGCCGCGATCCGGGACGTGCTCGAGACCGACCAGCACGCGCTGTACGACGCCGCGCTGCGGTTCCGCGCCGAGCGCACCGTGGACGTGGCGTCCCTGGACGAGGCGGCCGAGGCGGCGGCCACCGGTTGGGCCCGCCTGCCGTGGTCGCTCCTCGGGCCAGCGGGGGAGCAGGAGCTGAACAACGGCGGGGTGAGCGTACGCTGCCTCACCCGCGCGGACGGCTCCGTCCCCGACAGCGAAGACGAGCCGGACCTGATCGCGTACGTGGCCCGCTCCTACTGACCCCCACCGCACGTCCCGTCCGGGTCGTGGCGTGCCGCGGCCGCGGGCCTCGGCGTGCCGCAGGCGCGGCATTGGACGTGTACCCGGACGACAGGACCGATGGATCACGGGTTCCCGTCCAATGCCTAGGATCTTGGCGAGCCGGGGCCGGGATCGGCGGGCTTGAGTGACAACGGGGAGGTTCCACGGTGTTGGTGAGGTACTGGCGGCACGACCACATTCGTGAGGTACGGGCCGGTCGGGTGGTCGAGGACTCCGACCGCGGGCTGCTGGTCTGGATTCAGGACGGCGCGCCGATGATGCGGGCTCAGACCGTGGACGGCCACCGGCCGCGCCGGCTCGCCGAGCAACTGGCCGCCGAGTGGCGTACGGTGCCGACGACGTGGCGGGGTCACGGCATCCTGATGTTCTTCCCGGCCGGTGCGCCGGCGTACTCGGTGTGGTGGTTCTTCGGCGACGACGGCGACTTCCGGGGCTGGTACGTCAACCTCGAGGAGCCGGCCGTCCGGCACGACGACCACCTCGACACCGTCGACCACGCGCTGGACATCTGGGCCCGGCCGGGCGCCGGGTGGGAGTGGAAGGACGAGGACGAGTTCGCGGAGCGTACCGGCCACGAGTGGTACTGGGACGCCGAGCAGGCGGCGGAGATCCGCGCCGAGGGGGAGCGGGTGGTGAAGCTGATAGAGGCGGGCGAGTTCCCGTTCGACGGCACCTGGTGCGACTTCCGCCCGGACCCGACCTGGCCGATGCCGCAGCTGCCGCCCGACTGGGACCGCCCGAGAGCGTCCTGACGCGCGGCCGGCGGCTCGGGCTCAGGCCGGTGGCTGCGGGACGGCGGCGCGCAGCACGCTGTCGAGCAGGCCGGGGAAGCGGGCGTCGAGGTCGTCGCGGCGCAGGGCGTTGAGCTTCGACGTACCGCGGTAGACCTGGCTGATCACGCCGGCCTCGCGGAGCACCCGGTAGTGGTGCGTGGTGGTGGACTTGGCGACTTCGCAGTCGATCACCGAGCAGGCCACCTCGCCGAGCCGCCCGAGGGTGTACGCGATGTGCAACCGGGTCGGGTCCGACAGCGCGTGCAGCACCGACTCGAGCTTGATCTCGTCCCGCGCCGGGTGGAACAGCTCCCGGCCCGTCACCGCGTCCTGCTGCGCCTGCGGCACGTGCCACCCCCTTCGATCCTTTGATGGTACGACATCCCTCGTAGTTCGACTGATCTCGTAGTACGATGACCGGCGTACTAAGAAGCCGAGAAGGAGGTCAGTCTTGAGTGCCCTGTTCGAGTCCCTCGCGTTGCGATCGGTCACCGTACCCAACCGGGTCTGGATGTCGCCGATGTGTCAGTACTCGGCCGCCACGGAAGGCCCCGACACCGGTGCGCCCACGGACTGGCACTTCTCCCACCTGACCACCCGCGCGACCGGCGGCGCCGGGCTGATCTTCGTCGAGGCGACGGCGGTGTCGCCCGAAGGGCGGATCAGCCCCGCCGACCTCGGACTGTGGAACGAGCGCCAGCAGCAGGCGTACGTCCGGATCGCGGAGTTCCTGAAACGGCGCGGGACGGTACCGGGGATCCAGTTGGCACACGCCGGGCGGAAGGCGTCGACCGACGCGCCGTGGCGCGGCGGCAAGGCACTCACCCCGGAGCAGGGCGGCTGGCAGCCGGTCGGCCCGAGCCCGATCGCGTACGACGACAAGCACCCGGTTCCGCACGAGCTGACCGCCGAGGAGACCGCCGGAATCGTGTCGGACTTCGCCGCGGCGGCCGAGCGGGCGCTCGCCGCCGGCTTCCAGGTGGTCGAGATCCACGGCGCGCACGGCTACCTGATCGGCGAGTTCCTGTCGCCGCACAGCAACCACCGCACCGACCAGTACGGCGGATCGTTCGACAACCGCGCCCGGTTCGCCCTCGAGGTCGTCGACGCGGTACGCGCAATCTGGCCGGACGACCTACCGGTCCTTTTCCGGATCTCCGGCACCGACTGGCTCCCCGACGGCCAGGGCTGGACCGCCGAGGACACCGTACGGTTCGCCAAGGAACTGCTGGCCCACGGCGTGGACCTGCTCGACGTCTCGTCCGGGGGCAACGCCGCCGGGGTGAGGATCCCGCTGAGCCCCGGCTACCAGGTGCCGCTCGCGACCGCCGTGAAGCAGCAGACCGACCTGCCGGTGGCGGCGGTCGGCCTGATCACCGAGCCGGCCCAGGCGGAGGCGATCGTCGCGCACGGCGAGGCCGACGCGGTGCTGCTCGGCCGCGAGCTGCTGCGCAGTCCGTACTGGCCGCGGTTGGCGGCGCGGGAGCTGGGCGTCGCCTCGGCGTGGCCCGAGCAGTACCGCCGCGCTGTTTGACCGTCAGACGCTGTGTAACCGCCGGATGCGGCGTGATCGGAGGGTGCGGCGGCGGTCGCCGCGGTCGTCTGGCAGAATGGCAGGCTGGTCGGTACGCGCCCGGCGCCCTCTACTCCGGGTGCGTGGCCAGGCCACCAGGTCTTAGGCGGCATATCCCCACGTGCCGGCCGACGGCTCACACCCAAGACTCTCAGGAGCGAAGAGCACTGTGGCTGTACGTATCCGGTTGATGCGGCTCGGTAAGATCCGCAACCCGCAGTACCGCATCGTGATCGCCGACCAGCGCAAGAAGCGCGACGGCCGGGCGATCGAGGAGATCGGGCTCTACCACCCGAAGGAGGACCCCTCGCGGATCGAGGTCAACTCCGAGCGGGCGCAGTACTGGCTGTCCGTCGGCGCCCAGCCCAGCGAGCCGGTTCAGCGGCTGCTGGAGCTGACCGGCGACTGGCAGAAGTTCAAGGGCCTGCCGGCCCCGCCGCCGTTGAAGGTGGCCGAGGCCAAGACCGACAAGCACGAGGTCTACCACGCCGAGGCCAAGGCACTGGTGGCTGCCGACGAGAAGAAGGCGACCACCGAGAAGAAGAAGCCCGCCAAGAAGGCGGCCAAGGCCAAGGCCGACGACAAGCCCGCCGAGGGGAAGCCCGCCGAGGGGAAGGCTGCTGAGGGCAAGGCCGCTGAGGGCAAGGCCGCTGAGGGCAAGGCCGAGACCAAGGCGAAGGCGGACGCCGCGACCGAGGCCAAGACCGAAGCCAAGGCCGAGGCCGCGCCCACCGAGGCTGAGGAGAAGGCCGGTGCGGACGCCGGCACGGAGTCCTGAGATGGTGCGTCCAGCCCTGGAGCACCTGGTCAAGGGGATCGTCGACCACCCGGACGACGTACGGGTGCGGCTGGTCAACACCCGCAAGGGCAAGCGGCTCGAAGTGCGGGTGCACCCCGAGGACCTCGGCACGGTGATCGGCCGGGGCGGGCGTACGGCCAGGGCGCTGCGTCAGGTGATCGGCTCAGTGGGCGGTCGCGGCGTACGCGTCGAGATCGTCGACAATTACTGAGGTCCCCTTGCTCCTGGTCGTCGGTGTGGTGATCCGGCCGCACGGTGTGCGCGGCGAACTGCTCGTCGACGTACGGACCGACGAGCCCGCGGAACGCTTCGTCGCCGGGTCGGTGCTGCTCACCGACCCGGCGGGCGCCGGCCCACTGACCATCGAGTCGGTACGCCCGCACACCACGGGCGGCCGCAGTCGCCTGATCGTCGCGTTCGACGAGGTGCTCGGCCGCGAGGCCGCCGAGGCGATGCGCGGTGTCGCACTGCAGGTGGACGCGGCGGAGATCGGCCCGACCGACGATCCCGACGAGTTCCACGACCATCAGCTGGTCGGGCTGGAGGCGGTCTCCGAGGACGGCGAGGCGCTCGGCGAGGTGGTACGCGTCGAGCACGCCCCCGCGAGTGACCTGCTGGTGCTGCGGAAGGTCGGCGGCGGCCAGGCGCTGGTGCCGTTCGTGAAGGCGATCGTGCCGAGCGTGGATCTGGCGGCGGGCCGTGTCGTGCTCACCCCGCCTGCCGGCCTGCTGGAGCTGTGAGCGTGCGGGTTGACATCGTCACGATCTTTCCGGAGTACTTCGCTCCGCTGGACCTCTCGCTGATCGGCCGGGCCCGCCAGACCGGCACGCTGACCACCGAGCTGCACGACCTGCGGCGGTGGACCCACGACGTACACCGGACCGTGGACGACACGCCCTACGGCGGCGGTCCCGGGATGGTGATGCGCCCCGAGCCGTGGGGTGAGGCGCTCGACGCGCTGGTCCCGGCCGGCGAGCCGCCGGTTCTCGTGGTGCCGACCCCGGCGGGGGCGCCGTTTTCCCAGACGGCGGCACGCCGGCTCGCGGCCCGTCCGTGGTTGCTGTTCGCCTGCGGTAGGTACGAGGGCATCGACCAGCGGGTGCTCGACCACGCCGCCGAGCGGATGCCCGTCGAGGAGATCTCGATCGGCGACTACGTGCTGTTCGGCGGCGAGGTGGCGGTGCTCGTCATCCTCGAAGCGGTGGTGAGGTTGCTGCCCGGCGTACTCGGGAATGCGGATTCGCTGGTCGAGGAGTCGCATTCCGACGGGCTGCTGGAGGCGCCGGTCTACACCAAGCCCGCGAGCTGGCGGGGGTACGACGTTCCGGAGGTGCTGCGCTCGGGCGACCATGCCAGGATCGCCCGGTGGCGGCGCGACCAGAGCCTGCTGCGTACCGGCCGACGGCGGCCGGATCTGGTGTCCCGGCTCACAGCCGACCAGCTCGACGAGCGAGACCGGGCGACTCTGCAGGGGGGCGGATTTCTCGTACGGCCACCCGATGTGGCAGAGTAGTGAGGTTGCCGCGTACGCCACGATCAGTTCGCGCGACCATCAATCTGCAGGTATTCACCGGCGCTTACGCGCGCCCTTGAGCAATGAGGAAGCATCGCGATGAACACGCTGGACGCTCTCGACGCCCAGTCACAGCGGGCCGACATCCCCGACTTCCGGGCGGGTGACACGCTCAAGGTGTATGTGCGGGTGGTCGAGGGAAACCGTTCCCGGATCCAGGTCTTCCAGGGCGTGGTGATCCGCCGTCAGGGCGACGGGCTGCGGGAGACCTTCACGATCCGCAAGATGAGCTTCGGGGTGGGCGTGGAGCGTACGTTCCCGGTCAACAGCCCCGTGATCGACAGGATCGAAGTCGCCACCCGCGGTGACGTACGCCGAGCCAAGCTCTACTACCTCCGTGGGCTGCGGGGCAAGGCCGCCAAGATCAAGGAAAAGCGGGAAAAGCCGGCCAGCTGACCGGGTTCTCCGGTCGGGCGCGGGTGATACCCCGGCCTGACTTCTCCCGGTAATAGCCGTACGGCTCTACGCTGCCCACATGGACGGTATGCCTGACGACCGCGGACCCGGTCCGCACCAAGGGCCTGGCCGTCCTGCGGCGTCCGGCAAACCACCGACACCGGCTGTCGGGCGAGCGACCCCGGTCGCGCGCGGGCGTGCCCAGGTCCGCTACACAGGGCAGCCCGGCACGGATCCGCCCCACGGCGGCTCGCCCGCCGCCGCTCCGCCGAGCGGCGCCGGAGCGGCCGCCGTGGCGACGAGCGTGATGTATCCGGCCGGCCCGCCGCCGCCCAACGGCCCATCTCCCAACGGCACACCGCACGGTGCCGGCACGCTCTACGGCGCGCCGTCGCAGAACGGCTCGGCACCTCCCGGCCCGACACCTCCCGGCCCGGCACCTCCCGGCTCGGCACTCCCCGGCGGCCCGGCACTACCGGGCGCCTCGATGCCTCCCGGCTCGCCGCCTCCCAGCTTGACCCCGCCCGGCTTGGCACCGCCCGGCTCGACATCTTCCGGCTTGGCACCGCCGGGCTCGCCGGCTCCCGGTCAGGTAGCGACTGGCCCGGTGCCGCCCGACGGTGCGGGGTTTCGCGACGGGGTGCCGGCCAACGGGCAACCGGCTCACGGATATCCGGGCACTGGATCTCCGGCCAACGGTCAACCGGGCAACGGGTATCCGCCCAACGGGTCTCCCGCGAACGGTGCCGGGACGGGCGAGTTCGGCGCCGCGCTGACGGCGCCGCGTGGCGTACCCCCGATGTCTGGAGTCGGGGTGGTGAGCGGCCCGGCGGGGGGCAACGGCGCGGCGCCGCCGCTGCCCGTGCCGCCGGGTTTCGCGCCGCCCGAGCCGCAGCCGCAGTACGGGTCGCCGCAGCTGGTGGGGCGGGCGCCCGCCGCGCCGGCCGACTTCGTGGCGGAGCCAGCGCCCGAGCCGCCGACGACGCCGCTGCACTTCGAGCCGCAGGTGCTACCGCAACCGCAGCCGCTCCGGTTCCAGCCCCAGCCGCTCCGGGTGGAGCCGGTGCCACGCGACGCCGGGCCGGTGGCGCCTTACGAACCGGTGGCCCCTTACGAGCCGGTGCCGGGCAGGTCCGCCGATCCCGAGCCGCAACCGGCGACCGTGGGGGCGTCGGCCGCACCGCTGGGGTCGGCGCGCGGTGCGGAGTCCGATGAGGAGGGTCCGCGCCCGGGCCGTTCCCGGCACCGGTCCAGCCGGCGGCGGCGGCAGCTACCGCTCTGGCAGGAGGTGCCGCTGCTGCTGATGGCGGCGTTCCTGATCGCGGTGCTGATCCGTACGTTCCTGCTGCAGGCGTTCTTCATCCCGTCCGGGTCGATGGAGCACACCCTCGACATCGGCGACAAAGTGCTGGTCAACAAGGTCGTGTACGACGTACGGGAGCCGGCCCGGGGCGAGATCGTGGTGTTCCGCGGCACCGACCGCTGGGCGCCGGAGCCCAACAAGGCCTCGCCCGGCGGCAGCAAGGTCGGCCGGTTCCTGGGCGACCTGGTGGGGCTCAGCGCTCCCGGCGAGAAGGACTTCATCAAGCGGGTGATCGGTACGCCCGGCGACACAGTCGCGTGCTGCGACGCCAAGGGCCGGGTCACCGTCAACGGGCACCCGCTGGACGAGTCGTACATCCCGGAGAACTCGCCCGTCGACGTGGAGCCGAACCCGACGCAGTGCCAGTCCCGCAGGTTCGGCCCGATCACCGTCCCCAAAGGACAGGTGTTCGTGATGGGCGACCACCGGCTGGTCTCGCAGGACGCCCGGTGCCAGGGTCCGGTGCCGATCAAGAACATCATCGGCCGGGCGTTCCTCGTGGTGTGGCCGGCGGACCGGTGGAAGACGCTGGAGGTGCCGAGCACCTTCGACAACGTGCCCAAGCCGTACGCCGCACCCGCCACGGTGGTGCCTTACGTACCGGGCAAGGTGGGTACGACCGCGATTGTGGTGCCATTGCTTGTCGCATTGGCGCGGCGGCGACGAGCACGCGTACGGCGACCACGTAGGCTCTCTGGGTGACCGAAGTGCAGCAGAGGCGCCGCACCCCGTTATGGCGCGAACTCCCGATCCTGATCGTTGTAGCCGTAGCCGTGGCCATTCTGGTCCGGGCTTTTGTGTTGCAGACCTTCTACATCCCGTCCCAGTCGATGCAGCACACACTCGAGATCAACGACCGGGTACTGGTGAACAAGGTGGTCTACGACTTCCGGGATCCGGAGCGCGGCGAGGTGGTCGTGTTCACGGCGCCGCAGACGTGGCGGGGCGATCCGACCGAGACCGACTTCATCAAGCGGGTGATCGCGGTAGCGGGCGACCACGTGGTCTGCTGCGACTCGAAGCATCGCATCATGGTCAACGGCAAGGGGCTGGACGAGCCGTACGTCTTCCACAACGGCGACGGCGTCGCGGACGCGGCGAGCAACCAGCCGTTCGACATCACGGTGCCCGACGGGAGGCTGTGGGTGATGGGGGACCATCGCTCGGAGTCCGGGGACTCCCGGGAGCAGTACCTGCGTACCCGGGACGTGACCGTCGCGACGATCCCGACCGACGCGGTGGTGGGCAAGGCGTTCGCGATCTTCTGGCCATTCGGCCGGGCGACCTGGCTGTCGGTGCCGGACGGCTTCGCGTCGGTGCCGGACTCCGGCTGAGCGCTGTATGGCCACCCCGACTCCGGCGGAGAGTTCCATGATCACGCCGCCGCATGACTCCAACCGCTTCATTCCCCGCGCCGGTGCCAGAGTGCTGCTGGTCGACGGGTACGAGCGCGTACTCATGTTCCGCGGCTGCGACCCCGCCACGCCGCACGTGCGGTACTGGTTCACGGTCGGCGGCGGGCTCGACCCGGGGGAGACGACGGCGCAGGCGGCGGTCCGGGAGCTTCGCGAGGAGACCGGGCTCTCCGTACCCGTGGCGTCGTTGGGGGATCCCGTCTGGCACGAGATCACCGAGTTTCCGTTCGACGGACGGTGGTATCGCCAGGAACAGGATTTCTTTCTGGTGACGGTCTCCGAATGGCAGGTACGCACCGACGACTGGGAAGAGGTTGAACGGCGTACCGTCGATGAGGTCCGGTGGTGGACCGTCGGGGAGCTCGAGTCGACGGACGAGGCGTACTACCCCGCGGAGTTGCCGGCGCTGCTGCGCAGGTTGCTCGCCGGCCGGGCCGAACCAGTGGAGGGCTGATGCTGTCGCCGAGCCGCACCGTGGTACGCCGAGAGGGCGGCCTGTACGCCCTGGAGCGCGCCCTGCGGCGTCGGGGGTTCGCCTCGGTGGCCGGTGCCGACGAAGCGGGCCGTGGCGCCTGTGCGGGCCCGCTGGTGGCCGCGGCGGTGGTGCTGCCCGACGGCCGGCGCGGCGAAGTCCCCGAGCTGGCCGACTCCAAGCTGCTCACCCCGCTCGCCCGGGAACGGGTGTACGCCGAGGTGATGGCCCGTGCCGTGGACCACGTCGTGGTGGTGCTGCCGCCCACCGAGGTGGACAGCCGCGGCCTGCACGTGTGCAACCTCGCGGGGCTGCGCCGGGCGCTCGCCGGGCTGGCGACGCGGCCGGACTACGTACTCACGGACGGGTTTCCGGTCGACGGTCTGGGTACACCGGGCCTGGCGGTCTGGAAGGGCGACCAGGTGGCGGCCTGCGTGGCCGCGGCCGGCGTGGTCGCCAAGGTCACCCGGGACCGGATCATGCGGCAGTTGGACGAGCAGTGGCCGCACTACGGGTTCGCGGAGCACAAGGGGTACGTCACACCGGAGCACGCCAAGGCCCTGCGGCGGCACGGTCCGTGCCCGGAACATCGCCGCTCGTACGCGAACGTGGCGGCGGTGCTCTCCGGCGCCGAGCGGGGGGCGGTCGGCGTGGCGATCGACACCGACGAGTTGCCGGACCTTCCGGTGGGCGACAATGACGACGGCAACAATGACGACATGGAAGCGGTGGTGGCCGAGCAGCTCGGCCGTCACGAGGTGGCGCGTAGCGAGGCGGGTACATGAGTACCGAGGATCTTGAGAAGTACGAGACCGAGATGGAGCTGCAGCTCTATCGCGAGTACCGGGACATCGTCCGGCAGTTCTCGTATGTCGTGGAGACCGAGCGGCGCTTCTACCTCGCCAACACCGTCGACCTGCACGTACGCAACACCGACGGCGAGGTCTACTTCGAGGTGGAGATGACCGACGCGTGGGTGTGGGACATGTACCGCCCGGCCCGGTTCGTGAAGAACGTACGGGTCCTGACGTTCAAGGACGTCAACATCGAAGAGCTGGAGAAGCCCGACATCTCGTTGCCCGGCGACGGCAACTTCGGCAGCTGACCTGCCCTGGCCCGGCCGCCGGGCCGGTTGCGACCCCGTGTGGTTCCACCCTTCCGCGGGTACGGGACTGCCATGGCCACACCACGCGAGCCCCGGATTCCGGACACCGAGCGGACTGACCGCCGCGGTGCGGACCTGCCCGACGGCACCGCGACCGACGTGACCCCGCCCGAGGGCACCTCCGTCGACGCTCCAGTCGTCCAGGGCGTCCACACCCCGGATGTCGGTCCCGGCGGCGAGGACATCGACGAAGCCGAACCGGCGCTGCCCAACCGGTACCGCACCGCCCGCCGTCCCCGCTGACGCGACGCGTTACCTGACCTCCCGTCCTGAGTCGACCGCATCGCCGTGACCAGGCGGAACGCCGCGGCTGTTATCCACAAGCACCCCAGTTATCCACAGTTTCCGCAGTTCGGGGTACCGCTGTTCCCCCGGCCCAGGGCATCGTTTTGCGCGATCACCGGATTCCGCCGCACCGGCCGGCGGGCGGCTGATCGCGGAGGTGGACAGTGGCACGGGGGTCGCGCGACGCGGTCGCGGCGTACGGGGAACGGGTGGCCACCCGGCACCTGATGACCGAGGGCATGCAGATCCTCGAGCGCAACTGGCGGTGCCGGCACGGCGAGATCGACATCATCGCCCGGGACTCCGACAGCCTGGTGTTCTGCGAGGTGAAGACCCGGCGTACCAGCCGGTTCGGGAGTGCCGTCGAGGCGGTGGTGGCCGCCAAGGCGCGGCGGCTGCGGCGGCTCGCGGCGGCGTGGCTGGCGGTCCACGACGAGCACGCTCCGGAGATTCGCTTCGACGTGATCGGGGTGACGCCGCAGCGCAGCGGGGCCGCGGCCGTGGAACACCTGCGCGGAGCCTTCTGATGGGCACTCAGGGGCATTACGCGAGGGTCCGTTCCGTCGGTCTGGTGGGCCTGGACGGGCACCTGGTCGAGGTGGAAGCCGATCTGGCCCCCGGAATCCCGAGTTTCGTTCTCTCCGGCCTACCGGACGCGGCCGTGTGCCAGGCGCGGGACCGGGTACGCGCCGCCGTACTCAACAGCGGTGAAGCCTGGCCGAACCGGCGGATCACGGTGAACCTGCTGCCGGCATTCGTACCGAAGCGGGGTTCGGGTTTCGATCTCGCGGTGGCCGCGGCGGTGCTGTGCGCCACCGGGGTGGTGCCGAGCGGGGCGCTGGCCGGCGTGGTGCTGCTCGGAGAGCTCGGGCTGGACGGCTGCGTACGGTCGATCGCCGGGGTGCTGCCGGCGGTGCTCGCCGCGATGCGGGCGGGCGTACGACGGGTGGTGGTTCCGGCCGGCAACGTACGGGAAGCCCTGCTGGTGCCGGGCATCGAGGCGTACGGCGTCGAGTCGCTGCGGCACCTGCTCGGCGTGCTGCGCGGCGAATCGGACCCGCCGTCGCCGCCTCCGCCGGTCCCCGAGCCGCGCGCCGCGGGCATGCCGGACCTTCGGGACGTGGCGGGCCAGCAGACCGGTCGGCGGGCGCTGGAAGTGGCGGCGGCCGGCGGCCACCACCTCGCGTTCTTCGGCCCGCCCGGCGGCGGCAAGACGATGCTCGCCGAGCGGTTGCCCGGCATCCTGCCGCCGCTGGACGACGCCGAGGCGCTGGAAGTGACCGCGGTGTACTCGGTCGCGGGATCGCTGCCGGCCGACACGTCGCTGATCCGGCGACCGCCGTACCAGGCACCGCACCACACCGCCACCGCCGCCGCCCTCGTCGGAGGCGGCAGCGGCATCGCCCGGCCCGGCGTACTGACCCTGGCCCATCGAGGGGTGCTGTTCCTGGACGAAGCCCCCGAGTTCGGCGCCTCGGTGCTGGACGCGCTGCGGGAGCCGCTCGAGAAAGGCGAGATCACGCTGGTACGAGCCCGCGGCGGTGCCCGCTACCCGGCCCAGGTGCAGCTGGTCCTCGCCGCGAATCCGTGCGCCTGCGCGACCGCGGCCGGCGACTGGGAGTGCACCTGCAGCCCGCTGGCGCGTCGCCGGTACCTGGGCCGGATCTCGGGTCCGCTGCTGGACCGGGTCGACATCCAGGTCGAGCTGCTGCCCGTCGCGGCCGCCCACCTGCTGGTCGCCGAGGCTGATGTCGAGTGCTCAGCGACCGTCGCCGAACGGGTGCTCAAGGCGCGGGCCGTGGCGGCCGAGCGCTGGGGCACGGCGGGGCGGGCCTGGCGTACCAACGCGGAGGTGCCGGCCGCCGACCTGCGCAGTGCCCGGTGGCGGCTGCCCCGGTCGGTCACCACCCCCGCGGACCGGTACGTGGACCTGGGCCGGCTCTCCGCCCGGGGCTACCACCGGGTGCTGCGCCTGGCGTGGACCGTCGCCGACCTGGCCGGCCGCGACCGGCCCGACGTCGGAGATGTCAGCGAAGCCATCCAACTGCGGATACGGGGGACGTGATGCCGCACCACCATGAAGAGCGCCTGGCCCGGATCACGCTCGCGTACGTGTTCGAGCCGGGCCGGCGGGACGCGTACCAGCTGGTCGCGGAGTACGGGCCGGTGGCTGCGCTGGCGCGGCTGCGGGCCGGAGTGGTCCCGGGCCGGTTGGCCGCCGCCGTGGAACGGCGCGGCGCCGAGCTGGACCGGGCGGTGGAGCGGATCGTCGCCCACACCGAGCGGCTCGGCGCCCGGATCGTGATCCCCGAGGACGAGGAGTGGCCTCACAACGTCGACGACCTGGTCACCGTCTCCCGCCGCGAAGACGCCGACCTCGCCCCGCCGATCTGCCTCTGGGTACGGGGTGCGCCGCGCCTCGCCACGGCGATGTCCCGCTCGGTCGCCCTGGTCGGGGCCCGAGCCGCCACAGAGTACGGCGGACACGTCGCCACCGAGCTCGGCTTCGGGCTGGCCAACCGCGGCTGGACCGTCGTCAGCGGCGGTGCGTACGGCATCGACGCCGCCGCTCACCGGGGTGCCCTCGCGGCCGGCGGCCTGACGGTCGCGGTGTTCGCGTGTGGGATCGACACGGCGTACCCGATCGGTCATGTGAGCCTCTTCGAGCGGATCGCCGAGGACGGGCTGCTGGTCAGCGAATGGCCGCCCGGCGTCACCCCACAACGACACCGCTTCCTGGTACGCAACCGGGTGATCGCCGCCGGCACCCGCGGCACCGTCGTGGTCGAAGCGGCCGCCCGCAGCGGCTCCCGAGCCACCCTGCACCGTGCCCACCGACTCGGCCGGGCCGCGATGGTGGTTCCGGGCCCGGTCACCTCGGCGATGAGCGTCGGAGCGCACCTGGAAGTACGGGAAGGACGTGCCCGACTGGTCACCACCGCGCAAGAGGTCCTGGAAGAGGTAGGGCGGATCGGCGACGACCTGGCGCCGATCCCGCGCGGTGGCGAGCAGGCCCGCGACACGCTGAGCCCGCAGGCGGCCAAGGTGCTCGACGCCGTGCCGGCCAGTACGCCCGCCGCGACCGACCTCCTCGCGGCCGAGGCGGGAATGACGGTGAGCGAGGTGAACCGGGCGCTTCCACTGCTGGTGATCGGCGGAATGGTCGACGAGGTGGACGGCGGCTACCGGCTGGCCGTGGGCCACCAGGCACCCACCTCGGCGCTGCGACGCCCCGTCCCACGCATCCGCTGACCCGCGCCCGGCACGTCCTGCGCGAGAGAGTGGGCGCGTCCGCTTGACGCGAAGCTGGCCTGGTCGGAGCCTACGAGGCATGGCGACGAGGCGTTCGACGGAGCAGACCTGCGGCGCGTTGCCCACCACGATGCGCGATGCTGTCGCCGCCTACGAGCGGTACCTGACCAGCGAACGCGGCCGGTCGCCGCACACCGTACGCGGGTACGTCGGCGACGTGGTCTCGCTCTGCGACCACGCGACCCGGCTCGGCCGGCCCGAGCTGCACGCGATCGACGTGGGCGTGATCCGCAGCTGGCTGGCGAGACTGCGTACCGCGGGCGCGGCGCGTACCAGCCTGGCCAGGCGGGCCGCGGCGGCACGGTCGTTCTGCGGCTGGGCGTACCGGCGGGGGCTCATGTCGACCGATCCGGGTCAGTTGCTCGCCAACCCGAAGGCGCAGCGGGATCTGCCCGCGGTGTTGCGTCAGGAGCAGGCGGCGGCTCTGGTGACCGGCGACTCCGACCCCGACACACCGGTGGCGCTGCGCGATCAACTCGTGCTCGAACTGCTGTACGCGAGCGGCATCCGGGTCAGTGAACTGTGCGGACTGGACATCGACGACGTCGACCGCGCCCGGCGGGTGGTACGCGTGTTCGGCAAAGGAGCCAAGGAGCGGTCCGTGCCGTACGGGGTGCCCGCCCAACGTGCGCTCGACAGTTATCTGACCCGGGGCCGGTCGGAGCTGGCCAGCAACAGGAGCGGCCCGGCGCTGTTGCTGGGGCAGCGGGGCGGCCGACTCGACCCGCGTACGGTCCGGCGGATCCTGCAGGCGCGGATCGCACAGGCGGGGACCCCGTCGGTGTCGCCGCACGGGCTGCGGCATTCAGCGGCGACGCACCTGCTGGAGGGCGGCGCGGACCTGCGTACGGTGCAGGAGCTGTTGGGCCACGCGAGCCTCGCCACCACTCAGATCTACACGCACGTGTCGGTCGAGCGGCTCCGCAAGATCTACCAGCAGGCCCACCCACGGGCCGACTGATTCCGAGCCCACCAGTACCCGCGAACCGTGCGGCATGTCAGCTGCCTCGGACCCACGGCCGTGCTTGCTGCCGGATGAGCCACGGGTCGTCGCGGCGGCGACGGGAGTCAGGCGGTGGTCGTTACCGCCTGGCGGGCTCCAGGGGGAGCAGCCGGACGCGGCCGTACCCCAGCAGAGACAGCGGGTCGAGGTAGTCCTTGCCGTGGCGCAGGCCCCAGTGCAGGCAGGCCGCGACCGGGCAGCCGAGGTGCCCCGATGACAGTCGCCCGATCGGGTCGCCGGCGCGTACCGACTGGCCCTTCTTCACCAGCGGCGTCAGCGGCTCGTACGTGGTGAGCAGCCCGTTCGGGTGCATGACGCTGACCACGCCGCGACCGGCCAGGTATCCGGAGAAGTGGACGACCCCGGGGCCGGCGGCACGTACCACCGCTTCGGGAGACGACGCGAGGTCGACGCCGCGGTGACCGGCCAGCCACCGTTCTGCAGGCGGGTCGAACCGGCGGGTCACCTCGGGCGTGCCGTCCAACGGCCAGCGGTAGCCGTGCGACGGGGCGACGGCTGTCGACGGACCGTGCTCCTCGGCTCCGGCAGGGACACCGAGGAGCACGGCCGATGCGATCAGCCCCAGCCCGGCGAGGACGCCGCAGCCGGCCGCGAGCCGCCCCGGCCAGCCGGATGCTCGACCTCGGCGGCGGGCCGTCGAGCGGGCTGGTCGGGCGGCATGACGCGACCGGCGGCGTGGGGAACGCGCCGTCGCGGACACGTACGCCGTCGTGGGATCGGCCGTCGACGGGTCATCTGTCGCGGCGGTGACCGTCGGCGCGGGACTGGTTCGCATGCCGGAAAGCATCGGGTCCGGACCGCGAACCCGGCAACGCGGCGAACCCGGAATTGTGGACAGCGAGGGTGCTTGTGGACAAGCTGGCACCGAGCCGCGGCATGTGCTACAGCACCGCCGACCCGGTCTCCGCCGGCACCTGGCGTCGGGCACGATGGCGCTGCCAGGTTCGCCTGCACGGCCGCCTGGCCACCGGGTAGTGTTGCCGTCCTCTGCAGGGACGTTCGAGGAGGTGGGACCCATTACCGCCACGTCAGGCCGGGTGCTCTCACCTCACGGCTGCGCGGTCCGCCCAACGTAGGTGACCGGGAGCGCCCATCGGCATTCCGAAAGGCGTTCTGATGTCAGTTTCTCCAGCACCGTCCCTCCGATCCGCCATCGTCACCAGACTCCGCGCCGCCGGCTGTGTCTTCGCCGAAGACGAGGCGGGGCTGCTCATCGCCGCCGCCCGTACGCCGGCCGGCCTGGTCGAGATGGTGGACCGGCGAGTCTCCGGGCTGCCGCTGGAACACGTACTGGGCTGGGCGGAGTTCTGCGGCCAGCGGATAGCGGTGGACCCCGGGGTCTTCGTACCGCGCCGGCGCACCGAGTTCCTGGTCCACCAGGCCGTACCGCTCGCTCCGGCAGGGGCGGTCGTCATCGACCTGTGTTGCGGTTCGGGCGCGGTAGGCACTGCGCTGGCCGCCGTAGTGAAACCCATCCAGTTGTACGCCGTCGACATCGACCCCGCCGCCGTACGGTGCGCCCGCCGCAACGTCACCCCCGTCGGCGGCCACGTCTACGAAGGCGACCTGTACGAGCCGCTGCCCGCTGCGCTGCGAGGTCGGGTCGACGTCCTGGTCGCCAACGCGCCGTACGTACCCTCCGAGGCGGTCGGGCTGCTGCCCCCGGAGGCCCGGGTGTACGAGCCGCGGATGGCGCTCGACGGCGGCACGGACGGGCTCGACGTACTGCGGCGGGTAATCGACGGGGCGTTGCCGTGGCTGGCGCCAGGCGGCTCACTGCTGGTCGAGACGAGCGTGCGACAGGCGCCGCGGTTGCTGGAGACGGCGGCCCGCATCGGACTGACTCCGCGGCTGGCCAGGTCGGACGAACTGGAAGCCACCGTCGTCATCGCATCCCGACCAGCCGCCCCGCCGGCCGCTCGCCGCCCCGCCGATCACAACCGGATACCGCGTCGGCGAGCCTGACCATGCCGGCTCGTCGAGGAGTGCTGTCCCTGGCCGACGCCGTCCTCGGTGCCGAGGACGCATTCGGCGGCGGGTGGTAGGTGTGCCAAGCTCAAGATCGCCACGTCATGCAGCAGAGAGCTCCGACCGGGCGCCTACCCGGAGACTGACCTGCAGCCAGCGTCAGGCAAGTCAACAGCCGCGGAGCAGGCGGAATGGATTGCCGCCGTCCATGGATGCCGCGGCCGAGCGGAACCACCGGCGATCGCCGGGTTTGAACGCGAGCCAGGTCTACTCGCCGCGTGCGACGCCGCTGCGTTGCTCCACCGAGACCGAGTAGGCGTGAGTCCGAAAGTGCAGTATCGGGTCGTCGGAGGGAGCGATCCCGTCAGTGACACGCATCGGGTCGAAGACCACGATGCCGCCCTCACTCTCCCGCTCGGTCTCCATGCCGGTCACTTCGAGCGTGCCCACGGTGACTGTCTCCTTGCTGTTCCAGGGTGCCGACGGGTCGGTGGTGGAATCCTTGGCACCGGCGACCTGCACCTGTAGCCGGAAGCGGACCGGGTCGTGGTCCAGCCGGTTCGTGAGTTCTTTCGTCAGGTAGTCCCTACCCAGCCGACGTGCCGTCTGCGGCGACAGGTAGGCATTTCCTGCTTCGGGCAGCCAGTGGTAGCGCACATAGCGCGAACCGCCGTTGGCGTCGAGCCACTGAAAGGCGTGCAGGGCGTGATAACCGCAGCTGCCGTAGCTGGCAGGCAGTTTGAGGGCGACCGCGTTGGGCGGCAGGGTTCGCAGAAACTCCGGATGACGGACGACGAAGCGGGGAAGACGCCAGAAACTGGCCACACCCGGCTGGGCCGACTGGACGAACTCGAGAAACCCTTCGACGGTTCGCGAAGAGAATAGCCGCGCAGTCTGGGCGGAGATGTCGGTGCGTGATCCGTCCGGAAGCGAGAACTTTACCGCCATGCCGCGGACCTGGGGCAGGAAGTCGGGCTGATTCGGCTTGCCGGAGCCATTGGAGAAACGGATGAGTGCCGGGACCGGTTGGCCCTGCATGTGCGCTGCGCGTGTCAGGCCCGCAGCCTTGGCGCCGGCGGTGAAGGTGCCTCGGCACAAGACGCCCTTGGCATGCAGCGCCCGGTAGCCGGGATGGCGGCCGAAAGCGTCGTTGACGACCTTGATGGCGTCCTGCGGGCTAACCATCGCTTCACCATATGCCCGCCGACGGGCTAGCTCCCCCGTGAGATTCGAATGCGACCTGACGTTCGTCGACTCGTTCCCGATCCATCCGGCACATGCCGCTGTTGGCGTGTTCGGCCGCAGCGCGGCCAGCAAGGCAAATACTGGTCTGTGTGGGAGAGCCGATCATCGCGTATCGGCTAGGTGATCGGGAACGGGGGCTGCCACCACGACGGCGCGGTCTGCAGCTCGATCCGGTCGACCCATTTGACCCACCAGTACCCGCGCCGGCCGGGGGCGACCAGGCGCAGCGGGAAGCCGTGCCCGGCCGACAGCTGCTCGTCGCCGACGCCGGTGGCCAGCAGGAGGTGATCGAGGTCGTGCACCGGGAAGCGTACCCAGTAGCCGGTCGTCGACCGGACCACGAGGCTGCGCGCCTGGCCGACCTCGCGGACCAGCAGGTTCAGCGGCACGCCCGTCCAGTCCTGTACGGCGTACCAGCCCGAGGTGCAGTCCAGCGCAGCGCGTAGCCGTCGACCCCGGTTGGCGAGATCGGTGAGCGGCAGTACGTACTCCCCGCGCGCGTCGGACACGGTCAGTCGCCAGGCCACCGGGTCGACGTCGGGCACGTTGTCATCGAGCCAGATGGTGTTCGGCATGGTCGCCGGGCTGAACGAGCCGGTCTCGTACGAGCCGGTGAAGCGCCGCTGCGCGCCGGGCAACCCGCTCAGCCGCACGGCAACCGTGATGGCGGCGTAGCCGCCCGCGGTGAGCACACCGAGCGCGCCGGCGCGAAGCAGCGTGCGCCGCGACAGGTCTGCCCGCCTGGGCCGGGCGCGCCGCGCGAGGCTGTGCCACACGACCAGCGGGACGAGGCTGAGCCCTGCCGCCACGTGCAGCCACATGCCGGAGGTGCCCAAAACCGACCGCAGCACACCGCTCGCGTATCCGAAGCCGAGCGCCAGCGTGATCAGGCAGAGCGCGGCGAGGGAGTACGACGCCCATCGGCTCGGTCGCGCTCGGCGGGCGCCATGCCGGACGATCCGTGACTTCCAGGGGATGAGCAGCACAAGCAGGACACCCGCGACGCCATGCCCGATGACCACCCAGCGGCCGGGCGCCGAGCCGGTCGCCACCGCACCAACGCCCGTACCGAACGCGAGGACCAGTGCGACCAGCACCGCCGTGTTGGTGAGCCGGGCGGGTGGGGCGGGCATGCCCCGATCGTGCGCGCGTCCCCGCGCGATCGCCAGGTCAGGCGCCGTCGCAGCGAAACCGAGATGCGGACGTTTCACCGGCGCCCCGGGCGGTGACCACCTGCTCCCATAGGTTGGCTGTGTGGAGTTCGACCCGACCGGCTGCAGTCCCTGTGCCTGAGCAACGGGGATCGCAGACGGTGTTACGGAAGCGGAAGCTGCTATGAGGTCTGCACGAGCGCCTTCAGAGCTTCTCTACTTCACCGAGTACGGCTCGGGGCCGCCCTTGCTGCTCGTGCACGGGTTGATGGTCACCGGTGAGATGTTCGAGCCGGTGATCGGGCATCTCGCCGCCCGGCATCGGGTGATCGTCCCCGACCTGCGCGGCCACGGGCGAAGTCGGGGGCTGCCGTCGCCGTACACGGCGGCGCAGCTCGCAGCTGACCTGTCGCACCTGCTCGACCATCTCGGAATCGAATCCACCGCCGTGCTCGGCTACTCGCAGGGCGGTGCCATCGCTCAACAACTGGTCCTCGACCACCCCGAGCGATGCGACCGCGTTGTGCTCGCGTGCACCTACGCCTTCAACATGGCGACCTCTAGGGAGTGGCTCGAAGGCCACCTCATGCCGATTCTCGTCACCGTCCTCGGCATGCGGCGGTTCGCGAAGTTCGTCGTGTCACAGGCAGCGGCGCAGCTCGGCAAGAAGCGCGCCGACTGGCTCGCCGGGCTCATGGCAGACCAGGACCGCAGGTTGATGGTGTCCGCGTGGCGGGAGACGATGGCGTTCGACAGCAGGCGCAGGCTGGCCGAGATCACATGTCCGACGCTGGTGGTGGCCGCCTCCGACGATCAAGCGGTACCGATCCACCACGCGAAGATGCTCCACGACGGCATCACCGGTTCCCAGCTCGTCATCGTCGACGGCGCTGATCACGCGCTCATCTGGACGCACTCCGACGAGTTCGTGCGGGTGGTGGACGAATTCCTCGGCGCCTGATCGAGCCTGGTCCGCCGAGTCGAGGACTGCCGGCGCCCGAGCTCGACCACTTGGAGCTCCACCCTGGTAGCCGGAGTCGATCGAACCCGTCCGTGGGTGACCGAATGCTGACGTCCTGAGAATCGCTGTGACACGTCGGCGAATGCGCAAGCTCAGGGACGTGGGCTCTCACCCGCCGCCAGCAGCCGTTGCCCGAGGACGCGCGCGGCCTCCTGCAACTCCGGGCACCTCACGATCCGGTAGGGCGCCGGGATCGCCGCGAGCTGCTCGGCGTACCACACGGGGTTGCTGGTGCTGCCGACCAGGCGGCTGGTCGCGGCACCGAGCGGCTCGAGCCGTCCGATGGTGCGGGGGACGCAACGGGCCACGGTGTCGGCGGGGGCGTCGATGACGACCTCGACGTCGTACTCCCATCCCACCGCGAGGTGCTCCTCGAGCGTGGCGACCGGGTCGAGGTCGGCGGGTGGGCTGGAGGTGTCCTCGAGCACCTCGACTCCGCGGACCCGGTCGATCCGGTACGCCCGGCGGGCGTCCGCGGTGTGCGACCAACCCAGCAGGTACCACCGGCCGTGGCGTACGACCACCGCCCACGGGTCGACCTCGACGAGCCATTCCGAACCGGCCTCCGAGCGGTAGCCGATCCGCACCCGTCGGCGATTGGAGCAGGCTTGTACGAGGGCGGTCGTGGTGCCGGGGTCGGGCCGGGCGGCGGCGCGGTCGGGGGCGGGCGCTGTGGT
>WNGB01000094.1_pt1 | contig 150739 bp, 132 predicted proteins | sample 5400681 | NCBI WGS metagenome assembly WNGB01 (sample SAMN13153367, study PRJNA577476) | soil metagenome | isolation source: 115 cm soil or saprolite under grassland replicate 2 | place: USA:California | collected 2016-06-15
CGCTGCCGTTGCCGATCTCCTCGCCGTTGTAGAGCATCGGCGCGTTGTCCTTCTCGCCCTCGCCGATGACGACCACGCCGGTCATGGAGATCGAGCCGAGCACCGCCCGCATCGCGTCGACCGCCGCCTGGTCGACCGACTCCTTGTCGCCGTAGCCCATCTTGCGGGCGGCGGCCATGGCCGCCGCCTCGGTCACCCGGACGAGCTCGAGGGCCAGGTTGCGGTCGGGGGCCTCTAAACCGGGACGAGCCACCATCGCACACCTCCATCAGCAGCATGAATGCGCGGACCACGACCGTAGCAGGTGGCCTGGCGGGATGTCCTTCGAGCAAGCCGGGGAGGGGCGATCTGGAGGTTTTGGGGGTGGCGCGGGCGGCTCCCCGCGCTTACTCTAGGCATCGGAGGCCAGTGCTCCATCTGCGCGTGGGTGTTGGACCTCCGTGACAGCTGGGCCCCGGCGCTCCCGATCCCACCCGGACAGCGCCGTGGGCCCGCTGTGTTGGAGGAACCGGGCGGTCATGGCAGCCCGTGACGGGACCGGAACGCGGCGGCGTCAAGCTGATCCGCGTCGCTTCGCAGTTGCTCGAACCGTTCCCTGGCGGCCGGCTCGGCCGCGAACCGCTCGCTCAGCACCACCGTGGCCGTCGCCCTGGCGACCACCCTGACCAGCCAGTTCGCTCGCCCGGCCCGTGACACCAGGACGGTGTACGCCTCGCTGGCCGTCGCCGCCCGCTCGCCCTGGTCGGGGTGCACCAGCACTTGCTCGGCCATGTCCCGCGGCAGCGAGTACTCGCGGGACTCGATGCGGACGTGCAGCCACTCGGCGGTCGCCTCGAGCACCTGCACGTCGACGCCCGGCCGCAGCGGCGAGGCGGGGCTGAGGCGGGCGCTGTCCTCCAGTTGCAGCGCGCTGATCCGTCCCCGACCGCCCGGAGGGAGGCTGGCCAGCGGGCGGACCTGGTCCGCGCCGGCTCGCGAGGTCACAACAGGCGGACCCGGCAGGAGAGCGGCCTGGTCAACATGCCGAGCACCGGGGACCCGGCAAGCTGCGCGAGCAACGGGTCCAGCGCCGCCTCGGCGTCGGGCAGGTCGGCCCAGCAGCTCACCACCAGCACGTCGGCGCCCTCCATGAGCAGGATTCCGCCTTCGTAGCCGGGAGCCGAGCGTTCCGAAGGCCCGATGTCGCGGCCCCACAGCCTGGCCACGGCGAGCGCCGCCTCCTCCGATCGCGTGGTCGCACGCAACACCCGAGCGATCACCCTGTCACCTTCCTCGGCACACGGCAGTCACCAACCGCAGCAGGCGGCCACCTACCTCCCATGTGATCGGCCGAGTGGGGGACACCGGCCATGCGCCGTCCGGGTGGCCCTGAGGTGGCGAAATCTTGCTACGCCGCTCGAGGATTCACATAGAGGTCGCCCTTGGCGACGGTCGCCGGCAGCGCGCGCAGCCGCGGCGGCGGGGCGCTCGCCCCCCGGGTGGTGAGCGGCTCGCCGGCGTGGTCCCACGCCTGGAGCGCGCAGGGGCGCGCGAACCCGCTCGAGGTGCCCACGACCGGGCAGGCGCCGGGCGGCGCCAGGAAGGCGCGGAGCCTGCCACCGCGGCGGTCGACAACGACGACCTCGTCCGCCCGCAGCCGCGTCTGGGTCACCGTCCCGTCGGCGAAGCGGGTGACCGGCGCGAGTCGCTGCCAGGGCGCCCCTGGCCGGCCGCCCCCGAGCAGAAACAGCGTCCCGGCGCCCAGGATCACCAGTCCGAACAGTATCGCCGCAAGCATCCACGGCAGCCCGAGCTGGGTCCGCAGGATCAGCTTGCGCGCCTTGCCCGCCTTTGGCGGCAGGTAGGCGACGCGCTCGCGAATCGGGTCCTTGGGCACGTGACGGTGGCTCCTCGGTCCGGGTTGCTTGGCGTCCCGGCGCTCGGCCGAATGGGCGCCGGCTGGGGCGATGCCGCCCGCCGGTAGTATCTTCCCAGGTAGGATCGGGCCATGCGCCCGTTCCCGACGGCAGGACGAGAAAGGGGGCGGACGTCGCGGTGGCGCAGGGTCGGATTCGGGTCGTGATCGCCAAGCCGGGACTTGACGGGCACGACCGTGGGGCGAAGGTCGTCGCCCGCGCCCTGCGGGACGCCGGCATGGAGGTCATCTACACCGGCCTGCACCAGACGCCCGAGCAGATCGTCGCGGCGGTCCTCCAGGAGGACGCCGACGCCGTGGGGCTCTCGATCCACTCGGGCGCCCACATGACGTTGTTCCCCAAGGTGGTCGAGCTGCTGCGAGAGCGGGACGCATCCGACATCCTGGTCTTCGGCGGTGGCATCATCCCCCGTGAGGACATCGCCGCGCTCAAGAAGGTCGGCGTGGCGGAGATCTTCACCCCCGGCGCCCCCACCCAGAAGATCGTCGACTGGCTGCGGGCCACGCTGGGCCAGAACGCCTGAGCGGCCCGGCCCCGGCCGCGCGTCCGCGCGCTGGACGGACCGGGTCGCCGCTGGCACGCACAGGAGCGGACGAGGGTAGCGCATGGACTTGTTCGAGCATCAGGCCAAGGAGCTGTTCGCGCGGCACGGGGTCGCCATCCCCAGGGGTCGGGTCGCCTGGTCGCCGGAGGAGGCCGAGGCGGTCGCGGCGGAGCTCGGCACCGCGGTGGTCGTCAAGGCACAGGTGCAGGTCGGCGGGCGCGGCAAGGCGGGCGGGATCCAGCTCGCCAGAGATCCCGCCGAGGCCAGGCGGCACGCCGAGCGGATCATCGGCATGGAGATCAAGGGCCACCTGGTCCGGCGGGTGCTGGTCGAGGAGGCCAGCGAGATCGCCGCGGAGTACTACGTGTCGATCCTGCACGACCGGGCCGGCAAGGGATTCCTGGGGATGGCCTCGGTGCAGGGCGGGATCGACATCGAGGAGGTGGCGGCCTCCACCCCTGAGGCGATCGTGAAGGTCCCGGTCAACCCGCTGGTGGGGCTGCGTCCCTATCACGTCAACCAGCTGGTGTTCGGGGCGGGCTTCGACGAGCGCGCGCGACGCGGCGCCGCCGAGATCCTGACCAGGCTGTACGACGTGCTGCTGGAGGCCGACTGCACGCTGGTCGAGGTCAACCCGCTGGTGCTCACCGCCGACGGGCAGGTCAAGGCGCTCGACGCCAAGGTCAGCCTGGACGACTCGTCGCTGTTCCGGCACCCGGAGCTGGAGGCGCTGCGGGACACCTTCGCGGTCGATCCGCAGGAGCAGGCCGCCAAGGAGCGTGGCCTCAACTACGTGAAGCTGGACGGCTGGGTCGGCATCATCGGCAACGGCGCCGGCCTGGTCATGTCCACGCTCGACGTGGTCGCCCAGGCGGGCGGAAAGGCCGCCAACTTCCTGGACGTGGGCGGCGGCGCGTCGGCCGAGACCATGGCGGCGGGGCTGGAGGTGATCCTGTCCGACCCCAAGGTCCGCAGCGTGCTGGTCAACATCTTCGGCGGCATCACCCGCGGCGACCTGGTCGCGCAGGGGATCCTGGAGGCGCTGGACCGCCTCGGTGACCGGGTGCGCGTGCCGCTGGTGGTGAGGCTGGACGGGACCAACGCGCTCCAGGGCCGGGAGCTGCTGGCCGAGTCGCCGGCCGACAAGGTCGTGACCGCCGGCACCATGCTGGAGGCGGCCGCCAAGGCGGTCGAGCTCGCGGGCACCCCCGAAGCGGCCGGGACCATCGAGAAGGAGCGGGCGTAGCCATGGCGATCCTGGTCGACGACGACACCAGGCTGCTGGTGCAGGGGCTCACCGGCCGCGAGGGCCGCTTCCACGCGCTGCGCAACCGCGACTACGGCACCGACGTGGTCGCCGGGGTGACTCCCGGCAAGGGCGGCCAGGACGTGGACGGCATCCCCGTGTTCGACACCGTGGCCGCGGCCGTGGCCGAGACCGGCGCGAACACCTCGCTGATCTTCGTCCCCGCCCGCTTTGCAGTGGACGCGCTGTACGAAGCGGTCGACGCGGGCATCCGCACGATCGTCCACATCACCGAGAACATCCCCGTACTGGACATGACCCGCGCCTACAACTACGTGCGGGCTCGCGGCGCCACCCTGGTCGGGCCGAACTGCCCTGGAGTCATCTCACCCGGCAAGGCCAACGTGGGCATCATCCCCGGCGAGATCACCCACTCGGGGCCGGTGGGGCTGGTGTCGCGCTCCGGCACGCTCACCTACCAGGTCATGTACGAGATGGCCGAGGCGGGAGTCGGACAGACGACCTGCGTGGGCATCGGCGGCGACCCGGTGGTCGGCTCCAACTTCATCGACGTGCTGCGCCTGTTCGAGGCCGACCCCGAGACCGAGGCGGCGGTGATGATCGGCGAGATCGGCGGTGACGAGGAGGAGCAGGCGGCTGCGTTCGTGGCCGAGCGCATGACCAAGCCGGTGGTGGCCTACATCGCCGGCTTCGAGGCGCCGCCTGGCAAGCGGATGGGGCATGCCGGCGCGATCATCTCGGGCTCGAGCGGGACGGCCGGCGCGAAGGCCGAGGCGCTGGAGCGGGCGGGCGTGCGGGTCGGGCGCAACCCGACCGAGACGGCCGAGCTCGCCGTCGCCGCGGCCAAGCGCGGGTAGGGGCCCTGATGCCCGAGCGGGCGGGTGGCCTCGGCCACCCGCCCGCGGTCACTCGGGATCCCGGGTCAGTCCGCGATGACCACGGTGCTGATGATCTTGTCGGCGAAGGTCTGGCGCCGGTCGTCCCAGATCGGCCAGAGGTAGCCGATGTAGCACGGCAGCCCGTCGAGGAAGTGGGCGAGGTCGCGCACGAAGGCCATACCGCCGCCGACCGGCTGGCCGTTGTCCATGCGCAGCAGCTTGATGCCGAGCGCCTGCTTGCCCCATGACTGGCCGGTGCGGCCCGCCAGGATCCAGCGGTTGTAGATCCACACCCCAAAGCCGATGAGGTACAGCAGCCCGGCGATCAGCGCGCTGCCGCCGGAGTCGCGGCTGGGCGAGACCAGCGCGATGGCGATGCTGATCGGCACCACGATCATCAGGCTGTCGATCAGGTAGGCGCCGACCCGCTGCGGCCAGCTGGCGAGCTTGTGGCCCATGTAGTAGCCCGAGGGCTCGGCCGTGCCGTAGCCGCCCGCTGCCGGGGGCCCGTAGCCGGGCGGGGGCCCGTAGCCGGGCGGCGGGGGGCCGTAGCTCGGCGGAGGGGGTGGATACGATGGCGGCTGGCCCTGGCCGGGTTGGTTGGGATCACCAGGACCGTATCCTTGCGTCATAACCGCTCCTTCAGGATGTCCTGCCTGCCTGCTGTTCAGCGAGGTCGCCGATGTACGGCAGCTTGAAGTGCCTGCCCTGGAAGCCCTGGATCATGAGCACCACCCAGAGGACCAGCCCGGCGAGCCAGGCCAGCCACAGCACGACGTTCAGTGGGAAGAAGGTCAGCACCTCCCGCAGGATCCCGACCACCGCCCAGGCGATCCCGAAGATGATCGCCTGCATGGCGTGGAAGCGGACCTCTGGGCGGCGGTCGATCAACAGGAAGATCACCCCGGTGATGATGGTGAGGACATACGACAGGCCCGAGGCGACGTTGGCGTCCATGCCGCTGCCGCTACGTTGCGGGCCGCTCCTGCCAGGACCGCCCTGGCCGGTCCAGCCCGGACCGCCCTGACCCGGACCCTGGCCGGTCCAGCCCGGACCGCCCTGACCAGTCGGGGGTGGGGGTGGCGGCGTGTCCCACGCGCTGCCGCCAGGCCCGGGCTCGCCGACGGGGTTCCGCTCGTCAGGGGGCGGTGGGGTGGTGCCTCCACTCATCGGTCCTCCTCGTGATTCTGTCCGTCCCGGCGAGGCGAGCGCCTGTCCGGGACGAACGTTGTCGAGTCCGCTCTAGACCCATCCGAAGCGGTGGAGCTGGAATGCCCAGCTCGCGGTGGCCAGCAGGCCAACCAGCCACCAGGCCCGGCGGCGCGCGACCCGGCCCCAAGGCGCCGGGGCCGGGGCCAGGCCGGTCGCCCTGGCCACCAGGAGCACAGTCATGCAGAGCGTTCCCGCCGCGAGCACGAGCAGGAATGGGTTGGCCGACAGCGCCGCCCGTGCGTCGCCGGCGGCGAGCCCGGTGGCGGCGGTGGTCATCCCGCAAAGCGGGCAGGGGATGCCGGTGAGCGCACGCAGCGGGCACGGCAGACCGAGCCCGGTCGCGTGACTGGCCGCCGGGTAGACGAAGGAGGCCGCCGCGGCGGCGACCCCCGCCAGCCCGAGCTGCTCGGGCACGGAATGCGCCCGGCGGACGGCGCCGCCGGTCCGATCGGTGCCCACCAGCCCCTCACCCTTTGCGCGATGGTCCGTTTCTGCAGGTTGGCGCAGTGAATCACAACCCTGCGGGCGCAGCAATCGGCTCGATACGGCCAGGGGGTCGCACTTGCCGGGGACGGGCGCCCGATGGCAGCATCCCTGCGCAAGGGTAGTCAGGGGGGTCGGAGGACGTGGCGGACAACAAGCGGATCGTCGTGCTCGTCTCCGGCCAAGGCACGAATCTCCAGGCCCTGATCGACGCCGGCGCCGATCCAGCTTACGGCGCGACCGTGGTGCTGGTGGTCAGCGACCGACCCGGCGCCTACGGCCTGGAGCGCGCCCGTCACGCGGGCATCCCGACCGAGGTCGTGCGGCTCCAGGACCACCCCGACCGCCCCTCCTTCGACCGCGCCATCCGTGACGTGGTGGCCGCGGCCCGCCCGGACGTGGTCTGTCTGGCTGGGTTCATGCGGATCCTCGGGCCGGAGTTCGTGCACGCCTTCCCCGACCGGATCGTCAACACGCACCCGAGCCTGCTCCCGGCCTTCCCGGGCGCGCACGCGGTCCGCGAGACGCTCGCCCACGGGGTGCGGGTCACGGGCTGCACCGTTCACCTGGTCGATGAGCAGGTGGATCATGGCCCGGTGCTGCTCCAGGTCGCCGTCCCGATCGAGGACGGCGACGACGAGGAGCGACTGCACGAGCGCATCAAGGTCCAGGAGCGCCGCCTGCTGCCCGCCGCCGCCCGCCTGGTCGCCTTCGGCCGCGTCCACCTCGACGGCCGCCGGGCGCGACTGGACCCCGATCCCGCGCACCCCTTGCCGGTGGAGACCACCCCACCCAAAGGCGACCACTTCGTGGCCGATCGCCAACCGATCCGCCGTGCCCTGGTCTCGGTCTACGACAAGCGGGGCCTCGACCGGCTCGCGGCGGCGCTGGGTGGCGCCGGCGTCGAGGTGGTCTCGACCGGTTCGACCGCGCTTGCGCTGGAGGGCCATGGGCTGGCCGTCACGCGCGTCGAGGAGCTCACCGGCGCCCCCGAGATGCTCGGCGGCCGGGTCAAGACCCTGCACCCGCGAGTGCACGCGGGCCTGCTCGCCGACACCAGCCTGCCGGCGCACCGTGCCGAGCTCGACGCCGCGGGGATCGCGCCGCTCGACCTCGTGGTGGTGAACCTGTACCCGTTCGAAGCGGCCGTGGCGGACCCGGAGACCGCCGACCAGCTCGCGATCGAGCGGATCGACATCGGCGGCCCCAGCATGCTGCGGGCGGCGGCCAAGAACCACGCGCGCGTCGCGGTGGTCTGCGATCCCGCGGACTACGACCTGGTCGGCGATGCGCTCGCCGCCGGCGGCACCACCTTGGAGCAGCGCCGCACCCTGGCCGCCCGCGCGTTCGCGCGCAGCGCCGCCTACGACGCCACCATCGCTTCCTGGTTCGCCGCGCGCGCCGGGATCTCAGAGGGCGAGGTGCAGCTGCCCGCCATCCTGTCGCTGGCCGCCCGCCGCCGGCTGGCGCTCCGCTACGGCGAGAACCCGCACCAGGCGGCCGCGTTCTACGCCACCGTCCAGCCCGGCGCGCTGCGGCCGTGGGGCCTGGCCGCGGCAACCCAGCTCGCGGGCAAGGAGCTCTCCTACAACAACCTGCTCGACGCGGACGCGGCGCTGCAGTTGGCCGCCGAGTACGCGGACCGCCCGTTCGCGGTGATCGTCAAGCACACCAACCCCTGCGGCGCCGCCTGGGGCTCCACGCTCGAGGACGCCTACGCCGCCGCCCTCGAGGGCGATCCGGTGAGCGCCTACGGCGGCATCGTCGGGCTGTCCCGCCCGCTGGACGCCGCCACCGCGCGGCGGATCGCCGAGGTCTTCACCGAGGTGATCGTGGCGCCCGCTTTCGAAGCGGCGGCGCTGGAGGTGCTGGCGGCCAGGAAGTCGCTGCGGCTGGTGCGGGTGGACCTGGGCCGCCCGAGGGACGCGCTGCTGCTGCGCTCGGTGGCCGGCGGGCTGCTCGCGCAGGAGCCGGACGTCGGCCGTGACGAGGTGGCCGGCTGGAAGCTGGTCTGCGGCGACCCGCCCGCCGATGACGTGCTCGCCGACCTGGAGCTGGCCTGGACCGCCGCCAGGTACGTGAAGTCCAACGCGATCGTGCTGGCCCGCGGTGGCCGGCTGGTGGGGGTGGGCGCCGGCCAGCAGAACCGGGTCGACTCCGCCAGGATCGCGATCGCCAAGGCAGGGGAGCGTGCCGCCGGGGCGGCCGCCGGTAGCGACGCCTTCTTCCCGTTTCCCGACGGCCTCCAGGTGCTGGCGGCCGCCGGCGTCAGGGCCGTGGTCCAGCCGGGCGGCAGCATCCGCGACGAAGCGGTGACCGCCGCCGCCGCCGAGGCGGGCGTGGCCATGCTGCACACCGGACGCCGGCACTTCCGGCACTGAAGGCAGCCATGGACGACCCCGTCGACGTGCTGCTGTTCCTCTCGGCCCTGGCGCTGTGCGTCCACATCTCGCGGATGGTCACCCGGCGCCGGCGGTAGCGGCCACGCGCAGCTCGGCGAAGGCGGCGGCCAGCTCCGCCGGCCGGTAGTGGGCGTTCAGGCCGCTGGGATTGGGCAGCAGCCAGGCGCGCGTGCCCTCGACCAGCGGTGGCGCCGGGCCGATTTTCGGGCCCCGCTCGCCGAACGCCTTCCCGTAGGCGCCGAGCCCGAGGAACGCCACCCAGGCCGGCTGGTAGCGGCGCAGCTTTCCGAGCAGGCGCTCGGCGCCCTCGCGCAGCTCGGCCGGGCGCAGCTCGGCCGCTCCGGCGGTGGCCCGCCCGACCAGGTTGGTGACGCCGAGCCCCAGATCGAGCAGGAGCTCCTGCTCGGCGGGGTCCAGCAGCCGTGGCGTGAACCCGGAGCGGTGCAGCGCCGGCCAGAAGCGGTTGCCCGGCCTGGCGAAGTGGCAGCCGGTCGCCGCCGAGTACAGTCCCGGGTTGATGCCGCAGAACAGCACGGTCAGGCCCGGCGCGATCACGTCGGGCACCAGCTTGCCGGTGGCGGCGGCAAGCTCCTGCGGGGTGGGCCGCTCCAGCTTCGGCCGGGTCATGGCGACTGACCATACCGCGCGTCACCTGGCCCAGTCGCGGTAGCGTGATGGCCTCGGACGGCAAGAGGGGGACAGATGCCGGCAAGGACACTGGATGGGAAGGCGGTCGCCGCGCAGATCCAGGCGGAGCTCGCCGACGACGTGGAGCGGCTGGCGCGCGCCGGGAGGCGGCCGGCGCTGGCGGCGGTGCTGGTCGGCGACGACGAGGCCTCGCAAATCTACGTCGGCGCCAAGCAGCGGGCGGCGGCGCGCTGGGGGATCGAGTCGCGCAAGCTCACGCTCCCGGCCGACGCGACCCGGGAGGAGGTCCTTGACGCCGTGGCGGCGCTCAACGCCGACGCCGCCGTGAACGGCATCATCGTGCAGCTGCCCCTTCCGGACGGCCTGGACCCCGTCCAGGTGCAGGAGGCGATCGACCCGGCCAAGGACGTCGACGGCCTGCACCCCTGGAACGAGGGGCGGGTGCTGCGCGGGGACCCCGGGCTGGCGCCGTGCACCGCCGTCGGCATCGTCGAGCTGCTGCGGCGCGAGAAGGTCCAGGTGGAGGGCAGCCACGTGGTGATCGTCGGCCGCGGCCTGCTGGTCGGCCGCCCGCTGGCGGTGCTGCTGTCGGCCAAGGCGCCGGGCGCCAACGCCACCGTGACGCTCTGCCACACCGGGACCCGCGACCTCGCCCAGTTCACCATCACGGCCGACGTCCTGGTCGCCGCCGCCGGCGTGCCGGGCATGATCACCCCGGAGATGGTCAAGCCCGGCGCCGCCGTGGTCGACGTCGGCAACCACCGGGTCGAGGGCCGGCTGGTCGGCGACGTCGCGGCGGGAGTCGCCGAGGTCGCCGGGGCGCTCACCCCCGTGCCCGGCGGGGTCGGGCCGATGACCGTCGCCATGCTCATGGCAAACACCATCGCGGCGGCGTCCGAGCAGGCGGGGCGCGCCACTTGACCGACCTCGGCAGGCTCTCCGCGCTCCTGGACCAGGGCCGCTTCGTGGTGACCGGCGAGCTGGTGCCACCGCGGACGCCCGACCCCGAGGCGGTGCGGCGGATGGCCCGCCGGCTGCGCGGGATGGTCGACGCGGTCAACGTGACCGACAACGCCGCCGCCAGGGTCGCCATGGCCCCGATCCCCGCCGCCGTGCTGGCCGCTGCCGAGGGCCTGGAGCCGGTGCTCCAGCTGACCTGCCGTGACCGCAACCGCCTGGCGCTGGCCGCCGACCTGCTGGGAGCCCACGCCCTCGGAATCCGCGCGATCCTGTGCCTGTCGGGCGACCCGATCGAGGTGGGCCCGTTCACCGACGCCAAGGCCGTCTTCGACCTGGACGCGGTCGGCCTGGCGAGGCTGGCCGCCGACCTGGGCCAGGGCGTCGGACCCGGCGGCACGGCGGTCAGGCCGCCGGCGCCGTTCCTGATCGGCGTGGCCGAGGCACCCGGCGCCGACCCGTCCGGCGGCGCTCGCCTGGAGGCGAAGATCTCGGCCGGCGCCCGCTTCGTGCAGACGCAGCCGGTCTTCGACGTGGCCGGGTTCAAGGCCTGGCTGGAGCGCATGGCCGGGCGCGGGCTCACCGGCAAGGCCGCGATCCTCGCCGGGGTGCTGCCGCCCCGCTCGGTGGCGCAGCTCGAACGGTTTTCGAGGCTGCCCGGCTGGTCAGTGCCGCCGGAGACCCTGGCCCGCCTGCGTGGCGCCGCCGACCAGCGTGCCGAGGGAATCGCGCTGGCCGCCGAGATGGTCGAGCGGGTGCGGGCGCTGCCCGGCGTGCGCGGCGTCCACGTGATGGGCCTCGGCCCCGACAGCGGCGTGCCCGAGGTGATCGACGCCGCCGGCCTGCTCCCGCGCCCGCCGCCGGGCTGAGCTCAGCCGCGCTGCTCGATCGGCTCGTACCTGCGCGGCGCGGGGCCGATGTACTCCGAGTCGGGGCGGATCAGCCGGTTGTCGGCGTACTGCTCGCGGACGTGGGCGGTCCAGCCGGCCATGCGGGCGGTCGCGAACAACGTGGTGTACAGGCCGGGCGGGATGCCCATCGCCGAGTACACGCTGGCCGTGTAGAAGTCGACGTTCGGGTACAGGCCCTTCTCCTCCATCACCGTCTGCTGGATGCGGTCGGAGATCTCGAACCAGTGGGTGTCCCCGAGCTGCTCGCCGAGCCGGCGGCTCATCTCGCGCAGGATCCGGGCTCGCGGGTCCCAGGTCTTGTAGACCCGGTGGCCGAATCCCATCACCTTCCGCTTGTTGAGCAGCCGGTTCTTGACGTAGTCGGCGGCCCGGTCGGGCGTGCCGATCTCGTCCAGCATGTGGCGGACCTGCTCGATGGCGCCGCCGTGCAGCGGTCCCTGCAACGTGGCGATGGCGGCGGTGACCGCGGCGTAGATGTCGGCCAGCGTGGCCGCGGCGACCCTGCCGGCGAAGGTCGAGGCGTTCATGGTGTGGTCGGCGTACAGCAGCAGGCAGACGTCGAAGTCCCTGGCCAGCTGCTCGTCGGGCTCCTTTCCGGTGAGCGAGTACAGGAAGTTGCCCGCCGTCGACTGGTCGTCGCGTGGCTCGATCGCGTCGCCGCCCGTCCGCAGGCGGTGGAAGGCCGCGACGACCTGCGGTGTCAGTGCGATCAGCTTGTACGCCTTGCGGAGATTCGCCTCGGAGCTCTCGTCGTCGACCGTCGGGTCCAGCGCCGCGGCCGCCGAGACCACCGTCCGCAGCACGGTCATCGGGTTGGTGACGGCGCCAAGGGAGGAGATCAGGCGGACCAGCGCCGGGTCCAGCCGCTGCTCGGCCCGCAGGATGTCATCCTCCTCGTCGAGCTGAGCCCGCGTCGGCAGAGCGAGGTGGTGCAGCAGGTAGACCGTCTCCTCGAAGGTGGCGTGCTCGGCGAGATCGGCGATGTCGTAGCCGGCGTAGAACAGCTTGCCCTGCTGGCCATCGATGTCGGAGATGCTGGTCCGGGCGGCGACCACGCCCTCGAGCCCCTTGCCCCTGCTATCAGCCATATCGCGTTCCTCCAGGTCGTCTCGAGGACGAGTCACTCCGCTATTGTGCCCCTTCCGGCGACATCATCCCTGCTGAGATCGCTGGTCGACCCCCTCCGGGCCCGACCCCGGGCCGCGGCGGCGGGGAGTGCGGCCACTCCCACCAGCGGTACGCTTGCCGCGCACACTCACGCGGTCGGCCCATGTCGCCACGCGCTGCGAGAGGTCCTGAGGAGGAGTTTCAAGATGGCCCATCGTGTCACCTTCATCCCGGGAGACGGAGTCGGTCCCGAGCTGTCGGAAGCCACCCGGCGCGTCCTTGAAGGGACCGGTGTGGACTTCGAATGGGACGTACAGGAGGCCGGCGCCGACGTCATCGAGAAATACGGCACCCCCCTGCCGGAGCCGGTGCTCGAGTCGATCCGAGCCAACGGCGTCGCCATCAAGGGCCCGCTGACCACGCCGATCGGGACGGGCTTCCGCAGCGTCAACGTGGCGCTGCGCAAGGAGCTGGATCTGTTTGCGTGCCTGCGTCCCTGCAAGTGGTACCAGGGCGTGCGCTCGCGCTACGAGAACGTCGACCTGGTGATCGTGCGTGAGAACCACGAGGACCTCTACGCCGGCATCGAGTTCGAGCAGGGCAGCCCAGAGGCCAAGCAGGTGATCGAGTTCCTCAACAGCCTGCAGGACCGCCGCATCCGCGAGGACTCCGGCCTGTCGATCAAGCCGATCTCGATCACCGGCACCCGCCGGATCGCCAAGTTCGCCTTCGACTACGCGCGCGCCTACGGCCGCAAGAAGGTCACCGCCGTGACCAAGGCGAACATCATGAAGCACACCGACGGTCTCTTCTACGCGGTCAGTCGCGAGGTGGCCAAGGACTACCCCGAGATCGAATACAACGAGTACCTGGTGGACAACATGTCCATGCAGCTGGTGCAGAAGCCGGAGAACTTCGACGTGCTGCTGCTGCCCAACCTCTACGGGGACATCCTCTCGGACCTGGCAGCCGGTCTGGTCGGCGGGCTCGGTGTCGCCCCGGGCGCCAACATGGGCGACCGCGTGGCGGTGTTCGAGGCCACGCACGGATCGGCCCCAAAGTACAAGGGCCAGAACAAGGTCAACCCGATGGCGATGATGTTCTCCGGCGTGCTGATGCTCCGCCACCTCGGCGAGGGCGAGGCCGCCGACCGGCTGGAGCGGGGGCTCGCCGAGGTCATCGCCGAGGGCCGCAGCGTCACCTACGACATGAAGCCGAACCGCGACGACCCCACCGCCGTCGGCACCAGCGACGTCGCCGACGCGGTCATCGCCGCGATGGGCAAGGGCGCCTGACCGCCCGGCGACCGGCAAGCCTCCACAGCGCAGCGGAAGGGAGTCAACGAGCATGAAGGTCACCGTCGTCGGCGCGGGCAAGTACGGTTCCACCACGGTCCAGCGCATCGCCGAGAAAGGGCTCGCCGACGAGGTCGTGATGACCGACATCGTCGAGGGGCTGCCACAGGGACTGGCGCTCGACATGAACCAGTCGCGGCCGATCGAGGGGTTCGCGACCCGGATCGTCGGCAGCAACGGCTACCAGGAGACGGCCGGCTCCGACGTGTGCGTGATCACCGCCGGCCTGCCGCGCAAGCCTGGCATGAGCAGGATGGACCTGCTGGAGACCAACGCAAAGATCGTCAGGGAGGTAACCCGCCAGTTCGTGGGGGGCTCTCCCGACGCGGTCATCATCGTGGTGTCCAACCCGCTCGACGAGATGACCGCGCTGGCCGCCGAGGTATCCGGGTTCCCGAGGGAGCGGGTGATGGGCCAGGCGGGCATGCTGGACACCGCCCGCTTCAAGCACTTCGTGGCCGAGGAGCTCGACACCAGCCCCGCCAAGGTCGAGGCGATGACGCTGGGCTCCCATGGCGACACCATGGTGCCGGTGCCGAGCCTGGTCAAGGTCGACGGCAAGCCCCTGACCGAGCTGGCGGACGCCGACACCATCGAGCGGATCGTGCAGCGCACTCGCGACGGTGGGGCCGAGATCGTCGCCCTGCTCAAGGCGGGCTCCGCGTACTACGCGCCGTCGAGCGCCGCCAGCGCGATGGTCGAGGCGGTCCTCAGCGACTCCGGCGCGCTCATGCCTGTCTGCGCGTGGGTGAGCGGCCAGTACGGCATCGCCGGCGTCTATCTGGGCGTGCCCGCGCGCCTTGGCAGCGGCGGCGTCCAAGAGGTCGTCGAGCTGCCGTTGACCCCCCCTGAGCTGGCCAATCTACGCGAGGCGGCCGAGGCCGTCCGGGCCAAGCAGGCCGACGCGATCAAGCTCGCCTGACCGCCACCGCCCACGCGCCTCGCGTCCCCCCGACCGGGTGGGCGCGGCCGGCAGGTACCGGCCCTCGGCTACTCCGGCGTCCCCGTGCCGTTGGTGCACTGGGCGCCAGGCTCTGGCGTCTGCGGGCCCTGGCGGTACTTCGAGAGGAACTCGTTCAGCTTGGGGTCGCTGGCGGTGTGGAACCACTCCTGGACACCCCAGCCCGAGGCGACCACCGGGGCGGGCAGTCCAGGATAGGGCGACACCAGCGTGTAGGACTGGCCCCGTCCCAGCGCGGCCAGGCGGTCGGCCTGGTCTTTGGGCAGGTTCGGCTGATAGGTGATCCAGACCGCGCCATGCTCCAGGGAGTGCACCGCGTTCTCGTTCCGGACCGGCTTGGAGTAGTAGCCGCAGTTCTGCCAGACCGAGTTGTGGTTCCCGCCGACCGGCGGGGTCTGCGCATATTGGACCGGCGAGCTCGTGTGGTTGCGGCTGAGACCGCTGAAGGTCGCCACACGGTCGTAACCGGCGGTCGTCGTCGTCGGCGTGCTGCCCCGGTTGGCCACCAGCATCACGACCACGACGACGATGACGGCCACCGCCGCCACCAGGGATGCGATGATCGCGCGCCGGCGCCGCTCCCGCCGCCTCCTGGCGGCGGCCTTCCTGCCCGAGCCCGTGACCTTCCTGCCGCCGCCCGCGGGTTTCCGTCCGGACCCGCCCTGTGGCCGTCCGGACCCGCCCTGTGGCCGTCCGGACCCGCCCTGTGGCCGTCCGGACCCGCCCTGTGGCCGTCCGGACCCGCCTTGTGGCTGGCCGGAGCCGCCTTGGGGCCGTCCGGATCCGCCCTGTGGCTGGCCGGAGCCGTCCCGCGGCTTGGCGGCGGGGCGGCCCGATTGCCGCCTGCCTCCCGAGCCCGTGGCTCCTCGGTGGCTACCGCGCTCGTCCATCCGTTCGATCCTCCTCGGCCGCTGAGCGTCTCCATACGCCCAGCGCGACTCCTCCCGGTCTGGCGACGCCGATCCCATCGCTCAGCCAGCGTGCACCGAGCCTACGCGCCGACCTGGACGGACCGGCTCGCCCGCCGAGGGGTGTGGACAAGCCGTGCCGGCGTCGCCCTCGGGTGGGTACTCTCTTGCCCTCGGAACATGCTACGGGAGTGGAGCGCTGGAGGTCGTCATGGCAGGGAACAGCTTCGGAGCGCGATCCGGGCTCGATATCGGAGGGCGGTCGTACGAGATCTTCCGGCTCGGCGCCCTGGAGTCGGTGGGGGAGGTGTCGCGCCTGCCCTACTCCTTGAAGATCCTGCTCGAGAACCTCCTTCGCACCGAGGACGGGCACACGGTCACCGCGGCCGACGTCGAGGCGTTGGCCCGCTTCGACCCCCGGACCTCCGAGCCGGCCGAGATCGCCTTCCGGCCCTCCCGGGTGCTGATGCAGGACTTCACCGGGGTGCCGGCGGTCGTCGACCTGGCGGCCATGCGCGACGCCATGGTCGGGCTCGGCGGCGACCCCGCCCGGATCAACCCGCTGGTCCCGGCGGAGCTGGTCATCGACCACTCGGTGATCGCCGACGTGGCCGGGCGGCCGGACGCCTTCGCCCGCAACGCTGAGCTCGAGTTCCAGCGCAACCGCGAGCGTTACGCCTTCCTCCGCTGGGGACAGCAGGCGTTCGACAGCTTCCAGGTGGTCCCGCCCGACACCGGCATCGTCCACCAGGTGAACCTCGAGTACCTGGCAAAGGTCGTCTTCGTCAGGGACGGAACCGCCTATCCCGACACGCTCGTGGGCACCGACTCCCACACGCCCATGGTCAACGGCCTGGGCGTGCTCGGCTGGGGCGTTGGCGGCATCGAGGCCGAGGCTGCCATGCTCGGCCAGCCGATCTCGATGCTCACCCCCAGGGTGGTCGGGTTCCGGCTCCACGGCGAGCTGCCAGAGGGCTCGACCGCGACCGACCTGGTGCTCACCGTCACCGAACTGCTGCGCCGCCACGGGGTCGTCGGCAAGTTCGTCGAGTTCTACGGCCCCGGGGTCGGCAACGTCCCGGTGGAGAACCGCGCCACCATCGGCAACATGTCCCCCGAGTACGGCTCCACCGTCGCGATCTTCCCGGTCGACGCCGAGACGTTGCGCTACCTCGAGTTCACCGGCCGCTCCCCGGCGCAGATCGCCCTGGTGGAGGCCTACACCAAGGAGCAGGGCCTGTTCCACGACCCGGACGCCGAACCGATCTACTCCGAGCAGGTCGAGCTCGACCTCTCCACCGTGGTCCCGAGCCTGGCCGGGCCGACGCGTCCTCAGGACCGCATCTCGCTGGCCGACGCCAAGGCCGGGTTCCGCCGGGCACTCGCCGAGATGCTCCCGGCGGACCAGGCGAACGGCGGCACGGCCCCGGCGGCTGCCGAGGCGGCCGCGGACTCCGCCGGACCCGACGAGGCCTCGGCCGAGTCGTTCCCCGCCAGCGACGCTCCGGCGGTGAGTGCCAACAACGACCCGGCCCCGGGCTGGTTCGAGCCGGACCCCACCGGCGTCAGCGGTCGGGCGAACGTCTCGGTGCCGGTGCAGCTCTCCGACGGCGCCAGCTTCGGCCTCGACCACGGAGACGTGGTGATCGCCGCCATCACCAGCTGCACCAACACCTCCAACCCGTCGGTGATGATCGCCGCCGGGCTGCTGGCCAAGAAGGCGGTCGAGCGTGGGCTCCAGTCCAAACCGTGGGTCAAGACCTCGCTCGCCCCCGGCTCCAAGGTGGTCATGGACTACTACGAGCGCGCCGGGTTGGTGCCCTACCTCGAGAAGCTGGGCTTCCACCTGGTGGGCTATGGCTGCACCACCTGCATCGGGAACTCCGGGCCGCTCGCGCCGGAGGTCTCGGCGGCGATCGACTCCAACGACCTGGTGGTCTGCTCCGTGCTGTCCGGCAACCGGAACTTCGAGGGCCGCATCAACCCCGACTGCCGGATGAACTACCTGGCCTCACCGCCGCTGGTGGTCGCCTACGCGCTGGCGGGAACCATGGACCTGGACATCTTCAACGAGCCGCTCGGGGTCGCCGGCGACGGGACCCCGGTGCACCTCCGCGACCTGTGGCCCTCCAGCGCCGAGGTGGCCGAGGTGATCGGCCACGCGGTCCAGTCGGACATGTTCCGCAGGAGCTACGCGGCCGTGTTCGAGGGCGACGACCACTGGGCCTCGCTCGAGGTGCCTGGCGGCTCCAGCTTCGCCTGGGACGCCAACTCCACCTATGTCCGCCAGCCGCCCTATTTCGTCGACATGCCGCAGGAGCCGCAGCCGCTGCGCGACATCCATGGCGCCCGCGTGCTGGCGGTGCTCGGAGACAGCGTGACCACCGACCACATCTCCCCGGCCGGGGTCATCAAGCGCGACAGTCCCGCGGGCCGCTACCTGACCGAGCAGGGGGTCGAGGTCAAGGACTTCAACTCCTACGGCGCGCGGCGCGGCAACCATGAGGTCATGATCCGCGGGACCTTCGCCAACATCCGCCTGCGCAACCGGCTCGCGCCCGGGACCGAGGGAGGGGTGACCCTGCACCTGCCGGACGGCGAGCGGATGACCATCTACGACGCGGCAATGCGCTACCAGGAGGAGGGCGTGCCACTGGTGATCCTGGCCGGCAAGGAGTACGGGTCGGGCTCGTCGCGCGACTGGGCGGCCAAGGGGCCGCTGCTGCTCGGCGTGCGTGCCGTGCTGGCGCGGAGCTACGAGCGCATCCACCGCTCCAACCTGGTGGGCATGGGCATCCTGCCGCTCGAGTTCGAGGGTGGCGCTTCGGTCGAGTCGCTCGGCCTGACCGGCCACGAGACCTTCGAGATCGTCGGGGTGGAGGACGCGGGTGCCGCCGCCTTCCCGCGTGCGGTCACTGTCCGCGCCGACGGCAAGGAGTTTCGCGCCAGGGTCCGCATCGACACCCCGAACGAGCTGGAGTACTTCCGCCACGGCGGCATCCTCAAGTTCGTCCTGCGCCAGCTCCGCGGCTGACCCACCCTGGCCTCGCGCCGGTCGCCCAGGGCGGGTGAGCGTACGCGCGACTGAGCGCGCCGAGACGCTCAGTCGGGCGTACGCCGAGCGGCTCCTGCGCTATCGCCACGGTGGCCGGGTCAGGCGTTTTCGGGTGGGTCGGGGGTGGAGGTCCACATGCGCTCTGCCGGAGGGACGGAGCGCCAGCGGGTGCCGTCCCACCAATAGGCGCCGTCGTCGGAGCGGCGCACGCCGGGCGGCACGACGACCTCGGCGTCCTGCCAGCTCTGGCCGTCCCACCACCAGCGGCCGTCGTCCGAGAAGGTCAGCCGCAACTCCGGCCCGCCGACGCGGAGCTCGACCACCTGGTCGGACTGCGTGCTGTAGACGATCGCGTAGACGAGCAGCCCGACCCCGCAGAACAGGGACCCGAGGATGGCCAGCGACACGTTGAACTGCTTGGGCTTGCGCAGCGTGGCCGCGGCGCCGGTGCGGTTGACGACCATGAACCCCTGGGCGACGTAGCTGGCGACAGCCTGCTCGAGCGCAACCTCGTCAGCGACCATCTCGGTGCGATCCGGCACGACCTCCCCCTCGAGCACGAAGGGCCCCCATGGGACCTGTATCATCGGCGCCGGCGGCCCTGGCGGACCATGGGCTGACCGTCCCGGAGCGACACAAGGACTCTACCGACGTGGCCCGCATCCTCTCTGGCGTCCAGCCCACCGGCAACACCCACCTCGGCAACTACGTGGGAGCGTTCCGGCAGTGGGTGCAGCAGCAGCACGAGTTCGACGCGTTCTACTGCGTCGTGGACCTGCACGCCATCACCCTGCCCTACGATCCGGCCGAGCTGCGGGACCGCACTTTGGAGATCGCCGCGATCCTGCTCGCCTGCGGCCTGGACCCCGAGGTCTGCACGCTGTTCGTCCAGTCGCACGTGCCCGAGCACACCGAGCTGGCCTGGCTGCTCAACCACATCGCGACCGTGGGTGAGCTGCGCCGCATGACCCAGTTCAAGGCCAGGGCGGCCGAGGGCGGCGAGGGCGCGCTGCCCGCCGGCTACTTCAACTACCCCGTGCTCCAGGCCGCGGACATCCTGATCTACCAGGCGGACCGCGTGCCCGTGGGCGAGGACCAGCGCCAGCACCTGGAGCTCACGCGGGACGTGGCCGAGCGCTTCAACGCCCGCTTCGGCCCGACCTTCACGGTCCCTGAGGCGTACATCCCCAAGGTCGGCGGCCGGGTGATGGACCTCCAGCACCCCGACCAGAAGATGTCCAAGTCGATCCCGTCCCCGACCGGCCGCATCGACGTCCTGGACTCGCCTGAGGCGATCCGCAAGAAGGTCCGCTCGGCGGTGACCGACTCCGGCCGCGAGGTGGTGGCCCGACCCGACAAGCCGGCGATCACCAACCTGCTGGAGCTGTACTCGGTCGTGACCGGGAAGGCGATCGGCGAGCTGGAGGAGGCGTACACGGGCCGCGGCTACGGCGACCTCAAGGCCGACCTGGCCGACGCGCTGGTGGCGTTTCTGGAGCCGGTGCGCGAGCGCTACCACCGGCTCCGGGCGGACGGGGAGCGCCTGGCCGGGATGCTGGAGGCCGGAGCCACCAAGGCGCAGGCGGTCGCGCGCGAGAACCTCGCCCTGGCCAAGGACCGCATGGGGCTGCTGCCCCGCCGCTCCGGTTGACGTGGACGCCGCACGGCTCGGCGTTATCGTGCTCCTCCCGGAGCCGCTGGCGGCCCACGTGCAGGCTTGGCGCAGGGCGCTCCGGGACCCCGCACACGAGCTGATCCCGCCCCATCTGACCCTGGTGCCGCCGCAGGCCGTCGCCGAGGAGGACCTCCAGGCGGCGGTCGGGCTGGTGGACCGAGCTGCCGCGGCGGCCGCGCCCGGCGTGGTGGAGCTGCGGGGCGCGGCGACCTTCCTGCCGGAGACCCCGGTGGCATACCTGGTGGTGACAGAAGGAGGCCCGACCCTGCGGACGCTCGAGGCGACCCTGCGGACGCCCCCGCTCGAGCAGCGCAGCTTCCCATTCCACCCACATGTGACGGTGACGCAGGATCGCCCGGCCGAAGAGCTGGAGGCCGCCGTCCGCGACCTGGCCTCCTTCCGCGCGGTCTTCGCGCTGCCGGAGCTGTCGCTGATGGAGGAGGACGAGCAAGCCGGCTGGCGGGTCGTCCACCAGGCGACCGTAGGGTCGTCCGAGCTGGTCCGTGAGGTGCCGATCAGGGAGGCGGGCAGCGCCGCGGTGTTTCTCTTCGACGGCTCGCGGGTGCTGCTGGGACAGCGCACCAGGCGGGAGCGTCACCGCTACCCGGGCGCCTGGGACGCGCCCGGCGGCAAGCCCGAGGGCGACGAGTCGCTGCTGGAGGCGCTGGTCCGCGAGGTGCGGGAGGAGGCGGGGGTGGAGCCCCTAGGTGCCGCGCCGCTCGGCTGCTTCCACGACGGCCAGCGGGCGGACGCCTACTACCTGGCCACCGAGTGGCGTGGCGAGCCCCGCAACCGCGACCTGGCGGAGCACATCCAGCTGGAATGGGTGCCGGTGGAGTCGGCGGCCGAGCTGGCGCTGGCCCCCACCACCCGCCGGGCACTCGCCCGCCTGCTGGAGGTTCTCGGTCATGCACGGTAGCGGCCGCCCTCAAGGGGGTATGTCCCCCGGAAGATCGGGGGCTATCGGGGGCTCAAGCAGACGGGTCGTGCTCCCCGAAAACAGGAACGAAGGGGGGAGCGACGTGGCAACCCAGCAAGCACCGACGGGAGACCGCGGCGGCGTCCCGGCCGTCGCACAGGGCCGCGCGATTCCCGCGCCGCCCGACGACCAGCCGTCAACGGCCGCCCTGCTGAAAGGCCTGGCGGACGATGCGACGACGCTGGTCCGTCAGGAGGTCCTCCTCGCCAGGCAGGAGATGAAGGAGGGACTGGCCAAGACGGCCATGGCGAGCAGCCTGCTGGCTGCCGCCGGCGTGCTGGCGCTGTATGCCTTCGGCTTCCTGCTGGCGTCGGCCTCTGACGCGATCGGCGGGCCGGGCTGGCTCGGCCCGCTCATCATCGGCGGTGGCCTGGCGCTGATCGCGGGGATACTGGGGCTGGTGGGCCGCAGCCGCCTCAAGAAGTCCAAGCTGACGCCTGCCAAGGCCACTGCGGAGCTGAAGCAGACGGCCAACGAGCTGAGGGAGGAGATCAGTGGGCGAAACCGCGGCGGCAACGGCCCGCGAGATCGAGCTAACGCGTAGGCGCATGGAGGAGAAGGTGGGCAGGCTCACAGAACGCGCCCCGGAGGAGGCCCGCAAGATCGCCAAGCGCATCGCCTTCGGGGTCATCTCCGCCTTGGCGGTGATCGCCGTCCGCAAACTGGTGGACAAGCTCTGGGAGCGCGTCGTGGGCGAGCTGCCGCCCACCAAGAAGGTCAAGGTACGCGAGGGCCGGGGCTAGCCGCCCAGCTACACCTTGCGGGACAGCAGCGCTCGCTTGACCTGCTGGGGGGTCGCCTGGCTGGGCAGGAACCCAGCTCGACGGTTTCGAGCGGGTCGGTGTTGCGGCTCCTCGACCGGTCGAGCCCGACCGCGAACCGAGGATTCGACCAAGTTGCCTGTTCAGCGGGGGTTTGGGGCGGAGGGCTCCCAGGTCGTACAGTACTGTCCCCATCATGTCGCAGGCTGCCCGTGAACGGCTCATCGCCGACCGCTACGCCATGGACACCGTCCTGCGCCAGGGCCGGGCCGGTGTCGTCTGGCGCGCCACCGACGTGGTCGACGGCGGTGCCGTAGCGGTCGAGGAGGTCGAGCCTGGAACCGAATCCGAGGCCGAGCGCGACCAGCGCTGGTCCCGGATCGTTCAGGCTGCCCAGACGGCGGCGACGCTGCGGCATCCCGGCGTGGTCAAGCTCCTCGACGTGCTGCTCGACGCCGAGCGCTACTTCGTGGTCACCGAGCTGGCTGGCGGGCTGGCGCTGAGCGAGCTGCTCGACCGGCACGGCCGGCTGCCGTGGATGCGCGTGGCGCGGATCGGGCTCGAGATCCTGGACGTGCTGGAGACCGCGCACCGCGCCGGTTTCGCGCACCTCGACCTGCAACCGGCGCACGTGCTGGTGTCGCCGGACGGCGCGGTGCGGGTGGCCGGCTTCGGCCTGGCCGCGGTGCTGCCGCGGTCGCTGCCGGCGCCCGTCCCGGCGCCGGAGCAGGTCCGGGGCGAGCCGGCCGGGCCGCCGGCCGACCTGTGGGCACTCGGCGCGACCATGTACACGGCGGTGGAGGGCACCTCTCCATTCGAGGGTGGCTCCGAGGCGATCCTCGGCGGGAGCCCGCGCCCGCCCGAGGCCGCCGGACCGCTCGCCCCGCTCATCGAGGCCCTGCTGGACAAGGCCCCCGAGCGTCGCCCACCCGCGGCCGAAGCCCGCGACCGCCTCCGCGGGATCGCCGAAGGCACCGCCGGGCCGGGGGCCACGGCCGGTCCCGAGCTCACGGTCGGCATGGCGGGGCCGGGCGCCGGGGCCGGTCCCGAGCTCACGGTGGGCATGGCGGGGCCGGGCGCCGCCGGCGCGGTGGGGCCGCGGGGCGTGGGTGCGGCGGGGGACGGGTCGACCGTGACGCCTCCATTCCCGGGCTGGGCTCCCACCGCGGCGGATGCGGCGACCTCGGTGCTGGCACCCATCACGGCGAGCCGGGCCGGCGGCGCCGCCGGCCGGGCGGCGCGGATGGCGGCCGGGCGGGCCGCGCGGACGCGGGCCGGCGCGCGGCTCGGCGGGTCCGCGTGGCGCAACGCCGTCGACTGGGTGCTGGACCCGGGCCGGCGCGGGCTGGTGGTCGGCATCGGCTCGACGGTGCTCGCGCTGGTGTCGTTCGCGCTGATCGTCGGCGTGGTCGGCAGCCCGACCGGCTCCGGCTCGCGGAACCGCGTGGCGGCCCCGCCGCCCACCATCGCCGCGCCGACCACGACCGCCGCCCCGACCACCACCACGCCACCCACAACGGCGCCCGCGCCGCCCGCCGGATGGACGGTCTTCGCCGACGACGCCAGCGGCTACCGGATCGCCTATCCGGCGAGCTGGGAGGTGGTGCACCCGGACGACCACACCGTGGAGTTCCACGACCGCTCGGTGCCGACCATGATGCGCGTCAGCTTCGCGCCGGAGCCCGTCCCCGACCCGGTCGCCGCGCAGGTGCAGTCCTCACAACAGCATGCCGCCATCCATCAGGGCAGCTACCAGCAGACCCGGCTCGACCCGAACAGCTTCCAGGGCCGCCCGGGCGCGCTGCTGGAGTTCACCTTCCTCGGCGACGACCAGCAGCCGTACCGCGCCGCCGAGCTCGGCACCAACACACCGCCCGGCCCCAACGGTCCCGGGTACTGGGTCGCCATCTTCGTCCAGTCCCGAGAGGTGGACTGGGGGGTGGCGCAGTCGCTCATGCAGACCGCGCTGGGATCGTTCGTGCCGCCGCCGAGCTAGGGCGCCGGCCCCGTCGAGCCCGCTGGTTCCCTGGCACGCGCATCCGGTAGCTTGGGGTCCATGCCGGACCATGCCGCCGAACGCCTGATCGCCGACCGCTATGCCCTCGCCGAGACCATCGGGCAGGGCGGCATGGGAGTCGTCTGGCGAGCGCGCGACACGCTGCTCGGCCGCGAGGTGGCCATCAAGGAGGTGCGGCTGCCGCCGACGATCCCGGACGAGGAGCGCTCCTCGCTACGGGCCCGGGTCCTCCGCGAGGCGAGGGCGGCCGCGCGGCTCAACCACCCCGGCGCGGTCACGCTCTACGACGTCATCAACGAGCAGGGCCACGCCTTCATCGTGATGGAGTTGATCAACGCGCCCACGCTGGCGCAGGTGATCGCCAAGGAGGGCCCGCTCGACCCGATCCGGGTGGCGCGCATCGGGGCGCAGGTGGCCGCGGCGCTGGCGGCAGCCCACCAGGCCGGCATCGTCCACCGCGACGTCAAGCCCGCCAACGTGATGGTCGTGGCCGACGGCGCCAGGCTCACCGACTTCGGCATCGCCCGCGTGAAGGGCGACCCCAAGCTCACGTCGACCGGGCTGATCGTCGGCTCGCCGGCCTACATGGCCCCGGAGCAGGCCAGCGGCGCCGCTGCCGGGCCGGAGGCCGATGTGTGGGGACTCGGCGCCACCCTCTATTACGCGGTCGAGGGTCGCCCGCCGTTCGAGCGCGACGGCCAGATCGCGGTCCTGACAGCGGTCGTCAACGACGATCCCCGGCCCGCCGAGCTGGCCGGCCCGCTCGGCCCGATCATCGCGTCCCTCCTCAGCAAGGACCCCAGTCTCCGCCCCACCGCCGCCGATCTTCGAGCCCAGTTCGAAGGCCTCGCCGACGAGGCTGTCGCCGGGGGCGGGGCAGCCCTGGGCGCGGGCGAGCCGACGAGCTCCACTGAGCCGTCCGCCGGCGCGGAGCCGGAGCCCGAGGCGGATGAGCTGGCCGTGGCGTCGCCCGGTGACACCGAGCAGCTTCCAGAGCTCGATGATCTCCCGGCCGCGGCCCCGGTACCCCCGCCGGGCAAGCCCCTCGAGATGACCCGTCCCGGCCCCACGGGCCCGGGCCGTCAGGCGCCGGCGCATGTCCGGCCCGACCAGCCGGCCCGACCGGGACGTACGCCGAACGGCCCGCCGCGGGGGCATCCCACCCTCGGCCCAGCCTCGGGTGGCGCCGCCGCGCCAGGGGCGGTTGGCGTTCCGGAAGGTGCGGACGGCCCCGTCGTGGTCGAGTGGCAAGGTGGAGCCGGTCCAGACGCCGAGGACGGGCCCCCGCACGGCGTCGAGCAGCCGGGCGAGACCGCCCGTTCGCCCGCCGCCGTGATCGCCGGCGGCCTCCGCAACGCCGGTGGCCTCCGGAACACCGGCGGCCTCCGCAACGCCCTCGGCGTGCCGGGACGGCGGCTGGGGGGTGGGCGGCTGCGGCTGGTGGTGGCCCTGGTGGCCCTGGTGGCCCTGGTGGCCCTGGTGGCCGCGGCGTTCGCCACCAGCGGAGTGTTGCGCGGAGGGCGGCGGCCCGGCACGGCTGTTTCGACGGGGTCGCGAGCCACCGCGACCACCAAGCCGGCGGCCACCACCGCTCCGTCCACCAACACGCCAAGCTCCACCGCGCCGCGGACCAGCCAGCAACCGCCCGGCGCGCGGGTCCCGGCCGGCTGGAGGACTCTGCGCCATCCGGCCGGGGCGTACACGCTGGCCTACCCTCCCGGCTGGAGCGCGGCGGCGCGGGCCGACAGCCTCAACACCACCGACGTCAGCGGACCCAGTGGACGGCTCTTCAAGGTGCAGTCCAGCAGCAGTCCCGGCGATCCGATGCAGGCGTGGATGGACCAGGAGCAGAGCTTCACCGACCGGCCCGGCTACCGGCGGATCAGGCTCGAACCGGGAAGCTACAAGGGCCTCGATGCCGCGGTCTGGGAGTTCACCCTGCTCGAGGGCGGTCAGCGGGTCCACAAGCTGGACATCACCTTCAAGAGCGCGGACGGGCGGTGGGGCTACGCGGTCCTGCTCCAGGCCCCAGAGCAGATCTGGAGCGCCACGGCGAACCTCTCCGGCCAGTTCGAGCAGGCGTTCGCGCCAACAGGGTGAGCCGCGTGGTCAAGTCGGCGCTGAGACGATAGGGTTCGGCGGCATGACCCAGGACGTCGTTGGACGCCGGATCGCCGGCCGGTACGAGCTCGGAGCGCAGCTCGGTGAGGGCGGCGTCGGCATCGTGTGGCGCGCCGAGGACACCCTGCTGGGACGGCCGGTGGCGATCAAGGAGGTCGAGTTGCCGCCGGTTGTGCGCGACAAGCAGCGCGCCGCGTTGCGGGCGCGGGTGATCCGTGAGGCGCGCGCCGCCGCGCGGCTCAGCCACCCCGGCGCGGTCACCCTCTTCGACGTGGTGCAGGACGGCGGCCAGGACTACATCGTCATGGAACTGGTCGAGGGGCCGACGCTTGACCAGCTGGTGGCCGAGCAGGGCCCGCTGGAGCCCCGCCGCGCCGCCATGGTCGGCCTTCGGCTGCTGGCCACGTTGGAGGCGGCGCACCGGGCCGGGATCGTCCATCGGGACGTGAAGCCCAGCAACGTGCTGGTGCGCGACGACGGCACCACCAAGCTCACCGACTTCGGCACCGCCTCGCTCACCGGCGACCCCGAGCTGACCCTCACCGGGGTGGTCGTCGGCTCGCCGGCGTTCATGGCGCCCGAGCAGATCAAGGGGCTCGAGGTCGGGCCGGCGACGGACCTGTGGGCGCTCGGGGCGACCCTGTATTTCGCGGTCGAGGGTGATCCGCCGTTCAGGTCGAGCAAGGCCCAGTTCGAGGTCCTGAACGCGATCGTGAACGACCCACCCCGGAAGGCCCGCCGCCTGGGCACGCTCGGCCCGGTGATCGAGTGCCTGCTCCGCAAGGAGCCGGATCAGCGCCCCGGTTCGGCCGACGTCTGGTACCAGCTCCGGCGCGTCGCCGCGATGAAGGACGCCACGGACGCCGTGCCGGGCGACGTGCCCGCCGGGCCGGTCCGCGCCGGTGGTCGCGCGGAGGCGGCGCCGCCCGCTGGTGACGTGGAGAAGCGCCCCGCGGAGAAGCGCGCGCCGGCGACCCACGAGGATGGCCACGCGGACGAGGGGCACGCCGGGCCGGCCTCGCAGCCGGATGGGAATATGACCTCGGACGTCGATGCCGGTACGGCCTCGGAGGCTCGAGCGCGGATGCGCTCGAAGGACGGGCCGCCGGAGACCCCGGCGCCCGCCCCGGAGGGCGAGGTGGCCGCTCCGGAGGCCGAGGTGGCCGCTCCGGAGGCCGAGGTGGCCGCTCCGGAGCCCGAGCCGGCTGCTCTGGACGCTGCGGTGGCTGCTCCGGAGGCCGAGGCTGGCGGCGCGCCGGAGGCGGAGCCGGCTGCTCTGGACCCTGCGGTGGCTGCTCCGGAGGCCGAGGCTGGCGGCGCGCCGGCTGAGGGCGGGTCCGCGGGTGGCGGCAGGTGGCTGCGCCGGCGCTGGCGCCGCTCGGGGACCTGATCCTCGCGGTAGGCTGTCCAGGGCGACAGGAGGCGAGGATGGCCGAGAAGGACCAGCGCACGACCGAATCCGGCATCCCCATCGAGCCGATCTACCGAGCGAGGGACCTGGAGGGCTTCGACCCGGAGCGGGCGCTCGGCGACCCTGGCCAGGACCCGTTCACGCGCGGGATCTACCCGACCATGTACCGGGGGCGTGCGTGGACCATGCGCCAGTACGCCGGGTTCGGCTCCGCCCTGGAGACCAACGCGCGCTTCCGGTACCTGCTGGACCACGGGCAGACCGGCCTCTCGGTCGCCTTCGACCTGCCCACCCAGATGGGCTACGACTCCGACAACGCCATGGCCGCCGCCGAGGTCGGCAAGGTCGGCGTGGCCATCGACTCCCTGGCCGACATGCGGCGCCTGTTCGAGGGGATCCCGCTCGACAAGGTCTCGACCTCGATGACCATCAACGCGCCGGCCTCGATCCTGCTGCTGCTGTACCAGCTCGTCGGCGAGGAGCAGGGGGTCGACCCGGCGCAGCTCACCGGCACCGTCCAGAACGACGTGCTGAAGGAGTACATCGCCAGAGGGACCTACATCTACCCGCCGCGCGAGAGCCTGCGCATCACCACCGACCTGTTCGCCTACTGCGCGCGCGAGCTGCCCCGCTTCAACACGATCTCGATCTCCGGCTACCACATGGCCGAGGCGGGGGCCACCGCGGTGCAGGAGGTGGCGTTCACGCTCTCCAACGCTATCGCCTACGTGCAGGCGGCGCTGGACGCGGGGCTGGACGTCGACCGCTTCGCGCCGAGGCTGTCGTTCTTCTTCGTGGCTCGGACGACCTTGTTCGAAGAGGTCGCCAAATTCCGCGCCGCGCGCCGCATGTGGGCCGACATGATGGCCAACCGCTTCGGCGCTCGCGATCCTCGCTCCCGCATGCTGCGCTTCCACACGCAGACCGCCGGGGTGCAGCTCACGGCGCAGCAGCCGCTGAACAACGTGGTGCGGGTGGCCTACCAGGCGCTGGCCGCGGCGCTGGGCGGCACGCAGTCGCTGCACACCAACGCCTACGACGAGGCGCTGGCGCTGCCGAGCGAGTCGGCGGCCAGGCTGGCGCTGCGAACCCAGCAGGTGCTCGCCAACGAGAGCGGCGTGACGGACACCGCCGACCCGCTGGCCGGGTCCTACTTCATCGAGCGGCTCACCGATGAGGTGGACGCCCGCGCGCGCGAGCTGGTCGCGAGGGTCGCCGACCTCGGCGGGGCGGTCGCGGCGATCGAGCGGGGCTTCCAGAAAGAAGAGATCGAGCGCTCCGCCTACGACCAGCTCAAGTCGGTCGAGGGTGGCGACAAGGTCGTGGTCGGCGTCAACCGCTACACGGAGGGCGGGGAGGAGTCGGTCACGCTGCTGCAACTCGACCCGGCGATCGCCGATGCGCAGGCGAAGTCCCTCGCCTACATCCGCGCCCAGCGGGACGGCGACGCGGTGCGTGCGGCACTCGGCGACCTGCACGACGCCGCCAAGGGCTCGGACAACCTGCTGGTGCCCATGCGTGAGGCGCTTCGCGGCATGGCCACGGTCGGCGAGGTCTGCGACACCCTGAGGGACGTCTTCGGCGTCTACCGCCCACCAGTCACCCTGTAGCCGCCTTTTCGCCAGGACAGGCTTGGTTTGGCTGCCGGTTCCCCACGGTATGAAAATTCCGTCCCATCCGCACAGGGTTTGTCCCCCTTGGCCCCTGGCCGCGAAGGAGTGTCCGTTATGTCGACAGCATTGCGGTTTGTCATCTATCTAGCCGCATTCCTCTGCTTTCTGCTGGCCGGCTTAGGTTCCCGGACGGCCTGGACCGGCCGTCTCAACCTGATCGGCCTCGGCCTCGCGCTCTGGATCTTCGTCCCGCTCATCGACACGCTCCAGGATCTCACCTAGCCTCCGCCCCCAGGGAGGCATGACCCGGGTCGCCAGAGCCGCTCAGCGGCTGCGGCGCGAGGATGTGGGAGTCTCGCGGCCGATGGGTACCATCGAGGCATGCGTATCGTGATCATCGGAGGCGGCCCGGGCGGCTACGAGGCCGCCCTGGTCGCCGCCGAGCTGGGTGCCGACGTGACCGTGGTCAGCGACGAGGGGGCGGGTGGAGCCTGCGTCCTCTGGGACTGCGTGCCCTCCAAGACGCTGCTCAGCTCGGCGCAGGCGTTCTCCACGCTGGAGACCGCGCCGGCCCTGGGCGTGCACTTCCAGGGCCTCCCGAGGCGGTCGATCCCGACCTACGAGGTCGACCTGCCGACCATCATGGATCGCGTCCACGACCTCGCCCACGCGCAGTCGGACGACATCCGCAGGCGGCTGATCGCCGAAGGCATCAAGTTCGTCCTGGGCACCGGGCGCATCGCCGACCCGCACACCGTCGAGGTCAGCGAGGGCGGCCGCGTGATCGAGCGCCTGGCCTGCGACGCCATCCTGATCGCCACCGGCTCTGACCCGCGCCGGCTGGAGACCGCGCCGACCGACGGCGAGGTGATCCTCTCCAGCCAGGACGTGTACCGCCTCAAGGAGGTGCCGGAGCGCCTGGTGGTGATCGGCGCGGGCGCCACCGGCGCCGAGTACGCCACCGGCTTCCTGCGCTTCGGCTCGCACGTCACCTTCGTGGTCAGCCGCGACCGGGTGCTGCCCGCCGAGGACGAGGACGCCGCCATGGTCATCGAGGAGGTCTTCAGCCGCCGCGGCCTGGAGACGGTGAAGAACGCCAGAGCGGCCAGGGTGGAGCGGGCCGGCGACCACGGGGTGGCGTACCTGGAGGACGGGCGGACCGTGGAGGGCACGCACGTCCTGCTCACCATCGGTCAGGTCCCGCAGACCGGCGGGCTGGGGCTCCCCGAAATGGGCGTGCGCCTGAGCGACAACGGCGGGATCGTGGTCGACGGCGTGAGCCGCACCAGCGTGCCGAACATCTACGCCGCCGGCGACGTGACCGGCAAGCTCATGCTCGCCTCGGTCGCCGCCATGCAGGGCCGCATCGCCATGTGGCACGTGCTCGGGCAGGCGGTGTCGCCGCTGCGCTGGGACGCGGTCGCCGCCACCATCTTCACCGATCCCCAGATCGCCACCGTGGGCCTGTCGGAGCAGCGCGCCGCCAAGGCCGACATCGGGGTGATGGTCGAGAAGCTGCCGCTCTCCAGCAACTCCCGCGCCAAGATGGCCTACCAGGAGGACGGCTTCGTCAAGCTGCTGGCGCGGCCTGGATCGGGCACGATCGTCGGTGGCGCGGTGGTGGCCGGCTACGCCTCTGACCTGATCTCGCCCGTGTCGATCGCATGCTTCAACCGGCTCACCGCCAACCAGCTCTCGCAGGCGTTCCAGATCTATCCCTCGTTCGCCGGCTCGATCCAGGAGTGCGCCCGCCTGCTGGCGGGGCGGGTCCAGGGCGACTACCGCTACTGAAGGCGACAGCGCGGCGCCGTCGTGCGAGCGCGCCAGGTGCCCTCGAACGGTGTGCCCTCGGCCTGTGCGCGGGGAATCTCGAAGCGATCCGGCTGGCGTTGGGCTTGCTGGTTGACTGATGCGTCAGTTAGAAAGGCTGGGATGGCCCCCGACCTCGGGGAGCAATGGGAAGGAGCGAACCGTGGTCAACAGCTATGACGCCGTGGTCGTGGGTGGGGGGCACAACGGCCTGGTGGCGGCCGCCTACCTCGCCAGGTCCGGCCTCCGCACGGTGGTCTGCGAGGCGCGGGAGGTGGTCGGCGGAGCGGCCGTCACCGAGCGGCCCTGGGGACCCGACTACCAGGTCAGCTCCCTGTCCTACGTGGTCAGCCTGCTGGCGCCCGGGCTGGTCGACGACCTGGGCCTGGAGCGGCACGGCTACAAGGTGTACCCGCAGGGCCCCTACTTCGCGCCCTACGCGGACGGTGGCTACCTCCAGCTCCCCGACGATCCCGCCAGAAGGCGGGAGCAGATCGGCAAGTTCTCGGCCAACGACGCCGCCGGCATGGAGCGTTGGGACGCCTGGATGCACGACCTCGCGAGTGTGCTCGGCCCGCTGCTCTCCGAGATCCCGCCCAGGCTCGGCTCGCACCGGCCGCTGGACCTGGCCGACCAGGCCCGGCTGGCGTGGCGCCTCCGCGCGCTGGACCAGCGGCGCGTCGCGGACGCGACCCGGCTGTTCACGATGAGCATCGCCGACCTGCTCGACGAGTACTTCGAGTCACCGCAGCTCCAGGGCGTGCTGTCGGTGAGCGGGGTGATCGGCACCTGGGCCGGGCCGCGATCGCCCGGCACCGCCTACGTGATGGCGCACCACCACATCGGTGACGTGGGCGACGGCAAGCTCGGGAGCTGGGGCTTCCCCGAGGGAGGCATGGGCGGCGTCAGCCGCGCCCTGGCCGCGGCCGCCACCTCGTTCGGCGCGGAGGTCCGCACGAGCTCGCCCGTCGGGCGAATCGGCACGTCCAACGGGCGCGCCACCGGGGTGGTGCTGGAGAGTGGCGAGGAGCTCAGGTCGAGGATCGTGGTGGTGGCCACCCACCCCAAGATCTCCTTCCTGCGGCTGCTCGACCGTGAGGAGCTGCCGGCGGACTTCGTCACCGACATCGAGCGCTGGAAGACCCGCAGCGGGGTGGTCAAGATCAACCTCGCGGTCGAGCGGCTGCCCGAGTTCATCGACAAGCCGGGCTTCGACCCCGAGGTGCACGGCGGCACCATCGTGCTGGCCGAGTCGCTGGACGACGTCGAGAACGGCTTCCAGGACGCCGTCGCCGGGCGGCCTTCCGGCAAGCCGTTCGCGGACATCTGCATCCCCTCGGTCTTCGACCGGACCCTGTGCCCGCCTGGCCAGCACATCGTGTCGATGTTCACGCAATGGGTCCCGCGGGAGTGGGCCGGCAGGCCCATGGACGAAGGGCTGGAGGCCCACGCCGACCGCGTGGTGGCCCGGTTCGAGGCGGTCGCGCCGGGCTTCACCAACTCGATCCTGCACCGCCAGGTGATCGGGCCGTGGCGAATGGAGCACGACTACGGGCTCGTGGGCGGCAACATCTTCCACGGGGAGCTGTCGGCCAGCCAGCTGTTCCACACGCGGCCGGCCGCCGGCTACGCCGACTACCGCACCCCGATCCACGGGCTCTACCAGGCCGGGTCGGCCACCCATGGTGGCGGCGGGGTGACCGGCATCCCTGGCCGCAACGTGGTCAGGCAGATCCAGCGTGACCTGCGAGCCGAGGGGCTCCGCCGCCGGCTCCGGCTCGACCGCCGCTGAAGGGCTCAGCTCCCGAGCGTCCTGCCGCCAGCTTCACCGGGCGTCGCTGGCCGGCGCCGCGGCGCGCCTTCGCGAGGCCGTCGCGAGCGCTGTCGGGATCCAGGCCGAGCTCGCCGGCCGCGGCGATCCGCACCCATTCGAGGAGCTGGTGCCGCGACAGCACGCCGCGGTGCACGGTTACCTGGACGGCCAGCCCGTCGAGCAGGGCGGTCAGCCGCCAGGCCGTGGCGCTCGCGTCCGGGCAGGAGCACTCGCCGGCGGCGACGCTGTCGCCGATGACACGGGCAACCCTCTCCTTCCACTGGAGGTCGAGGGCGCGTGAGACTCGCTGGAGCTCAGGGCTCCGCAGCGCCTGGCTCCAGGCGTCGATCCACAGCGCCCACGCCTCGGAGCTGCGGCCGGGGGAGTAGAGACGGAAGATCCGGTCGAGCCGTTCGAGTGCCGTGCCGTCGCCTTCGACGATCGCGGCGAGCTGCTCCAGATCGGTCTGGGCCGCGTAGCGGAACGCCTCGCTGAGCAGCTTGTCCTTGGTGGCGAAGTGGTAGAAGACCAGCCCGGTGGAGATACCGAGCGCGTCGGCCACGTCCCGGACCCTGGTGCTGCCGAAGCCGCGCGCGATCACCTCACGGCAGGTCGCCTTGAGGATCTCTTCGCGGCGCACCTCGGCGCTGACCCGGACCACGAGCGGCAGTGTAATGCAGGGGCGGAGGCGATTCGCGCGGAGGTGATCCGCGCGGCCGCCTCGCTGGGGTCGCCTCCGTCGCGTGCGCTCTATACTGACTGAGCAGTCAGTCGAGAGTCCCGCCACCGCTCGCACCACTGGAGGGCAGGATGCAGCCGACCGCCGCCCCACCCCTGGACCCCGTCGAGCTCGGCGAGGCGCTCCGCGAGTTCGGGCGGAGCCGCATGCTCCCCCGGGCCGCCTATACCTCCGAGCGAGTGCTCGCCTTCGAGCTGGAGCGGCTGTTCGCCGGCTCATGGGTGTGCGTGGCCAGGGCGGGAGAGCTGCCCGACCCCGGCGACCAGCTCGCCGTCCAGATCGGCGGGGTCGGCGTGCTGCTCGTGCGGGACCGCGACGCCAGCCTGCGCGCCTTCGCCAACCTGTGCCGGCACCGTGGCCACGAGCTGCTGCCCGCTGGCGCCTCGGCCAGCGCCCGCTCGATGGTCTGCCCCTATCACGCCTGGAGCTACCAGCTCGACGGATCGCTGCGGGTCGCCCCGGGCATGCGCGACGCGCCAGGCTTCGAGCCGCCGGCACACGCGCTGGTCCGCCTCCCGCTGGAGGACTGGCACGGCTTCGTGCTGGTCAACGCCTCCGGCGACGCGCCACCGCTGCGCCAGCACCTCGGCGCGCTCGACCAGCTGGTCGCACCGTACCGGCCGGAGCGCCTGATCGCGATGGCGAGCCACGAGTACCAGCCGCGCGCCAACTGGAAGGTGCTCTGCGAGAACTACCACGAGTGCTACCACTGCCCCCGCATCCATCCAGAGCTGTGCCGTGTCAGCCCGCCCAGTAGCGGCCGCAACCACGAGCTGCCCGGCGCATGGGTTGGCGGCGCGATGAACCTGCGCGAGCACGCGACCACCATGTCGCTGGATGGGCGCAGCGCGGGAGTCCCGATCCGAGGGCTCGACGGGCGGCGCCTGCGCACCGTCGAATACTTGCATCTGCTGCCGAACCTGCTGCTCAGCCTTCATCCCGACTACCTGATGACCCACCTGATCACGCCCCTCGGCACCGGGCGCTCCCAGGTGGTGTGCACCTGGTACTTCCCGCCGGAGGCCGCCGAGCTGCCCGGCTTCGACCCCGCCTACGCCGTCGACTTCTGGGACCGGACCAACCGGCAGGACTGGGCGGCCTGCGAGTCCGTGCAGCGGGGCCTGGCCAATCCTCATTTCCGCCCGGGCCCGCTGGCCCCCGGCGAGGACGCCGTCTACCGCTTCGAGACCCTGATCGCCCGCGCCTACCTCGGCGAATACCCGGCCGCGCCCGAGCGCTGAGCGGCGGCGGTAGTGGTTTCTGCTGGCCATCCCAGGGCTTACGATCGAGTGGTCCGGCTGCTGGTGCGGAAGGGGAGCGCGATGCCGCGTCTCGTCGTTGGGACGGTCAAGGGACTCTACGAACTGGGCATGGACGGGTCCGAGCCACGCGCGGACGACGGACCAACCGCCGACCGCGAGGTGACCACCCTCGCCGCCACGGGGGACGGGCTCTGGGCGCTGGTCGACGGCACCACCGTACTGCGGCGCGATCGGCACGGGACCTGGACCGAGCTGGCCTCTGCCTCGGGGCTGACCTGCGTGCTGCCAGGCGACGGCGGCCTGCTGGTCGGGGCGGAGCCCGCGCGGCTGCTGCACCTCGAGGGCGGCGTGCTCGAGCCGGCGCCCTCGCTGGACTCCACCCCTGGTCACGAGACCTGGCACACGCCGTGGGGCGGGCCGCCGGCGGTACGCTCGATGACCCGCGACCGGGCCGGCAGACTGCACGTCAACGTCCACGTGGGCGGCATCCCGCGATCGCTGGACGGGGGCGCCACCTGGCAGCCGACGATCGACGTGGACGCCGACGTCCACCAGGTGCTCGCCCATCCCGTGCTGGCCGACGTCGTGCTCGCGGCGACCGCCATGGGCATGGCGCGCAGCGACGACGGTGGCGAGCACTGGCGGTTCGAGCGCGACGGCCTGCACGCCGACTACTGCCGAGCGGTCGCCGTCTCCGGCGAGACCGTCCTGGTCAGCGCCTCCACCGGCCCCTCGGGCCGGCGCGCGGCGATCTACCGCACGCCGCTGGGGAGCCCCGCCCGCTTCGAGCGCTGCACCGCCGGGCTCCCCGAGTGGTTCGACGCCAACGTCGACACCGGCTGCCTGGCCGCCGACGGCGAAACCGTGGCGTTCGGCACCGCCGACGGGTCGTTGTTCCGCTCCGAGGATGCCGGCGCCACCTGGACCGAAGCGGCAGCCGGCCTCCCCGCCGTGCGCGCCGTCACCTTCGCGTGACCAGGGCCCGGTTCCGCGTGACCAGGGCCGCTTCGTGTGACCAGGGCCCGGCGCCAGGGCCCGGCTTCGTGTGATCAGGACCGCTTCGCGCGACCAGCGCCCGCGCGCCAGGGCCCGCGCGCGCCAGGGCCCGCGCGCCGGGGGCGCCGCGACGCGGTTCGCCGCCGCATCTGCCCCGGCCCGCCGAGGTCACCTGGGCAGCCAGGAGACCTTGCCGCGGAGCGCGAGGTAGCCGAGGCCGGCGACGGCGTCGATCAGGAAGTGGGCGATGACCAGCGGGGTGGTGCGGCCGCGCCGCTGGTAGACCCGTCCGAAGAACAATCCGAGCACGACGTTGCCGACAAAGCCGCCATATCCCTGGTAGAGGTGATAGGCGCCGCGAAGCAGGGCGCTCGCCCACAGCGCCCTGCCGGACGACCAGCCGAGCTGGTTGAGCCGGCGCAGCAGGTAGCCGCAGACGATCGCCTCTTCGAGGAGCCCGCTGCGGGCCGCGCCGAGCAGCAGGACCGGGATGGTCCACCAGTGGCCCAGGGGAGGTACCGGCACCACCGAGCGGTTCACGCCCAGCTCCACCGCGGCCACGTAGACGCCGAGCCCCACCGCGCCGACCGCCGCCGCCAGCAGCAGGCCCCAGCCCAGGTCGCTGAGCGGCTGGCGGGCGTCGAGACCGATGCTGGCGGCCGACTCCCGCGAGCGGCCGAGGAAGTGCAGCACCAACAGCACCGGCACCAGCGAGGTGCCCAGGTCCAGGAGCTGGTAGATCAGGGCGGTGTTGGCGAACAGCGGCGCGGCGACGCCCCGGATCGGCGCCGACAGCAGGTCCACCAGCGCGTACGCCGCCGAGGCGGCCAGCGACAGGCCGAGCACCAGCAGGACCTCGTCGCGGAGCACGCGCCGCGGGGGCAGCGCCGGAGCGGTGGCCGGCGCTGGCGCGGCAGGCGCCTCGCCCCCGGCTGGGGTGCCAGGCGCCGTGGGCGGCGCGCCGCCCACGGCATCGGCCTGGCGGTCGGCGCCGGACGGAGGGACGGCCGGGTCGGAAACCTCACGCATCGTTCAAGCCTACGTCGCCTGCCGGTAGAACGGCGTAGGCAGGAGGGCTGTGGACAACGGGGGCGGCGAGTCGGCGCGATCGGCTACGCTTGGCCGCATGGACCGCGACTTTCTCACCGCGCTCAGGGAGCGGGTCATCGTCTTCGACGGGGCCATGGGCACAATGCTCCACGCCGCCGAGCTGACCCTGGACGATTACCAGGGCAATGAGGGTTGCAGTGAGATCCTCTGCGTCACCCGGCCCGATGTGGTGCAGGGCATCCACGCCGCTTATTTCGAAGCGGGGGCGGACGTGGTCGAGACGAACTCCTTCGGCTCGACCGCGATCGTCCTCGGCGAGTACGACCTGGCCGATCGGGTGGTCGAGCTGAACCGGGCAGCCGCGCGCCTGGCCCGCGAGGTCGCCGACGGCTTCCAGGCGGACGGGCGGCCGCGGTGGGTCGCCGGTTCGATGGGCCCCGGGACCAAGCTGCCGACGCTGCTGCACATCACCTACGACCCGTTGCGCGCCACCTACGGCGACCAGGCGCTCGGCCTGCTGGAGGGCGGCGCGGACGTGCTGATCGTCGAGACGTGCCAGGACCTCCTCCAGGTCAAGGCGGCGGTGGCGGGAGCCTTCGACGGGATGCGCCGCGCCGGCCGCCGGGCGCCGCTGATCGTCCAGGTCACGGTCGAGACGACCGGCCAGATGCTGCTGGGCTCGGACATCGCGGCGGCGCTCACCGCCATCGAGCCGCTCGGCGCCGACCTCATCGGCATGAACTGCGCCACCGGGCCAGCCGAGATGGGTGAGCACCTGCGCTACCTGGCACACCACGCCCGCACGCCGCTGTCGTGCCAGCCCAACGCGGGGCTGCCCGAGCTGCGCGACGGCCGCGCGCACTTCCCGCTGTCCCCGGCCGAGCTCGCCCAGGCACACGACCGCTTCCTCGCCGAGTTCGGGGTCAACGTGGTGGGCGGCTGCTGCGGCACCACGCCCGAGCACATCCGGCAGGTGGTCGAGGCGGTCGGCGGCCGCCAGCCCGCCCACCGCGAGCCGGTCCACGACCCTGCCGTGGCCAGCCTCTACCAGTCCGTCCCGCTCGACCAGGACACCACGTACCTGACCATCGGCGAGCGCTGCAACGCCAACGGCTCGCGAAAGTTCCGTGACCTCATGCTGGCCGGCGACCTCGACGGCCTGATCGGCATCGCCAAGGAGCAGATCCGCGAGGGCGCGCACGTGCTGGACGTATGCGTCGACTACGTGGGCCGCGACGGCGTGCCGGACATGGACACGCTGCTCGAGCGGCTCGCGCAGCAGTCGACCGTTCCGATCATGCTCGACTCCACCCAGGCCGACGTGCTCGAGGCCGGGCTCAAACGCCTTGGCGGCCGCGCGATCGTCAACTCGGTCAACCTCGAGGACGGCGAGGCGCGGATGGCCGCGGTCTGCCCGCTGGTCAGGCAGTTCGGCGCGGCCGTGGTGGCGCTGCTGATCGACGAGGAGGGCCAGGCGCGCGACGTCGAGTGGAAGTTGCGGGTCGCCCACCGCATCCACGACCTGGCGGTCGGCAAGTACGGGCTCCAGCCCGGGGACATCCTTTTCGACGCGCTCACCTTCCCGCTCGGCTCCGGGCAGGAGGACCTGCGCCGGGACGCCGTCGCCACCCTGGAGGCGATCCGGCGCATCAAGGCGGAGCTGCCAGGCGTGCGGACCGTGCTGGGCGTCTCCAACGTCTCGTTCGGGCTCTCGCCGGCCGCCCGCCAGGTCCTTAACTCGGTGTTCCTGCACGAGGCCCGCGAGGCGGGCCTCGACGCGGCGATCGTGTCGCCCGCCAAGATCCTGCCGCTGCACCGCGTCGAGGAGGAGCAGCGCCAGGTCGCCCTGGACCTGATCCACGACCGGCGCCGGGCCGACTACGACCCGCTCCGGCGGCTGATGGAGCTGTTCGAGGGCCGGGAGGCCGCGCGGCCTGCCGCCGCCGAGGATTTGGCGGCGCTGCCCACCGACGAGCGGCTCAAGCGTCGGGTCATCGACGGCGTTCGCGAGGGGCTGGAGGCCGACCTCGACGAGGCGATGCGCTCACACCCTCCACTGGAGATCATCAACGACGTGCTGCTCGACGGCATGCGGACGGTCGGCGAGCTGTTCGGCGCCGGCGAGATGCAGCTGCCGTTCGTGCTCCAGTCCGCCGAGGTCATGAAGGCCTCGGTGGCGCTGCTGGAGCCGCACATGGAGCGCGCTGACCAGGGCGGCAAGGGCCGGGTGGTGCTGGCCACCGTCAAGGGCGACGTCCATGACATCGGCAAGAACCTGGTGGACATCATCCTCACCAACAACGGCTACATCGTGCACAACCTGGGGATCAAGCAGCCCATCTCGGCGATCATCGACAAGGCCGAAGAGGTCGAGGCCGACGTGATCGGGATGTCGGGCCTGCTGGTCAAGTCCACCGTGGTCATGCGCGAGAACGCCTTCGCCGGGCTGCGGGTCATGGACCAGCTCCGCCAGGAACGCCAGGAAGGCGTCCAGCCGGACCGTGAGGCCCCCAGGGCGCGGCGGGTGGCGACAGCACGTCCCCGAGGTCCGGCGCCGGCGCCTCCGAGCACCAGCGAGCTCGCGCGCTCGGACGTGCGTGTGGACGTGCCCGTGCCGACGGCGCCGTTCCTCGGCGAGTCCCGGATCGTCAAGGGGATCCCGGTCCGCGACATCGCCGCCTTCCTGAACGAGTCCGCGCTGTTCCGTGGCCAGTGGCAGCTGCGGCCCACCGGAGGGGCCCAGGGCTGGGAGCGCCTGCTGGAGACTGAAGCGCGCCCGCGCCTGCGCGCGCTGCTCGACGAGGCGATCGCCGACCAGGTCCTCCAGCCGGCTCTGGTGTACGGGTACTACCCCTGCAACTCCGACGGCAACGACCTGGTGGTGTGGCGCGAGGATGGCTCGGAGTGGGTCCGGTTCAGCTTCCCGCGCCAGCGTCGCGACCGTAGGCTCTGCATCGCTGACTACTTCCGGCCTGTCACATCTGGAGATGTGGATGTCGTGGCCTTCCATGTCGTCACCATGGGCCGCGCGGCCTCCGAGGCGACCGCCAAGCTGTTCGACGCCAACCGCTACCGCGAGTACCTGGAGCTGCACGGGATCACCGTCGAGATGGCCGAGGCGCTCGCCGAGTACTGGCACCAGCGCATCCGCCAGGAGCTGCGCATCGCCGACCAGGACGCCGACCAGATGGAGGCGCTGTTCGACCTGGGCTACCGGGGGGCCCGATACTCCTTCGGGTACCCGGCTTGCCCGGACCTGGAGCAGCAGTCCAAGATCTTCGAGCTGCTGGACCCGGGCCGGATCGGAGTCGAGTTGTCCGAGGAGTACCAGCTCCATCCTGAGCAGTCCACCTCGGCCATAATCGTCCATCATCCGGAGGCAATGTATTTCAACGCCCGATAAGACCCGACCGCGATTGGCGGTGCGGGAGGGGGAGACAACAGAGCAACGGAAGGATCGGAGCGACGCGGTAGTGATGAGTGCTGGCCATAGTGGCCCGTCCAGGGCCGATCGAACGTTGCCCCGGGGGGCTCTCTAAGCCCCAGCAGCCCCCCGGGCCTGCCATGACGAGGAGGTGACCGGGGTGGCTTCATCGAGCGACCAGCTGTTCGTGTCGCGCCTCGCGCGCCTGCCGGTGCGGGCGCCGAGCGGGGAGATGATCGGCAGGATCGCCGACGTCGTGATCGCGCGGGCCGCTCCGGGTTCGCCGCCGGTGGTGCTCGGGCTCACCGTCTGGGTGCAGCGCCGGCCGATCTTCATCGCCATGGGCCGGGTCCGCGAGCTGGACGCGGGTGGCGCGACCCTCACCACCGGCACCGTGAACCTGCGCCCCTTCGAGCTGCGCGCCGGCGAGACGCTGGTGCTCGGCGAGCTGGTGGACTCCCTGGTCAAGCACCGTGAGACGGGCCGCGAGTACCGGATCAACGACGTGGCCATCGGCCAGATCCGCGAGGGCTGGGTCGTGTGCGCGCTCGATGTGATCGAGCCGGCCTCCGGGCTGCGGGCATGGCGGCGGCCGCGGCGCCTGCGGCTGAACTGGGACATGGTGGCCGGGCTCGAGGCCGGTGAGTCCGCCGAGTCGCGGCTGGCGGCGCTGGCGGACCTGCGGCCGGCCGACGTGGCGGCGGCGCTGCTGGCCCTGCCGGCCAAGGCCCGCGAGGACATGGCGTCCGGGCTGGACGACGACCGGCTGGCCGCCACGCTCGAGCAGCTCCCCGAGGAGGTGCAGGCCGGCCTGCTGGCCCACCTCGACGACGAGCGCGCCGCCGACGTGCTCGAGGCGATGGATCCCGACGACGCGGCCGACCTGCTCGGGGAGATGTCCGAGGCCGACCGCGCCCGGCTCCTGGCGCTGATGGTCCCGGAGGAGGCCGAGCCGGTCCGCCGGCTGCTGGTCTACGACGAGGAGACCGCCGGCGGCCTGATGACCACCGAGCCGGTGATCATGCGGGCCGCCGACACGGTGGCCGAGGCGCTGGCGCGGCTGCGCGACCCCGACCTGCCGCCCGCGCTGGCCGCCCAGGTCTTCGTGGTGCGCCCGCCGACGCAGACACCGACCGGGCGGTACCTGGGCGTGGCGCACTTCCAGCGGCTGCTGCGCGAGCTTCCCGGCGACCCGCTCGGCTCCACCATCGACACCGATCTCGACGCGCTCTCGCCGAACCTTCCGACCCGGCGGGTCGCCGAGTACCTGGCGACCTACGACCTGCTCTGCGCGCCGGTCTGCGACGAGCAGACGCGGTTGCTGGGGGCGGTGTCCATCGACGACGTGCTCGACCACCTGCTGCCGCCGGCCTGGCGCCGGGGACCTGTCAGGGCACGTGGCAACGGCGGCGCTGGCGGCAACGGTGGCCAGGGCGGCAGGAGCGGCAACGGTGGCCAGGGCGGCGGTGCCGGGGAGGACCGGGGTGGCAGCGAGCCGGTGGAGCGGGTCGGGTGAGCGTGATCCCGCGCCGGATACGGCGCCAGACGAGGCTGACGGCACCGCGGCGACCGACCCCACGGCTCGCGCTGTACTACGACCCCGAGGCATTCGGGCGTTTCTCCGAGGCGATCGCCCGCTTCCTGGGGACCGCTCGCTTCCTGGTCTTCCAGACCATCGTCGTCATCCTGTGGATCGGCTGGAACGTGGCCGCCCGGATGGCAAACCTGGACTTCGACCCTTACCCGTTCATCCTGCTCACCCTGGCGCTGTCGTTGCAGGCGTCGTACGCGGCGCCGCTGATCCTGCTGGCGCAGAACCGACAGGAGGAGCGCGACCGCCAGGAGATGCTCGCCGACCGGCGGACCAACGCCAGGGCGCTCGCCGACACCGAGTACCTGGCGCGAGAGCTCGCCGCGATCCGCCTGGCGCTCGGCGAGATGCCCACCAGGGACTACCTCGGCGAGGAGTTGGGACGCCTGGAACGCGAGATGAACGAACTCCGGGAGCGCCTGAACGGCCACCACGAACCCCTCCGCCCCGACACGGCCGAAGGCTGAGGAAGGGCCACGGAGACACCGGCGGGTGTGGTGCTCAGGAGTCCCTCATCCAGGTGGAAGGCCACGCGGCACGACTCCGGTGAGGCTACAGGCCCGGCACGTCCGCGACCGACCGGCCGCGGAGGCGCCCTGTCCGGCGCAGCAGGTCGCGCAGACTGACGAGCTCGCCGGCCAGGCGGCCGAGCCCCTCCGGCGGCGACGCGCCGTCCAGGGCGCCGGTGACCAGCTCGAGGTGGCCCTCCAGCAGGCCGGCGAGCCGCTCGGCCACGACCGGGTCGGCCTGGAGGCTCCGCAGCCGCTCGGTCAGCTCGCCGTACGCGCGCTCGACCCGCCGCCCCTCCTCGACGTGCGCCCGCTCGACCTGGCGCTCCAGCAGGCACCACTGGATCACCGCCTCGGCGGCCGGCTGCAGCGCGACAGCCTCGTCCGCCAGCGCCAGCACGGCATCGCGAATGGCCGGCTCGTCTCTGGCCCATTCCGCAAGCGACCTGGACGGCATGCCCGGGCCCGCCTCAGGTGGCCTCGATGGTGGCGATGACCGCGCCGGTGGCCACGGTCTGGCCCTCGCTGGCGGTGATGCCACTGACCCGTCCGGCCTGATGGGCGGTGACGTGGTTCTCCATCTTCATGGCTTCGAGCACCACCAGCGTCTGCCCCGGCGTGACCGTGTCACCGTCGGCGACCAGCACCTTGACGATCGTCCCCTGCATCGGCGTCTTGACGATCTCCTTGCCCGGGCCGCCGGACTCCGCCCTGGCGCGCTCCAGGGCCTTGGGCGACCGCGGGGTGCGCTGCCGCTCCGCGACCTTGACGGGCTCCTGGGGGATGATCTCCACGTCGAACCGCTTGTCCAGGAGCTCGATGACCATGCGGCGCGGCGGCGCCTTCATCACCTCGGCCCCCTCGGGCGGTGGCGCCGGACGCAGGGAGGAGAGGTCCATACGCTCCTCCACCAGGGTGGTGGACACCTCGCCGGCGATGAAGGCGCGATCCAGCATGGCGAGGCGGTGGAAGGGGATGGTGGTGGGCACGCCCTCGATCACGAACTCGTCGAGGGCCCGCAGCATGCGGCGGCGGGCCTGCTCGCGGTCCTCGCCCCAGACGATCAGCTTGGCCAGCAGGGAGTCGTAGCTCTGCGGGACCGTCCAGCCGGCCTTGACGCCGGCGTCGACCCGCACTCCCGGCCCTGCCGGCTCCCGCCACCGGTTGACGGGACCCGGGGCCGGCATGAAGCGGCTGCCCGGGTCCTCGGCGTTGATGCGGACCTCGATGGCGTGTCCGCGCGGGGCGATCCCGTCGTAGTGCATGGGAATGCCCTCTCCGGCGGCGATGCGCAGCTGGGCCTGCACCAGGTCGATGCCGGCGGTCAGCTCGGTGACCGGATGCTCGACCTGGAGGCGCGTGTTCATCTCCAGGAAATAGAAGTTCCCGGACCGGGGCTCGAACAGGAACTCGATGGTGCCGGCGTTCTCGTATTCGGCGACCCGGGCGATGTCACAGGCCGCCTTGCCCAGCGCGGCGCGCACCTCGCTCGGCAGACCGGGCGCGGGTGCCTCCTCGACCAGCTTCTGGTGGCGGCGCTGGAGCGAGCAATCACGCTCCCCGACGAACACGACCTCGCCCTTGCCGTCGGCGAGGATCTGGGCTTCGACGTGACGGGGCGCGTCAAGGTAGCGCTCGACGTAGATCTCGTCGCGGCCGAAGGCCGCCTTGGACTCGCGCTGCGCCGACTCGAGCGCCTGCGCCACCTGGCCGGCGTCGCGCACCACCTTCATGCCACGGCCGCCACCGCCGAACGCCGCCTTGAGCGCCAGTGGGTAGCCGTGCTCGGCGCCGAAGGCGGCGGCCGCCTCAGGTCCATCGATCGGCTCGAGCGTGCCCGGCACCACCGGGGCCTTGGCCTGCTCGGCCACGCGGCGGGCGGCCACCTTGTCGCCCATGGCGCTGATCGCCGCGGGCTTGGGGCCCACCCAGCGGATGCCCGCCTCCATGACCGCCTCGGCGAAGGCGGCGTTCTCCGCCAGGAAGCCGTAGCCGGGGTGGATGGCGTCGGCGTGGGCCCGCCGGGCCACCGCCACGATCCTGTCGATGTTCAGGTAGCTGGCGGCCGGCGACGCCTCGCCGATGTGCCAGGCTTCGTCGGCCAGCTCGACGTGCAGCGCGTCCCGGTCGACGTCGGAATAGACCGCGACGCCGACGAGGCTGAGCTCCCGGCAGGCTCGCAGCACGCGCACCGCGATCTCGCCCCGATTGGCGACCAGGACCTTCTCCACGGAACTGCCTCCTCGATTCGAGCCGGCGAGCCGGGCTGTCGACAAAGCGTAGCCCAGCGGGCCGGGATCCCGGCAACGTCGCGCGGGAGCGGGTCGCCAGCCGTCCGGACCCTCCCGGCGTCAGCGCTCCCGCTCCCAAGCGGAGCGCGGGCTGTTGCTCCAGCGGGTGCCCGCCTCCCAGGCGCGCAGGCCGATGCCAGGGCGGCTCGCCGTGACCCAGGTGCTCTGCTGGTGGCTCTGGTCCCACGCGGCGGTGCGATCGAGCGCGAGGCCGAGGACCTCGATCTCGTCGCCCTCCGGCATGCCCCGCAGGATCCGGAAGCGCAGGCCTTCCGGCGACCGCAGGATTCCCTCTTCGGAATTCACCAGGGGCACCCCCTCGGGGTTCCGCTGACCGCTCCGGTTCACAGTGGGATGTTCCCGTGCTTGCGCGGGGGGCGCTGCTCCCGCTTGGTGACGCAGATCTCCAGCGCGTGGATCAGGCGCGGGCGCGTGGTCTGCGGTTCGATGACGTCGTCGAGGTAGCCGCGCTCCGCGGCGATGTAGGGGTTGGCGAAGCGCTCGGTGTACTCGGCCACCAGCTCGGCGCGCTTGGCGTTGGCGTCCTCGGCGGCCTCGATCTCTCTGCGGAAGATGATGTTGACCGCCGCCTGTGGCCCCATCACCGCGATCTCGGAGGTCGGCCAGGCGAGGTTCACGTCGGCGCGCAGCGGCTTGGAGGCCATCACGTCGTAGGCGCCGCCGTAGGCCTTGCGGGTCACGACCGTCAGCTTGGGGACCGTGGCCTCGGCGTAGGCGTACAGCAGCTTGGCGCCGTGGCGGATGATCCCACCCCATTCCTGGTTGGTGCCCGGCATGAAGCCCGGGACGTCGACGAAGCTCACGATGGGGATGTTGAACGCGTCACAGAACCGTACGAAGCGGGCGCCCTTGACCGAGGCGTTGATGTCCAGCACGCCCGCCAGGTGCAGGGGCTGGTTGCCGACCACGCCGACCGGGCGCCCGTTGAGGCGCGCGAAGCCCACCACGATAGACTCCGCGTGGGCCTGGAGGACCTCGGTGAACTCGCCGTCGTCGACCACCCGCTTGACGACCTCGCGCATGTCATAGGGCTGGTTGGGGTTGTCCGGGACCAGGTCGAGCAGGCCGGGGTCCTCGCGTCGCGGGTCGTCGGTCGGCTGGCGCCGCGGCGGGTCCTCCATGTTGTTGGGCGGCAGGTAGGAGAGCAGCTGGCGGACCAGGTCGAAGCACTCGTCCTCGTCCTCGGCCGCGAAGTGGGCGGTGCCGGACTTGACCGCGTGGGTCATGGCGCCGCCCAGCTCCTCGAAGGTCACGTCCTCACCGGTCACGGCCTTCACCACGTCGGGGCCGGTGATGAACATGTAGGAGGTCTCCTTGACCATGAAGATGAAGTCGGTGATGGCGGGGGAGTAGACCGCGCCACCGGCCGACGGGCCCATGATCAGCGAGAGCTGCGGCACGACTCCGGACGCCTGCACGTTGCGCCAGAAGATCTCGGCGTAGCCGGACAGCGCGACCACGCCTTCCTGGATGCGGGCGCCGCCCGAGTCGTTGATGCCGATGCACGGCACGCCCATCTTGAGCGAGAGGTCCTGGAGCTTGCAGATCTTCTCCGCCATGACCTCGCCGAGCGAGCCACCGAACACGGTGAAGTCCTGGCTGAACACGCACACCCGCCGGCCGTCGATGGTCCCGTAGCCGGTGACCACCCCGTCGGTGGGGATGCGGCGCTTGTCCATGCCGAACGCGGTGGCCCGGTGCACGGCCAGCATGTCGGTCTCCACGAAGGAGCCCGGGTCGAGCAGGGCGTCGATCCGCTCCCTTGCGGTCAGCTTGCCCTTGGCGTGCTGGGTTTCGACCGCCTGCTTGGAGCCGGCGTGCAGCGCCTGCTCCTTGCGCTTGCGGAGCTCGTCGACGCGCTCCTTCATGGTCTTCGGCTGTATCGGTGGCACCTGAACCCTCCCGCCCCGGGCAAACCGTCCGCACATGGTACGTCCCCGGGCCGCGCCCCTGGACATGGGCATTGTAGGGAGACGTGTAGGCTCCCTGGCGAGCCGGGCGCACCGGTATGGAAAGGAGCCGGACAGGATGGTCGAGCTCGACGCCTACAGGGCGGCGTTGCGTGCCGTCCTGCCGCCGTTCTTCGGCCCGCTCGAGGTGCTCGAGCAGGTGCCGACCACCATGGCGCGCGCCGCCGAGCTGGGCGAGGCCGGCGCGCCGGAGGGCGCCACCGTGGTCGCGGAGGAGCAGACCGCCGGGCGCGGTCGTCTCGGGCGGACATGGTTCGCGCCGCCGGGCACCGCGCTGCTGGTCTCGGTGCTGCTGCGACCTCCCTTGCCCCCGGGGGACATGTGGCTGGTCGCCTCGCTCGCCGGCGTGGCCATGGTGGACGCCGTCGAGGAGCTGGCCGCCGAGGCGCCCCGGCGCCCGCGGGCCGGCCTCAAATGGCCGAACGACCTGCTCCTCGATGGCAAGAAGGCGGCGGGCCTGCTGGCCGAGGCGGGCGTCCGTGGCGGCACGCTGGCCTGGGTGGCGCTCGGCATGGGGGTCAACGTCAACCAGACGCCGGAGGACTTTCCAGCCGAGGCGTCCAAGGCGGCCACCAGCGTGGCGCTCGCCTACGGCGCGAAGGTCGACCGCGCCGAGCTGCTCGGCGCCTGGGGGGCGCGCTTCGAGGCCGGCTACCGCCAGCTCGCCGCCGGCACGACCGGACCGCTGCTGGCCGCCTACCGCGATCGCCTGGAGACGCTCGGACGCGAGGTCCGGGCCGACCGCCTGGCCGGTGGACCGGTCATCGGCACCGCCGTGGACCTGACCGCCGGCGGCAACCTGGTCGTCCTCGCCAGGTCGGGAGCGAGGGTCGAGGTCGCCACCGCGGACGTGCGGCACCTGCGAGCGCTAGCGGCCCACCCAGACGGGAACGGCCACCGAGTAGGTGACTGAGGCGTCGGTCGGGCTGGCCTCGAAGGCCTCCACCGTCCAGAGCTGCGGCTTTGGCGGCGGCACGAAGGTGAGCGCTCCGGAGAACGCCGCCCACCCGCGAGTTCTGGAGGGCAGCGCCGCGTAGCCCTGCGACACGATCCGTCCGGCGAGGTCTCGCAGGCGCAGGCCCACCATGCCGGCGGCGACTCGAGCCTGGCCCTTGGCGACCACCCGGCCGCCGTCCACCGCGCCGCGTGGCGCTGGCTCGGTCAGCAGGATCGGCGCGAGGCGCGCGTCGCGGTCGCGCACCAGCTCCCGACCGCCGGCACCGACGCCGAGCAGCTTGGACAGGGGCCGGCCGCCCAGGTCGCCGGTGCTGCGTCCCTCGACCTCGACCACCACCCGCTTGACCCGCGGGACCTGCGTGATGGTCCAGACCAGCGCCTGCATCGCGTAGCCGTCGCCACTGGCGCCGCCGAGCGCCTGCCTCGAGAGGTCCACGGTGGCGGTGCCCGCCTCCAGGCCGAGGCCGAGCAGGCGAGTCCCGGTCGGGAAGGGGCGCACGGCGCCGAGGTAGCGGGGCTTGCCCGCAAGCAGCTCGGTGACGGCCGAGGCCGCCACCCGGGCGACAGAGGACGCGAACCGCACCTGGTGATCTTCGGGCGCGAGGTAGCGCGTCGTCCCCACCCGGCGCAGGTAGAAGACCGTCACGTCCATCGGCCCGCTGGCCGCCCGGAGGTCCGGAGCCGCCACCGTGCGGTCGACGGTCCGCTCGGCGGGCCCGCCGAGCGAGAAGGTGGCGACCTGGCGGGTGGGCGCGGCGCCAGCGGGCACGCCGGTGCGGCCGTCCGCGACGCAGGCGCTGACGAGCAGGCCCACAGCGGCGGCAAGCGCGGCGGCTCCGGCCACGCTGGCGATCAACCGGTGTCGTGTCACGGTCCTCGGGGGGTCCAGCAGGCCACGGCGACCCGCTACTGGGTCAAGATCGGCCGCGGAGGTTGCGAACGTGCAACGGTCAGGCTCCAGTGCGGTTGCTCCGCGGTGGTCTTGAGCCGGCTTCTGGGGCATCGCCCGTCCTGTGCCTGCTGGTCATGGCGCTGCCGCGGTACCTGCGCTGGGCCACGACCCATTTCGTGCTGACCACCGACCGGCTGATCTTCCGCTCCGGGGTGCTGTCCAAGCTGTCCAGGGAAATCCCCCTGGAGCGGGTCAACGACGTGACCTTCTCCCAGTCCCTGTGGGAGCGCCTCATCGGCGCCGGCGATCTCTTCATCGAGTCGGCCGGTGAGCGCGGCCAGTCCGTCTTCCAGGACATCCCCAAGCCTGAGGCGGTCCAGGTCGAGATCTACCGCCAGATGGAGGCCAACGGCCAGCGGATGAGCGGGATCGCGCCGCGCGCCCCGAGCGTCCTCGACGAGCTGGAGCCGTCTCGCAGACCTCCGCGACCGGGGCGCCGTCACCGACGAGGAATTCGAGCGAAAGAAGCGCGACCTCCTCGACCGTCTGTGAATTCTCGGTCGACCCGTCCTCGCCGGATCGATGCTCGTGCGGTCAGCCGCCGGCGCGGCCGGTAGGATCGTCTGAGGAATTGGCCGGTCAGTCGTCTCGTCGAGGTGCCCGTGGAGCTGCCAGCGTCGATCGACGTCCGCGAGGTCGGCCCGCGCGACGGACTGCAGAGCGAGCCGCCGCTGCCGGTCGAGGCGCGCGTGCGCCTTCTGGACGCGCTGTCCGGGACCGGGGTGGGGCGCATCGAGGCCGGCTCGTTCGTGTCTCCCAAGGCGGTCCCCGCGATGGCGGACAGCGCGCGGGTCTTCGCCGCGATCCGGCGCCGCCCCGGGGTGACCTACTCGGCGCTGGTGCCCAACGAGCGGGGAGCCGCCGACGCCCTGGCCGCCGGGGCCGACCGGCTCCAGGTGGTGATCGCCGCCTCCGAGAGCTACAACGCCAGCAACGTGAACCGCAGCGTCGCCGAGACGCTGGCGCAGATCGCCGGTGTGGTAGGGCTGGCCGGCCGGACGCCGGTGGACGCGACCATCTCCACCGCCTGGGGATGCCCCTACGAGGGCGAGGTGCCGGCCGGGCGGGTGGTCGAGCTGGCGCGGACGCTGCTCGGGATGGGCTGCCAGGCCATCTCGCTGGGCGACACCACCGGCATGGCCACGCCCACGCGGGTCGAGTCCCTGCTCGCGGCGTTGCGCCCCCTCACGACCGCGATCAACTGTCACTTCCACGACACGCGCGGGACCGGCCTGGCCAACCTGCTGGCCGCCATGCAGGCCGGCTGCAGGGACTTCGACACGGCCATCGGCGGGCTCGGCGGCAGCCCCACGGCGCCCGGGGCTGGCGGCAACGTGGCCAGCGAGGACGTGGTGCACATGGTCGAGGACATGGGCGTCTCGACGGGCATCGACCTCGAGCGGCTGCTGGCGGCGGCGCGGATGGCCGGCGAGCTGCTCGGGCGTCCGCTCCGCGGCCAGGTGCTGATCGCCGGCCCGGCCAGGCCCCGCCATCGCGATCAGGAGTTGGCCAGGTGACCGAGGGGAGGGGTTCGGATGGCGGCCCGCGGGGCGGTGGCCCGGTGACCGAGTGGAAGGCGCCGAGGGAGGCGGTCGAGGCCGGGGAGCGGGCGGAGCCGGCGTTCGCGGCGCTCGCCAAGCAGGCTCGCGCGGGCGGGGCCGAGCGTTACCACGCCAAGGCCCGCGAGCAGGGCAAGCTGTTCGTACGCGAGCGCCTGCGCCGGCTGCTCGACGACGTCGACGCCATGGTCGAGGACGGGCTGCTGGCCAACGCCATGGCCGGGGACCTGCCGGGCGACGGGGTGGTCACCGGGATCGGGGCGATCGGCGGCAGGGACGTCGCGGTCATGGCCAACGACTCGACCGTCAAGGCCGGCTCCTGGGGCGCGCGCACCGTCGAGAAGATCATCCGCATCGAGGAGTACGCGCTGCGCCACGAGCTGCCGCTGATCTGGCTGGTGGACTCCGCCGGCGCTCGCATCACCGATCAGGTTGAGATGTTCCCTGGCCGCCGTGGTGCCGGCAGGATCTTCTACAACCAGGTCCGGCTGTCGGGCAGGGTGCCCCAGGTGTGCTGCCTGTTCGGGCCGTCGGCCGCCGGCGGCGCCTACATCCCCGCCTTCTGCGACGTCGTTTTCATGGTGGACGGCAACGCCTCCATGTACCTCGGCTCGCCGCGCATGGCCGAGATGGTCATCGGGGAGCGGACCACCCTCGAGGAGATGGGCGGCGCCGCCATGCACTGCCGGGTCTCGGGCTGCGGCGACCTGCTCTGCGCCGACGAGGACGAGGCCATCCAGGCCGCGCGCCGCTATCTCGGCTACTTCCCGAGCAACTGGCGGGGCTCCCCGCCGGTCGAGGAGCCCCGGGGGCCCGCCTACGCCGGGCCGGTGACCCCGCTGGTGCCGACCGACGAGTCGCAGCCGTTCGACATGCTCCCGCTGGTCGCGGCCATCTGCGACCAGGACAGCTTCTTCGAGGTCAAGCCCGAGTTCGCGACCGAGCTGATCACCGGGCTCGGCCGCATCGAGGGCCGGGCGGTCGGCATCCTGGCCAACCAGCCGATGGTCAAGGGCGGGGTGCTGTTCGTCGACTCGGCCGACAAGGCGGCCCGCTTCATCTGGTTGTGCGACGCCTTCAACATCCCGTTGCTGTTCCTCGCGGACGTGCCCGGGTTCATGATCGGCAAAGAGGTCGAGCGGCAGGGGATCATCCGCCACGGCGCCAAGATGATCACCGCGGTCAGCGAGGCGACCGTGCCGAAGGTCTGCGTGGTGGTCCGCAAGGCCTACGGCGCCGGCCTGTACGCCATGGCCGGGCCGGGGTTCGAGCCCGACGCGACCCTGGTCCTGCCGACGGCCTCGATCGCGGTGATGGGGCCGCAGGCGGCGGTCAACGCCGTCTACTACAACAAGCTGGCCGCCCTGCCAGAGGCCGAGCGGGCGGCGGAGTTCGAGCGACTGCAACGCGAGTACCGCGAGGACGTCGACCTCGCTCGGCTGGCCTCCGACCTGGTGATCGACGCGGTGGTCGACCCCGAGGACCTGCGCGTCGAGGTGAGCCGGCGGCTGCTGGCGGCGGCGGGCAAGGAGCGCGAGTTCACGCGCCGCCGTCACGGGGTGCCGCCGGTATGACGTCGACGCGACCCTTCCGCACGGTGCTGGTCGCCAACCGTGGCGAGGTCGCCGTGCGCGTCCTGCGGGCCTGCCGCGAGCAGGGCCTGATCGGTGTGGCGGTCCACTCCGACCCGGACGCCGGAGCGCTGCACGTCCGCGAGGCCGACCGGGCGGTCGCCATCGGGGGCGCGCGTGTGACCGAGTCCTATCTGGACGCCGGCAAGCTGCTGGCCGCCGCGCGGGAGGCGGGCGCCGAGGCGGTCCATCCGGGCTACGGGCTGCTCAGCGAGAACGCCGCCTTCGCCAGGGCGGTCGAGGCGGCCGGCCTGGTCTGGGTCGGGCCGCCCGCCGAGGCGATCGAGCAGATGGGCGACAAAATCGCCGCACGAAGGGCGGTGCTGGCCGCCGGGGTCGAGCCGGTGCCGGGGACCAACGAGCCGGTGCGCGACGCGGGCGAGGTGGCCGCCTTCGGGGACGCGCATGGCTGGCCGGTGGCGATCAAGGCCGCCGCCGGGGGAGGCGGCCGCGGCATCCGCGTGGTGCACGCGCCGGACGAGGCCGCCGCCGCGCTCGCCGCCGCCAGCCGAGAGGCCCAGGCCGCGTTCGGGTCCGGCGCGTGCTATCTCGAGCGCTTCTTCGAGCGGCCACGCCATGTCGAGGTGCAGGTGCTGGCGGACGCTCACGGCGGCATCGTGCACCTGGGCGAGCGTGACTGCTCGGTGCAGCGCCGCCACCAGAAGCTGGTGGAGGAGACGCCCTCGCCCGGCCTGCCGGCCGACGTCCGGGAGCGACTGCTGACCTGGGCCGTGGCGGTCGCCAAGGCGTGCGCCTACGTCGGCGCGGGAACGGTTGAGCTGCTCTGGGACCCGGAGACGGGCGGGGCCTGGTTCCTGGAGATGAACACCAGGCTCCAGGTCGAGCACCCGATCACCGAGGCGGTCACCGGCGTGGACCTCGTGGCGTGCCAGTTCCGCGTCGCGGCCGGGGAGCCGCTCGGTTTCGGACAGGAGCAGGTCCGCTTCGCCGGCCACGCCATCGAGTGCCGCATCAACGCCGAGGACCCGGCGCGCGGGTTCCTGCCGAGCCCGGGGACGATCGGCAGGCTGCGCTGGCCGGGCGGTCCCGGCGTGCGGGTCGACGCCGGCTACCAGAGCGGCGACACGGTGCCCCCGTTCTATGACGACCTGCTCGGCAAAGTGATCGCCTGGGGCCGTGATCGGGACGAGGCGATCGACCGGATGCTGACCGCGCTCGAGGACCTGACGGTCGAGGGGCTGCCGACAACCGCGCCCGCGCTCTCCCTCGTGCTCGCGCACCCCGAATTCCGCGCCGGCAGGCACTGGACAACCTGGCTCGAGGAGGCAGTCGACCTCGACGACCCCGCCGCGGCCGGGGCGCCGCCGCACGGCACGCCGCCCGGCTCCGCCGCGGCTCGTGAGCCCGAGGCCGGCGCGGGAGGGGGAGGGGTTGCGGACGGTGGCCCATGGGCCGGCGCGGGAGGGGTTGCGGCCGGTGGCCCACGGGCTGGCGCGGGAGGGGTTGCGGCCGGTGGCGCCGGGGCTGAGGTGGCGGATTTCACGGTCGCGGTCGAGGGGACGGACTATCCGGTGCGGCTGTACCGGCACCGGCCCTCCGGGATGGCGGCCAGGGCTGGGTCGGGGCCGGCTGAGGGGCGGGTGCCCTCGCCGCTTGCGGGCACGCTCAGCCGCGTGGAGGTGGCGGTCGGCGACCACGTGGCGGAGGGCGCGCTGCTGGCGGTCGTGGAGGCGATGAAAATGGAAACACCGGTCCGGGCCCCGTTTGCCGGGACTGTCGTCGAGGTACCATCTTCTGTTGGTGGTCCAGTGGCCGCTGGCCAGATCATCGTCCTGCTGGAAGCGGGCTGACCGGTAATCCGACTGGTGGTCATGGAGAGAGTGGTCGAATCGAGCGGTGGCCGGGTTTTCCCGGGCCGGGCGGATCAGGTCGCCTTGGCGCGGCGCTTCGTGGTCGACGCGCTCCCCCCTGGCTCCGAGCGGCGAGACGTGGTCAGCCTGCTGGTCAGCGAGGCGGTGACCAACGCGCTGCTGCACTCCTCTTCAGGCCATGACCAGGGAACCTTCACGATGGTCTACGTGGTCTCCCGCAACCGCCTCCGAGTCGAGGTCCACGACGGTGGCGCGCCGATCGTGCCGCACCGGCGCGTGCACGACCTGGACTCGACGTCCGGTCGTGGCCTCGAGCTGTTCGAGGCGCTCGCCGACGGCTGGGGCCATCGGGGCGACCAGCGCGGGAGAGTGGTCTGGTTCGAGCTCGACCTGCTCGAGGAGGTCGAGCACGATGCTCAGGCCGGGGCCGTCCAATCCGGCCTCGCACCCGCGTAGCAGCGACGCCGAGCCGGTGATCGGCGGCCAGGGCTCTGGAGCCAACGGCGCTCGCGGCCACTGCGCCCACCCACGGCAAACGGAGCCCGGAGCCCCGGCCTACTCACCCGGCCAGGCCGGGGGCCGGCGCTCGTTCCAGGCGGCGATGCCCTCGCGGCGGTCGGCGGACATCACCGCCCTGCGCCAGGCCTGGTCCTCGACCTCCAGGCCGGCTTCGCGGGCCAGGTCCGAGCCCAGGTCGATCGCCCACTTGGCGAGCCGGACGGCGGTCGGAGCGTTGCCGGCGATCTGGGCGGCGAGACCCCGGGCGGCCGCCAGCAGCTCGGAGCGGGGTACGACCCGGTCGACCAGCCCGATCCGCCCGGCCTCGTCCGCGTCCACCCGCCGGCCGGTCAGCACCAGGTCCTTGGCGGCGGCGACCCCGACCCTGCGGGCCAGGAGCTGGGTGCCCCCGCCGGCGGGGACCAGACCGAGCTGGACCTCGGGCAATCCCAGGGTGGCGTCCTCGGCGGCGATCACCAGGTCGCAGGAGAGTGCCAGCTCGCAGCCGCCGCCGAGGGCGAAGCCGAACACCGCCGCGACCGTCGGCAGCGGGCAGCGGCGCACGGCGCCGAAGGCGCGGCGGAAGACCTCACGCTGCGCGAACCAGTCCTGGTCGTCGAAGCCCCCGCGCTCGCGCAGGTCGGCGCCGGCGCAGAAGGCGCGGTCGCCGGCGCCGGTCAGGACCACGGCCCGCACCGCCCGATCGGTGGTCAACGGCTCGAACGCGCCGGCGAGCGCCTCCGCCAACTCGGTCGAGATGGCGTTGCGCGCCTCCGGCCGGTCGAGCGTCACCGTGGCGACGCCGGCCTCCACCGCCACCCGCACCGGCCCGCCGGGCCGCGACGGTTCGCCGGGCCGCGACGGTTCGCCGGCCTCGGGGGCCGGGCCGCCGCCGGCCCCCGGCCCCGCCACCGCCTCCGGCTCAGGTCCCACGGAAGCGCTCATCCGCCGACGCTTCCGGCGTTGACTTCCTGGAACGCCCAGGCCCAGGTGCGGTCCAGGCCGGTGGCCAGGTCGAATTTCGGCCGCCAGCCGAGCATTCGCTCGGCCTGGCCGCACGCCAGCGCGATCGCCCGCAGCTCGCCGGGCCGAGGCGGCTCGAACGTGGGCTCCGGCCCGAACCCGGTGACCGCCTTGAGCGCGCCGTACAGGTCGAGCACGGAGCTTGCCGTCCCAGTGCCGATGTTGAGCCGTGCGCCGGCGACCCCGTCCCGCTCGCCGGCCGCGGCGAAGGCGTCCACCACGTCGTCCACGAACACGTAGTCGCGGGTCTGAAGCCCGTCGCCGAAGACGGTCACCGGCTCGTCCTCCAACAGCCGGTTGCAGAAGATCGCCACTACGCCGGCCTCGCCGTGGGGACCCTGGCGCGGGCCGTAGACATTGGCCAGCCGCAGGCTCACCGGCTCCAGCCCGTACAGCTCGGCGAAGCTGGCCAGGTAGTCCTCGGCGGCCCGCTTGGAGACGCCGTAGGGATTGGTCACGCGCGGCGGGTAGCCCTCGTCGACGGGCAGGTCGCCGGTGTCGGGCTCGCCGTAGACGGTGCCGCCGGAGCTGGCGAACACCAGGCGGCGGCAGCCGGCGTCCAGGGCCGCTCTGGCCACCTGGATGGTGCCGAGGACGTTGACGCGGGCGTCCAGCGCCGGGTCGGCCACGCTGCGGCGCACGTCGATCTGGGCGGCCAGGTGGTGGACGACCTCGGGCCTGACGCCGGACACCACCCCGGCGAGCTCGGGCCCGGCCACGTCGACCTCTGCGAACTGGACGCGGCCAGAGGTGAAGGCGTCGGCGAGGTTCTCCAGCCGCCCTGTGGACAGGTCGTCGACGACGACCACGTCGTGGCCGTCGTGGGCCAGACGGTCGACCAGGGCGGAGCCGATGAAGCCGGCACCGCCCGTGACCAGCATGCGCATCCTGCCGATCGCCCCTTCCAGTGGGATCTTTCGACCTGGACTGGCAATGGTATCCGGCCGTCTTGTGCCCGGCCGCCCGATCGTGCAGGGTACCTCCGCGACGACGAATCGGAGGAGACGCGGTTGCAGCAAGCGGTGGACGAGCAGGCGGCAACCCGCGCGCCCTTCTGGTGGGTCTCGCGCACCTGGCTACTGCCGTACCTGGTGATCGCGGCGGTGGTCGTGAGCGACCTGCTGCTGCCGCCGGCGCTGTCCACCGGAGAGTTCCTGGTGCTGGCGCCGCTGCTGGCCGGGCGGGTGACGACCGGCCGCGAACAGGTGGTCGCGGCGGGGCTGATCGCGCTGATATTCGGGTTCGTGCTCGGCAGGTACCCGCGGGAGATCGAGATGTCCCAGCTGGCCCTGCGGCTGGTCCTGATCGGGCTGGGCACCGTGTTCGCCCTGCTCAGCCAGGGCGCCTACCAGCGTGAGCGCTCGGCGTTCGGGCGCGCGGCGGACACCATCACCCTGGCGGCGGCGCTGGCGGCGGGCCTGGAGACGGAACAGGCCTACGAGCTGCTGGTCCGCTCGGCCCGGACGCTGTACGAGGCGGCCGCCGTGGCCGTCTACCGGCGCCAGCGCGAGGCGATGGTCTCGGTCGCCCAGGACCGCGAGCCGCTGGTCCCGCAGCTCCCGCCACGGCTCGACCCGAGCTCCTTCCCCGCCGCCTTCTCCGGCCGCCCCGAGCGGGTCAGCGGCCGCTCCCGCTCCGGGCCGGAGGGGCCGATGCTGGAGGCACGCGGCCTCAGCAGCCTGCTGTGGCTGCCGCTCATCGACGTCGCCGGCTGGCAGACCGGCGTCATCCTGCTCGCCTGGCGCCAGCGCGACCCGCGCCTGTCCGCCTCTGACCTGGAGACCTCGACACGCTTCGCCAGCCTCGGCGCCCGCGCGATCTCCGGCTCCGAGCGGGTTCAGGCCCAGGCCGAGGTGCTCCACCAGGTCCAGGCGCTGCTCCTGGAGACCCCGACGGCCCGGTCCGCCGGCTACCGGATCGGCGTGCGCTACCAGTCGGCCACCGCCCTGGCCGAGATCGGCGGCGACTTCTACGACGTGGTCGAGGTCGACGAGACGGGCAGGGAGGGACTCGCCTTCGTCATCGCCGACGCCCGCGGCAAGGGCCTCGAGGCCAGCTCCCTGGCGGCCGTGCTCAAAGGCGCCTTCCGGACGCTGGCGGGAGAGGGCGCCGGCCCGGCGGGGATCCTCGCCCGGCTCGACCGTCTGGTGCAGCGCGAGGGTGGCGAGGAGGACTTCGTGACGGCGCTGGCCGGGCGCGTCTACCCCAACGGCCGCGTGGTGCTGGCCTCGGCCGGCCATCCGCCGCCGCTCGGCACCGCCACGCCGCTCCAGCCGAAGATCGCCGCCCCGCTGGGGCTCGGCGCCCGGCCGAGCGACGCGTTCGGTCTGCTCAAGCCCGGCCAGCGGCTGATCTGCTACACAGACGGGCTGGTCGAGGCACGCAACCGCGAGGGGGAGTTCATCGATCCCGCCGCACTCGGCCACGCCATGGCCGCCAGCACGCTCGACGAGGCCCTGGACGAGCTGGTGGCCGCTGTCGAGCGGCATAGCGACGGCCGCCACACCGACGACCTGGCCCTGCTCGGCCTGGAGTACGCGCCGGTCGACTGACACCTTCCGGCGGCCGGAGCACTGGGTACGATGAGTCCGGCGCCATCCGCGCCAGCCAATCTTGCAGCCCCACGAGGGAGTCCGCCCAATGGATTTCGCGCTCGAACCGGAGCAGGAAGAGTTCCGCAAGATCGTCAGGGCCTTCGCCGAGGATGTGGTCGCCCCCAGGGCCGAAGCGATGGACCGGGCGGAGGAGATGGAAGAGACCGTCCTGGACCAGATGGCGGGAATGGGTCTGTTCGGCCTTCCGTTTCCGGAGCGTTATGGGGGCATGGGCGCCGACTACTTCACGCTCTGCCTGGCCATCGAGGAGCTGGCCCGGGTCGACTCATCGGTGGCGCTCACGCTGGAGGCGGCGGTCGGCCTCGGCGCGATGCCGATCTGGCGCTTCGGCAACGAGGAGCAGAAGCAGCGCTGGCTCGCGCCGCTGGCGTCCGGCCAGGGGCTGGGCGCCTTCGGCCTCACCGAACCGGGCGGCGGCTCGGACGCCGGCGCGCTGCGCACGCGCGCCCGCCTGGAGGGCGGCGAGTGGGTGATCGACGGGACCAAGGCGTTCATCACCAACGCCGGCCTGCCTCGCTCCGCCCTGGTCACCGTGGCGGCGGTCACCGGCGAGCGGGGCGACGGCCGCGCCGAGATCTCCAACCTCATCGTGCCGGCCGGCACGCCCGGCTACCGAGTCGGCAAGCGCTACGCCAAGGTGGGCTGGCACGCTTCGGACACGCGCGAGCTGGTCTTCGAGGACTGCCGCGTCCCCGAGGAGTTTCTCCTCGGCGAGCGGGGCGCCGGGCTGGCCAACTTCCTGCACACCCTGGAGGAGGGCCGCGTGGCCGTGGCCGCGATGGCGACCGGGCTCTGCCAGGGCTGCGTCGACGAGTGCGTGAAGTACGCGCGGGAGCGCCAGGCCTTCGGCCGGCCGATCGCCTCGTTCCAGGCGGTCGCGTTCAAGATCGCCGACATGGAGCTGCGCGCCCACACGGCCAGGCTCGCCTGGCAGCGGGCCGCCACCGCAATGGCGGCCGGCGAGCCGTTCGGCAGGCAGGCGGCGATCGCCAAGCTGTACGCGTCCGAGGCCGCGGTGACCTCGGCGCGCGAGGCGGTCCAGGTCCACGGCGGCTACGGCTACATGAACGAGTTCCCGGTGGCCCGCTTCTACCGCGACGCCAAGGTCCTGGAGATCGGCGAGGGCACCAGCGAGGTGATGCGCATCCTCATCGCCCGGTCCCTTGGGCTGGACGCGGGGCGCTGACCCGGCCGCCGGCGAGGGCCTGCCTGGCCGCGGCGCCGCCCACGCGCACCTCGGTGATGGCCGGGGTGCGGGTCGGGAACAGCCCGGCGCGGCGGGCGGCGGCGGCGAAGCGCACGGCGTCGCGGACCGCGCAGCCGCCAGGGTCGTTGTTGAAGTACACGTAGACGTCCCCGACCGCGCCCCAGGTCGCCGCCAGCGTCTCCGCCCAGCTCGCCAGCGCCTGCCGGCCGTAGCAGGGCCGCGGCGTCGCCGTGCCCTCGTGGAATCGCAGGTATGTCCAGTCGGCGGTGCGCCACACCGGCGAGCGCCTGCGCGCCCTGTCGGTCAGGCACAGGGCCGCGCCCCGGTCCCGTAGCAGCTCCACGATGCGGTCGGTGAACCAGGTCCCGTGGCGCGGCTCCACGGCGACCCTGACGCTGGCGGGGAAGCACTCCAGCGTGGCGTCCAGCAGGCCGGCGTCGGCTCGCAGCGACGGCGGCAGCTGGAGCAGGACCGGGCCGAGCTTGCCGCCGAGATGCCCAGCATGCTCCAGGAAACGCCGCACCGGCTCGTCGGGCTCGCGCAGTCGCTTGACGTGGGTCAGAAAGCGGCTGGCCTTGACGGCCATGACGAAATCCGCGGGCGTGCGAGCCGACCAGTTGGTGAACGTGTGCGGCTCGGGGAGACGGTAGAACGCATTGTTGGATTCCACCGTCGCGAACCGGCTGGCATAGTGCTCCAGCCACCTGGCCTGCGCGAGCCGCTCCGGATAGAAACGGCCGCGCCAGTCCTTGTACTGCCATCCGGAGGTGCCGACCAGAACCGGCATTTTGCGTTCCTGACGCGAAAGAAGGTCGGGCATCACCTTACGACCACTCTCACGCTTTTTGCGGAAGAGCGCGATTCGGGTGGTGCGCGGCTACAGGACCCCGGGGTCTACAGGCCGTAGCGCTCCTTCATAGTCGGATCGCCGGGGTCGATCTCACGAAGACCGCCCTCGCGCAGGCGCTTGTTGATGTCGTCGAGATGCGAGCGGACGAGCTCTTTCTCCGCCTCGGTGATCCGGCCGCGATGTGGCTCGCCGGCGTGGTCCAGAGTGGCGTAGTTGACCTTCGCGCGACCCGCCCGCGCGGTCCCGGCGCCGCCGGAGCGGCCGGTGTCGCCAGTGCGGGAGCGGCTGCGGTGCTTGGAGATCAGTGCATCCTGGATTGCGTTGTCCATGACGCCCGGACCGGCCAGCAGATTGAAGTCCTCGATGGGGACGGTGATGCGCTCGCCCTTGCGCGCGCCCGGACGGATCCACTCCACGGTGACGAACCGGGCGGACGCGGTCTGGAGTTGCTCCAGCTCTTCCGGCAGCGCCTCCAGCGTCACCGGCAGGTCGGAGTATTCCGGATGCTCATGGATCACAAGACGGCCAAGCGACTGCTCGTCCGCCTCCTTGCCCGAGATGTCCGACACGTGGATGGTCTTCACTGCCATCAGGGCGGATTCCTCCTCGACCAAATGGGCTTCACTCACGGCAGCCTGACGCTAAACGAAAAGCACGGCGGAAAGCAACGTGAGGATGGCACCCCGGTAAGCGGCCAACTTATCCGAGGGGCCTGTGCGGGCGAAATTGAGCCCTCGATCCTGGTCTTTTTGCGATGTGGAAGGATGCGGCGGTCAGCGTCCGGTATCGTCTTCGAGGCGGCGCTCCAGGCGCTCGACCCGCTCGGAGACGTTGACGACCAGCTCCGCGAGGAAGCCGACCAGCATCACCAGCAGGCCGGCGAGCACGGCGATCCCGGCCACCAGCATGAGCGGTCGGTACTGCGTGTGGGAGCTCAGGAACGACCACAGCAGATAGGCCCACAGCACCACGCCGACGCCGATCATCCCCGAGCCGAGCGCGCCGAAGAAGATCGCGGGCCGGCGCTGGAACGTCAGCAGGAACTTCAACGTGACCACGTCCAGGAAGGAAACGGGCAGCCGCGAGAAGCCGAACTTCGAGCGGCCGGCCTGGCGCGGCTCGTAGGGGACCTTGACCTCGCCGATGCGCCAGCCCTCGTTGTGCGCCATCACCAGGATGTAGCGGTGCCACGACGAGCGCAGCGCGAGCGAGTCGGTGACCTCGCGGCGGAACGCCTTGATCCAGTTCATGTCGTGGACGTCCAGCCCGAAGAGCATGCGGCAGGTGACGTTGGCCAGCCGGCTGGCGAAGCGCTTGCCGTCGCGCCGTCCCTGCCGCCAGCCGGCCACCACGTCGTAGCCCTCGTCCAGCTTGTCGAGCAGGAGCGGGACGTCGATCTCGGGGTCCGATTCGAGGTCGGCCGGCAAAAAGACGATCACGGCGCCGGTGGCTTCGCGAAAGCCGCGGTTGAGCGCCTCGGTGAGCCCGAGGTTGCGGCGCTGGCGCACCAGCCGGACACGCGGCTCGGCCCTGGCGGCGGCCTCGACGGCCGCGGCCGTGCCGTCGGTCGAGCCGTCGTCGACGTACAGCAGCTCCCACGGCCGGCCGAGCTGCGCGAACGCCTTGGCGGTACGCTCGACGAAGCGGGCGACGGTCGACTCCTCGTTGTGCGCCGGCACGACGACCGAGACGAGCCTCCCATCCTGATCGCTCATGCGCACATCATCTCAGTTGTCGAGGAATTCCCGCACGGTGGCGATGACGTGGTCCTGCGAGGCCGCCTCCAGCTGCGGGTACAGCGGCAGCGAGAGGCACTCCGCCGCCCACGCCTCGGTGACCGGGAGGTCGCCGCGAGCGTAGCCGAGGTGCCGGAATGCCGGCTGCAAGTGCAGCGGGAGCGGGTAGTGCACGCCGGCCCGGACGCCGGCGGCATGGCAGTGCGCGAGCAGCGCGTCGCGCCGTCGCGTCCGCACCACGTACAGGTGCCAGGAGCTGGCGCGTCCGGCCGGCGTGGTGGGAAGCACCAGGTCGCCGACGCCGGCCAGTTCCTCGCTGTAGCGGCGGGCGAGCCGGCGGCGGGCGTCGTTGCCAGCCTCCAGGCCGGCCAGCTTGACCCCGAGCACGGCGGCCTGCAGGGTGTCCAGCCGCTCGCCGTAGCCGACCTCGCCGTGCTCGTACTTGGCGCTGCGGCCGTGGTCGCGCAGCCGCGCGACCCGCGCCGCCAGGTCCTCGTCGTCGGTGGTCACCGCGCCGGCGTCGCCGAAGGCGCCGAGGTTCTTGCCCGGATAGAAGCTGAACGCCGCCAGGCTCCCGAGGGAACCGGCCCGCCGCGGCTCGGGCTCGTCCGGCAGGACCACGGTGGCGCCGATCGCTTGTGCGGCGTCCTCCAGCACCGGCACGCCCGCGTCAGCCGCCAATCCGGCGATCGCCTCCATGTCCACCGGCAGCCCGTACAGGTGCACCGGCAGCACCGCGGTGGCGCCCTCGAGCGCCCGCTCCAGCGCCCTGGGGTCCATGCCGCCGGTCGCCTCGTCCACGTCGACGAAGCGCGGCCGGGCGCCGGCGTGCTCGATCGCCTCGGCGGTCGCCGTGAAGGTGTGGGCCACCGTCACCACGTCGTCGCCAGGCCCGACTCCCAACGCCAGCAGGCCGAGGTGCAGAGCCGCCGTCCCCGAGGCGACGCCGACCGCCCAGCCGACGCCGCAGAACTCGGCCATCGCCCGCTCGAACGCGGCCACCTCCGGCCCGCCGATGAACGAGCCGCCGCTGACCACGCGGGCGATGGCCGCGTCGAGCTCGTCGCGCTGCCCCCGCCAGGCCGCGACCACGTCCACCAGCGGAACGGTCATCTCAGCCACCGATGACCACCTCCACCTGCTGTCCGCCCTTGTCCAGCGATTGCTGGGCCGCCTCCAGGGCCGCCACCACGCGCGTCCCGCTCCAGCCGTCGCTGCGCGGCCGCGCGCCGCTGGCGCAGCACTCCACGAAATGCTCCAGCTCCAGAGCCAGCGGCTCGGTCAGCTCGGTGCGCGGCACGTGGATGTCGCCGGTGCGCAGCCGGAACTGGTACTCGCCGTAGCCGCCCTGCACCGGGTCGGCGCCCTTGTCGTAGACGCGCAGCTTGGCCTCGGAGTCGAGGTCGTCGAAGACCACCATCCGGCGCGAGCCGACCACCGTGGTGCGCCGGACCTTGGACGGGTCGAGCCAGGAGACGTGCAGGTGGGCGAGCACGCCGCCGTCATAGCCCAGGGTGGCGAACACCACGTCCTCCAGCTCGGTGTGCAGGTAGCGGGCGCCGCGCGCGGACACCCAGCGTGGCGCCGCCCCGATCAGGAAGTTGGCGATGGAGACGTCGTGTGGGCCGATCGACCAGAGCGCGTTGATGTCGTTCTGGATGCGGCCGAGGTTGACCCGCTGTGCGTGCAGGTACCACAGGTCGCCGAGCTCGCCGGAGTCGAGCAGCGCGCGCATCTTGGTGACGGCCGGGTTGTACTCGAAGGTGTGGCCCACCATGAGCACCCGCCCGGCCCGCTCCGCCTGCCGGGTCAGGGCGACCGCCTCGGCGGTCGACAGCGCCAGCGGCTTCTCGACGAGCACGTGCTTGCCGGCCTCCAGCACCTGGGCGGCGAGGCCGGCGTGGGTGCGCGCCGGGGTGGCGATGATCACCGCGCCGATCTCCGGATCGGCCAGCACCGGGCCCAGCTCGTCCAGCGGGCGCACCCACGGGTAACGGCTGGCGACCTCGGCTCGCCGCTGCGGGTCGGGGTCCACGCACGCCTGCCAGTCCGTGCCGAGCCGTTGATGCAGGTTGCGGGCCAGGTTCGGCCCCCAGTAGCCATAGCCGAGCAGTGCTGCCTTCACCAGCGATCTCCCTGAGCCGGGACGCGCCCTTCGGATGCTGGCCATTCTAGTGCCGCGCCGGTGTGCGCCTTGTACGATCTGCACGGTGGCGGCGGGCCCACGAGGCGACCGTGACCAGGCGACGAGAAGGGGTGACGGTATGTCCGAGGCGTTCAGGCTGACCGAGGACCAGGAGCTGTTCCGCAAGGAATGGCGGCGACTGTTCGAGGACAAGTTCACCAAGCGGGCCGCCGAGATCGACCGAACCGGCGAGTTCCCCTGGGACAACTACGAGACGCTGCGCTCCGCCGGGCTGCTGGGGCTGAACATCCCGGAGGAGCACGGCGGGGGTGGCGCGGACGCGCTCACTCACTGCCTGCTGATCGAGGAGCTCGCGCGGGTCTGCGCCTCCACCTCGCTGATCCCGGCGGTCAACAAGCTGGCGACCCTGCCGATCCTGTTCGCTGGCACTCCGGAGCAGCACGCCCGCTTCCTGCCGCCGATCGCCGACGGCACCACCATGGCGTCCTACTGCCTCACCGAGCCCGGGTCGGGGTCGGATGCCGCGGCGATGTCGTCCCGGGCCGTGCGTGACGGCGACGACTACGTGATCAACGGCACCAAGCGCTTCATCACCGGCGGCGGCGTCAGCAAGGTGTACGTCTACTACACCGTGACCGACCCGGACGCCGGCTCGCGCGGCATCTCCGCGTTCGTGCTCGAGGACTCCATGCCCGGCTTCCAGGTCGGCAAGCACGAGGACAAGCTCGGCGTCCGGGGCTCACCGACCACCGAGATCATCTGCCAGGACGTGCGCGTGCCGGCCGCCAACCGGCTCGGCGAGGAGGGCCAGGGCTTCCCGCTCGCCCTCCGCGCGCTCGACCACAGCCGCGTCACCATCGGCGCACAGGCCGTGGGCATCGCCCAGGGAGCCCTGGACTTCGCCCGCGGGTACATCGAGGAGCGCCGCCAGTTCGGCAAGCCGATCGCGGAGTTCCAGGGCCTCCAGTTCATGCTCGCCGACATGGCCATGCAGACCGAGGCGGCGCGCTCGCTGATGTACACGGCCGCGGCCAAGGCCGACCGCGAGGATCCCGACCTCAGCTTCTTCGCGGCGGCCGCCAAGTGCTTCGCCGGCGACACCGCCATGAAGGTCACCACCGACGCGGTCCAGCTCCTCGGCGGCTACGGCTACATCAAGGAGTTCCCGCTGGAGCGCATGATGCGGGACGCCAAGATCACGCAGATCTACGAGGGGACGAACCAGATCCTCAGGGTCGTGATGGCCCGCCGCCTGCGCCAGCAGGGCAAGCAGGGCCGCGGCTAGCCGCGGCCCTGTCCGTCGCGGCGCCCCTACCCGGCGGCGGGCGCGTATCTCAGCGACAGCACGCCGGTCGTGAAGGTCTTGGACTCGACCAGCTTCAGCGGCACCTTGCCGATGCCGTCGTCGAACAGGCGCTTCCCGGTGCCCACGACGATCGGGTGGACCAGCAGGTGCAGCTCGTCGAGCAGCCCGTCCCGCAGCAGCGAGCGGACCAGGGTGGGGCTGCCGGAGATCCCGATGTTCCTGCCGGGCTGCTGCTTGAGCTTGGTGATCTCCTCGACGAAGTTGCCCTTGATGAGGTTCGAGTTCTTCCAGTCGGCGACCGAGTCAAGGGTGGTGGACACGACGAATTTGGGTGTGTTGTTCATGAACTCGGCGCCCGGCTCGTCGTCGGGCTGGCTCGGCCAGGCGGCGGCGAACTCCTGGTAGGTCCGGCGCCCGAGCAGCAGCGCGTCCGCCGAGGTCATGTCCGAACCGACCGCTTCGCCCATCTCGTCATTGAAGTACGGGAAGTGCCACTGGTCCGGGGACTCCACGACACCGTCCAGGGAAATGAACTCTCCAGCCACGATCTTGCGCATCTGCAGCTCCTCTGATTGCTCCCTGATGGTCGTGCAACCATGTCACCGACAACTATTTTCGTCGAGGCGGCGGCCACCGTCATCACGCAGGGGCTATCCTCCTGGCAGACACCCGTCCATTTGTTTCCATGCAGGAGCTCGAGCGGATGACGCGTGACCGCGCCAAGGATTCCGAGCGCATGACGACGCGCGACGGCGGCCAGGCGAGCGAGGAGGCCTCCGGCCTGGGACCCAAGGCGCCGCGGGCGTCGGCGGTCACCCTGTCGCAGCCGATGGAGCTCCGGCACGCCAACCTCATGGGCAACGTCCACGGGGGCGAGGTCATGAAGCTGATCGACAGCGCCGCCGGCATCGCGGCCAGCCGCCACGCCGGCGGCGTGGTGGTGACGGCGTCGCTGGACCAGATGAGCTTCCTGCACCCGGTGCGGGTGGGCAACATCGTCTTCGTGCACGCGTGCGTCAACGACGTGGGCCGCACCTCGATGGAGGTCGGCGTGCGGGTGGAGGCCGAGGACGTGTTCAGCGGGCTGCGCACCCACACCTCTTCGGCGTACCTGGTGTTCGTCGCACTCGACCAGAGTGGCCGGCCGCGCCCGGTTCCGCAGCTGGAACCCGAGACGGAACGGGAGCGCCGCCGGCAGGCCGAGGCCAAGATCCGCCGGGAGATCCGGCTGGCCAGAGCCGAGGCGATCCGCCGCCAGCGCGGCGAGGGCGAGGCCGGTGTTGAGGCTGGGGCCCGGGGCGGAGCCCATGGTGAGGCTGAGGTCCGGGGCGGAGCCCGTGGTGAGGCTGGGGCCCGGGGCGGAGCCCGTGGTGAGGCTGGGGCCCGGGGCGAGGCCCGGGGCTGACGGGGCGTGGAGGCGATCGCGCGACCGGTCCGGGGCGCCGGGCTGCTCGGAGGGCTCGTCCTGGCCGCCCTGGTGCTCGCCCTGCTGGCGCCGTTCGCGACCGCCGATCCGCCCACCGGGCTGACCGGCAGCAACGCGGCCTGGACCGACGAGGGCTTCAACCTGGCCAACGCCCGCGAGCGGGTGCTGTCCGGCGAGTTCGCCACCGGCGACATCGACCGCAGCCTCACCAACGGCGCCTACAGCGCGATCGCGGCCGGCGTCTTCGCCGTGACCCGCCCGCGCCTGGCGGCGGGCCGTGCCATCTCCATGGCCGCGGTCGCCCTGGCGGCGCTGCTGCTGGCGGTGGGCCTGGCCGAGGTGCTCGGCGCGGTGCCGGCGCTGCTGGCCGCCGCCGCGCTGGCCGGCGCCGACCTGGTCCTCGAGTACGGCCGCCTGGCGCTGGTCGAGCCGACCGTGGTGGTGCTGCTGACGGCCGCGTTCGCGCTCGCGGTGCGGGCGCCGTGGCGGCCGTCGCCGTGGGCGGGCGCCGGCATGGGCGCGGCGCTGGCGGTGGCGGTGTCGGTGAAGGCCGTCGCGTTGCTGCCGGCGGTGGCGATGCTGGCGGTGGTGATCGGCGCCGCGCTCGTCCGCCGCGACCGCCGTGCGCTGGGAATGGGCGTGGTCGCGCTGGGGGTGGCGGCCGCCGCTGGGCTGACCTGGATGCTGGCGGTGGCGCTCCCGAACCTGGACCGGCTGCGCACCGGGCTGCGGATCTGGCCCGAGGTCAGCTACCTGGCGGCGCCGTGGACGCTGGCCGGCCGGTTCTGGCGCTATTTGGCCGCCGGCAGTGACGGCGCCGCCTGGCGCAGCCTGCCGCTGCTGGTGGCCGCCGGGATCGGCCTGGTCGCGCTGGCCTGGAGCTGGCGCCGCATCGGCAGCGCCGCCCGCGACGCGCTGGTGATCGCTACGCTGTGGGGCGTGGGCCTGTGGGCTGCCATCGGGGTGGGGGACTACCTGCCGACCCACTACGTGGCGCCCAACCGGTACGTGGTCCCGGCGTTGCCGGGGCTGGCGGTGCTGGGGGGCTTCGGCCTGGCACGGGTGGCCGGCGCGCTGGGTCGCCGGCCCGGCGCGCGGACGGCGGTGGCCGTCGCGCTGGCGCTGGCCGTCGCCGCCCCCGGAACGGTGCGGTATCTGTCGGCGGCCACGGCCAGCGGCCACCAGCGCGAGCGCGACCAGCGGGCGCTGGCGGTCCACCTGCCGGTGCGCGCCGTGGTGTTCGGTGCCTACGCGCCGACCCTGCTGTTCGACACGCGCGCCCGGCTGATCAGCACCTGGCCGCTGGCGGGCGCCAACGTGGACGACCCGGTCGGCCGCTTCGGCGTGAGCCACGTGCTGGCAGCCGTTCCGGCCGATGCCTCCGACCCCACCACGCGGGTCCCGGCGTTCCGGGACCTCGACGCGATGCGGCCGCTGGAGCGGGTGCAGTGGGGTGGCCGCACGATCGGCCTGTACGGGGCGCCGGCCGCCCCGGCGGCTGGGTGAGGCCCGCGATGCGCCCGACGTCGATCCGCCCGGGGCTGAGGCGCCCGAGGCTGTCGGGCCTCTTCCGGGTGGGCCGGACCCGGGTGGGCCGGACCCGGGTGGGCCGGACCCGGGTGGGCCTGGGGCGGGGGCTGTGGCCCTGGCCGGCGCTGTGGCTGGGGGTGGCGGCGGCGACCGCGGCGCTGGTGCGGCTGCCCGGGCCGGCCGTGCTCGACCCCGACGAGTACGCCGCCGCGCTCTACTTCGACGACCTGGTCCACGGCAGGCGTCTCCAGGAGTTCCTGCTGTCGGCGCCCAAGCCGCTGCTGACGCTGGTGCACGGCGTGGCGTGGGCCGTCACCCACGACTGGCGCGCGGGGACCGCGCTCACCGTCGCCGCCTTCGCCCTGGCCGTCACCGCGCTGGCCAGGGCGGCCGGACGTCTGGCCGGGGGGGCTGCCGGTCCTCTCGCCGGTGTGCCCGCCGCGCTGGCGGTGGTGGTCGCGATGGTTGGCTCGGGCGCGCTGATCCTCCAGGTGGCGCGGGGGAACTCGGTGATCTGGGCGCTGTCTGGATGGGCGGTGGCGCTCGACGCGCTGGCGCGGCCGCGGCGGCGCTGGGGCCTGGCAGCGACCGCGCTGCTGCTGGCCGCACTGGCTCGCGCCGAGACCTGGCTGCTGTTGCCGCCCGCGGCCCTGCTCGGCCTGCTCGCCTGGCGCCGTGGGGACCGTGGCGGCCTGCTGCTGCTGGTGCCGCTGGCCGCGCCGGTGCTGTGGCTCGGCCACGACCTGCTGCTGGCGGGTGACGCCCTGTACTCGCTCAAGGTGCCGGAGCGCTACACCGACCTGGTCAGCGGCCGGCAGGTGCTCCCGCCTGCCGCCTGGCTGGAGGCCGTCGCCCGCCGCTACGCGCGCTCGCCGCTGCTGGACGCGCTCGCCCTGCTCGGCGTGGTCTGGCTCGCCCGCCGCCGCGCCTGGGCCTGGCTCACCGGCCTCGGGGTGATCACGGTGGGCACCCTCACCCTGTTCGGCGCCGAGGCGTGGCGCGGGACCTACATCTCCTTCCGGTACTTCGACCCGGCGGACGCCGGTCTCCGCGTGCTCGCCGCGCTCGGCGCCGCCTGGCTGGCGACCCGCTCGCCGGCCCTGCTCGACCGCGCGCGCCAGACCCGGCCGGGACCCGCGGCCGCCGGTGCCGCCGCGGGCGTGGTCATGGTAATGGTGGCCTGCTGGCCCCTGGCGCCGGTCGACGGGGGAGTAGGCCCGACGCTGGACCGCTCCGGCCGCTCCAGCCGGAACACCGCCAGGGCGATCCGCGCGCTGCGCCCGGTCGCCGGCTCGCCCTCCTCGGTGGTGGTGGTGTCGGGGCCGCAGCGATACCGGATCGCCCTGGAGCTCGGGCTGCCGCTGGATCGCGTGCGCGACCTGTACCTGGGAGCGCTCAGCCAGCCGCTGGACCGGGCGCTGAGCGGTGCCACGGCCGTTTACCACGACCGTGGCGGCGACCAGCCGGGCGCCCGCTTCGCGCCGCTGGAGGTGACCGTGGCGACCCGAGTTGGCACACTTCGGGTCGAGCCCCTGCTGAGCGACCCCCGGCGAGGCCTCTACGTGCTCCAGCTTGGTCCGGCACCAGCGAATTTCGCCACAAGCCCGTCCGATTGACTACCATCCGGGATACTCGCCCTTTCGTCCGCGCACCGAACCCCGAGACAGACGGCAGGTCATCAATGCAGTCACCAGTCGAGCGGCCCAAGGTCATCGTGGTCATGCCCGCCTACAACGCGGCGCGGACCCTAGTGCGGACCTACCGCGAGATCCCCTCCGAGGTCGTCGACCACGTCATCCTGGTCGACGACCTCTCGCGCGACGACACCGTCGCCGTGGCGCAGCTCCTGAAGCTCCAGGTGGTCGTCCACCGCCAGAACCTCGGCTACGGCGGTAACCAGAAGACCTGCTACGACACGGCGCTCGCGGAAGGTGCCGAGGTGGTCGTCATGCTGCACCCCGACTACCAGTACGACGCCACGCGCATTCCCGACCTGATCGCGCCGATCCTGGATGACAAGACCGACATGATGCTCGGCAGCCGCTTCCTCGGCGACCCGCTGGCCGGCGGCATGCCGCGCTGGAAGTACATCGCGAACCGGTCCCTGACCGGGCTGGAGAACCGCGTGTTCGGGCTGGGGCTGTCGGAGTACCACAGCGGCTACCGCGCCTATTCGCGACGCCTGCTGGAGACGATCGACTACCACGCCAACTCCGACGACTTCGTCTTCGACCAGGAGCTGGTCTCCCAGGTGGTGGTCGCCGGCCTGCGCATCGGCGAGATCGCGGTGCCCACCCGGTACTTCACCGAGGCCAGCTCCGTGAACTTCCGCCGCTCGGTCATCTACGGCCTGGGCACGCTGCGCACGCTGCTCCGCCACCGCCGGGCGATGCGCTCACGGAGCAGGGCGGCCTCCAGCGACGCGACCGCGCCCGTGACCCGCTGAGGGACTCACGCCGGGGCTCCGGCCTGGACCGATGGCCCGCCGCTGCCCTCGGCCACCTGCCCTTTCGGGTCGGCGAGCGGGAGGCGCAGCTCGAAGCGGGCACCGCCGCCCGACCGGGAGGGGTCCACCGCCAGCACCTCGCCACCCTCGGCGCGCGCGAGCTGCCTCGCGATGTACAGGCCGAGCCCGAACCCGCCGCCGTTCTCGCCCGCCTGGGGCTCGGTGCCCTCGAGCTGGGCGAACCGCTCGAACACCTGGGTGCGGAGCTGCGGCGGGATGCCGGGGCCGCCGTCCTCCACCGCGAGCACGGCCAGGCTGCCGCGACGCTCCAGATCGAGCCAGATCGGCGTGCCGGGCGGGGTGTGCTTGGCGGCGTTGCCGACCAGGTTGGCGAGGACCTGCGCGACCACCTTGCGGTCCACCCGGACCAGCAGCCCGTCGCCTACCTGGACCTGGACGAGGCGATCGGGGTAGGTGAGCGAAGCGAGCTGCCCGGCGCGGCGGACCAGCGTGGCGGCGTCGGCCAGCTCCAGGGTGGTGGGGTCGGCCACGAACCGCGGCTGCTGCAGCCTGGACGCCAGCAGGAGCTGGCCGATCAGGCGGTCGAGCTGCTCGGCCTGCTCCAGCACCAGCCCCATCAGCTCGAGGTACTCCTGCGGGCTGAAGCGGTCGGCGCTCCCGGTGAGCGTGCGGACCACCCCCAGGATGCTGGAGGACGGCGTGCGCAGCTCGTGCGTGACGGAGGCCAGCAGCTCGTCCTTCTGGCGGTCGATCTCCTCCATGCGGCGGATCAGGATGTTGCGGGCCTCGATGAGCTTGGCTCGCTCCTCGGCGACCTGCTCGGCCTGCCCCCGCGCCGCCTCGGCCTCCGCCCTGGCCGCCTCGGCCTCCGCACGTCGCGCCTCGGCTTCGGCCGCGGCCCGGAACGCCGAGTGAATCGGCAGCAGCGGCAGCACCAGGACGACCGTGAGCAGTGGCATGCGCTGGGCGACGAGCAGCACCACCATGGCGATGCCGAGCTCCAGCACCCACGATCGCGCCTCCGTGCTCACGATGCGCCGCAGCGTCCTGCGGCGGGAGCCGGCCTGTCCACGCCTGCGCACGACCTCGGTCGCGACCACGTTGACGAGGCCACCGGCCACGCCCGCCACCACCAGCGCGAGCACTTGGCGGCCGCCCGCCTCGAAGGGCGCGCTGGCGCCGAGCGAGCGGTAGACGAGCGCCATCGCGCCGTACGTGAGGCTGTACTGGCCGAGGTTGAAGGCCAGCTTCCTGAAGGACCGCCGATGGACGGCGTCGGCGACCAGCGTGCTGGCCGCCCCGACGATCACGGCCGGCGCCCCGCCCCATTGGGCGAGCACCGCGATCACGAACGGCGTGGAGGTGGTCCTGCCCAGGACGTATGGCAGCGCCCGGTTTTCGGCCATCGGCGCCAGCTCGGTGCCGACCGCCATCGCCACCAGCACCCAGAGCGCGAGCGAAGGTCGCGTGAAGGTCGCCCACCCCTGCTGGAGGGCGATGGCGAAGACCGCCAAACCGGCGACGGCAACGACCGCGACGTAGCGGTTGAGGCTGGAGGGCGCGCCGAGCCGGGTCCGATCGAGCATCTCGTCTCGAATCCGTTTCAGGTGGACGGTCCGGCTTAGCACACCACCTCGTCGCCGCCGATGTCGAGTCCCGCGCCAACCCCCAGGCGGGCGACGGGGTGGTGTGGAGCAGTCAGGAGGTCACTCCCACTTGATCGGCGCACCCAGCGCGACCGCGAGCGCGGCGAACGTCGCGAGGCCGAACGCGATCAGGACCAGCCGGTTTCTGAGGTGGGTCATGAGCCTGTCACCCCCTCCAGTTGAGCCGAGCCGAGGAGGAGGGCGTGGACCGGGCCACCCACATGGAGCTGCCAGTATACCCTCAAACGAGCAGAATCGGGATATCCGGCCCCACGAAGAAGCCCAGCGGTTCGGCCGGGTCAGGAGCCCGGAGGGACCGGCACGCGAGCGATGCAGAGGATCGACTGGCCGAAGGAAGGCTGGATGCGGCGCTCGATGGCGCGCTCAGCGGGGACCACCACACGGTCGTAGAGGTTCACCAGCGTCGGCGTCGGGCGGCCCTGGCGCGCCACCCGGACGGCCGCCCACCAGGCGATGCCGCCGAGCAGGTTGACCGGGCGGATGACCTCCGGCACCAGGCCGGCTGCGGTGACCGCCTCGCTGAGCGTCTCCGGGGTGTAGCGGCGGGTGTGCCCGAGCGCCTGGTCGAAGGCGCCGGCGAGCCGCGGGTAGCCGGGGACCAGCAGCAGTACCGCTCCGCCCGGCTCGACCGCCCTGCCCATCGAGCGCAGGGCGGCGACATGGTCGCCGAGGCGGTCGAGCACGTTGAGGGCCACGACCGTGTCCAGCGGCGGCTCGATCTTCAGCTCGGTCGGGTGGGCCTCGACGATCTCGATCCCCGGCCGGCTGCCGAAGCGCTGCTCCAGCGCCCGCAGACAGATCGGGTCCAGCTCGCTGAGCACCAGGCGCTCGCGGCCGGCGAGCTGGCTCGAGAAGTCACCGAGGCCCGCCTCCACCTCGAGCACCCTGGTGCCGAGGTAGGGCGCCAGCAGGTCGTAGATGTACCGGCGGTACTGGCGCGCCGCGGCCAGGTCCTCGAGCCCGAGCGTGTGGATCCCGGCGTCGCCCTCCACCGCGCGCAGTGCGCCCGGCGCGTCCGGGGCACGGCGCGCCACCGGGCCGACCGCCCGCGGCGCCCGCTGGAAGCGGTAGCGCAGCACCGCGCCGGCCGCGAGGAAGCCGTCCCTGAAGTGGATCTTCTTGCCCTCGGCGTAGGTCCTGGCCCGGTAGGAGATCGGCACCTCGAAGACCACCAGCCCCTTGCGCAGGAAGTGGGCGGTCAGCTCCATCTCGACCGTGAAGGTCTTGGCGGACAGCCGCAGCCCCGAGAACGCCTCGCGGGTGAAGACCTTGTAGCCGGTGTAGACGTCGGACAGGTAGCGGTTGAAGGCCAGGTTGACCATCAGGTTGAGCAGCCGGTTGGCGACCCTGTGGGTGTAGTACAGACCGGCCGCGCTGCCCTTGAAGCGGTTGCCGTAGACGACGTCGTAGTCGCCGTCCAGGATCGGCCGGAGCAGCGCTGGCAGGTCGGCGGGGTCGTACTCCAGGTCGGCATCCTGGATGCACAGGACGTCCCCGGTGGCAGCCTCCAGCCCGGTCTTCACCGCGGCGCCCTTGCCCAGGTTGCGCGGGTGGACGATGAGGCGGACGTCGTCACGCGGCGCCGGGTCGAGCAGGCTCCGGCTGGCGTCGGTCGAGCCGTCGTCGACGAACACGAGCTCGGTCTCCAGCCCGAGCGCGCCGAAGTCGACCGCCAGCAGGCGGTCGACCACGGTCGGGAGCGTCCGGAGCTCGTTGTAGAACGGGACGACCACCGACAGCTTCATTCGACGCTCCTGGGCATCTCCCTCGACCGAAGTGGAGGCACCGTAGCATGACACGCCTTCACGCTGAGGTTCGGCAGAGCCTAGGAGCGCCTGAATGAGTCGCCAATGAACGGCTCCTCGACCAGCCGTGCCCCCGGCTCCAGGCCGGGACCGGATCGGACCGCCTGAGCCTGGTCGGGCGTGAGCAGGGCGACCGCGACCCGCTCGTCGGCCAGGCGTCTCGGCAGCACGGTCAGGTCGGGGTCGCGCTCCAGCACCACGCCGGTCCCGACCACCACGGGCATGGCGACCCCGGCGACCACCCCGGCGGCATGTTCGAGGTCGAGCCCGCTGTAGAGGCGGCCGCCGCTCTCCAGGCCGAGCCGGTGGCCGAGATCGGTGGCCGCCTCGGCCAGCGCCGCCCGCGTCCAGGAGCGGGCACCGCCCCGGTCGGCCTCCAGCAGCGCCTCCGTCTCGGGGGTGGCGTCCTCGCCGTCGAAGTGGTCGGGCATGGAGGCGGCGAGCCTCGTGAACGGCAGCGCGGCGCCGAGGTCGGCGGCGCTCCGGCCGGGCAGGTCGTCGGTGACGGCAAGCAGCGGCGGCGGGGAGCCGGGGAAGCGCAAGGGCACCTCCGCGAGCAGCTGCTGGTGCACGAAGCAGGCGGCGCAGCCGGCATCCGCCAGCAGCGCCACCGCCCTCTCGCGCTCGACTCCAGGGCCGACGGGCACCGCGGAGACTCCAGCCCGCCAGCAGGCCGCCAGCACCGGCGGCGCCTGCCAGTGGCTGGGCAGCAGCATCGCGACCCGATCGCCCGCCCGCAGGCCCAGTTCCTCGACCAGGAGGTTGGCCGTCTTGGCAACCCAGTTCCCGAAGGTCTTCGCCGACAGCTCCACCCGCTGCCCGAGCGCGCCGTGGTACCAGGTCACCAGCGGCCGGTCGCCGGAGGCGTCACGGGGCGGCACGGGCTGCATGGCGGCACATCCTCCATCGGGTTGGCGGGGACGCTACGGGTGATCCTAACGCTCCGGTTTCGACCGGTTATCGCCCCGCCCCCGCCGGGGATGCAATGAACGACCATGCTAGGCTCGTCCGTCTATCTTCTTGGCCACTCGCGCCGGCCACCTGCATGAACGCCGTCGCGGCCGTCCATCGGGAGCGTCCAGAGCGTGAGCGATCGCAAGACCGGCGCGGTTCCCGCGGGCCGCTGGGAGAACCTGGAGGCGCTCGGCCGCGCCGTCCGCACCGGCGGCTCGTCCACCACCCCGCCCAGCCGCACCATCGGCACCGGCGGCTCGTCCGGCACCCTGGGCGGCGTGCCCGGCACGCTGCCGCCCCGCCCGCCCGGCACCCCGCCCGACTCGCCCGGCACGCTGCCGCCCCGCCCGCCCGGCCCGCCCGGCAGGCGGCGCCCGGACCGTGGGCGCCGGCTCCGCCGCCTCGGCGTGATCGCGGTCGCGCTGCTGCTGGTCGTCGGGCTGGTGGCGCTCTTCTTCGGCTGGCGGCTGGTCAGCCAGATCGTCTCCAAGAACGCGCAGCCGATCGAGAACCTCTCGCCCGGCAGGGGCGCCGACAACTTCCTGCTGGTCGGATCGGACACCCGCGAAGGGCTCTCGAAGCAGGAGCTGAGCCGCGTCGGCACGCAGGCGGTCAGCGGGCAGCGGACGGACACGATCATCCTGGTGCACGTCAGCCCGCGGAACAAGAAGGCCGTGATGGTCTCGATCCCGCGTGACCTCAAGGTCGACATCCCGGGTCACGGCACCAACAAGATCAACGCCGCGTTCGCCTTCGGCGGCCCGGCGCTGCTGGTCAAGACCGTCGAGCAGAACCTCGGGGTGCCGGTCAACCACTACGCGGAGGTGGACTTCGCCGGCTTCCTCAAGGTGGTCGACGCCGTCGGCGGCGTGCGCCTCTGCAACCAGACCGGGCACCGGCTCGACGACAGCTTCGCCAACCTGCACATGGACCCGGGATGCCACGACGTGAACGGCGTCCAGGCGCTGGCGTTCGTCCGTGCCAGGCACATCGACTCGGACTTCGGCCGGATCGGCAGGCAGCAGCAGTTCCTGCGCGCGGTGATGGAGAAGGTCTCGTCCGCCGGCAACCTGATCAACCTGCCCAAGCTGGTGAAGATCGCCAACATCGTGTCGGACCACACCAAGACCGATGACACCCTGCGCACCAGCGAGGCGATCTCGCTGGCCCGGCGCATCAGCAAGCTGGACGGGAACTCGGTGGACATGCGCGTGTATCCCAGCAGCGTCGACGGTCTCAGCTACGTCGCCGCCCGGCCAGAGGCGCCGATCCTGATGAAGGCGCTCGCCGAAGACGCCCCGCAGCTCCCGCCGGTCGGCCTGCCCGACGGCAAGGGCGTCACCCTGGCCGACCTGCGGCTGGCGGTGCTGAACGGCAGCGGGGTGCAAGGCGCGGCAGCGCAGGCTGCGGAGCGCCTGCGCGCGTACGGCCTGCGGATCGTGCAGACCGGCAATGCGTCCGAGCCGACCGGGCAGCAGTCGAAGCTCGTCTACCCGGCGGCGCTGGCGCAGCAGGCGCAGCTGCTGTCGTCCCTGCTCGGCGACCAGGTCAGGCTGGTGCGGTCCGACGTTGCGGCGCCAGATGGCAGGTCGTCGGATGGCACGGCGTCAGGGGTCCTCACGCTGACGGTCGGCTCGTCCTTGAGGATCGCGGCGCCCCCCGGCGGCTCCCCTGGCGGCTGACCCAGCCGCAGCTTCCGCGGCTATTGGCGTGTTCACGCCGGTCGCTACGATCTTGCCGCTTCTATTCGCGCTAGTTAGATTTGCACGTCGCGGGGCGGTCTCGGGCACCAAATGGGCTAACAACGACTGTGCACGCCCACGTGGGCGCAATGGCCCCCGCCCGGATCGGGGAGGATGAATCGGATGCGGAGAATGCGACGCGGGCCGGCGTTGCCGGTCTTCGTGCTCGCAGTGGCTCTCGTGGCGGCGGGCTGCACCCGCGGCGGAGGGGGCGGCGACTCGAAGCCACTGGTGATCGGTGCCTCGCTGCCGGCCAGCGGCGACTTCGCCCAACCGGGAGAGGCGACCAAGCGCGGCTATACCATCTGGCAGGACATGGTGAACTCGAGCGGTGGCCTGCTCGGACGCCAGGTCACCCTCAAGATCGTGGACAACGCCAGCAAAGAGGACACGGTTGTCTCCGACTACACCCGCCTGATCACCCAGGACAAGGTCGACCTGCTGCTGGGGACCTTCTCCTCGCTGCTGAACATCCCCGCTTCGGCCGTGGCCGAGAAGGCCGGCATGACCTACACCTGCCCCTCGTGCGGGTCGCCGAACATGTTCAACCGCAAGTTCAAGCACGTCTTCTTCGCCCAGCCCGCGACCGCTGCGCACCAGGCCGACCTGTTCGCCCAGTACGTTGCCGGCCTGCCCGCGGAGGAGCGGCCCAAGACGGCCGCCTACCCGACGCAGGACGACCCGTTCGCCAAGCCGGTGATCGACAGCGTCCGCACGCAGCTCGAGACCATCGGCATCAAGACCGTCTACAGCAAGGCCTACCCGCCCGAGACCAGCAACTTCGAGACCATCGCTGGCGACATCAAGAACGCAAGGCCCGACATGATCGTCCAGGGCGCGGTCTTCGAGGACGGCGTCGGCCTGGTGAACTCGCTCAAGAAAGCCGCCTACACCCCCAAGGTGATGTTCCAGACCTCTGCGCCGTCCAACGGCGACCAGTACATCAAGGACATCGGCGGCGCCGGCCCCGCAAACGGCATGTTCTACGCGGTGAGCTGGAGCCCTGACACCAATTACCCGCTCAACCAGGAATTCGTCCAGCAGTACAAGGCCAAGTTCGGCGGCACTCCGGAGGAGGACGCGGCCGACGCGTTCGCCGCCGCCCAGGTGCTCCAGGCCGCGGTCGAGGCGGTCGGCTCGCTCGACCAGGACCGGATCTCGGAGTGGCTGCACAACAACAAGGCCCAGACGATCCTCGGCCCGCTGTCGTGGGACGAGACCGGCGCGCCACAGCAGGCCTTCATCCTCGCCCAGTGGCAGCAGGGCCAGTCCAGGGTCGTGCTGCCCAGGGAGGTCGCCAACACGGACACGATCATCTTCCCCAAGAACAGCTGGTAGGCGGGGGTGGGAACGGCTGAGGAATCCGGCGCCATTGCTCATGCTTAGGCGCATCAAGTTGTTCGTCCGCGCGTTGCGGCGCTGGGATTTACCGGTTACGTTCTCGCCGATCCAGCGAATTCTCTGACGCCCGGTCGGAGTAGACCGCGTCATGCCCTCAGAGGAGCCCGAGGAGCCCGTCATGTTTCGGAACCTGCAAATCCGGTCCAAGCTCGGGGCCATCCTGGTGCTGCCTCTGGCGGCGTTGATCGTCTTCGCCTCGTTGCAGGTGGGCTCCAGCATCTCGCGCCGCGTCGAGGCCAACCGCACCAACCGCCTGACGGGCCTGGCGGTGCGGCTGACCGCGCTCACCGACTCGCTCCAGCAGGAGCGCGCAACCTCCACCGGCTATGTGGCGAGCAACAAAGGCAAGTTCCGCGCCGACATGATGCGCGGCCGAACCCAGGCCGACCGCAACGCGACGGCGCTGCGCGACGGTCTGGTCGATCTCGATGTCTCCGAGTACTCGGAGCGACTGCAGAACGACATCGCCGACGCCTCGCGCCGCCTCGACGGGCTCAGCAACTGGCGGACCTTGCTGGACGGCAGCGACCTACCGGTCGTGACCCGGGTGGAGAGCTTCTACGGCGAGCTGCTCTCCAGCCTGCTGGCGGTGATCTCCGACATCGGCAACGAGCCGGGAAGCCGTGGCGTCAAGGCTGACATCGCGGCGCTGGTCGAGATCTCGCGCGCCAAGGAGGCCGCGGCGCAGAGCACGAGCCTGCTGTTCGCCGCACTGATCAAGGGCGAATTCGGTCCCGGCGAATATCAGCGGTTCGCCACCCTGGTCGGTGAGGAATCCTCGGCCGTGGCGCGCTTCGAGTCGATCGCCAGCCCGGCGCAGCAGATCCAGTTCGAGCACCGGGTCGCCGGGGCGAGCAACTCCTCACTCGGCGAGGTGATGCGCCAGGCGGCACTGGCCGGACCGGGCAAGCCGCCCGCGCTCGACCCCCAGCTCTGGCTCACCACCATGTCGTCGAAGGTGGCGCAGTTCCACCAGGTCGAGCTGCGGGTGGCCTCCGACGTGGCGGCCGCCGCCACCTCGGACCGCAACGCCGCGGTGCGCCAGACGGTGGTGACCAGCATCGTCATGCTCCTGGTCGTGGTGCTGGCGGTCGGCCTGTCGCTGCTGCTGTCCAACTCGATGGCACAGCCGCTGTATGCCCTGGAGAAGTCGGCTCGGGACGTCGCCCAGCAGCATCTGCCCGGCGTGGTCGAGCGCCTCCAGCAACCCGACACCCAGGTCGACGAAGCGGGCATCGAGGCGATGGCGGCCTCCGGCGGTGTCCCGGTCCGGTCCCGCGACGAGATCGGCCGGGTGGCGGAGGCGTTCAACTCAGTGCACGAGGTGGCCATCAGGATCGCCGCCGAGCAGGCCGCCCTGAGGAACTCGATCGGCGCCATGTTCCTGAACCTGGCGCGCCGTTCCCAGCGCCTGGTCGACCGCCAGCTCGAGCTGATCGACGAGCTCGAGCGCGACGAGGCCGACCCGGACGCGCTCGAGAACCTCTTCAAGCTGGACCACCTGGCCACCCGCATGCGGCGCAACGCGGAGGACCTGATCGTGCTGTCCGGCGCCGAGCCGCCGCGCCGCTGGTCGGAGCCTGTGCCCCTGCCGCAGGTGGTGCGCGGCGCCGTCGCCGAGGTCGAGGATTACCAGCGGATCGAGCTGCTGCCGATCGACGACGTCGGCGTCATCGGGCACGCCGTCGCCGACATCATCCACCTGCTCGCCGAGCTGCTGGAGAACGCGACCTCGTTCTCTCCGCCGGGGACCTCGGTCCGGGTCGCGGGACAGCCGGCCGCCACCGGCTACGTGGTCGAGATCGAGGACCGCGGGCTCGGCATGAGCGACGAGGAGCTCCTGGACGCCAACCAGCGGCTCGCCAACCCGCCCGTGGTCGACTTCGCGGTCTCGCGCATGCTGGGCCTGTTCGTGGTCGGCCGGCTGGCGCAGCGCTACGGCATCCGCGTGCAGCTCCGGCACTCATGGTACGGGGGGGTGACCGCGCTGGTGCTGGTCCCCAGTGCGCTGCTGACCTGGTCCGGCATGCCGGGCCAGGAGGGCGAGCTTGCGGCCGCGCGTCCCGAGCTGGTGCCCCCCGGGTCCGAGGGACGGCCGTCGACCCACCCGGCCACGCCGGTCACCTCTCCGCCGCCGCCGGTGGTGCCGCCCCCCAGAGCGACCACCTTCGACGAGCTCCCCATCGACCAGCCGGTGCCGGACGCGCCGCGTCCGCCGGAACCCGGACCGCCGAGCGCGCCGGCGCGCGACCCGTTCGAGCAGCCGGTGCCTCCAGTTCCTCGCGCCGCCCAGCCGCCCGCGCCGCCACCTCCCACCGAGCCGGTCGCCGCCAACGGCGGGGGCGCTCCGAATGGCGTCCAGGCCGGTGGCCGGGCGAGCGACCACCTGCCCATCTTCGAGCAGGCACGCTCGGACTGGTTCGACAGCGCCGGCGGGCCAAGCTATCTGCCGCTGCGGCGCCACGCGCCCCAGAACCCCGGGGGTGAGCAGGCGCCGCCGGTCGACTACGGCGTCGCACGGCAGCGGCCGCAGCCGCAGGCTCCGCCCCCCCCGCCGCCACAGGCCCCGCCGCAGCCGCAGCCGGCCTCGTCCCGGCACGCCGCCCAGGCGGCTCGCCCGTGGGCGCGCGGCGAGGACCCGAGTGCCGTGCCGCTCCCGCCCTACGGCCCGGGCTCCCTGGGCCAGGCGCGCCCTCCGCAGGGATCCGCGGGAGCCGGCCCCAGCGGGCCGTCGCCCCACGGCCAAGGCCCGGGTGGACCGGGGCCGGGTGGCCGCGGGCCGGCGGCGCCCGGACCTGGCATGGGACCGGGACCTGGCGCGGGACCGGGACCTGGCATGGGACCGGGACCTGGCGCGGGACCGGGACCTGGCATGGGACCGGGACCTGGCGCGGGACCGGGACCTGGCCAGCCCGACCCCGGGCAGCGGCTCACCAGGACCGGTCTGCCGCGGCGCGTCCCGCGCGCCAACCTGGCGCCAGGCATCGCCGCGACCCCGCCGCCGCAGCCAGCCGCCAGCCCAGGCCAGGCACGCCCGGCGACCCGGCAGGTTTCCAGGGCGGCCCGCTCGCCAGAGGACGTCAGAGCCATGCTGTCGAGCTATCGCAGTGGTCTTGAGCGCGGCCGTCGCATGGCGGCCGGCCCGGACACGTTTGGATACCAGGGCAGCGACGACGAGGTCGGCGATGAGCCCGATGGCGCCGAGGAGCACCGATGATGACGCAGCTCAGCAAGGACGCGCAAAATCTGAATTGGCTGGTCAACACCTTCGTCCGCGGTACCCCCGGGGTGGCCCACGCGATCGTGGTCTCCTCGGACGGGCTGCTCATCGCCGTCTCCGAGCGGCTGGACCGCGGGCGGGCCGACCAGCTCGCGGCCGTCGCCTCGGGCATGGCCAGCCTTACGGCCGGCGCCTCGCGCCTGCTGGAGGCCGGTGACGTCAACCAGACCGTAATCGAGATGGAACGGGGCTTCCTGTTCGTCATGACCATCGGCGACGGCTCGTGCCTCGGGGTCCTGGCCGCGCCCTCCTGCGACGTCGGCCTGGTCGGGTACGAGATGGCGCTGCTGGTCGCCCGGACCGGTGACGTGCTCACCCCGCAGCTCCGGGCCGAGCTCCAGGCGTCGCTGCCGAGATGAGCGGCGACGACCCCCACGGTTTCGGCCAGTCGCGCCAGGGCCCGGTGGTCCGCCCGTATGCGATCACCGGAGGCCGGGCGCGGTCGCGGCACGATGACCTGGAGGTCGAGGCGCTCGTCTCCAGCTCCTACCAGGGCGAGCTGGAGCCCTATCTCAGCTGGGAGCGGCGCACCATCATCCGGCTGTGCCAGGATGTTCAGTCCGTGGCGGAGATCTCCGCGCGCATGGAGATGCCACTCGGCGTCACGCGAGTCGTGATCGCCGACATGGCCGAAGAGCGGCTTGTCACCGTCCACCGGCCGAGCGAGCTCATCGGCGACCATCCCGACCTGAGCCTGCTGGAGCGGATCCTGTACGGCCTGCGCAACATCTGATTGATAGGCTGCGCGCAGACCAGCAAACAGGCCCCGAGGAGACTTCATGCGGTTCTTCGTCACCGGCGGAGCGGGGTTCATCGGCTCCAACTACGTGCGGCACCTCCTGGACGCCGACCCGGACGCCGAGGTCACCAACTTCGACAAGCTGACCTACGCCGGCAACGCCGCCAGCGTGGCGGACCTCGAGCCCAATCCGCGACATCGCTTCGTGCAGGGCGACATCTGCGACCCCGCCCAGGTCGCGGAGGTCCTCCCCGGGCATGACGTGATCGTGAACTTCGCGGCCGAGACGCACGTGGACCGCTCCATCGTGGAGCCGCTGCAGGCGGTACGGACCAACACCCTGGGCGTGGCCACCCTGGCCGAGGCGGCCAGGCACGCCGGGGTCCAGCGGTTCCTGCAGGTCGGCACCGACGAGGAGTACGGGGCCATCGTCAAGGGGTCCTTCTCCGAGCGCGACCGGCTGGAGCCGTCCTCGCCGTACTCCGCCGGCAAGGCGGGCGGCTCGCTGGTGGCCCTCGCCTACGCCACCACCCACAAGCTCGACGTGGTGGTGACGCGCTGCACCAACAACTACGGCCCGTACCAGTTCCCCGAGAAGGTCATCCCGCTGTTCGTGACCAACCTGCTCGACGGCCGGAAGGTCCCGCTGTACGGCAGCGGCGGCAACATCCGGGACTGGCTGTACGTGCTGGACCACTGCGCGGCCATCGACCTGGTCCTGCGTCGCGGCGCCACCGGGCAGGTCTACAACGTCGGCGCCGGCAACGAGATCACCAACCTGGACCTCACGCGTGAGATCCTGGGCGCCTTCGGCGCAGGCGACGAGATGATCGAATACCTCACCGACCGGCCCGGCCACGACTGGCGCTACTCGTTGGACTCGACCAGAGTCCGGGAGCTGGGCTGGGAGCCGGCGCACGACTTTCGCGCCGGGCTGGTCGAGACCATCGACTGGTACCGCCGGAACGAGGCCTGGTGGCGGCCGCTCAAGCCACGGGGCGCCTCCCGCACGCTGGACCACGGGCGCCCGGCGGGGTCGTAGGCATGCGAGTCCTGGTAACCGGCGCCACGGGCCAGGTCGGCAGCGACCTGGTGCGCGCCTTCGCCGACGCCAGGGAGGTCGTGGCGCTCGCCCACGCCGACCTGGACGTCGCCGACTGGCCGGCGGTCGCCTCGGCCGTGAACGAGATCGAGCCCGACCTGGTGCTGGACGGCGCCGCCTACACCGACGTGGACGGCTGCGAAACCGACCCGGACCGGGCCTTCCGCGATAACTGCCTCGGACCGCGCCACCTCGCGCTGGCCTGCGCCCAGGTCGACGCCGAGCTGCTGCACCTGTCCACCGACTACGTCTTCGACGGCCAGGCGCGCCTCACCCGGCCAGACGGCTACGGCGAGTACGACCAGACCGCGCCGGCCAGCGTCTACGGGCGGTCCAAGTTGGCCGGCGAGCAGGCGCTGCGCGAAGTCTGGGGCCGGCACTACCTGGTCCGCACCTCATGGGTGTACGGGCGCGCCGGCCGCAACTTCGTCAAGACGATCCTGCGGTTGGCGGACGAGCGGCCGCTGCTCCAGGTGGTCGCCGACCAGGTCGGCAGCCCCACCTGGTCGGCCGACCTGGCAACCGGGCTCCGCGCGCTGGTGCGGACCGGCCAGCACGGCACCTACCACCTCACCGGCGGCGGCATGTGCTCCTGGTACGAGCTGGCCCGTGCGATCCTCGAGGCCACCGGCCAGGACCCGGCGCGGGTCCTGCCGGTGACCAGCGACCAGTTCCCGCGCCCCGCGCCCCGCCCCGCCTGGTCCGTGCTGGACAACCGCCTGGCCCGCCTGGTCGGCGTCCCGCCGCTGCGCCCGTGGGAGGAGGCGCTCCGCGCCTTCCTCGCCGAGATCCGCTAGCGCTGCGAGCTGGGCTCGCTCGCCTCCCTCACCGGCTGTATAGGATGCTCGCGGTAAGGTCCGCCCGAGGAAGCCGCCGAGGAAGCCGCCGAGGCAGTCGCCGCAGCCGGAAGGAGCCGGTCCCCGCCCGTGCCTGAGCCCCGATCCGAGCCCATCCCCACGGCAATCGCCGTGGTGCTGGTCACGTACGAGAGCGCTGAGGACCTCCCGGCGTGCATCGCCTCGCTGCCGCAGGCGGCCGCTCCGCACGAGCTCGAGATCCTGGTCGTCGACAACGCCTCCAGCGACGACTCGACCGGAGTGGCGCGCTCGCTCGGCGCCAAGGTCATCGAGAGCCAGCGCAACCTCGGCTATTCGAGCGCCGCCAACCGCGGCGCGGCCGAGACGGCGGCGCCGTGGCTACTGGTCGCCAACCCCGACACCATCCTGACCCCCGGCTCGCTCGCCCGACTGATCGCCACCGCGGAGGCCGATCCGCGTATCGCCGGTATCGGTCCACGGCTGCGCAACCTCGACGGCTCCGACTACCCGACCGGGCGCCAGTTCCCGTCGCTGTTGACCGGCGGGCTGCACGCCCTGCTCGGGACGGTGTGGCCCGGCAATCCCGCGACCCGCCGCTACCACCTCACCGACCTGGACCGCACCAGGCCGGTGCGAGTCGACTGGGTCTCGGGCGCATGCGTGCTCCTGCGGCGCTCCGCCTTCGACGAGGTGGGCGGGTTCGACGGCTCCTATTTCATGTACTTCGAGGACATGGACCTCTGCCTGCGGCTGGCCAGGGCGGGATGGAAGGTGGTGCTGGAGCCGCGCGCGATCGTCGAGCACGTGGTCGGCGGCTCCACCCGCAATGCTCCCTACCGCAAGGTGCTCAACCACCATCGCAGCACGCTGCGGTTCTACCGCCGCCGCTACGCCGGGGACCCACGCCTGGCGCTGCTGCCGCTGGTCGCCGCCGCCCTGCTCGTCAGGGGCGTGGCGTCGATCACCCGGACGGCCCTGGAGCGGCTGCGCGCCTCGCGCGCGGGATAGTCGTCCGACGCCCCGCGGGCGTGCCACCGGCTAGCCGACGCTACTAGGGTGTGCTCGTCGCGAAGAACCCACGTCGCGCTCGAGGGAGGTTCGATGGCGCCGCAGGGAGGTTCCTGCGCTTCTACGTCCCGATGTTCGCCGAGCCGGCCGACACCTCCGCCGACGGCAAGCAACCCGGCCAACCATCCCGGCCCGCCGCCCCGGTACCAGGTCGGGTCGAGGGCTGTGGACAGCGCAAGGACAGGCAAGCCGTGACCGCTATACTTCCGGGACGCTCAGCTCCAGCGAGGCGTTCCGGGTGATCGGGTCCGGCGAGCAAGGGCTGGTCGACGTGGCCCGGGCCATCGAGCGAACCGAGGAGGAGCGACGTGCCGAGCCCAGCCCCGGCTGGCGGCCCCACGCCGCTGGCGACCGTGGTCGTCCTTAGCTACAACGGCGTCCACCTGGTCGGGCCCTGCCTGGACGCACTTGCCGCGCAGCACCTGCCCGAGGGCCGGATGCAGGTCTGGGTCGTCGACAACGCCTCCACCGACGGGACCCAGGAGCTGATCGAGCGCGACTTCCCCTGGGTGCGCCTGATCGCCAATCCGCGCAACGACGGCTTCGCCGGCGGCAACAACGTCGCCCTGCGCCAGGTGGACACCCCCTACGTCGCCCTCCTCAACCAGGACGCTCGGCCGACACCGGACTGGCTGTCGCGCCTGATCGAGCCGTTCCAGCTGGAGCGGGCCCGCGCGGTCTCGGGCGACACCACGCCGCGGCTGGCCGCGACCACCTCGAAGATCGTGTTCCTGCCGCGATTCCTGGCAGTGAACCTGTCCACGCCCGCGTTCCTTCCGGGCATCCGGGACAGTCGCGAGCTGGGGGTGCGGATCTACCGGGTGACCGTCGACGGCCGCGACCTGACCGACGACGTGCTGTGGGATCACGTCGCCTACGGCCCCGAGGGCGAGGGCGAGGGCCGCTTCCGCTGGACCAGGCCCTCAGGGCGGCTGCTGGTGCCGGTGGACCGGGACGGCCGTGGCACAGGCCCGGCTCCCCGCCTGAACCTGGGCCTCCGGCTCGCGGCGGAGGGCGCCAAGCCGGTGGAGCTGATTTGGGCTGGCGGAGACGCCACCATCCAGGCGGAGACCGAGGTCGCCGACCAGCAGGTCCCGGTGCCGCCGGGGGCCGAGCTGGTGGACGTGCTCAACAACGCGGGCAGCATGGTGTTCTTGGACGGCTACGGTGCCGACCGCGGCTACCAGGAGGTCGACCGCGGCCAGTATGAGCGGGTCGAGGAAGTCTTCACCTTCTGCGGCGTGTCGGTGCTGTTCCGCACAGAGGCGCTGCGCGAGGCGGGCGTGTTCGACGACGACTTCTTCATGTACTACGAGGACACCGACCTGGCCTGGCGGTTGCGGGCGCTCGGTTGGTCCATCCGCTACCTGCCCGACTCGGTGGTTCGCCACATCCATGCCGCGTCGTCGGAGGAGTGGTCGCCGTTCTTCGTCTTCCACGTCGACCGCAACCGGCTGCTGCTGCTGACCAAGAACGCCCGGGCCGGGCTGGCGGCGCGCGAGGTGCTGCGCTACGCGCTGGCCACCGTGTTGCTGGCGCCGCGGGCGGCCGTGCAGGCGCGCCGCACCCGCCGGCGACCGCCGCCGCGCCCGACTCTGCTGCGGTTCAAGGTGATGGGCTCCTACCTGCGCCGGCTGCCGGCGATGCTGCTCCGCCGCTGGGGGATCTCGCGCCGCTCCAAGGTCGACCGGCGGCACCTCCAGCGCTGGCTGGTGCTGCGGTGAGGTCGCGCGGCGGATGAGAGTCGGGCTCGACGCCACACCCCTGCTCGGACCGAGGACGGGCGTCGGCCAGTACGTGGCGCGGCTGGTCGAGGCGCTCGCCCTCTCGGGCGAGGTCGCTGAGCTGCGCCTCGTCCCGTTCACCTGGCGCGGCGGCGGGGATCTGGCAGGCGCCGCCCCGGCCGGGAAGGCAGTCCGGGTGCAGCGGCGGCGGGTGCCGGCGCGGCTCCTGCGGGAGGCGTGGGCGCGCGCCGGGTGGCCGCCGGTGGAGTGGTTCGCCGGGCGGGTCGAAGTGTTCCACGGCACCAACTTCATGGCGCCGCCGGCGCGCCGCGCCGGCCTGGTCGTCACCATCCACGACCTGAGCTACCTGCGCTACCCCGAGATGGTCACGGCCGCATCCGCGCGCTACCGCACGCTGGTGCCGGCGGGCCTGGCGCGCGGGGCGGTCGTGTGCACGCCGACCGCCGCGGTGGCAGCCGAGGTGGCAGACACCTACCATCTGCCCGCCGACCGCGTGGTCGTGACCCCGCTGGGAGTGGGCCCCGGGTGGCTGGAGGCCGAGCCGCCCGACGCCGCCTGGCTCGCCGCTCATGGCCTGCCACCGCGGTACCTGCTGTTCGTCGGCAGCCGCGAGCCCCGCAAGAACCTGGGTACGCTGCTGGCGGCCTACCGCGAGTTGCTCGGCGGCGGGACGCCGCCGCCGCTGGTGCTCGTCGGCCCGCCGGGCTGGGGCCAGGAGCCGGACCTGGCGGGCCTGCCCGAGGGCAGCGTGCGGACCCCCGGCTACCTCGGCGACGCCGAGCTGGCCAGGGTGGTGGCCGGTGCGACGGCGCTGGCATACCCCTCCTGGTACGAGGGTTTCGGCCTGCCGGCGCTGGAGGCGCTGGCCTGCGGCACACCGGTGGTGGCAGGCGACGTCCCCGCGCTCAGGGAGGTGCTCGGCGACCAGGCCGAGCTGGTCGATCCGGGCGACGCCGGCGCGCTGGCGAGCGCGCTCGCCAAGGCGGTCGAGGACGCCGGCGGAACGGCGCGGCAGGCCCGGCGCGCCCACGCCGCCAGCTTCACCTGGCGGCGATGCGCGCGCGCCACCCTCGCCGCCTACGCCCGGGCGGTGGCGCCGTGACCGCCCCGAGGTCCGGAGCCGGGCCCGACGGCGCAGGAGGCTGGGGGCCGCGGGTCGGGGTCGTGGCCGAGCAGCTGTTCGGGCCGGTGCCGGGAGGCATCGGGCGCTACGTGGGCGCGCTCGCCCGGCACCTCGACGCCGAGGCGGCCGCCGGCGGGGGAGCGGTCCGGTGGTTGGTGGCGCGGCACCCGCCGGAGGCCGTCGCGGCGGCCGGGCTGCCGCCCGAGCGGACGCGGGTACTGGCATGGCCGGGCCGGCTGGCGACCAGAGCCTGGGTGGAGCTGCGCCACCCGCGCCTGCCGGCCCGGCTCACCGGTGAGCTGGACCTGGTGCACGCGACCAGCGCCGCGGTCCCGCCGGCCCGAGGCCTGCCGCTGGTCGCCACTGTGCACGACGTGGCCTTTCGGCACTTCCCGGCGGCCTACCCGGCCAGTGGGCGCCGCTTCCACGAGCGGGCCACGCGCATCGCCGTCGCCGAGGCCGCGCGGGTGCTGGTCCCCTCGTCGGCGACCGCCCGCGACCTCGCCGACCTGTACGGCCTGGAGCCCGAGCGCGTCACCGTCACGCCGCTCGGCGCCGACCCGCCGGCGGAGCCCGACCCCGAGCCGGCTCGGCGGCTGCTGGATCGGCTCGGCGTGGACGGGCCGTTCCTGCTGGCGGTCGGCACGCTGGAGCCGCGCAAGAACCTGCCCCGCCTGGTGGCCGCGTTCGCCGAGGCGGCGGCCGAGCTGCCGGAGCACCACCTGGTGGTGGTCGGTCCCGCCGGCTGGGGCGCGGCGCTGGCCGGGATCACCGCGCCGCGGGTGGTGCTGGCCGGGTCCGTCGAGGACGCCGTCCTGCAAGGGCTGTACGCGGCCGCGGACGGGCTCGCCAACCCGAGCCTGTACGAGGGCTTCGGCCTGCCGGTGCTGGAGGCCATGGCGCGGGGCCTGCCGGTGCTCACCAGCGACCGGTCGAGCCTGCCCGAGGTGGCCGGCGGCGCCGCGCTGCTGGTCGACCCGACGGACGTGCCCGCCATCGCCAAGGGCCTGGTCGAGCTCGTCTCCGATCGCGCCCTGCGCGAGCGCCTGGCCACCGACGGCCGGAGCCGCGCGGCCACCTTCACCTGGCGGGCGGCGGCCGCGGCCACCTGGGCCGCCTACGAGGAGGTCCTGGGTTGAGCCCGCGCCGCGGCCTCGGCCGTCGCACGACCGCCGGCGAGCGCCTGCGCGTGGCGGTGGACGCCACCGCGGTGCCGGCCAACCTGACCGGAGCGGGCGTCTACGCCGCCCGGATGCTGGAGGCCCTGGCGCTGCGTGGCGAGGTCGAGCTGGACGTGTTCGTCGCCCCGGGATCGGCGCGGTCGCTGGCCGCGGCCGGCCTGGACCTGCACCCCGTCCGGAGCGCCGGGCTCGGCCGGCCGGCGCGCATCGCCTGGACGCACCTGGCGTCGGGCCGAGCCGCGCGCACCGCCGGCGCCGACGTGCTCCACGGCGTCCACTATGAGCTTCCACGCCACGCGCGCCTGCCGCGGGTGGTCACCGTCCACGACCTCACCCTGGTCACCCACCCGGAATGGCACGAGGCCAGCAAGGTCCGGTTCTTCGGCTGGGCCATGCGCCGGTCGGTGGCCGTGGCGGATCGGGTCCTGTGCGTGTCCGCCAGCACCGCCCGCGACCTTTCCGAGCACCTCGGTGTGGACCCCGAGCGCGTGGACGTCACGCCGCTCGGCACCGACCTACGGCCGGCCAGCGAGCAGGCGGTGGCCGCCCTGCGCCGCCGCCTCGGGCTGGAGGGCCCCTACATACTCGGCCTCGGGACGTTGGAACCCCGCAAGGACCTGCCCACCCTGGTCAGGGCGTTCGCCAAACTGGCCGGCGAGCTGCCGCACCGCCTGGTGCTGGCCGGCATGGCCGGCTGGGGGGCTGGCGAGGTGGCCGGCGCGGTGGCCTCCAGCGGAGTCGCCGACCGCATCCTGCTCGCCGGGTACGTGCCGGAGGCTGACAAAGCCGCGCTGTTCACCGGCGCGGACGTGTTCGCCTACCCGAGCCGCTACGAGGGCTTCGGCCTGCCGGTGCTGGAGGCGATGGCCTGCGGTACCCCGGTGGTCACCACCAGCGGCGGGTCGCTGCCCGAGGTCGCCGGGGACGCGGCCCTGCTGATCGCCCCGGGCGACACCGACGCACTTGCCGTCTCGATCGGCAAGCTGGCCGGGGAGGCGGTCGAGCGCGTCGGCCTGGTGCAGCGCGGGATGGTTCGCGCCGCGGGGTTCACCTGGAACCGTTGCGCGGCCCTGACCGCCGACGCCTACCGCCGCGCCGCGCAATAGACTCTGCAGAGCCGAGATCGGGGGGATTGGTCCCGGCGGGTCTCCGTGTCACGACGAGGGGAGTGTTACCGTGCAGGCAGTCATCCTGGCCGGAGGGTTCGGCACCCGACTGCGACCGCTGACCAGCACCAGGCCGAAGCCGCTGATCCCGTTCGCCAACGAGCCGTTCCTGCTCCATATGCTGCGGCAGCTGGCCTCCAGCGGCTTCAACGACGTGGTGCTGTCGACGATGTACCTGCCGGAGGCCTTCGACGAGCTGATCCCGGCGGCGCGCAAGGTCGGCGTCGACGTGGTGCTGTCGTCGGAGGACACCCCGATGGGGACCTCCGGGGCGGTCAAGCGGCTCTCCCACCTGCTCAACGACACCTTTATGGTGTTCAATGGCGACATTCTCGTCGACTTGGACATCCCTCGGCTGGTTGAGCTGCACCGCGAGCGCGACGCGGCCGCCTCGCTCGCACTCGTCAGGGTGCCCGACCCGAGCGCGTTCGGCCTGGTCCCGGTCGACACCGACGGGCGCGTGCAGGCCTTCCTCGAGAAGCCGGGCCCGGACGAGGAGACCTGGGCGACCGACCTGATCAACGCCGGCGTCTACGTGCTGGAGCCGTCCGTTCTCGACCACGTCCCGGCCGGGCAGCCCTCCTCGTTCGAGCGCAACCTGTTCCCCTCGCTGCTGGGCTCGGGCGCGCCCGTGTACGGCTACGAGGTCCAGGGGTACTGGCGTGACCTCGGCACCCCGATCGCCTATCTCTCCGCCCAGGCCGACCTGCTGGAGGGGCGGCTCAGCCTGCCGATCAGCGCGACCGAGCGCGGCCGTGGGCAGTGGTTCTCCGATTCCGCCGAGGTGCAGGACGGGGCGGTGCTGCGCGGTCCGGTGATGATCGGGGCGTCGGCGCGGGTCGAGCGCGAGGGACGAGTCTTCGGCCCCTCGGTGCTGGGTCCAGGGGCGGTGGTGGCCGGCGGCGCCCGCGTGGAGCGCTCCGTGCTGCTGGCCGGCGCACGGATCGAGCGCGGGGCCAAGGTGAGTGACTCGATCGTCGGCGCCGACGTGGTGGTCGGCTCGGGCGCGATCGTGAGCGACGGCGCCATCCTCGGCGACGGCGTGGTGATCGACGAGGGCAACGTGCTCGCCGGCGGAGTCCGCGTCGCCCCCGGAGTCCACCTGACCCCAGGCGCCATCCGCGTCTGACGCCCGGGCCCGCGTGCCCAGCCCCGCGGGCCACCGTGCCCCCCGGCGGCCTGCGTACGCCGCCGTCCCTACCGCCGCGCCGCCTCGGCGAGGAGCAGCGCGCCGAAGACCACGAAGAGCCTCCGGCCGACTCCCATCACCGAACCGGCTCGGCTGACCTGCTACGCTCCGCGCAGCAACCGTCATTTCGGGAGAAGCCATGACAACCACAGCGCAGAGAGAAGAGCGAGGTGGCGCCGAGCGACGGCTCGACCGGTTCTTCGGCTACCGGGCCAGGGGGTCGTCGCTGCGCACCGAGGTGGTGGCGGGTCTCACCACCTTCATGACCATGGCCTACATTCTGTTCCTCAACCCGTCGATCCTCGGAGCCGTCGCCGACCCGGGCGGGCGGCGCCTACCGGCGGGCGCGGTGCTCACCTCAACCGCGCTGGTCGCGGCCGCCGCCACACTGGCGATGGGGCTGTGGGCCAACTACCCGTTCGCGCTGGCCGCGGGGCTCGGCATCAACGGCGTGGTGGCCTTCACCTTCGTGGCCGGCCAGGGCCTCTCCTGGGCCGAGGCGATGGGTCTGATCGTGCTCGAAGGCCTGATCATCACCGTCCTGGTGCTGACGGGCCTGCGCGAGGCGGTGCTCGACGCCATCCCGATGGCACTGAAGAAGGCGATCGGCGTGGGCATCGGGCTGTTCATCGCCTTCATCGGCTTCTACGACGCCGGCTTCGTGGTGCGGCCGCAGAGCCCGGCCACCCCGGTGACACTGGCGAGCATCAACGGGCTCAAGGTCACCGTGTTCATCGTCGGCCTGCTGCTGACCTTGGCCCTGGTCGCCATGCGGGTGCGGGCGGCCCTGCTGCTCGGGATCCTGGGAACCACCGTGCTGGCGATCGTCCTGAACGAGGCAGGCGGCCTGAAGCTGTGGCCGGGCGGCCAGGTCGCCGCCGTGCCCGACAAGCTGGTCGGCTCGCCGGACTTCAGCATCCTCGGCGACTTCTCGCTGCTGGGCGCCTTCTCGACGATCGGGGTGATCTCCGCCCTGGTGGCCGTGTTCGCGGTCATGCTCAGCGACTTCTTCGACACCATGGGGACGGTGATCGGGCTCGGCGACGAGGCTGGCCTGCTCGACCGCGACGGGCGCCTCCCGAACATCAACCGAGTGCTGGTGGTCGACTCGCTGGCGGCCGCGAGCGGCGGGGCGGCCTCCGCCTCCTCCAACACCGCCTACATCGAGGCCGCCTCCGGCATCGCGGCCGGGGGGCGCACCGGCCTCACCTCGGTCGTGGTGGCGGTCCTGTTCGCGCTCTGCCTTTTCCTGGCGCCGCTGGCCGGGGTGATCCCGCCGGAGGCGACCGGCCCGGCGCTGGTGCTGGTCGGGTTCTTCATGCTGACGCTGATCCGGGACATCGACTGGAGTGACATCGAGGTCGGGCTGCCGGCCTTCCTGACCATCGTGCTGATGCCCTTCACCTTCTCGATCACCAACGGGGTAGGCGCCGGGTTCATCACCTACGCACTCCTGAAGCTGGTCAGGGGCAAGTTCCGCGAGCTGCACCCGCTGCTCATCGGGGTCGCCCTCGTGTTCCTGATCTACTTCGCCATCGAGCCGATCAAGCACCTGATCGGCGCGGACTGAGAAGGCTCGGCGGCCTCCGGGCCCGGGGATGGCCGCCGCCCGGCCGCCGGGCGGCGGGGTCAGCGACGCAGGATGAGGTCGTCGGGGACCAGTGGTGGCCGTGGCCTTGGCCGGTCCCCTGGGTCGGGGTGGCCGGCCGCCACTGAGCCGAGCGGCAGCCAGCCCTCGGGCAGGTCCAGGGCGCTGGCCGCGACCTCCTGGCAGAAGAGGCTGGACGAGATCCAGGCCCCCCCGAGCCCCTGCGCGTGCAGGGCCAGCAGCAGGGTCTGCACGGCGCCGCCGGCGGCCAGGTCGAACATGGCCGCCTCCGCCCCGCGCCGGCGGTCGTCCGGGTAGTCGTGGCGGCCGCCGGGCGCCAGGCACGGCACCAGCAGCACCGGGGCGTTGCCGAGCAGCGCCCAGGAGCGGGCCATCCGGCGCTCGATCACCTCGGCGGGCGTGCCGTCGCCGGCCAGGTCCCGCCGCCAGGCGGCCTCCATCCGTGTGAGATAGCGCTCGCGGCCCTCGCCCGAGTCCAGCGCCACCACCCGGAACGGCCGGGTGTGGTGGGGGAACGGAGCTGTCATGGCGGCCAGCACGGCCCGCTCGACCGCTCCCGGGTCCACCGGGTCGGGCAGGAAGCGGCGCCGGGTGCGCCGTCCCTCGAGGAAGGCCACCAGGTCCTCGGGCCCGGAGCCGGTGCGGAAGAGGTCCTCAGCGGGCGGGCGCACCAGGTCGCTGGCACGGCCCTCGCCCGCCGGCAGGGGCACCCCGCGCAGCAGCGCGGCCGGCACCCTGGCCAGCTTGCGCTTGACCAGGTCGGCCGCTGCGGCCACCTCGTCGGCCACGGCCACCTCGGTGACCTCGAGCACGCGGCCGTCGCCGTCGAGCTGGCCGCGGTAGTCCTCCAGGGCGCCGATGCCGGCGATGCCGACCGCCACGTCAGTCTGGCCCCGCCGCCAGGGGCGCCCGAGCGTGTCGGTGACCACCACCGCGACGTCGTGCCCGTCCAGCGAGGCCAGAGCCGCGCGCAGCCGCGCGGCCGAGGCGTCAGGGTCCTCGGGCAGCAGGACAAGCGCGTCGCCGCCGGCGTTGGACTCGTCGATCAGCGCGTTGGCGCCGATCAGTCCGTGGCGGGTCTCGGCGATGACCATCGGGCCGCGGCGGGCCACCACGCGCACGGTCTCGGCCGCCACCGCCTCGCGGCGGACCCGCTCTCGCTCGGCCGCGGCCGCCGGCAGCGGCACCAGCCGCCCCTCGGCCTTGGCGACCACCTTGGAGGTCACCGCCACCACGTCGCCATCGGCGAGCTGGAGCCCGGCGGCGCGGACGGCCGCCAGCAACAGCGGAGCCAGGTCGTCGCCGGGGCGGATCTCAGGCAGCCCAGGGAGCGGGAAAACCTCCAGCGGGCTCACCGCCCGGCCCCACCCGGCGAATGGAGCGCGTCGATGGCGACCTTTGCCAGTGCGGCGGCGTCCTCGATCGTGCGCATCAGGGTCGGCGCGACGATCGCCTCCAGACCGAGCGCGGCGACGTCGCCCGCCTGCGCCTGGTCGACCTGGTCCAGCACGAAGGCGTCGGCCAGGCCGCCGTAGAGACTGGCAACGCCGCGGGCCGAGACCTCGATGCCCCAAGCCGGCAGCAGCTTGTCGGCCATGCCGCGGACCGGCGCACCGCCGATGATCGGGGTGATCGACACGGTTCGGCAGGCGGCGCTCTGGATGGTGCTGCGGATGCCGGGCACGGCCAGGATGGGGGCGACCGACACCACGGGGTTGGAGGGACACAGCATGATCCCCTCGGCGCCGCGGATGGCGTCCAGCACGCCCGGCGCCGGCCGGGCCCGTTCGATACCCGCGAAGGTGACCCGGCGCACCGGGTCCCGGGCCTGGCGGGCGACCCAGTACTCCTGGAAGCCGAGATCCTCGGGTCCGTCGGGGCCGTCGACCTCGACCCGTGTCGCGACCCGCTGGTCGCTCATGGGCACCAGCCGCACGGGCACGCCGAGCCGGCGGCAGACCTCGGCCGTGGCCTCGGAGAGGGTGGCGCCCTCAGCCAGGAGTCTGGTGCGCAGCAGATGGGTGGCGATGTCCCGGTCGCCGAGACCGAACCAGCTCGGCTCGCCGAGACGATCGAGCGCCCCCAACACGTTCCAGGTCTCGCCGGCCAGGCCCCAGCCCCGCTCCTCGTCCGACAGCCCGGCCAGCGTGTAGGCCACCGAGTCCAGGTCCGGCGACACGGCCAGCCCGTGCACGCGCAGGTCGTCACCGGTGTTGCCGATGACCAGGATGTCGGCTGGCGGGTGGACCCGGATGAGGCCGCGCAGGAACCGGGCCGCGCCGATCCCACCGGCGAGCGCGACGAGCATGTTGCGTGGTCTCCGTTGGCTCGGTTTGGGCGAGGCTCCAGCATAGCGAGAGCCGGCGGGGCGGGCTCGGCGGCATCTGGGCGGGGTGATAGACTGGTTTATCTACTTACAGTTAAATGGGATGATAAGGTCTTACGAGAGACTACCGACGGCTGCCCGGCTGGGAAAATCCGCTTCGGAATGCGTGCTCTACCTCAAGGGGATGCGGAATGTCACCGATGTAATTACCGTGGTGCTGTTCGGGAAGCCGACGCTCGACCGACTGCCCTGAAAGCTGGCAGCGAGGGAGGAGCGATGACCGCGATGAGCACGACCACGGTCTTTCGTGTCGAGCCGCAGCCCTGGTACGAGCGAGCAGCCTGCCGTGGCAGGGACGCCGATTGCTTTTTTCCTGAAAAGGGGGGTTCCACCCGAGCCGCCAAGCGGATTTGCCAAACCTGTGTCGTGCAGCTCGAATGCCTGGAGTATGCCCTGGCCAACGACGAGCGGTTCGGAATCTGGGGTGGGATGAGCGAGCGTGAGCGGCGCCGCCTGAAGAAGCGCGCCTACTAGAAGGATCCCGCGCGCGTCCCTGCTCCAATCTCCCGCGGTCACCCGCCCGGAGGCGGTGGCCGGAGCGCCCCGGCGGGGCCGGCCCGGGACCGGCGCGGCCACCCTGCGACAACCTCGCCTGGACTGCCCTGTTTTTCTTCGATGTGGCGCTGCGTGTTAGCATGCCCACCGGCCCGTGGGGAGGGGACAACCCTACGGGCATTTCCCATGGCTCTCCCCCCAAGGGCCGCATCGAGAGGAAGGTCGTGCCAAGCAACGAACCCCGCGTGCTTGCCGTGGTCGTCTGCCACAACGGACGGCCATTCCTGCGGGAGACGTTCCGCGGGCTCGCCAAGCAGACCCGGCCGATCGACGACGTCGTAGTCGTCGACACCGGCTCGACCGACGGCAGCTCGGAGTGGGCACGCTCCCGCCTCGGCGAGGACGCGGTTCTGGCGGTCCGTGGCCAGTTCGGCCGTGCGGTCATGGCCGCCCTGCGCGACCCAAGGACCGCTGGCATGGAGTGGGTGTGGCTGCTGCACGACGACTCCGCGCCCGAGCCGGAAGCGCTTGAGCGCCTGCTCGCCGAGGCCAGCTCACGACCGAGTGCCGCGATTCTCGGGCCCAAGCTGCTGTCGTGGTCGAACCCGGACCGCCTCCAAGAGGTCGGGTGGTCGATCGACCGCACCGGCAGGGCGGTCTCGCCGGTCGAGGACGACGAGATCGACCAGGGGCAGCACGACCAGGTCCGCGAGACCTTCTTCGTCTCCAGCGCGGGCATGATGATCCGCCGCGGCGCGCTGCTGCAGATCGGCGGCTTCGACGAGCGCATGCCCGCCTTCCGGGACGACCTCGACCTGTGCTGGCGGATGCAACTGCACGGCGGCCGGGTGCTGGTGGTGCCGGGCGCCAGGGTGCGCCACTTCGCCGCCGCCACCTCGCGCGCCCGCAAGGACCGCGCCGTCAGTCACCCCAGGTACCTCGCCGAGCGCCACACCATGGCGGCGCTGCTGAAGGCGACCTCGCTGCGGCGGCTGCCGCTGATGTTCCTGCTGTCGATCTTCGGCGGGGCGCTGCGGGCGCTGGGGTTGGCGCTCACCGGCCGGCCCGGCGACGCTCTCCAGATCCTGTGGGCATGGGGCTGGAACGTGAAGGAGCTGCCGGTCACGATCGTGCACCGCCGGCGGCTGCAGCGTCGCCGCAAGATCGACGACGCCGCGCTCTCCAGCCTTCGCGCACCCGGCGGTCAACCCCTGCGAGCCCTGCTGCGCGGCCTGCTCGAGCTGATCTACGGGGACGTCGGCGAGCACGTGGCCCAGACGCCCCGCGGCGCCGAGGAGCAGGACATGCCGGCGCCCGGCGCGCAGATCGGCCGCATCATCGCCAGCCATCCCGTGGCCTTCGCCGTGGCGGGCTTCGCGCTGGTGATGCTGGTCTCGCTCCGCTCGCTGATGTTCGCGCCGGCCATCGCCGGGGGAGCGCTCGGCAGCTTCCCGGCCGCCGGTCAGGACATCCTGCGGGAGTTCGTGGCCGCCTTCCACCGGGGTGGCCTGGGCTCCACCGACGCGGCGCCGCCATCGCTGGCGCTGCTCGGCGGGCTGGCGACCGTCACGCTCGACAAGGCTCTGCTCGCGCAGAAGCTGCTGCTGTGGCTGGCGCTGCCGCTCGCGGCCGCCACCTGCACCCGGGCGTTGCGCGTGCTGGTGCCCTCGCTGCCCCCCCGCGCGGTCGCTGGCCTGCTCTACGCGAGCTCGCCGCTGGCGATCGGGGCCCTGGCCCAGGGACGGCTCGGCGAGCTTGCCTTCCTGGCGCTTGCCCCGCCGGCGCTGGCCCAGGTGGTGCTCTCATTCCGCAGGCAGCAGCCGCGCGAGCAGTGGCGCCCCGCCCTCCGCTTCCTGATCCTCGCCGCGGTGGCGATCGCCATGTACCCACCGGCGGCGGTCGTCCTCGCGGCGGTCGTGGCGGTGGCGGTCGTTTCCGCCCTGGCGCTGACGCCCGCCGATGGGCACGGGCTGGCCATCCGGCGCTCCCTGCTGCTCGGTGGCGGGTTCCTGGGCGCGCTGGCGCTCCAGTTCCCCTTCACCGGCCAGATCCTCACCGGAGCGGCCATGCGGAGCACCGCCACGGCGCTGGCCACGCCCGGGTTCGCCGATCTTCTCCAGCTCCGCCCCGGTGGCCCCGGCCTGCCCGGTGGCGCTCCCGGCACGCTGATCGGGCCGTTGTATCCCGCCCTCGCGCTGGCCGCGCTGTTCTTCGTCCCGACCGGCTACCGGCGGCCGACCTTCTTCCTGCTGGCAGGAATGCTCGCCGCCTGCGCGGTCGCCACGCTCCAGGCGCACGGCCTGCCGCCGGGGATCGCCACGGACTGGCCGGCGGGCCTGATGGTGCCCGGAGCGGTCTGCTGGGCCGCGGCCACCGGCCTGGCGCTGGCCGGTCTGGGGGCCGCGCTGAGGCAGCGGCGCGTCAGCCTGCGACGCGTGACCGCCGCACTGCTCGCGCTGCTCGCGCTGGCCACCAGCGTGCTGATCGCTGGAGTGCTGGTGCGCGGGTCGTGGTCGCCGATCCGGTCGGTGCATTCCCCGTCGCTGCCCGCCACCGTCCGGCAGGGCGATGGCAGGGTGCTGTGGCTGGCCGGCAGGGCGGACCACGGCGTGGAATTCGCGGTCACCGCCTCCGGCGGCCGCACCGTCCTCGACACCGGCCGGCTCGGCGACGGCCGGGCGCGCCGGGCGCTCCAGTCGGTCGTGACCGACATCGTGGAGGCACGCACACACGAGGCCGGTTCGATGCTGCAGCTGTTCGGTATCGGCTACGTGGCCGTCCGGCCAGGGCGGGAGGCCGAGCGCCTGGTCGACCTGGTGGCCAGGCAACAGGAGCTGCGCTCGCGCCCGACCGACCAGGCCGGGCTCTTTCAGGCGCCGGTGTCCCAGCCGAGCGCCTGGATCCTGCGGGGAGAGCCGCCGGCCGAGGTGCGCGGCGTGCTCACCGGCCCGGCGGTGGTGCGCGTGCCCGGTGTGGGCGCGGTGTTCAGCGGCCGCGGCGGGGTCGAGCTGCCGGCCAGAGCCGCCGCCCGGGCGCAGGTCGCCGGCGTGAGCACGGTGGCCGAAGGCACCGGCTCCGCGGGTGGAGGCGCTGCCACGCTGGTGCTGCCGGTACCCGCCAACCGGGCCTGGCGCGCTTCCGTCGGCGGCACCGCGCTGGAGCCGACCACCGTGTTCGGGTGGGCGCAGGGCTTCAAGCTCCCAGCCGGGAGCAGCGGCGGCGCCCTGGAGGTGCGGCGCAACGGGCAGCACCGCCGGATGGTCTACCTGCTGGTGGAGGGCCTGCTGGTGCTGAGCGCCCTGGCGACGATGGCGCGGCCGACCAAGGTCGCTCCGCCGGAGGCGCCGATGGCGCTGGACGACACCACCACGACGGATCTGCGACTGGCGACGCTGGCACGAGGAGGTGCGCGATGAGCCGGCCGGGCGACCACGACGACGAGGTCCCCTTCGATCCCTTCGACGAGGAGGAGGATCCGTTCCGGCCGCAGCGACCGCTCCGCGACCCGCTCCGGCCCGACCTGGACCCGTTCCGGATCCCCGACGACCCCTTCCAGCTCGACGACCCGTTCCAGGCGCCGGGCGACTCATACGCTGCGCCGGACGACCCCTACGGCAAGCCCGGGGAACGGACCGACGCGTTCGACCCCGACCAGGCGCAGCCGGCGCCGCCACCGCAAGACCCTCCATGGGGGTCGCCGCCGCCGCAGCGGCGGTGGCCCGCGGAAGATCGGCCCGAGCCTCCGCCAGTGCCCAGGCCCGAGCGGCCGGAGGGCGGCCAACCACCGTCCGACCAGCAGCGCCAAGCGCCGATCCCCAACCGTGCCGCACGCCACCAGCAGAAACGGCGGATCCCGTGGCGCTCGTCCAAGGGATCGGGCGCCCCCGACAAGGCGCCTCCCGGGCCGGCGGCGCGTCGTCCCGCCGACCCGAGCACCACGGGCCCGTTCCCGCGGGTGCCTGGGCCGCGTGAGGGTGGCTCGACCGGGCCGTTCCCGCGGGTGCCTGGGCCGCGTGAGGGTGGCTCGACCGGCCCGTTCCCGCCGGTTCCCGGGCCGCGTGAGCCGGGCGCGCGAGAGGGCGGCGACGACCCGGGTCGCGTTGTTCCCGGCCCGAGCGGCCTGGGGGGCCTGGCTGGTCGCCCGCCGAGCCCGCCGAGCCCGCCGCGTCCAGACCCCCGCTCTGGCGACCCCCGCCCTGGCGGCTCCGCTCCCACCGCCCGCGGCGGTCCAGGCCTCGGCGCCCGTGGCGGTCCGGGCGGGAGCACCGGGCCATTCGGCCCCATACCGGGCAGCGGGGCCCCCCCACGTCCCGGCGGCCCGCGGCCCGGTGGCACCACCGGTCCGTTCGAGCGCATCCCGGATGTCGGCTCGACCCGGCCCGGTGGCACCACCGGCCCGTTCGACGCGGTGGCGGGTGGGCGCTCGACCGGCTCCACCGGCCCGTTCGAGGCGATCCGGCCCGACCGGCCCGGCTCGACCGGAGAGTTCCCTCTGCCGTCCTCCAACGGGCGGAACGCGGAGCCCGCCGCGGCCGCCGGGCGCGGGGCGCCGTCACGAGCAGACCGCGGTGGACGCCGGTCGCCGCACCAGGCCCGGCAGCTCCCGAGCCTGCCCAGGTTCGAGGTGCCCACCGGCCTGGCGCGTACCACCGTGGGCCTGGTTGCGGTCCTGGTCCTGGCCACCGCCGGCCTCGGGGTCGTGACCAACGTCCTGCCACGGGCGAAGCCGCCGGCCACGCCTGCGACCGCCGCCCCCTACTCGGCGCGCTGGATCTGCCCGCTCCTGCCCAACCAAAGCGCCTCCATCGGCGTGGCCAACGTCGGCGGCAATCCCGCCAGCCTGCGAACCACGGTCGTCACCGGCGCCGGCAACGCCCAGCCCTCGCAGAAGCCGCTGGCGTCGGGTGGTCTGCGGACCATCAAAGCGCCCGCCGCCAAGCAGCCCGGCTACGTGCAGGTGGAGGCGTTCAGCTCCCCGGTCGCGGTCGGCTCCGGAGGGCAGGCGAGCTGCGCCTCGGGACCCACCGATCGCTGGTGGATCCCCGCGGCCGACACCAGCCTCGGCGCCAGCACCGCCGTGGTGGTGGCCAACCCCGACAACGATCCCGCCGTGGTCGACCTGGTGCCGCACGTGAACCAGGGGGCGCTGGCGGCCGCGGCCGAGCTGTTCATCCCGCCCCGCTCCGCCAAGGTCCAGACCCTGTCGAACGGCGAGCTGATCGCGCTCAAGCCGGCGATCGAGGTGATCGCCAAGTCCGGCCGCGTGGTCGCCGGCGCGGTCATCGCCCAGAAGGACCGGCAGAAGATCTTCGTGCCCGGCCAACCCACCACGCGCTCGGAGTGGTCGTTCGCGGGCGGGCTCGCCGGCCCCGACCGCAGCACCTCCGTGCTCATCACCAACCCGTCGGCCAGCCCGCTGTCGGTGTCGGTGCAGGTCTCGACCGATCAGGGCACCTTCAGGCCGGGCAACGACTTCGACAACCCGATCCCGGGCGGGTCGTCGGCCGCCATCCAGGTGCCCCCGCTGCGGATCCGTGGCTCCGGAGCCTTCGCGCTGCGCATCAGCTCGCGTGACGGCGCCAACTTCGTGGCCGCGCTGCGGGTGGCCACACCGACAGACGCCGGTGACGTGACCTACCTGGACCTCGGCACCGGCGGCTCCGACCGGAGCTGGTTCGTGCCGACCGTCCCAGCCTCCAAGCAGGTCGTGCTCGCCAACCTCGGCAGCGGGCCGGTGTCGGCGCGGCTCGGCGGGCCAGGCAAGGACGGCCCGAACGTCAAAGTCGATCCCGGCAAGGTGGTCGTTCGGCAGGTCCCCTCCGGCGCCAAGAGCCTCGAGGTCGCCACCGACCAGCCGGGCCTCGTGGTCGCTCCGCTCGGTGGGGGTCTGGCGGTCGCCGGGGCCGAGATCGGCGGCCTCCCCGCGGGCGGCCCCGTGGTGGCCGGGCCGGCCGCGGACTGACCGTCGGGATCCAGCGTTCGGCGGGCTCCGCCAGGGCTACCAGCCCAGCTCGTCGAGGCGGTCGTCGTCGATGCCGAAGTAGTGCGCGACCTCGTGCAGCACCACCTCGCGCACCAGCGCGGCCAGCACCGCGTCGGAGCGCGCTCTGGCCTCGATCGGCCTGCGGAAGATCACGATCCGGTCCGGCAGGGCGCCATAGTAGCCAGCGCCACGCTCGGTCAACGGCACTCCCTGGTAGAGACCGAGCGGGATGCCCTCGCCGGGCACCTCGTCGCCGCGGGGGATCTCCTCGACCACGAACTCCACGTTCTCGAGCCGCTGGCGGAACTCCGGCGGGATCGAGGCCACCGCCGCCTCGACCAGCCGCATGAAGGTGCTCTCTCCCGTGCCCGCCGGCTGCACCTCCGGCAGCGTCAGGCGCGGCCGCGGTGGCCTGCGGGCATGCCGCGAGCGCGCCATCCAGTGACCTCCTCGATCGTGTCGGACGCTGCAACGATATATGCGACACGAGTGCTCCGTGGAGGGGGGGTGGGGCAGCTGCGAACGAGTACAATGCGCCCCTGGCATCGCCGTGGACGCTGGCCCATCAGCGATGGCGGCGGTCCGTTCGGAAGCCTCCAACGCAAGGAGTCGCTCGGTGCACGCCGACCTCGACCAGGTGTTCAAGGCCTACGACGTCCGCGGTCTGTATCCCGACCAGCTCGACGAGGATCTCGCGCGGCAGATCGGCCGGGCCTTCATCGAGCTCACCGGGGCCGGCTCGCTGGCGATCGGTCAGGACATGCGGCCCTCCTCGGGGCCAATGGCGGCCGCGCTCAGCGAGGGCGCGACCAGCCGCGGCGCTGACGTCATCCGCGTCGGCCTGTGCTCCACCGACATGCTCTACTACGTTTCCGGCGCTCTGGACGTCGCCGGGATCATGCTGACCGCCTCGCACAACCCGTCCCAGTACAACGGCCTCAAGTTCTGCCGGCCGGGCGCCGTCCCGGTGGGGCAGGAGTCCGGCCTCGCCGACCTGAAGCGAATGATCGCCAACGGCGAGCCGGTCGGCGACGCGCCCACGCGCGGCCAGGTGCACGAGGGCCAGGACCTGCTGGCGCGCTACGCCGACCACGTCCGCGGCTTCGTCGACAAGGGCGCGCTGCGGCCCCTCAAGGTGGTGGCGGACGCCGGCAACGGCATGGCCGGCCACGTCCTGCCGGTGATCTTCGAGCGGCTGCCGTTCGATCTGGTGCCGATGTACTTCGAGCTGGACGGCACCTTTCCCAACCACCCGGCCGATCCCATCAACCCCCGCAACCTCGAGGACCTCCGGCGGCGGGTGGTGGCGGAGGGCGCCGACGTGGGCCTCGCCTTCGACGGCGACGCCGACCGCGTGTTCCTGGTGGACGAGCGCGGCGGCATCGTCCAGTCGAGCCTGGTGTGCGCGCTGGTCGCGCGGACCATGTGCGAGCGCGAGCCCGGCGCGACCGTGCTCTACAACCTGATCTGCTCGCGCATCGTGCCCGAGACCATTCGCGCAGCCGGCGGCCAGCCCGTCCGCACGCGCGTCGGCCACTCGTTCATCAAGGCGGTCATGGCCGAGACGGGCGCGATCTTCGGCGGCGAGCACTCCGGGCACTACTACTTCCGCGACAACTACCGCGCCGACTCCGGGCTGGTGGCCGCCCTGGTGGTGCTCGAGGTGCTCTCTCGCGCGGACCGGCCGCTGTCGGAGGTGCTGGCCCCCTATCGGAAGTACGCGGACTCGGGCGAGATCAACCGCCGCGTCGAGGGGACGGACCCGAAGGCGGTCATCGATCGGGTGGCCGGCAACTATCCACCGGAGCTGCGCGACTGGACCGACGGGCTCACCATCGACACGCCCGACTGGTGGTTCAACCTGCGCCCCAGCAACACCGAGCCGCTGCTGCGCCTCAACGTCGAGGCCGGCGCCGAGAACGAGATGGGCCGGGTACGCGACGAAGTGCTCGAGATGGTCGACGGCGAGCCGGCCTGACCCGCGAGTCGAGACCGGCTCCGTCCAGCCGGGGCCGGAGCCCACGAGGAGAGGAACCCATGCCATTGAGCGCGGAGCTGTTGAGCATCCTCGCCTGCCCGAACTGCCGGGGCGAGGTCGAGTACCTCGAGGAGTCCCAGGTCATCGAGTGCCAGAGCTGCCACTACCGCTACCCGGTGCGCGACGACATCCCGATCATGCTGGTCGACGAGGCTGACAAGCCGTGACACCGGAGCCGGTGAGCGTGTCCGAGCGTCGCCCGCGGCCCGAAGGCGCCGAGCGACCCCGGGGCCCGGACGGCGCCGGCGCCCCGGGCTCGGCGGGCGGTTCCGCTGGCGCCGGGGGCTGGGCGGCCGGTACCCGCGGCGCCTCGGGCTCGGCCGGCGGCGCCGCTGGCGCCCCGGGCTGGGCGGGCGACGCGGTGCCCGCGCGCCCGGCGGTGGACCTCGACGACCCGGCGGCGCTGGCTGCCGCCGACCCCGGTGGGATGCTCGGCCAGGTGGCCTCCGCGGCCGAGCAGGCGCGCGCCGCCCTGGCGGCGGCCCAGGTGGCCCCGCTGGTCGGCCCCGAGCCGCGCTCCGTGGTGGTGGCCGGCATGGGCGGTTCCGGTATCGCCGGGGACGTCTTGGGTGCCCTGGCCTTCTTCCGCTCGCCGGTGCCAGTCTCCAGCGTCAAGGGCGACCGCCTGCCCGGCTTCGTCGGCCCGACCACCCTGTTGGTGGCGGTCTCGTACTCGGGAGCCACCGACGAGACCCTGGCCGCCGTCGAAGAAGGCCTGTCCGCCGGCGCGCGGCTGGTGGCGGTCTGCTCTGGCGGGCCCCTCGAGGAGCTGGCCAGGCAGCACGGCGCGCCGGTGGTCACGGTGGCGCCCGGCCGGATGCCACGGGCGGCGCTGTGGTCGCTGGCCGTGCCGGTGTGCGTGGCGGTGTCCGCCGCCGGCGTGCTCGAGCCCATGGCCGAGCAGGTGCGCGCCGCCGCTGAGGCGCTCGACTCCGAGGCGGAGCTGCTCGGCCCGAGCGTCCCGACGGACTCCAACCCGGCCAAGCAGGCGGCCCTGCGACTGCTCGGCAAGCTGCCGGTGATCTGGGGCACCGGCCAGCTCGGCGCCGTCGCCGCCACGCGGCTGCGCACGCAGTGCAACGAGAACGCCAAGATCACCGCAACCTCGGCGCCGGTTCCAGAGTCCAACCACAACGACATCATGGGCCTGGAGGGCGGTCTCGGCCCTGGCCGAGAGCTGGTCCTGCTGCGCGACCGCGGCGGCGAGCACGAGCGCGACGCCCGCCGGGTAATCGCCGCCTGCGAGGCGCTCGACGTCACCAGCCCGATCCTGCGGAACGCGGGGTCCGGCCCGCCGCTGGTCCGGCTCGCCAGGCTGATTGCGTTCGTCGACCATCTCAGCGTCTACCTGGGCCTCGCCCGAGGGGTGGACCCCACCCCGATCGAGACGATCTTCCGGCTCAAGGCGGTTCTCGCCACGGGCGCGGACGGCTGAACCGGTGGCCGACGGCATTACACAGCTTCCCGGGTCCGAGACCGTCGTGGTCGCGGCGCGAGCGATCCGGCCGCGGCTGGTCGAGCCGCCGGCGGTGGCGGTGGTGCTCGGCTCCGGGCTCGGTGGCCTGGCCCGCGAGGTCGAGAACGCCGTGCGGGTCGACGCCGCCGAGGTCCCAGGGCTGCCGGTGCCCAGGGTGGCCGGCCACCCCGGCGAGCTCATGTTCGGCCGCCTGGCCGGCGTCCCCGTGGTCGCCCTGGCTGGCAGGGTCCACGCCTACGAGGGCTATTCCGCGGCCGAGGTCGCCTTCGCCGTCCGGGTCGCCGCCCAGCTCGGCTGCGGGGCGCTGGTCGCCACCAACGCCGCCGGCGGGCTCGATCCGGAGCTGGATCCCGGCGACCTCATGGTCATCGCCGACCACGTGAACTTCCTCGGCGACAACCCGCTGGCCGGGGCGCCGGCGTTCGTCGACATGAACGACGCCTATGATCCCGAGCTGCGCGCGGTAGCCGCGCGGGCGGGCGCCGATCGTGGCATGCCCGTGCGCGAAGGGGTGTACATCGCGGTGCGCGGGCCGTCCTACGAGACCCGGGCCGAGGTCGCGATGTTCCGCTCGTGGGGCGCTGACGCGGTGGGCATGTCCACCGTGCCCGAGGTGATCGCCGCCCGCGCGCACGGCCTGAAGGTCGCCGCGATCTCGGTGATCACCAACCGCTGCGGCGAGCCCACCACGCACCAGGAGGTCCTCGCCGTCACCGAGCAAGCGCGACCCCACCTCCGCGAGCTGGTCCTGTCGATCCTCCCGCCCGCCGCGGGCTGAGGTCTCCCGGCGCCGCAGGGCCTGCCGCGGCGAGCCCTTGCGGCGCCGGTCCCGGCCCCACCCGGCCGGGATGGGCCGGTGTGCCATATGCTTTGGGGCGCTATCTCCGCGACGGCCCTGTGGACAGCGGTTTGAGTCACTGGACCGAGTCCGGCACACTCACACCCGCGCCGGGCCCGCGGAATGCACCGGCTGCCGCCAAAGGAGGAGCTTTGCCGTACGACGTCACCGATCTCGCCCTCGCCGACGAGGGACGGCTCCGCATCGAATGGGCCGACCGGCACATGCCGGTGCTGCGCGACATCCGCGCCCGCTTCGAGAAGGAACAGCCGCTCGCCGGTCTCAGGATCGCCGCATGCCTGCACGTGACCACTGAGACCGCGAACCTGGCCCGCACGCTCCAGGCGGGCGGGGCCAGCGTCACCCTGTGCGCCTCCAACCCGCTGTCCACCCAGGACGACACCGCCGCAGCGTTGGCCAGGCACTACGCGATCGACACCTACGCGCGCCGTGGAGTAGACACTGCTGGCTACTACGCGCACCTCGAGGCGGCCCTCGACACCCACCCGAACGTGACCATGGACGACGGCTGCGACCTGGTGACGCTGCTCCACACCAAGCGCCGCGAGCAGCTCCCCGAGGTCCGGGTCGGCACCGAGGAGACCACCACCGGCGTGATCCGCCTGCGGCAGATGGAGCGCGAGGGCGCGCTCGCGTACCCGATCATCGCGGTCAACGACACCCCCACCAAGCACCTGTTCGACAATCGCTATGGCACCGGCCAGTCGACCATCGACGGGATCCTGCGCGCGACCAACCTGCTGCTGGCCGGGACATCCTTCGTGGTCGCCGGATACGGCTACTGCGGACGCGGCCTGGCGCTGCGCGCGCGTGGTCTGGGCGCCAAGGTCATCGTCACCGAGGTGGACCCGGTGCGGGCGCTCGAGGCCGCCATGGAGGGCTACCGCGTGGCCCCCATGCACGAGGCGGTGCGTGAGGCGGACGTGATCGTGACCGTCACCGGTGACCGCGACATCCTGCGCCGCGAGCACTTCGAGGCCATGAAGGACGGCGTGATCATGGCCAACTCCGGTCACTTCGACGTCGAGATCGACAAGCTCGCGCTGAGAGAGCTGGCCACCGCGGTCACCCGCGTGCGTGAGAACGTCGAGGAGTTCCTGCTATCCGACGGCCGCCGTCTCCACCTGGTCGCCGAGGGGCGGCTGGTCAACCTCGGCGCCGCCGAGGGGCACCCGGCCGCCGTCATGGACATGTCCTTCGCGGACCAGGCGCTCTCGCTCGAGTGGCTCTCGCGCCAGGACAAGCTCGACGTCAGGGTCCACGACGTGCCGGCTGAGATCGACGCCGAGGTCGCCAAGGTCAAGCTCGCCACCATGGGCGTCGACATCGACGTGCTCACACCCGCTCAGGAGCGCTACCTCCACTCCTGGACCGAGGGCACCTGAGCGAGCACCCTCGGGCGCCCGGCGGCTCCGGCTTGGTTGTCGTCAGTCGTCGAGGATCGTGGTGAGTGTGGCGGGATCGGTGTCGGCTCGGGGCGGTGGCCGTATGCCTTCGGGTTCGGTGCCGAGGTACACCCATGCCATGACCGACTCCTCGTCCTCGAGGCCGAGATGGTCGCGCACCTCGGGAGCCTCGCCGTACCATCCGGTCCGCCACATGCAGCCATAGCCGAGCGCATGGGCGGCCAGGCAGAGGTTCTCGGTCGCCGCCGCGGCCGAGGCCACCTGCTCCCAGCGGGGGACCTTCGGGCTCGGCCTGGGGCTGGAGGTCACCGCCACGATCAGCGGCGCCCGCAGGGGCTTGGCGCGCGTCCGGTCCAGGTCCATGGCGGAGGCGGTGGGTTCGCGCACGGCATGGGCCTTGGCGAACACCTCGCCGAGCCGCTCCAGCCCGGCTCCGCGGACCGCAAAGAACCGCCATGGGCGCAGCCGGCCGTGGTCGGGACCGGCCATCGCGGCCCTGAGCAGAACGTCCAGGTGACCGGCCGATGGCGCCGGCTCCACCAGCCGCCCGCTCGACCGGCGGGTCATGATGCACTCGATCGCGTCCATGGCGCGATCGTACCGGCGTGCCCGCAACCCCGCCGCACTGGCTCATCAGGCCGCGCTGGCTCATCAGGCCGCGCTGGCTCATCAGGCCGCGCTGGCTCATCCAGGCGGCGCGTACCCGTCGCCGCCATCCCCTCGACTCCCACCCGCCGCCGGAGCCACCGAGGGCCCCTCCCCGTCCCGCCCCGTGCCGCCGCTCCACGCCGACTCAGCCGCCCCGCTCGCCGCGGGAGCGGTCGGGCCACCGGCCGCCGCTCCACCGCTCCGCCCCGACCCAGCCGCGCCGCTCCATGCCGACCCAGGCGCACCGCCGCCCGTTGCCGGTGAGGCGGTCGGGCTCTCGGGCGGCGCTCCGCCCCTCCAGCCCGATGCGTGCCCCACGGCGCTCCACGCGGATCGGGACGTGCCGGGCTCCCCGCCGAGCCTGCGGTCGGAACCGGCCGGGCGCTGGCGGCGCTGGAACGCGGCGGCGACGCAGCGCAGGTACAGCTCGGGGGGCACGCCTGCGGGCGGGGGAGGGCGCAGGCGCTCCGCGAGCGGGCTTGCCAGTTGCAGCGCCAGACTCGCCCGCGGCTGCGGCGGCAGGCTCCGGGTCCGCAGTAGAAAGGCGCGGACGGCCTGGTACTGCTCGGTGGTCAGCCCACTTACGTCCAGCGTCGCGGCAAAGGACTCCAGACCAGGAGGATCGTCGAAGCTGACCGGCGCCGGCGCCGGCAGGCCGCTGCGCTCTCGCAGCACCAGCGTGCCCGCCAGCAGGTCACCGAGCCGCTGGTTGTCCCTGGTGAGAAGGATGAACATGATGGCGAAGAAGCCAGAGCCGATGCCGAAGTCCACCAGGCCGAGCAGCGTCCTGACCGCCGCGTGCCGGAAGCGGACCGGGCCGCCCTCCTTGGTCACGACCCGCAGGCCGAGTGCGGCCTTGCCCACCGTCCGACCTCTCCAGAGAGTCTCGCTGACCGTGAAGTAGCCGAAGTACCAAGCGGGAAGCAGGATGACCAGGATCGAGACCACCAGCCACTCCGGCAGCGTGGCGTCGGTCAGAATCAGCGGGAGGAGCCCCAGGAACGAGACCACCGTCACGATCGCCATGTCCATCACGAACGCCAGGATGCGAGACCCGACGTTGGCGGTGCTGAACTCCAGCGCCACCGCCTCCGGGGTCACCATGCGAGGCTGCTCGAGTTGCGCCATGGTGACGGCCTTTCACCAGAAGGATCTGCCAGATCGTGTCCCCGTAGCCTAATCGGTCTCCGATGGGCGGCGACGGGACCTAGAATCCACCCGTGGACATCGACCAGTACATCGCGAGCAACGCGCCGGTGTGGGAGCGCCTCGCGCAGCTCACCGTGCGGGCAGAGCGCGGCGCCGGACGTCTGGACGCCGCCCAGCTGGAAGAGCTGGTCGAGCTCTACCAGCGCGTCGCCACCCACCTGTCGTTCGCCCGCACCCGCTACCGCGATCCCGCGCTGACCGCCAAACTCAGCGGGCTCGTGGCCAGGTCGGGGGCGGTCGTGTACGGGGCGAGGCCCCGGACAGTGCGAGCCATCGGCCGCTTCTTCGCCGTGACCTTCCCGGCCGCGGTCTGGCACGTCCGCTGGTTTATCGTGGTGGCCGCGGTGGTCAGCATTCTGCCGGCTGTCGGGTTCGGGGTCTGGCTTGCGAACTCGCCGGCGGCGGTGGAGGCGAGCGCCCCGGCCGCGGTCCGGGAGGCGTACGTCAACCACGACTTCGAGGCGTACTACTCGTCCGCGCCGGCCAGTGAGTTCGCAACCTCGGTGTTCGCGAACAACGTCCAAGTCGCCTTCGTGGCGTTCGCGCTCGGCATCCTCCTGTGCGTGGGCACGGCGTACGTGCTGATCGGCAACGGGGCGGGTCTCGGCGTCGCGCTCGGCCTGTTCGCCGCCGTCGGACAGCAGCCGAAGTTCTGGGGGCTGATCCTGCCACACGGCATGCTGGAGCTGACCAGCGTGTTCATTGCCGGAGCAGCCGGCCTGCGCCTGGGCTGGACCCTGATCGACCCTGGCGACCGCCCACGGACGAGGGCTCTGGCCGAGGAGGGGAGGCGAACGGTCGTGATCGTGATCGGGCTCATCCTCGCGTTCGGTGTCGCCGGCGCGATCGAGGGCTTCGTCACCGGCAGGCCCTGGCCCACAGCCCTGCGGATCGGCATCGGCGCGATCGCTGAGACTGCCTTCCTGACCTACGCCCTCGTTCTCGGCCGCCGAGCCGCCGCCCGTGGCCTGACCGGGGCGCTCGGCGAGCAGGACGAGAGCGGCTGGCTCGCCGCCGCCCTCGAGCCCACCTCCGGCGCCCCCGTTTCCCGGTCGCCTTGAGCCTGCGTCGCGGCCGCCCGGTCGCCTCGATCCTGCATCCCGGGCGTCCGGTCGCCTCGATCCTGCGTCACAGCCGCCCGGTCGCCTCGATCCTGCGTCACAGCCGCCCGGTCGCCTTGACCTTGAGGTAGGCGTCGGCGAGGTCAGGTGCCAGCCGACCGGGGGGCGCGTCCACGACCACCGCGCCGAGGCCTCGTAGGCGCGCGACGGTTCGCCGGCGGTCGGCGAGCGCGGCGGTGGCCGCGGCCTTGCGGTAGGCGGCGCCCGCCTCCAGAGGACTGGAGGTCGCCCACTGGGTGACCTCCGGGTCGGTGACGCTGGCCACGACGATCAGGTGCTCCCGCGCGATCAGCGGGAGGGCCGGGACGAGGCTCTGTGTCACCGCCTGCTCCGCCAGCTCGGTGAGGACGACGAGCATGGTTCGCCGGCGGAAGCGCGCCAGAGTGGCCGCGAACGCTCCCCGGTAGTCGCTCTCGACCAACTTCGGCTCCAGCGAGTACATCGCTTCCGTGACCCTGGAGAGCTGGTCGCGGGCATGTCCGGCGCCCACCATGGCCCGCACCTCCGAGTCGAACGCGACCATGCCGGCACGGTCCCCCAACCGTGTCGCCACCGCGGTGAGCATCATCACCGCGTCCATGGCGTGCTCCAGCCGCGGCACACCGGCGACCAGCCCGGCCATGGTGCGGCCCGCGTCCAGCAGCAGCAGGACCGTCTGGTTGCGCTCGGCCCGGTACGTGCGGACGATCGGCTTGTTCGCGCGGGCGGTCGCGGCCCAGTCCATGCGGCGGAACTCGTCGTCCACTCCGTATTCGCGCAGCGAGTCGAACTCGGTGCCGCCGCCTCGGCCCTGCGCCGAGCGGAGGCCGACCTCCAGGATCCTGGCCTTGTTGATGCGCAGCTCCGCCTCGTCCTTGGAATGGAAGGGCGGGTAGACACGCAGCACGCCCTCGAGCCGCCAGCGCCCCTGGCGGGCGATCAGGCCGAGTGGGCCGTCGACTCGCACCACGATCTCGGTCGGGCTGAAGCGCCCGCGCCGCTCCGGTCGGATGGCGGTGGCCGCGCTCGCACGGCCGCCGGGTGTCAGCACGACCCGGGCGCGCCGTGTCACCGCGGCGAGGGAGGGGGCCAGCTCGTCCGCCAGCCGAACCCGTAGCGGTCGCCCGGCGCGTCTTGGTGCGTCGCGTCGGTGCGCGACCGTCCAGGTGACCCGTGCCTCGGTGCCAAGCGGGACGATTCCGGGCAGCTCCCGCTCGACCTCCAGCTCGGGCGGGCGCGTCGCCAGCAGCCAGTCGACCAGAGCGGCCAGCAGCAGCGCGCCGTCCACGGCGACAAGACCCCAAGGCGTCCGCAACGGCAGCAGCAGGACCAGCGCGGAGCCTGCCGCCGCCGCCACGACCAGACGCCAGCTGGGAACCGGCATGTCAGCGGGGAACCGGGACGGAGGCCAGCACGCCGTCGAGCACGCCGTCGGCTGTCACGCCCTCCAGCTCGACCTCTGGCCGCAGCTCGATCCGGTGCCGCAACGTCGGCTTGGCGACCGCCTTGACCTCGTCGGGGGTGACGAACTGCTTGCCGGCCAGCCAGGCCCACGCCTTGGCGGCGTGCAGCAACATGGCTGCGCCTCGAGGCGACACTCCGAGCTCAAGCGACGGCGACTCCCGCGTCGCGCGTGCGATCGAGACGATGTAGGCCTGCACGGACGGCTCCACCGGGACCGCTGCGACCTCCTTTCGGGCGCTGGCCAGGTCGTCCTTGCCGGCGACCGCGTTCACCCCGAGTGTCGCCAGGTCGTGCGGGTCCATGCCGGCCTCGTGGCGAGCCAGCACCTTCTGCTCCTGCTCAGCGGTGGGGTAGGGGAGCACGAGCTTGAACAGGAAGCGGTCGAGCTGGGCCTCGGGCAGCGGGTAGGTGCCCTCGTACTCGACCGGGTTCTGGGTGGCGACGACCAGGAACGGGTCGGGCAGCTCGATGCCCTGCCCCTCGACCGTCACCTGCCGTTCCTCCATGGCCTCCAGCAAGGCGGCCTGGGTCTTCGGCGGTGTTCGGTTGATCTCGTCGGCGAGCAGCAGGTTGGTGAACACCGGACCCTCGCGGAACCGGAAGGATCCATCGCGCTGCTGGAAGATCATCTGCCCGAGCACGTCCGACGGCATTAGGTCCGGTGTGAACTGGACCCGCTTGAAGCTCAGGTCGAGCGTGCGAGCCAGGGCCTTGACCAGGAGTGTCTTGGCGACGCCCGGGACGCCCTCGAGCAGGACGTGGCCGCGCACCAACAGGGCGGCCACCAGGCCCGAGACCGCCCCGTCCTGACCGACGACCGCCTTGGCGATCTCCTGGCGGACGCGCAGCACCGCCGCCCGCGGGCCGGCCTGGCCGGCCCCGCTCTCGGGTGAGGGCGATCCTCCGTTGCTACCTGGCTCCGTGGGCACTGGAGACCTCCGTGCGAATCGTGTCGATGGCTTGCGCAAGGGCGACCAGCTCGGCCTCGTCTCGCGGCGGCGATGGTTGGAGGGCGGCCAGCACGCGCTCATTGTCGATTCCGGTTCGAGCGGCGACGGTGCTGGCCACCTGCTCCGGCGGCGCGGAGGCGGGCAGCCCGAGCCGCTCGGTCAGGGTACGGCGCAGATCGCCGGCGAGCAGCGTCGCCGCCTGCCCGCGGTGGCGAGCGCGCCGGAGCAGGTTGCCCACGGCCACCACCAGCTCCGACCCGGGTATGCGGACCGCCGTCGCTTCGGTGACGGGTCGGCCCAGCCGGCGGCTCCGCCAGACGGCGAGCAGCAGGAAGGCCACCGCGAGCTGCACGAGCGCGAGCCTGACCCTCGGTGCGATCAGTTCGCCGAGCCCCTTGGAGCCGCCCCCAGGGGCGGGTGGCCGCAGGACCACCACCTCGGGACCGGAGGTCGGCGACAGCAGGTCGACGATGAGCACGGCGTTGTCGCCCCGATTGATCTGCTGGTTGACCAGGGCGCTCGCACCCCCGAGACGGACCACCGTGCCATCGCCGGTCGGTTGTGCCACCAGCCACGAGCCGCGGTCACGGGGGAAGCAGCCCTGCGCGCCCCTCGGCACCCTGAACACGATCCCGCCGGGCGCGGAGACCCTGCGCACATCCCGCATCGCCGGCAGCGCGCAGCGCGGCTCCAGGTCGGCGTTGAGGAGCCCGATCCTGGTGTCGCCGATGGGCTCGACCCGTGTGACCGGTGAGGTCGGGTCGGCGACCACCAGCGTGCCGCCCTGCCGTACCCAGTCGAGCAGTCGAGCTCTCCGCTCCTGGCTGAGGTCGTCGGCGAGCAGCAGCACCGATCCCCCGCCCGACGGCGGTTCACTGGAGACCGAGACCTTGGCGCCCAACAGCCGCAGCGTCTCGACCACCGCCTTGGTGCCATTCGGGCCGGGCGAGTCGGGATCGAGCGGCAGGCCCTCGTCGGCCCGACGAGAGCCGACCACCGCGGCAATCACGATGCCGCCGATGACCAGGCCCCAGACCATCAGCCGTCGGCCGGTCATGCCGGCGCCCGTTCCAGAACGCGACCGGCGAGCTCCCGGAAGCGCGCCGCCTCGCCCGCACCGGTGGGGCTGCGGCCGTACCAGGCCCGATCGAAGACTTCGGTCGCGCCCCCGAACGCCTCGGCGGCGTCGGGGAAGTTGCGGTCCACCTCGCCCCGGTACTCGCCCGATGTGCGTCCGGGGACCTCCTCGACGACGCCGCGGCTGGCCAGATCCGCGACCAGCGCCCGGTACCGGCAGCGCACCGCCTGGCGCCACTCCCCGGCTGCTTCGTGCGCCTCGGCCTCGGCGCGCCACTCGGCGGTGCTGCGCTGCGGGCGGGCCACGACCGCCGCCTCCACCTCGGGGCTCCTGCTCATGGTCCTGATGAAGCGCGCAGCCAGCAGGCCGAGCAGGATCAGGATCACGGCGAAGAGCGCCAACCCGATGATCGACCCGGCCGTGGTCGCCGTGAGGTCGGCGAGCAGCCCGCCGAGAAGTGTGACGATCCACGTCCAGATCCGGTCGAGCAGCGGCCGGGCCGCCGGCCGGAACTCCGGCCGCGCGAGCACCTCCTCGACGGCCCGATGGACCTGCCCGGGATCCCGCGACGGCGCAGGCGGGTCCACCAGGAATCCCGCGGTGATCGCCGCCGCTATCCGGGGCCCCGGTCGTTCGGCGATCCAGCGCCCCAGCGGGCGGCCGGATCCCACCATGGGCTGGCGCCCTGGCGGGTCACTGGGCTGGCGCGTCGCCATCGGCGAGCCCCCTGGCGATCATCTGAAGGTCGAAGCCCTCGTGGCGGATGCGAGCATCGAAGTAGACGAGCGTCGCCACGATCCACACAAAGGGTGAGGCGACCAGGATCGGGACGATCGAGCCGATCGCCAGGAGGATGAAGCCCCACTGCAACCCCACCAGCCTCGCCGCCAGGGTGAACGGGGTGCCCAGCACGTTCCGCAGCAGGATTGCCAGGATCCCGCTCACCAGCGCGATGCCGAGCACCGGCCAGAAGCGGGGCCGCACCAGCGTGAACGATCGGCGCATGCTCTTGATCGGTCCAAGCTCTTCGATCATGACCGCCGGCGTGGTGCAGATCAGGAACGCCATCGCGACCAGCGCGGGCAGCAAGCACAGCACGAGCCCGACAAGCTCGATCAGGTGTACCAAGATCGCCGCTCCCAGCAGCGCCCACACGCGACGTCCCGTGGTTCGGATGGCGTCACCCACCGACAGCTGCCGGCCCAGATAGCTCGCGGCCACCACCTGTGTGATCGCGCCGCCGACGAAGGGGGTGATCAGCAGGCCGAGCAGGGCGGTGCCGGCTATCCCACCCAGCTCGATCGGAGATAGTCCCTCGCCGACTCCCTGCTCGGCGAGGGATGTATCCCGCAGCACCTGCAGCAAGCCCGGGCCGCCGGACAGATGGCGAGTGAAGAAGGCGCTGATCAGTTCCAGCGGTACGAAGAAGACCGCCGTGACCAGGACGATCGTGGCGAGGTTCGCCTTGAGCAGGCGGAACGCGCCGTCGAGCACGTCGCCGAAGGACATCGGGTGCAACGGCAGCGGTCCCGTCCGGGCGTTGTAGGCCTTGGGCAGGGACACCGGCGGCTCGTAACCGGGCGTACCCCAGCCACCGGCCCCGCTCCACGCGGGCTGCGGAGGCGGGCTCCATCCCTGCGCCGGCCCCGATCCGGCCTGATCCGGGCCCGGGCGGCCCCCGCTCTCTCTCGGCTGCCCCCATCCAACCCCCGGCTCACCCCCGCCCGGCGCCGGCGGCTGCCATCCCTGCCACGCCGACGGCTCGCCCGGCGGCGCCTGGCCCTCACCGGGCGGCGGGGACTGCCAGCCGCCGGCCGGCGGCGTCTGGGCCCCGCCGGGCGGCGGGGACTGCCAGCCGGACCACGCGGGCCGCTCATCCGGCTGCGGCGGCTGACCCGGGCCCTGCCACGGCGACGGCTCACCCGGTGGCGGGCCCGGGCGTGGTGAGGTGCCAGGCCCCGGCCCGGTAGGCGCGCCCGGAGCGACCCAACCCGAATCCTCCTCATCCGAATCCGAATCCCCATGGAAGGTGGCGTCGCGGTCGCCACCGTTTGGCGAGGCCGCCTCTTCTGACCCATCGTCCGGCCCGTGAGGCGGCGGTGAACTGCCCACCAGCGTCATCTCCGATCTCGACTGTAGGCATCGCGCTTGCAATCCGCGCGTCGACCTGCTTCGACTACCGTTGATTCGTTTGCCGCGGCCTGCTGTCATGCCCGTCTTCGCGCGCATTTTCGTGGGGGTGCCGGAGTCGGTCAATGGCCGGTCACGGCTCTGTGGACAACGGGGGGACTGCCCTCCGTCCCAAGGTCATGGCATCCTTGGCCGGTTGCCGGCGGGAGGAGGCGAGAGGCTTGCGAGGCAGAGTCCTGGTCGTCGACGACGACCCATCCCTGGGGGAGATGCTTGGCATCGTCCTCAGACAAGAGGGCTTCGAGCCCGTATTCGTGCGCTCGGGGGACCAGGCGGTCGCGGCGTTTCACCAAGCGAAGCCGGATCTGGTGCTGCTCGACCTGATGCTGCCTGGCAAGGACGGGCTGGAGATTTGCCGTGAGCTGCGCATGGAATCCGGTGTGCCCATCGTGATGCTGACCGCCAAGACCGACACGGTCGACATCGTGCTGGGCCTGGAATCCGGTGCCGACGACTACATCACCAAGCCGTTCTCCGCCAAGGAGCTGGTCGCGCGGATCCGGGCGAGGCTGCGCCGGCGCGACACCGACGGCGCCGAGACGCTGCGCTTTCATGACATCGAGATGGACGTCATGGCGCACCAGGTCATCAAGGGCGGCAAGTCTATCAACCTGACGCCGCTCGAGTTCGAGCTCCTGGCCACGTTGGCGCGCCGGCCGCGGCAGGTCTTCACTCGTGAGGTCCTGCTCGAACAGGTGTGGGGATACCGCTACGCTGGCGACACCCGCCTGGTCAACGTGCACGTGCAGCGGCTTCGCGCGAAGATCGAGGACGACCCGGAGAACCCGCGGGTCGTGCAGACGGTCCGCGGTGTCGGCTACCGCATCGGGCCGGAGACGGGTGCCGAGGATCCCGGCATCGTTCCCGACGCCGCGACCTAGACGTCCCGAAGAGGAACTGCCCGTGCGCTGGTTCGGTCTGCCCCGCCTCGACCTGCGAGCCAGAGTCGTGCTGTTCGCCTCCGCGGTCGCGATCGGCGCGCTGCTCCTGCTCGGGCTGTCGCTGCGGGCGCTGCTGGCCAACTCGCTCTACGACCAGCGCAGCAGCGAGGCCGTGGAGGAGGTCCAGCGGCTCATCAGCCAGGCGCCCGCGACGCTCGCCGGCACCGTCGGCCTGCCAGAGCGCGAGGCGCAGATGGCGCTCGTGCAGGAGCTCACCAGCGCGCGGGGCGGCGGTCCGCCCGGCTTCAAGGCCGTGATCGTCCGCAGCACCGAGCTGTCGAGCGAGTCGGACGACCGCCTCAGAATCGAGCAGGTGCCGTCCGCCCTGGTCAATCGGGTCTTCGTCAAGTCGGAGATCGCCTACGTCTACATCGACTCGCCGATCGGGCCAGGTCGGATGCTGGTCGTCGGGGCGCCCATCCGGTCCGACCAGGGCGACTACGAGTCGTACTTCTTCTACCCGCTCACATTTCAGGAGGAGACGCTCAACCGGCTCACGAACTTCCTGGTCATCGTGAGCGTGGGGCTGCTCGCCGCCGTGATCGTGATGGCGGCGATCCTGATCGGCCGCGTGCTCAGGCCGGTCCAGCGTGCCCGGGACGTCGCGGAGGAGATCGCCGCGGGGAACCTCGAAGCGCGCATCCCGCAGATCACCACTCACGACGACTTCGGGCGGCTGGCCGAGTCCTTCAACCGCATGACCGACGCCCTGGCCCAGAAGATCGGCGAGCTCGAGAACGTCTCCAACCTCCAGGCCCGGTTCGTCTCGGACGTGAGCCACGAGCTGCGGACACCGCTTGCGACCGTGCGGATGGCCGCCGACTACATCCACGCGGCGCGCGCCAGCCTCCCGCCGGATGCGCAGCGTGCGGCCGTCCTGCTCGAACGTGAGCTGGAGCGGTTCGAGAACCTGCTCGAGGACCTGCTCGAGATCAGCCGCTTCGACGCTGGAGTGGTCCGGCTGGATCCCGTCGAGGTCGATCTCGGTCGCCTGCTCGACGAGGTCATAGATGCGCTCGACCCGATCGCGCACGGTCGCAAGGTGAGCGTGAGCCTGGTGGTCGACACCGAGGGGGGAGCGCCGCTGGTCGCAGCCGACCCGCGCCGCCTGGACCGTGTCTTCTCGAACCTTGTCAAGAACGCGATCGAACACACCGCCGAGGGCGCGGTGCGGGTGCACGCCGCCCGCCGCGACGGCGAGGTCGTGATTCGGGTCGAGGACGAGGGCGAGGGCATTCCCGCCGAGGACCTGCCGCACATCTTCGAGCGCTTCTACCGGGCCGACGCCCACCGCGCCAAGACCACCGGCGGGACCGGGCTCGGGCTGGCGATCGCCCTCGAGAACGTCCACCTGCACGGCGGCTCCATCGCAGTGACCAGCGAGGTCGGCGAAGGATCGGTGTTCACGGTGGTGCTGCCGGCCGTCGAGCCGCAGACCGAGCCGGGCCCGGACGGAGCCACCGCGGCCGAACGGCAGCCCGGTGCGGCGGTGGGCGCCGACGGCGACAGCCAGAGCGAGGCGGAGGTCGTGCTGGGTGGCTGACCGTCGTCGCGCAGGTGTGCTCATGGTTGTCATCGCCACGTTGTCGCTGGCGGCCTGCTCGACCGGCGTGCCGCCGAGCAACAAGGTGGTCGTGGTCAGCCCGGTGTCCGCGCCCCAGGCCCAGCAGCCAAGGGAGTCCTCCGGTCCCGGGAGCGGGCCACGGCCCGGATTGAGCGAGGCGCAGGTGGCGCAGGGCTTCATGCGCGCGATGGCCACCGGCGACCCGGACCGCGCGCTGCCGTGGATCGTGTCCGACAAGTCGGCCCACGCGCAGGTGGGAAGGTGGAAGAGCGGTGGCGCCGTCAGCGTCTACCATGGGGAGTTCCAGCCGCAGGCGGCCGTCGACGATCGTGGCCAGAAGGTCGTCGGGATCCGGCTCCAGCTCGTCGGCGCGCTGGACGATCGCCGCTGGGTGCCCGACTCGCGGCAGGTCAACATCCGGCTCCGGTTGCGCCAGGTGAATGGGGAGTGGCGGGTGGCCAACCCGGACAAGGCCCCCTGGATCGACGACACCAACTTCAAGCAGCACTACGGCCCGGTCGACCTCTTCCTGGTCGCCGCCGACCAGCAGCGCCTGGCGCCCGTGCAGATCTTCCTGCCACGGCCCGCTCCGGGGACTCCGCAAGCGGCCGCGTTGCAGGTACGGGCGCAGGCCGCCTTGCGGTGGCTGCTCGCCGAACCCGAGGGGCGGATCAGCCGGACGCTCACCAGCGCCATCCCCGAGGGCACACGGCTGCGGCGACTCGACTACGTGGACAACGTGGTCACCGTCGACCTGTCGCGCGAGTTCGCCGCTCCAACGGCCGGCCTGGGCGCGCTGCGCCTGGGTCAGGTGGTGTGGACGATCACCCGCCTGATCCCGACGGCCACGGTCAGGCTCAGCGTCGATGGCCGGCCGGCCACCACGCTCGGCCCGGATCGCTTCCACGCGAGCAGGGCCTGGCGACGGACCACGCCGCCGCTCGGCGACCTGTTCACCGGCCTGTGGCCGCACCGGGCAGGCAGCCCGAGCCGCCTGGTCTTCGCACGCAACGGCGAGCTCTACACCACCGAGCTGACGCCCAGCGCCCGGCCGACCCTGCTGCCCTACAACGCCACCGGGCAGAAACTGGCTCCGACCTGGGCCTCGCGCGGCAACCGGCTCGCGTTCCTACTGGTCGGCGACAGCGCGGAGCGCTCGCTGTGGATCGCCTCCGGCGACGGGACCGCCGTCGATTCCACCGGTGTGCGCGGCCAGCTGTCGGCCCCGTCGTGGCTGCCCGATGCCTCCAGGCTGCTGGTGATGCGGCAGTCGGGTGACCGGGTCGAGTTGCTCGGCGTCACGCCCGGGACGCAGCGCGCGTCAAGGCTGACGCTGGCGCCGATGCCGGGAGGGCTGCACCCGACGGTCCTTCGCGTCAGCCCGGATGGCGCCTTCGTACTCGGGGTCGGCGCGGGCAAGCGGGCGAAGTTCGGGGATGGCGGGCTGCTGTTCCTCGGTCTTCTCAGCCCAGGCGGGGTCGTGGACTGGTTCCCGCGGCCGATCGCGCCCGGGCTCGGCGAGGTGTTCAGCCCGGTGTGGGTCGATACCTCGACGATCGCCTTCATCGGCAAGACCGGCAACAAGGACGACCTGGGCAAGCTGTGGATCATGGATCCCGACGGCTGGGACCCCACCCCGCTGCTCAACCTGGACCCGACCAGCGAGAACGCCGTCGACATCGGGGACGAGCTCACGGTCGACCCGACCGGCAACCGCTTCATCTTCGTGGTCCAGTCCGAAGACGGCACGTCCCTGTGGATGATCGACCGCCTCGGCGCGAGCCTCCGCCAGCTCACTTCCCCAGGAGGCAACGGCTTCGACAACGAGCCGAGCTTCGCCACCCGCTGACCCTTCCAGGGGGTGTGGATGGCCACACCACGTCGTCGTCGGTCGCGGGTAGCCTCCTGGCATGGCGATCCACACCGTCCTGAGCGGCTTTCTCCGGCCACCTGACTGCCTCGCGTGCGGGGCCGCCGATGCCTGGCCGTGCTGCTCGGTCTGCCTGCCGCCCGAGCCGTCCGGAGCCGGGCCCTGGAGCCTGGCCGCCGACCCGACTGTGACCATGTGGGCCCTCGGCCTGTACGGCGACAGGCTGCGGGCCGCGGTGCTGGCCGGCAAGTTGCGCGGCCAGGCAGCCGCCCTCCGAGCCTTGGGCGGGCGTCTCGGTTCACTGCTACTCGCCGCGGGAGTCGGCGCCGACCTGGTGACCTGGATCGCCGCCCGCCCTGCGCGCGGGCTGCCGCGCGACCACGCCAGGCAGGTCGCGTTCGGCGTCGCGAGCGCGCTGGACCTGCCCCTGGTCAAGCTGCTCGCTCCAACGACCGGCGGTGATCTTGGTCGATCCCGAGCCGACCTCGATCACGGGGCTCGCGCGGATCGAGCCGCCGCGCGCCCGCCGCCCAGAGTCCGGTGTCGGGTCGAAGGCGGTCGCGTGCTCGTCGTCGACGACGTCGCCACCACAGGCCAGACCCTGGCGGGCGCGGTCGCCGCGCTGCGCCGGGCCGGCGCTCGGGAGGTCGAGGCCGCTGTGCTCGGTGCCTCCGGTGGCGCGTTCGGCCCACCCGTGAATCGGTCGTCCTCCGGCCCAAGGCCCGCTCGACGGGCACCACCCTGATGCCTGTCCGCCCCACCTGGCGGTCGGTCCTCCCTGCCCCGAGCAGGCCAAGCCAGGCTCCAACTGATGGCGGGAGGTACTGCAATCGCGTCGCGTGGGTACGCACTTCGTGCTAGCTTCGCTGCTCAGAGGGGGGCCCACTTGGACTAGGGCGGTCGTATTGTCTGGTTGACCCACGTTTCGAGTGTGTAGAATCCCGCCATTGCGAGCGGAGGCGGCTCGATTTGTTGAGGCGGTCCGCAGGTCGAGCGATTGGCGATCCAGTCGCGGCCCGAGATGCGGGCCGGCGACCGAGGGGGGGTGCGGTCTGGCGGTGCGTCTACCCACGTTTTCGACCAGCGCCGACGGTCAGATGGGGAGCGGCCAATGCAGTTCACGGTGAAGGGCAAGAACGTCGACGTGCCCGAGAAGCTGCGTGCACACGCCGAGCACAAGCTCGCCAAGGTCCAGCGCTTCGACGACCGGATCTTGGCGATGGACGTGGAGTTCTCCGAGGAGCGCAATCCGCGGGTGCCTCGAGCCCACACGGTCGAAGTCACCGTGACGACAAAGTCCCGGCTCGTCCGGGCACAGGCGAGCGCGGTCGATCCCGCCGCCGCCGTGGACCAGGTCATCGATCGGCTCCAGCGTCAGATCAAGAAGCTCAAGGGTCGTCGGGTCGACAGGACCCAGCACGCCGAGGGGGTCAAGGCCATGGCTCCCGCAGTCCAATCTCCCGAGACAGACGAGACGGGCGAGCAGCTTTTCGCCAGATACAAGAGAATCGAGATGAAGCCCATGACCCCGGAGGAGGCTATCGAGCAGATGGAACTCCTTGGGCACGACTTCTTCTTGTTCTCGAACGCCGAGACGCAGCGGGCAAACGTCGTGTACCGTCGCCGTAGCGACGGTTATGGGCTCATCGAGCCCAAAGTATGAAGGGGCGCTCGGAAATGCGCCAGGAAGTGAGAGGGGAGAGCGTGGCCGACGACCGGCAGTCACGGCCGCGGGGCGCGGGGGACGCCATCCGCGTGCTGATCGTGGATGACCACGCGTTGTTCCGTCGCGGGCTCGAGATGGTCCTCGAGCAGGAGGACGACGTCGAAGTCGTTGGCGAGGCCGGCGACGGCGCCGAGGCCATCGAGAAGGCGCAGGAGCTCATGCCTGACGTCGTCTTGATGGACGTTCGCATGCCTCGCAGGGGAGGCATCGAAGCGACACAGGCCATCAAAGATCTGATCCCCCATGCCAAGATCCTGATGCTGACCATCTCCGACGAGGAGGCGGACCTCTACGACGCCATCAAGGCGGGCGCGAACGGCTATCTGCTGAAGGAGATCTCCATTGAAGAGGTCGCCAACGCGATCCGCTCGGTCGCCAAGGGCCAGTCGTTGATTTCCCCTTCGATGGCCTCCAAGCTGCTCGACGAGTTCGCCAGCATGGTCAAGCGGGCGGACGAGAAGCAGCAGCTGCCCACGCCCAGGCTCACGGACCGCGAGATGGAGGTCCTCAAGCTGGTCGCCAAGGGCCACAACAATCGCGACATCGCCAAAGAGCTGTACATCTCCGAGAACACCGTGAAGAACCACATCCGCAACATCCTCGAGAAGCTCCACCTGCATTCGAGGATGGAGGCGGTTGTGTACGCGGTGCGGGAAAAGCTGCTCGAGATCAAATAGGCGTGGCGTGGCCGTCGTCCTCGCCGTCGATGTCGGTGGCACCAAGCTCGCCGCCGCCGTGGTCGACCGGGATGCCCGAATTCTCAGCCGCGCGAAGGTCCCTTCCCCCCGCGGAACGGATCCGGAGGCGCTGTACGAAGCGCTGATCGTGTGTTGCGCTGCCGCTCTCCGGGGGGCGGACAGCTTGCCCGGTGACCTCGACGGTGTCGGTGTCTCGTGTGCGGGGCCCATGGTCTGGCCGGCCGGTGAGGTCTCGCCGCTCAACATGCCGGCATGGCGTGGCTTCCCGCTCCGCCAGCGTCTCATCCGGGAGTTCGAGGTCGAGCGGGTGCGCATCCACAACGACGCGGTCGGCATCGCCGTGGGCGAGCATTGGAAGGGCGCCGGTGTCGGGACCACCAATCTGCTCGGCATGACGGTCTCGACGGGGGTGGGAGGCGGCCTGATCCTCAACGGCCGGCTCTATCACGGGATCAGTGGCAATGCAGGCCATATCGGTCATGTCGTCGTAGAGCCCGACGGGCCGCCCTGCGCGTGCGGCGGGAACGGCTGCCTCGAGGCCATCGCCGCCGGACCGAACACCGTCAGGCGCGCGCTGGCAGAAGGCTGGCGGCCAGACGAGGGAATGGAGGCCGACGGTCTGGGACTCGCCGCCTCCGCCGCGTCCGGCAACAGCATCGCCCTCCGCAATCTCGAGCGAGCAGGTCGCGCCGTTGGAGTCGCCGTGGCGTCCTGCGCGAACCTGCTGGACCTCGAGATGGTCGCGATCGACGGCGGTTTCTCCCAGTCCGGGCCGCCGTTCTGGGACGCCCTCCGCAAGGCCGTCGCCGTTCACGCCCGCATGGAGTTCGCTGCCGCATGTCAGATCGTCCCTGGTGAACTCGGTGCCGACGCCCCGCTCCTCGGTGCGGCCGCCTTCATCCTCGACACGGAGCATTACGGCTGGGACGCCTCCAGCCCGCCGCACCCAACCTCCGCACGTTGACTCTCCCACGGCGGCTGACCGGTCTCGACGACACCCGACCCGGTCTCGACGACACCCGACCCGGGCCGTGGCGGCTCGCTGGCGGTCACGCTGACCGGTGTTGGCCGCGCTCACCTTGGCTGCGGCCAGGCCGCAGCCTCCAGCGATCTCAGGGTGGCGTTTCGGTCGCCGGGGTGCGTATGGTGGCGGTGCGCCCTGGACCGCCTGCGTCGCTCGGTGATCGTGCCTGCTTGAGGCGCCCGCGGCCGGCGCCCACAGTGGGAACAGGCTCGCTAAAATGAGAGGTCTTCACCCAATCCCTGCTCCATGTGATTGTGCAACCCGGCCGGGCGGATCCCTGCTTGGCCGGTTCTAAGGAGGCACCCAACCCGTGGTCCTGTCCAAGCTCCTCAGCGTCGGCGCGGGGAGAGATCTGCGTCGCGCGCAGGCGATGGTGGCTCCCATCAACGCCCTGGAAGCAGAGATGGAGGCCCGCTCGGACGCCGAGCTGCGAGAGCTGACCGAGGTGTTCCGCCAGCGGTTGGAGGATGGCGACGAGGATCTCGACGATCTGCTCCCCGAGGCGTTTGCCGCGGTCCGGGAGGCCTCGCGGAGGATTCTCGGCAAGCGACATTTCGACGTGCAGCTGGTGGGCGGAGTCGCGCTGCACTGGGGCCATATCGCGGAGATGCGCACCGGCGAGGGCAAGACGCTGGCGGCCACCCTTCCCGCCTACCTGAACGCGCTGACCGGCGAGGGTGTGCACATCGTCACCGTCAACGACTACCTGGCCAAGCGTGACGCCGAGTGGATGGGAGCCATCTACCGGTTCCTCGGGCTCGACGTCGGCGTGATCCTCGCTTCGATGACGCCATGGGAGCGTCGGCCCAACTACGCCGCCGACATCACCTATGGCACGAACAACGAGTTCGGCTTCGACTACCTGCGCGACAACATGGCGCTGTCCACCGACGAGCTGGTGCAACGCGGCCACAACTACGCCATCGTGGACGAGGTCGACTCGATCCTGGTGGACGAGGCACGGACTCCGCTGATCATCTCCGGCCCGGCGGAGCAGGGAGCCCGCTGGTACCAGCAGTTCGCGCGGATCGCCCCGCGGATGCGCCGTGACCTCCACTACGAGGTGGACGAGGGCAAGCACACCGTGGCGATCAACGAGGAGGGCGTCGCCACCGTCGAGGAGACGCTGGGGATCGAGAACCTCTACGACTCGCTCAACACCCCGCTGGTGCAGCACCTGCAGAACGCGGTGCGGGCCAAGGAGCTCTACAAGCGCGACCGGGACTACATCGTCCGCGATGGTGAGGTCCTCATCGTGGATGAGTTCACCGGTCGGGTCCTGGAGGGCAGGCGGTACTCCGAGGGTCTCCACCAGGCCATCGAGGCCAAGGAAGGCGTGCGGATCAAGGAGGAGAACCAGACCTACGCGACCATCACGCTGCAGAACTACTTCCGGTTGTACGACAAGCTGGCCGGCATGACTGGTACCGCCAAGACCGAGGAGGCGGAGTTCAACCACATCTACAAGCTGGGTGTGGTCGAGATCCCCACGAACCGTCCGATGATCCGCCAGGATCACGCGGATGTGATCTACAAGTCCGAGCAGGCGAAGTTCAATGCGCTGGTGGAGGAGATCGCCGAGCGGCACGAGGCGGGTCAGCCGATCCTGATCGGGACGGTCTCGATCGAGAAGTCGGAGCGGGTGTCGCGCACGCTGGAGCGGCGTGGCATCAAGCACAGCGTGCTCAACGCCAAGAACCACGAGCGAGAGGCGCACATCATCGCGCAGGCCGGTCGGCTGGGGGCGGTGACGGTCGCGACCAACATGGCCGGGCGCGGCGTCGACATCATGCTTGGCGGCAACGTGGAGTACCTGGCACAGGAGTCGCTGCGGGTCAACGGCTTGGATTCGGAGGAGATGGATCCCGAGGCATGGAGCCAGGCGCTGCAGTCCGAAATCGAGCTCAAGACCGCTGAGGTGGCCGCGGAACACGAAAAGGTCGTCCAGCTCGGCGGACTCTGCGTGCTTGGAACCGAGCGGCACGAGTCGCGGCGGATCGACAACCAGCTCCGCGGTCGCTCCGGCCGGCAGGGTGACCCCGGCGCATCGAGGTTCTTCCTGTCGCTCGAAGACGACCTCATGCGGATGTTCGCCACCAAGACGGTTGCCGGCCTGATGGACAGGTTGAGCCTGCCCGAGGACGTCCCGATCACGCACCGGCTGGTGACGCGCGCCATCGCCAACGCGCAGCGGCAGGTGGAGTCGCAGAACTTCGAGCGACGCAAGAACGTCCTCAAGTACGACGAGGTCATGAACCGGCAGCGCGAGGTCATCTACGAAACGCGTCACCGCATTCTGGAGGGTGAGGGCCTCGGCGAGCAGACGCTCACCTTCCTGACCGACGTGGTCTCCAACGTCGTCGCGCAGTACGCACCCCTCGGGGTGTACCCGGAGGAGTGGGACCTCGAGGGCCTGTTCACCACGCTGAGCACGATCTACCCCATCGCGGTGGACAAGGACTCGATCGACCTGACCACGGCTGACCAGGCCGAGCTCGAGGCATTGCTGATGGAGGACGCAGAGCGCGCCTATAAGGAACGCGAGGCTGAGTTCGGCCCAGAGCTGGTCGCGGAGCTCGAGCGTGCCGTGCTGCTCACCGTGCTGGATCGGCACTGGCGCGAGCACCTCTACGAGATGGACTACCTGCAGGAGGGCATCGGGCTTCGGGCCATCGGCCAGCGAGACCCGCTCGTCGAGTACCAGCGCGAGGCCTTCGACATGTTTCAGGGCCTGCAGGAGACCATCAAGCGCGAGGCCGTGGCCTACGTGTTCAACGCCTCCATCGAGGTCGCGGAGCAGGCCGAGGAGCAGCGCCAGTCCAGTCCTGACCGCGGCGTCCGGCTCTCGTCCGCGTCCACCGAGGACGAGGCGCGCGCCGCTCAGGGGCAGACCCGCCGTCAGAAGATTGGCCGCAACCAGCCATGCTGGTGCGGCTCTGGCAAGAAGTTCAAGGCTTGCCACGGAGCACCGGGCGCCCAAGGCTGAGCCCGTGAGCGCCATGTTCACGTGACGCACGGTCAGTACCTCAATTCCGTGACGAGCCACCGGCCGCTGCATGCATCCAGTCGCATGGCTACCGGCTGGACCCGCGGTCCCCGCTGGACCAGGGCGACTGTGTTCGCCAGTCCCGGAACCAGTTCCTGAAAGTGGACGCGCAGGAGGTCGCTGCTCCTGGGGAGCGGGCCCCCGCGGCGCTGCACCTGGTTCTCGAGCATGTCCCACAGCTCGGGTGAGCACACCCGCTCGAGTTGCGCGGCGCTCCGCCGTCCGGCTTCGACCTCGAACAGCGCAAGGGCGATCTCTTTCGCGACCTCTGCAGGCGAGGGCAGATGTTCTCTTGCCGCCCGTCTGGCCGCCGCACGCTGTGCTTCGATCACCTCGTGCGCTCGCCTCTGCCGTTCGCCGGCCGGTTGGCTGAGGCCTTCCGGCGCCGCCGACCCAAGCCCGCTATCGACGGGCGAGCGGCCCCAGCGGCCCCGCAGGGCCAGCGGCACGACAGCAGCTGAAACATTCGGCAGTGGTGGGGAAGGCGCCCCGGTCGCCGGGGCGAGTGAAGCGACTCCCGAGTCTGTTGGCATGCGACACACCTCACTTGGAACCTTCGGTTAGCCTTCATTTGCTTCGGTTCGACTATGTTAACGCTTGGCTGGGATGACAGAGTCGCTCTGTCCACAAGGTCTGTCCTGGGACTCGGCAACTGGATCGGGAAGGGTTTGGAGAGGGAAGGGATCCCAGCTCGTTGCCTGCCGCTGGAGCCGGTCGTAGAGGAGATGGTCTGGTCCGCGTGCTCGGATCCCTAAGGACGCTGATGCTCGTCGCCTGAGAGGGCCGGATAGGCCGCCTGATCGGCGGCGGCTGTGAGGAAGCTCATCAGCATCTCCGCGACTGCATGCCGGGACGCGTGCCGGGCAGTGGCCCTCGGTGGGGGATATCGAGGGTCTCCGGCTCGTGCGAGCACCAGAGCGGCGGCTCCGGTGAGCAGCGTTGCGTCCCAACCGGCATCTTGTACGAGGACGGCGTGGCGGCGAGCGGACCGGCCGAGGCCGCCGCCCGAGGACGATGCCAGCACGATCCCTGCTGTCAGCGCCCAATCGGTATCGGGCTCCGCCAAGGAAGCCTGGTGATTTCGGCCTCGGCGGCATCGCCACGCGCGGAGCACGACGGCCCCACCTGCGGGTGGCCGGAGAGGCCGCGGGTCGCCGTGCCCTTCGATGGCAATCACCGCCTGAGCTGATACCCCTACGCGTCCGGTACAGGTGACTACCGCCCCAGCCCCGGGTTGCCATGCGACGATCCCTGCTTCGTGAGTGCGCCTGCGGCGATGTCCGACCACCCGACCGCGCTCGCCCGCTCCGCGCAGATGGGCCAGGACATCCAGGCGGGACAACGGATCGAGCCCGGCCTCCCGGAGCGGCTGGACCAGTCGGAGCCGTGGAATCGGTGGGCCGACGCCCGCCAGCGAGTCGACCTCCCGCATCGCGGCGGCGACGGCACGCGCGACCTGACTCCATGGGCCGGCCGCACGGGCGAGCAACAACGCTCGTCGCGCAGGAGCGGTGTCCCCGCATGAGGCGAAGGGACGCTCGACGGTGAGCGCGATCTCGACCGCCCAGTCCGGCATCAAGGCGGCGGCATCCGGGCGGTACGCATGCCAGCCCGGCCGCCGGGGTCGGGTCCATCGCGTCGCCGGCTCCGGCCCGGAACGCTGATCGAGCGCTCCTGGTCTCCGGATCGCCTCCTCGGCGATCGTCAGCGCCGACCCGTCCGGTCCTGAGGTGAGCGCGTAGGAGCGCTCTGGCCGCGGTGAGGCCGATCGATCGACTGCTGTCATGGCACGCCGCCGGCGTCGACTTCGCGGACGGTGGGCGTGCCGGCTCCCGGCCGGAGGGAGACCAGCACCGGCACGAGATACTCGATCCCGGCAAGTGGCGGCCTGGCTCGGACCAGCACTCGGGCGGTGGGCGTCTCAGGAGGCCCGAGGGGCTGGATCATGGTGATTCCGACGGGCCGCCAACCGTCCGGGAATGGACGGATCACGGGAGCCGCACCGCCCCCGAGCCTCACGAGCGCCTCCCGGTCTCCGTTGAGCACCGCCGCCACGGCCTGTCCAGCGGCGGTGGCTGTGGCGCGAGCCAGCGCTGCCGGCAGCGCCACATTGCGGGAGGTCAGTCCGGGGTCGATGGGAAGGGCCGCCGGCCTCGGGATCCCGGCGACGGCGAACCCTCGTGGTCCGCTGACCATCGGGACGACGAAGGCAACCATTCCGCCGTCCCGTGCGGGCTCTTCCCGAGTCCGGAGCAGGTGAGCGAAGACGGTTACCTCCAGGCCTTCCTTCACTGATCGCGACCCGGCCGGTAGTACCAGGTCCGCGACCTGCGAGGCGCCGCGCTCCGGCAGCACGCCGTCATCCGCGTCCACACCTCTGGCCAGGTAGCGCTTGAGCCGCCCTGGTCGCTCTGCTCGCCGGCCGTCGACCGTGAGGTACTCGCGCAGGAAAGCCGCCGCCGTGGCGATGGCAATCTGATCCTGCACCGATGCCTGAGGCCGCGATCTCAGAGGATCGAGATCGAGTGACGACCGGGCCGGCGTATCCAGGGAGCGGGACTCGCCGGGGGCGGCTGACGGCGGAAGGATGCCACGCAGTGAGGCGATCCCGATCAGCGTCCAGAGCACCACGCGAGCCGCGACGCGGACAGTTCGGCCCGGCGACGGTAGCGGGGGCGGTGGATCCGGCTCCGGCAGTCGTCCGGTGCGGGCCTTGCTGGTGAACGGTGGCGCCGGCATGGTCTTCCTCCCGAATGGCAGCGCTTGGAACCTGGACGGAGGTCATAGGGGCTGGTTTCGCGGGCACGTCCATCGACGAGCAGCCCCGGGTATCTCTGCATCTGGTTGGCAGGCTTCCTTGAGCTAGCTTACGTTTAGCTCTGTTTACTTACCAATACGAGTGATAGAGGTCAACTGATCTCAGTCTCATGTGGACAAGCGGTTCAGTGAGAAGGGATGGCTTTACGGCCTGCGCAGGCCTCGCGCCTCGCGCGCGGGATACCAGCTGGGCCGTCCGAGGAGAGACTCCGGTGATGCCCGGGACCGGCCGGTTTGTGCGGTACGGCCCCATGTGGCAGGCTCCGTGCGATGAGTGAACCGGAACCGTCACCAGCCATCCGTCGCCTCTTCGAGGAACTCGAGGCCGAGTTCGAGGCGAGCCTTCGTCGGGAGGCGGAACAGCAGACAGTGGCCGCGTTGCGCGCTCAAGCCGCGGAGACCCTGCTCTGGGAGGCCCTGGCTCGGCGCGTCGGCACCGAGGTTGCTGTGCAAGCTGGTCCTCGATGGTTTCGCGGCACCCTGGTTGCCAGCTATCCCGATTTCTTCGTCATCAGAGACAGAGCGAGCCGCGCCCAGTATCTGGTGCGCCTCGGGCCAGCAGTCTCCGTGAGCTTGCCGCCGGAGCAGCAGGCCCTCCGCCTGCTTCCAGCATCGCCCCGCTACCGCTTTATCCTCGCGTTACGAGAACTCGCCCGTCGTCGGGAGCCGGTGCGTCTGGAACTCGCCGATGGCAACGACGCCGCGGGAACCATCGAGACCGTGGGAAACGACCACCTCGAGATCGCGGAGCACAACCTTGGAGAGGCTCGTCGTCAGTCGGCGCTCACTGGTAGACGCATCTTGGCGCTGGCGGCGATCGCGGTCGTCACTCTTCTCCCGGACTCCCGGTGAGCGGATGCGCGATCGCCCATTGCCGTGTCTTCTCGTGCATTCGCTCGATGTAGTCCTCGAGCTGAACGCGGTCGACCCTCCAGACCCCTCGTCCTCCGAGCTTGATAGCCGGGAGCTCACCACTCCGTACCAAGGCATAGACCTGCGCGATCCGCACGTTGAGGATCGTCGCGACGTCTTCAAGCGTGTAGAAGCGGGGCTCGACGCCCGGGGTTGGCATACGTCCTCCCAAGAGGGTCTGGCATCGGGTCCGGCGGCGAGGCCACCAGGCATGGACGACTTCCAATGCTTGCCCACAGTATCAATGATTTCGTTTGCCTTCAATAGCTCCTGAGAGCATCCTCTTGCCAAGCGTTGGTTCACGAAGCTGAGATCTAGCACAGACGGTGAGAAGTGAAATGTCCATATCTGCTGATTTGCTCGGCAACCGCCATTCGCGACATGTTTGCGGGACCCCGACTGCACACCAAACGAGGGGGCGTTGTCGCTGAATAGCTCGAATCCTGCCTCCGTGGCCTCCGCCGTCACGCCGACGGCGCACCGGCTCGAGACCACGAGCTGGGTGAACCTGCGTTCCCTGCTCGGGCTCCTGCTCGTCTTCGGCGCTGTGTTCGCGGGCACGGTGGTGCTCCAGCGGGCCCAGCACCTGGTGCCCGTCTACGCCGCAGCGCGGGACCTCCCCTCGGGTATCCCCCTATCGAGGGGCGATCTCTCGCTGGTCGAGGTCCGGCTCCCCTCGGCTGAGCTCGGGCGGTATCTCCAGCCCGACCGCGGCAGCCCGGTCACCGGCAAGATCCTCACCGCGCCGCTGCGGCAGCACATGCTGGTTCCGGCGGAGTCTCTGATCCCCTCCCGCCAGCAGGGAGACCTGGTCGAACTGGCGATCCACGTGGATCACGGCGACATGCTCCAGGGGTTACGTCCTGGCGACCGTGTGCGGGTCCTCGGCGCCCACTCAGATGGTCTCCATGAAGGAGCGGCTCAGGTTCTTGTCGAGTCCGCCGAGATCGTGCAGATCCTCGAGGAATCCGGAGGACTTGCGGCCGGCCGACGGGAGAGCGGCGTCCAGGTTCGTCTGCCGAGCGAGCGCGCCACATCAGTCGCTGCCGCGATCGCGAGCGGCCGGGTGTTCATCGTCAAGGCGCCTTCGCTTCCCGGCCGACCCGCCGCGGAGGGCGCTGAGCGCGACGACCGGTCGCCGAGCCGGTCGACCGAGCCGGAGGCACCCGGAGGATCGCGATGAGACTTCGGATCGTGACGACCGGGATCGGCGCTCCCTGGGAATCGGCGCTGGTCCAGGCGTGCCAGGACGGCAGCGTGCGAGCGGTCGTCATCCAGCGGTGCTATGACGTCGGCGATCTGCTCGCCGTGGCCGCGGCTGGCAAGGCCGAACTGGCTCTGGTCGCGGCGGCGACGCGCTGGCTCGATCGAGAGACCGTGGTCAGGCTGGTCTCCGCTGGCCTCAGCATCGTCGGTGTGATCCCCGCCGGCGACGAGGACGCCGAGCGGCGAATGCGGCAGCTCGGCATCGACCATGTCGCTCAGGCAACGGCTCGGCCGGGAACGCTGATGGAGGTGGCCCGAACGGCCCTCGCGGGGAGGCGCCGCCAGTCGTCCGGGACGGATGCCGACGATCGCATGGGGTCCGCCGACCACCCCGCGGAAACTGGGATCGAGGGCAGGTTGCGCGGGCCAGCACCTCCTTCCCATCCGGCCCCGACGGTTGACCCCCCGGTCCGCAACGGTGCGGGCGACCCCGCGACCGTCGCCGCGGAGCCGAGTCGGCCGCAGGCGGCCGGGACTGTGCCTGACGATGCCGACGCCGAACAGCGAGGTGCGCTGGGCCAGGAGAACGCATTGGTGGTCGTCTGGGGCCCGAAGGGCGCTCCCGGCCGAACGACGGTCGCGATCAACCTTGCCTTCGAAGCGTTGCCATTCGCTGGCGAGACGCTGCTCGTGGACGCCGACACCTTCGGTGGGTCGATCTCGCAGAGCCTGGGCTTTCTCGACGAGCATCCTGGCCTCGCCTGGGCAGCTCGGCTCGCCAGTCGCGGTGAGCTCGACCGGCCCAGGCTCTGGCAGGCAACCCGCCGTGCTGGTCCGGCTGGCCCTCGCGTGCTGTCTGGCCTGCCGCGCGCTGAACTGTGGACGGAGATCCGGCCCGGCACGTGGGAATCCCTGCTCGACCTGTTCCGGCTGAGCTTCCAGCTCACGGTGGTCGATGTGGGCTTCTGCCTGGAGGAGGAAGAGGAGCTCCTGTACGACCACGTCCGTTTCCGTCGAAACGCCGTGGCGAGGCTCGCTTTGCAGCGGGCAGACCAGGTGGTCGCGGTGGCACGGGCCGATCCGGTTGGACTGCATGACTTCGTCCGCGGCTACCAGCAACTGCGCGAGCTGGGCGTTGACCGTAACCGGGTTCGGGTCGTGGTGAACCAGGTCCGCGGCGGGCTGTTCGGCGGTGACGCTCCCACGCAGATCCGCGCCGCGCTCAGCCGCTTTCTCGGGGTCGAGCCGTCCGTGTTCGTCCCCTATGACCGGGCAGCCGTGGATGCCGCGCTCATGCTTGGAAAGGCGTTGCGTGAAGTCCGCCATGGCACCGCCGCGCAGCAGGCGATCGCGGAGCTTGCGGCATCGCTCGTGGGCGCACCACAGAGCGTGTCGCGGCGCCGCCGATTGCGCCGTCGCGGTGGGCGACGTCGGGCGGTTGTCTGGAACGGCCGCCCAAGCGGACCGACCATGACCTCTCGGAACCTGGGGTGGTGAGCCAGCGATGGTGAGTTCCGTGGCGCGCAGGGACGACGGCGCGCGACAGTCGCGGCCGCTGCGCACCGCCGATGAACCTGACGGGCATGAGTCGGAGATCGAGCAGGCGGTCCGCCGGGTGCCGCCCGGGCGCGGAGCATCCTGCGCCAGGGCGGACGCCGTGGCGAGCGCGCGAGTTCAGCCAACGGAGAGCCGCGGCCCCCACTGGCGGAGGGGTTCCGCCAGTGCGGAGCGGATCATCGAGGATGAGGTTCGCGAGTTGGTCCGGCGAAGCGACATCGACCCCGACGGTGACGCGATCGCCGCCGTCAGGGCCCTGATCGATGACGTGATCGCCGACTACCGGGAGCGCACGCTCACCGCAAACATGCCGGCGCTGGTCGAGCCCGCGGCGGTGGCCAAAGCGGTCGCCGACCGCGTCATCGGGCTGGGACCGCTGCAGGAGTACTTCGACGATCCAGAGGTCGAGGAGATCTGGCTGAATCAGCCGGACAAGGTGTTCGTGGCCAAGGCCGGGCGGCCAATCCTGACCGGCACGGTGCTGGGTGAGGAACAGGTCCACGACCTTGTTGAGGTGATGCTGCGGGCCAGTGGTCGCCGAGTCGATCTGTCGACGCCGTTCGTCGACGCGTCGCTTGACGACGGCTCGCGACTGCACGTCGTGATCCCGGACGTCACCCGCCGTCACTGGGCGGTCAACATTCGAAAATTCGTGCTCCGGGCGAATTCCCTCGACGAGCTGGTTCGTCTCGGCACGATGACGCCGCAATGCGCCCGGTTCTTGGAGGCCGCCGTGGTCTCGGGGGTGAACCTCGTCGCGGCGGGTGCGACCCAATCGGGCAAGACCACACTGCTCAACTGCCTCGCCAGCGCCATCCCGCCACGCGATCGGGTGGTGACCTGCGAAGAGGTCTTCGAGCTCCGGATCGATCTGCCGGACGTGGTGCCGATGCAGACCCGGCAGGCCAATCTGGAGGGGCAGGGCGAGATCCGCCAACGCCGGCTCGTCAAGGAAGCGCTGCGGATGCGCCCGAACCGCCTGATCGTCGGAGAAGTGCGGCAGGAGGAGACGCTCGACCTGCTGATCGCGCTGAACTGCGGCATCGCTGGCATGACCTCCCTGCACGCCAACTCCGCCCGAGAGGCGCTCGACAAGCTGACGACACTGCCGCTGTTGGCGGGCGAGAACATCTCGCACCGTTTCATCCTCCCCACGGTGGCGGCAGCCATCGACCTGATCGTGTTCATGCGATGCGACCGCGACGGGCGTCGTCAAATCGAGGAGGTGCTCGCGGTGCCGGGCCGCGTCGACGGCGGGGAGATCGAGTCGCAGCCGCTGTTTCGCCAGGTGGCAGGCCAGCTTCTATGGACCGGGCATTACCCGCCGCATGAGGAGCGGTTCCTGGCCGCAGGCATCGATCTGGACGAGGTGCTCTGCTCATGAGGGGGGCGGCTCCGTGAGCGATCCGGTCATGGTGGCGATCCCGAGCCTGCTGGTGGCTGGCGTGCTCCTGCTGGCGCTGGGAGTGACAGGCGCGCGGCGGCCCGGCTCGGACCGATACCTCAGAAGGCGTCTACGTGAGTGGATGACCCGGGCCGGCGTCGGCGGCCTGTCACTCGGCGAACTGCTCGGGTTCTGCGTCGGGGTGGCCACCGTCACCGACTTGGCGCTGCTCGCCATGACGCACGCGGCTTGGCTGGCTCTCGCCTTCGCGGTCCTCGCTGGCTACCTGCCGGTGGCGGTGCTCAAGGCGCGACATGGGCGGCGCGTGTGGGAGCGGCGCGAAGTCTGGCCCGACGCCATCGACCACCTCGTTTCCGCGGTACGGGCGGGAATGTCGCTTCCCGACGCCGTGTCGATCCTCGCGGAACGGGGGCCGGAAGCGCTGCGCGAGTCGTTCATCCACTTCACAGCCGCCTACCACGCGACGGGCCGCTTCGGTCAGGCGCTCGACCGGTTGAAGGAGGAGCTGGCGGATCCGGCCGCCGATCGCGTGGTGGAGGCACTCCGGATCGCTCGGGAGGTGGGAGGCAGCGACCTGGGTCGCACGCTGCGAACCCTCTCGGCCTTCCTTCGAGACGAGCATCGCGTCCGCAGGGAGCTGGAAGCGCGCCAGAGCTGGGTGATCGTGGCAGCGCGCCTGGCCTTCGGCACGCCGTGGTTCGTGCTGCTGTTGATGGCGACCAAGCCTGAGGCAGTCGCCGCCTACCAGCGCCCGGCTGGTGCTGTGGTCATCGCCGCCGGGGCGGTATTCGCGACCGCCGGCTACCGCCTGATGCTGCGGATCGGGCGACTGCCGGCCGAGGAGCGTGTGCTGCGATGAAAGCTGAGCAATGAGCCCCGCCGCGGCACTGCTCACCTGCCTCACCCTGGCGCTTGGGCTGGGGTTGCTCAGGGCGGGCGCTCCAGCCAGGCGTTTGCCCCGCCTTCCGGCGCGCCTCGACCCGTACCTGCGAGGCCTTGAACCGCGGCCGACGCAGCTGCTGGACACCGCGGAGGCGCCACTGGTCCCGTTTCCGGTGCTCGACCGGCTGGTGCGGCCAGTCCTCGACGAGGGAGGGGAGCTCGTCGAGCGCTGCCTGGGCGGGGCGGCAGGGGTCGCGCGCCGGCTCCGGGAGGCAGGGCTTGCCGAGAACGTGGCCCGGTTTCGTGCCGAGCAGATGCTCTGGGGTCTCGCCGGCTTCACCGGGTGCACGGCGATCGGGATCGTCGTACCGGTCGTATCGGGCGGGGTACCGGCGCTGGCCGGGACCGCGGCCGGCATCCTCGGCCTGCTCGGCGGCGTGCTCGGGCGTGACTGGCGCCTGACCCGGCAGGTCGAGCGCCGCCAGGCACGCATGCTGGAGGAGCTTCCGGCGTTGGCGGACCTGATCTGCCTGGCGGTGACCGCGGGCGAGGCACCGAGAGCCGCGGTTGAGCGGGTCGTCGGCAGAGCCCACGGCGAGCTCAGTCGGGAGCTCGGGCTGGTACTCGCTGATCTCCGTGCCGGAGCGTCGTTCATCGCCGCACTTGAACGTTTGGCCGCTCGGGTGCCGGTCCCGCAGGTGGTCAGATTCGTGGACGGCTTGGTGGTGGCAGTGGAGCGCGGCACGCCCTTGGCGGACGTGTTGCGAGCGCAGGCGACCGACGTACGCGAGCAGCACAAACGCGAGCTGATCGAGGCGGGCGGCAGGCGCGAGGTCTACATGCTGGTACCGGTGGTCTTCATGCTGATGCCGGTGGTGGTGCTGTTCGCACTGTACCCGGGCTTTCTCACGCTGATCCAGATCGCTCGGTGAGGAATGCGTCAATGACCAAGGGGGCGAGAACGATAGGAGGCAGGATCAATGTCCACGATCCACCGTCTCGTCGCTCGCCTGCTGGTCAGGCTCGGCGACGAATCTGGCGACGTCCCGGGTTGGGTCCTGATCACCGCGATGACCGTCTCGCTCGTCCTGCTGGTGTGGGGAGTCACCAGCAGCGCATTGCGAGGCATCCTGGACCGCTTCCTGAACGACCTCAGCTTCGGGGGCTGAGCCGGTGGCTCTCGACGGTGGCCGGATGCGGCCCGCTCCGGGCGCCATTCACGGGGGGCGTTCCAGAAGACGCGATCGAGCTGCTCCACGCGGGCACTGGCGGGCGGGGCGTTCACGTGGACGGAAGCCGATCCGTAGCCGCGAGGACGGCTCGGCGGTGGTCGAGTTCGCTCTGGTGGCGCCCTTGGCGATCATGGTCGCGCTGGCGGTGGCGCAGTTCGCACTGTTCCTCTACGAGCGGAACGTTGTCATGGGCTCGTTGTCTGAGGGTGCGCGGGTAGCGGCAACGTCAGGCCGAACCATCGCAGATGGGCAGCGCGCCGCGAACAACCTGCTGCAGGAGGCGCTGGGCGGTCGGATCGCGGCGAGGGTCCCGGTCCGGGGCGCGATGGAGAACGGACTCGTTGTGCTGCGGGCGGACGCGACGCTGCCTTCGTTCGTCCCGGCACTTCCCGGTCTCGAGGTCCACATGACCGCCGCGATGCACAAGGAAGAGGACCTCGGGCTGCTGGTCGCGACCCGCGTACGGGCACCGCGCGCAGGCGCGGCGGCACAGGACGGAAGCTTGGGCGGCGGCCCTGCCGCGGGAGCGTCGGCATCGGGTGGGCCCGCCGGGGGAAGGTCGGCACCGGGCGTGAGCTTGGGCGGCGGCCCTGCCGCGCGAGCGTCGGCATCGGGTGGGGCTGCCGCGGGAAGGTCGGCACCGGGCGCGGCGTCCGGTCTGGATGGGGTGGGCGGATGAGGCGCCTCGGCGAGGAGGTGGTTCGGGAGGCGGTGGCTGCTCGGGGATTCGGGTCGGACAGTGAGCGGGGAGCGGCGGCCATCGAATTCGTGTTGGTGTTCCTGGTTCTGGTCGTGCCGTTGGTCTACGCGATCGTTGTGATGGCAGAAGTGCAGCGAGCGCTGCTGGCAGTGTCGACGGCGGCCCGGGAGGTCGGTCGCGTGTACGTGACGGCGGCCAGCTCCGAGGAGGCGGAGCGGCGGACGTCGCTGGCCTACGAGGAGGTGCTGGAGAACTTCGGATACGCGGCCGGCGATCCCCGAGCGAGGCTCGTAATGCGGGCGCAATGCACCAGCCACGCATCGGGTTGCGCCGCCGGCATCGGGCCAGGCGCGGAGGTCATGGTTCGGGTCACGTATCGGGTCCCGGTCGCTCGGCTCCCGTTCATCGGTGCGATCGCCGGTCCGGACCTTCCGATCGGAGCGACCCACCACACCCGCGTGGACCGCTACCGGGCGACTGGTCCATGACCGACACGCCACCACGCGGCTGGTGGGCGCGCCGTCTTCTGGACTGGGCTTGCCGGGTGGCGGCGGATCGGCTCGGCCTGGGTGTGCGACCGGGCGGGGGCCGGACGATGGCCCGGAAATCGGAGCTGCCGGGCGATGGCGACGAGCTTGGTCCGACCGCGCCGGGCGAGGAGGGCCAGATCCTCATTCTCCTGGTCGGGCTCGTTGGCCTCGTCCTGATGGTGCTGGGGCTCGGATGGGACGCCTCGAACTGGTTCCTCGGTCACCGCGCGCTCGACAACCTGGCGGACGGGGCGGCGATCGCGGCGGCGAGCGATGTGGATCTGCGCGTCTTCTACGCCAGCGATGGCCGCCAGATCGTCATCTCAGATGAGCGGGCCCTGGCGACCGTACGGCGATATCTCCTGGACGTGGCCGCCGATTCCGGGCTCGAGCGGGTCACGCCCGGGTCGGTGCGGGTCGAGCGCACGGCGAGCGGCCCGCGGGTGACCGTGGAGCTTCGCGCTGCGACGCCAGCGGCGTTCCTACGCTACCTGCACGTTGTCGCGCCCGAGATGGTCGGGCGCGCCACCGCCACGGCCGAGCTGCACGACCCTTGATGCGTCGTCGCGGGACGGCGGCGGAAAGACGGACCTCCGCGGTGATCGTGGCGTCCTGCACAGCCATGGGGCGCCCGGGCGGCACCGTCGCCGACGGCCGGGCGGAGGGCGGCAGGCGGCGGGACCCCCGGTGGCCGGTAGGATGAGGAGGTTGGTCGTCGACAGGAGAGCGGAGCACCATGCCCACCGATTACGCCCCGGAGCTCGCTGCGCTGGCCAAGCGCCTCGCGGACGCAAAGGAGTTCCTTTGACCTGGACGCCAAGCAGCGTGAGCTGGGCGCGCTGCGCAAGCAGTCGGCGGCTCCCAACCTATGGGAGGACCCCAACCGGGCTCGCAGGGTCATGCGTCGCATGGCGGCGGTGGAGGCGGATCTCGACGAGGTGGAGCGGCTCTCGCGCCAGCTCTCAGACCTGGAGACGCTGAACCAGCTGGCGATCGAGGAGCAGGACGACGCGTCAGCCACCGAGGTGCGGCAGGGCGTGGAGTCATTGACGGCCGAGATCGACGACCTCGAGGTACTCGCCCTGCTGAGCGGCGAGCACGACGACCGCGACGCGATCGCGACCATCCACCCGGGGGCCGGCGGCACGGAGTCACAGGACTGGGCGGAGATGCTGTGGCGCATGGAGGCCCGCTGGGCGGAGCGCCGCGGCTTCAAGGTGACGGTCAACGACTACCAGGAGGGCGACGAGGCCGGCATCAAGTCGGTCACGCTCACGGTCGAGGGCCCGCGGGCCTACGGCCTGCTGTCGGCCGAGGCGGGAACCCACCGGCTGGTGCGGATCTCCCCGTTCGACCAGGCACGGCGGCGCCATACCTCATTCGCGGCGGTGGACGTGATCCCGGTGCTCGATGACGAGGACGCGCCGGAGATCGACGAGAACGACCTGCGGGTCGATATCTACCGGTCCTCCGGCCCAGGTGGCCAGGGCGTCAACACGACGGATTCGGCGGTTCGCATCACGCACCAGCCGACAGGCATAGTGGTCGCCGTGCAGAACGAGCGTTCGCAGCTTGCCAACAAGACGATCGCGCTGAAGATCCTGGCGGCGCGGCTGGCCGAGCGCGCGAGGAAGGAGCGGGAGCAGCAGTTGGCCGCGCTGCGCGGCGAGCGGCGCGAAATCGCCTTTGGCAACCAGATCCGCTCGTACGTACTGCACCCCTACCAGATGGTCAAAGACCACCGGACCGGGATCGAGACGGGCAACCTGCAGGCGGTCCTGGATGGGGACCTCGACCAGTTCGTCGCGGCGGAGCTCCGCCGCCGTGCGACGGCTCGCGCTGGCGGGGCCGGGTCCCAGGCCCAAGGGTAGGGAACGCCGCGCGGATCGAGCGGCGGCCCACCATTGACCCTGATTCTGGCCGTATACTCCCGCCGTGCTCACTCGTTCCCGTGTATTTGCGCAGTCGTTCCTGCGTTTCCGGGCTCGGCTCAGCGCCGCGACCACGACGCCACCCGAGGCGGAACCCACGCCGTCGGGTGACGTCGAGCCTCGGTCCCGCGAAATGGCCGACGGCGCCACCGCGCCGCCCCGCGGCAGCGATCAGGCAGGCGGCGCCCCCGAGGAAAGCACCGCACCGCCCCGCGGCACTGCGCCGCCCCGCGGCACTGCGCCGCCCCGCGGCACTGCGCCGCCCCGCGGCACCGCGCCGCCCCGCGGCAGCGACCAGGCCGGCCCCACCGAGCAGGCGCCTGCGGTGCTGGCCCCGGCGGTGGCGCTGGCGGGTCTGATCGCGCTGTACGTGTATGTGTTCGGGACGCTCACGTGGATGCAGCAGACGAACTTCGGCACGTTCGGCTTCGACATGGGCATCTACGACCAGGGGATCTGGCTGCTCTCGCGGTTCAAGGAACCGTTCGACACGGTCAGAGGCATGAACTTCTTCGCGCACCACGTCAACGTGATCACGCTGACGTTCGTGCCGTTCTACTGGCTGGGCGCCGGCCCGCACTTCCTGTACCTGATCGAGACGATCTGGATGGCGCTCGGCGCGCTGCCGATCTGGCTGCTGGCACGCGACCGGCTGGCGAGCCGGTGGCTCGCCGTGGGACTGGCGGCGAGCTACCTGCTGTACCCGTCGCTCGAGTGGATCAACTGGTGGCACTTCCATCCCGATGCGCTGATCATCACGCCGTTGCTGTTCGCGTGGTGGCTCGCGACCCGTGCGCGTTGGGGCTGGTTCTCGCTGGCGGTGGCGGTCGCGCTGCTGTGCAAGGAGGACGCGGCGCTGGCCGTGGCGGCGCTCGGTCTCGCGCTCGCCATCCGGGGGCGCCTCCGCGCAGGCATGCTGACGTGCCTGGCTGGGGTTGGCTGGTTCCTGCTGGCCATCAAGGTGATCATCCCGATCGCCAACGGCGGCTCCAGCCCCTTCTACGTGCAAGAGCTCTTCCCTGGTTTCGGGGACTCGCTGAGCGCGATCGTGGTGAACCTGATCACCCATCCCGGCAAATTCTTCTCGCTGGTGTCCCAGCCGGATCGGCTCACCTACTACCGCCAGCTGCTGGTGCCGGTGGCGTTCATGCCGCTGGCGGCGATCGAGGTGCTGCTCATCGGGCTTCCGCAGGCCGCGGTCAACTCCATCTCGGGGCATGGGCTCACGCACGACATCCGCTACCACTACAGCTCGATCCTGATCGCGGCGGTGTTCCTGGCCACGGTGGAGTCGTGCGCGCGGCTCGGCGGGCGGGTCGTGGTGCGTCGGCTGCTTGTCGGGGTGATCCTGGTCACCTCGCTGGCGGCCAACGTGGTCTGGTCGCCCTCGCCGATCGGGAGGCAGTACCGCACGGGTATCTGGGTGGTCGCCCAGTCGAGGCACCAGGTGGTCCGCGAGGCGCTGAAGCTGGTGCCGGCCGGGGCGGGGGTGTCGGCAACCTACTACCTGGTGCCGCATCTCACTCACAGGGTCCATATCTACGAGTTCCCCAACCCGTGGGTCCCGACCAACTGGGGCGCCAACGGCGAGAACCCGCCCGACCCCGAGACCGCCGATTATCTCGTGCTGGACACCAGGCTGAACGACACGCAGCAGGGCCTGTACGATCGCCTTGTGGCCCCCGGCGGCCCCTTCAGGATCGTCTACGACGTGGACAGGATCGTGGTGGCGCGCCGTGTGGCTCCAGGCTGAACGCGGCCGACAGTGATTGGTCAGCCCACGGCGGGTACTCCTCTCACGTGTTACTCACCAAGGGCTGGGCAGGATTGCCGAGCCGCCGATGCCGATTCGTGATCCTGATGACCGATTTGTCTGAAGTCAATACGCTAGGCTTGGAAACCCCTCACGTCCCAGGAGTGAAGGTGCCATTGGATCGTTGCGCGCTTCCCGGTCTGCTCGAGAGGACCCGGTGGGGGATGAGCGAATGACCGCGGTGATGAGCCTGTATCGCCGTTGGCGGATGCTCGTCCACGAGCTGACCAAGTTCGGCATCGTCGGCGCCATCAACACCGGGCTGGACTTCGGTGTGGCCAACGTCCTCCATGTCGGCCTCCACACCAACCAGTACCTGGCCAAGACGGTCTCGGTGACGATCGCGGCGACCTCGTCCTATTTCATGAACCGGTATTGGACCTTCCGGCACCGCGCCCGTACCGGTCTCGGCCGCGAGTACGCACTGTTCTTCCTGCTGAACGGCGTCGGTTTGTTGATCGCGCTGGCCTGCATCTGGCTGGTGACGGGGCCGCTGGGCAGAGAGGGCGTGCTGTGGTTCAACGTGGCGCAGCTCGCCGGCCTGCTCCTCGGGATGCTCTTCCGCTTCACGACCTACAAGCGCTGGGTGTTCGTGGCTCCGGAGGAGCCGGGCCCGGCAGGTCCGATCGCTGGAGAGCCTCAGCCGGCGTGGTCCCGCACCCGCGTCTGATCGTAGACGCCGCGCGCGGCCGCCGCGCGAACAGACCACACCTCGGCGAGCATGCGCAGCGCGTCAAGCGCCAGCCGCACCTTGCTGCCGTCCCGATCGTTGGGTTGGACCGGGATTTCGACGACCTCGAAGCCGAGGCGATGGGCCAGGAAGAGGATCTCGGCGTCGAAGGCGAAGCCGTCCAGGCGCGCGAGACCGAACAGTGACCTGGCGGCTTCGCGGCGGAAGCCTTTGAGGCCGCACTGGGTGTCCTGGAAGCGGAGGCCGAGGGCGCGCCGCATGGCGAAGTTGAACACCCGGCTCGCCGCATGCCGAACCGCCATGCCAGGGCCGCTCGGCGGCGGCTCGTACGGAACTCCGGGCGTGCCGGGCTCATAGGGCGTGCCGGGCTCATAGGGCGTGCCGGGCCACTGTGTCCCGGCGGGGGTCTCGGGCTCGAAGGCCGTGGCGGCGCGTGAGCCAATCGCCACGGGCGCCCGCTTGAGCGCTCGCACGATCCGCTCGACCTGCTCGGGGGCATAGGAGCCGTCCGCGTCCGTGAACACCACCAGGTCGCCCTCGGCGGCCAGGATCCCGGTCCGCACCGCGAACCCCTTGCCATGGTTCGGCTCGGAGCGCAGCAGCCGAACCCTGGGGTCACCGGTGGCGGTCTTCTCCGCGACGGCGAAGGTCGAGTCGGTCGAGCCGTCGTCGACGACCACGAACTCCACCTCGCTCGGGTCCTGCGGGAAGCTGGCGAGGTAGAGCCCCAGCGTGTCCGGCAGCCTACCAGCTTCGTTGAAGCAGGGGAGCACGATGCTGAGCGCCGGCGCGGTCATCGCGGCCCGCCCGCGCCGCGCCGCTCGAGCAGCACGACGTTGCCCGCGTCGAGCTTGGTCGCCCAGTCCGGGCTCGCCTGGAGGTCCCGGAGCAGCGTCTTCTGATCCTGGTCGAGGAGGCTCCGTTCGACCACGACGTAGCGCACCCGCTGCTGGTCGCTTGCCTTGTGGACGTCACCGTCCACGCCCCAGTTCGCCGCCCGGAACGGGTTGGGGAACTCGAAGATCTTGATCCGATGGCTGAGCTGGGGCACGAGGTTGAACTGCGCGCTGACGGACGCGCCGGCCGGGATCATGGCGAGCGCCTGACGCCTCACCTGGTCGGCGGGGGAGGCGCTGGCGACGATCCTGTCGCGGGACCAGAGCGCCGGGCCGAAGCGCTGGTCCATCACCACAGCGGCAACGACCAGTGCGACCAGCAGTGGAGCCAGGAGCGCCCGCCGCCTCCTGGCCACGACCCGGAGCCCGGCGACGGTGGCGATCGCCAGGAACGGCGCCGAGGTGGCCAGGTACTGGTAGCGGATCTGGTGCTGCTCCGGCGGGATCGCGGCCAGGTTGAGGAACAGCGCGGGTGCGACCGGCAGCAGCGCCTTGGGAGCCAGCAAGGGCAGCCCGAGAAGTGGCACGAGCAGGAGCAGCGGGTAGCCGAGGCCCTGGTTGGACAGGGCGGTCGCCAGCGCTCTGCCGGTCATCGACGGCAGCGCTCGCAGCAAGGCGATCGGGCCGATACCGGTGACCCCGTAGTTGAGCTCGAACAGGCCGGTCTGGCGGCCGTTCGCCCAGGGGATGAACAGGAAGGTGGCCAGCACCCACCAGACCAGGCCGGCGATCAGCACCCGCCGGCCGACCGACCGCTGGCCGGTGAGCATGAGCAGACCGCCGAACCCGGCGACCACCAGCCCGACGTCCTCGCGGCAGAGCAGGGCGAGGCCGAGCCAGACCGCCATCAGCCGGTTGTTTCGACCGTCCGCGGCGAGCGCGCCCAGCGCGAGGAAGGCGGCGGCCAGGGTCTCGGGATGGAACTGCCAGGTCAGCGCCCACTGCATCGCGGGGAACGCGAGGTAGGCGACGGCGACCGCGAGCCCGGCGGCCGGGCTGCCGAGATGCTTGGCGCCGAGCCGGTAGACGACCCAGGCCGGCACACCCAGCGCGATCGCCTGGAGCAGGAGCAGCAGGCGCGGGTCGGCCCACAGCCGGTACAGCGGAGCGACCAGGACGAGGATGTAGGAGGCGTGCTCGCCGAACAGGTTGAGTCCGCGGACGGTCACGAACGGAGCCCTGAGCCGGGAGAGCAGCCAGGTGCCCTGGTCGTAGATGCCGACGTCGAAACCGTACGTGCCGAAGTGGCGGTGCAGCGCCCATGTCTGCGCCACGAAGATGCCCACGAACACGGCGAAGACGAGTCCGAGCGCGATCTGCCCGAGGGTCGTCCCGGGAAGACGCGGGGCCGCCGCCAACCGCGCCCTGACCGCCTTGCCCCCGGTTGCCTCGCGCGCCTCGGTCTCCCCGACGGGCGCCTCGGGGGCCGCAACCTCCCGCGCCTCGGTCTCCCCGATGGGCGCCTCGGGAGCCGCAACCGGCGCCGGCGCCCCCGCCCCCTCCGGGGCCCGGGCGTCCGCGTCTGACGCCGCCACCTCGGTCTCGTGGACCTCCGGCCTCGCCCCCATGGTCCCCGCGTCCTCGGGCGCCTCGGTCGCCGCGGCTTCCGCCACCTCAGGCTGCTGGTCGGGCTCCCCGATGGTGGTGGTTGTCGTGGCGAGGCCGAACGCGCCGAGCCGAGCGGGCAGGCGGCTCCCGCCGGGTCGGGCCCTCAACTCGACGCGGGCGCTCGAGTTGAAGGTGAGGCTGGACAGCGGCTCCGGCAACGCGAACGCCTCGGCGTGGCGGTCCGGATAGCCGGCACCGCCTTCCAGATCGTTGAGTTGCAGGTACGGCAGCGCGTCGGCGGCCTCCTCCAGAGCCATCACGTCGTCGGGCCCGGCGGGGCGGTCGAGGGCGAGCAGCAGGCGGCAGCGGCCGTTGCGGTCGAACGACAGCGTGGCGACCTGCCCGCCGTCCAGTACCAAGTCGCCAGCCGGGAGCCATGCGCCGGCCCAGGGGGGAACCTCGCTCGCTTTGGGCGATGCGACCGGTGGCGGCATTACCAAGCGGTTCCTGCTTTCATAGGCACGTACCTTCCCACCTATCCGAGGGAGCGGGCTTGGCGACGATCGCTGCACCGAGGCAGGAGCAACGGCACGAGGGGCTGTCCGCGGCCCGAGCCCGGGCGACGATGGTGAACCGCGTGCTCACGGTTGTCACCTTCGCCGCCATCTACCTGGTCCTCATCAAGGTCATGCACCTGAACCTTATCCTGTCCCGCACGACCGCGGCGGGCGGGGACATGGGCTCGCATCACTACATCGACACGTTCCTGCGCACGGACCTGTTGCCGCACTACCGGATCACTGGTTGGGCGCCTGGATGGTTCGCCGGGATCCCGATGCTGACGTTCTACTTCCCGCTGCCCTATCTGTCGATCGCGGCGCTGACACCGCTGATGGGCAACCAGATCGCCTTCAAGGTGGTTACCGCCGCCGGTCCGTTCCTGCTTCCTTTCACCTGCTGGGCGGCCTTCAAGATCCTGCGCCTGCGCGAGCCGGCGCCCATCCTGGCGGCCTGCGGCAGCGTGGTCTTCCTGCTCATGAAGCAGATCGGCCCGGCAGAGGTCGACCAGTTCAACATCTGGGGCGGCAACATCGCGAGCACCATGGCGGGCGAGTTCTCCTTTGCGCTCTCGTTCGCGCTGCTGCCGCTGGCGCTGGCCGTCCTGTACCGGTCCGTCGAGGAGCGCAAGGGCTGGCGGCTCGCCTCGGTGATCGTGGCGGCGGTGGTGCTCACGCACATTCTCACCACCATCTCATTGGTGCTCGCCAGCTCCATGCTGGTCCTGAGGATGCCGCTGCGCGCCGCCAGGCAGGCGCTGACGCGGCTGCTGCTCATCTTCGGGGTGGCCTTCTGCCTGACCGCGTTCTGGGGGCTGCCGTTCATCCTGCGGCAGTCCTACACCGCGCACATGAAATGGGACCAGCTCACCCACTACAGCTACATGCTCCCGAACCCCCTCCGCCCGTACCTGATCCTGACCGCCGTCGGGCTCGTCGTCGCCGTCATCCGGGGCGAGCGCAGGATCCTGCTGTTCGCCTGGCCGGCGATGCTCGCCGCCTTCGCCTACGTGGCGCTGCCGCACCTGATCCCCGCCGGGGCGCTCTGGAACGCCCGCATGCTGCCGCTGATCTACCTGTGCGAGCTACTGGTGGCCGCCTACGGAGCGAGCGTCATCGTCGGACCGGTGGCCGGGCTGCTGCGGCGCCGGCCGGGCATGCCCATGCGGATCGGCTACGTGGTGGTGGTGCTCGCCCTGATCCTGACCCCGGTCGTCTCCGCCTACCGGACCCGCGGCGACGTGCCGGGCTGGACCGAGTACAACTACTCAGGTTTCGAGGTGAAGCCGGACTGGCCCCAGGCGGTCGCCCTGTTCCGGGCCCTCGACCGGCTGCCGCACGGCCGCGTCATGTGGGAGTTCAACCGGGACTACGAGCGCATGGGCACCACCAGGACGCTCGAGAACATCCCAGCCTTCAGCACGCAGGACTCGATGGAGGGCCTGCTGATCGAATCGTCGCTCAACGCCCCCTTCCATTTCATCAACCAGGCCGAGACGTCAGAGACTGCGACCCAGGCCGTGCCTGGCGTGAAGTATCCCGGCTTCGACTTCAAGACCGGGCTCGAGCACCTGCGCATGTTCGGGGTGCGCTGGTACGTCGCCTACACCGACCACACCAAGAAGGCTGCCAACCAGGCGGGCCTCAAGGTCGCCGCGACCAGCGGCCACTTCACCATCTACGAGGTCGGCGACGGGAACCTCGTCGAGGTGCCTTCGTACCGGCCCGTGCTGTTCAACGACCCCAACTGGCGCGACAACGCGCTGACCTGGTACCGCAACACCCGGTGGCTCGACACGCCGCTGGCGTTCGCCTCCAAGAGCGACCCGGCCGCGCGGGCCGCCTTCGTCGATCCGGGCAAGCTGCCGGTCAAGTCTTTGCCACGCCAGCCGCTGGAGCGGCCCGGCGAGATCGCGTCGACCATGAAGGACGGGACCATCGACTTCACGACCGACCGGATCGGCGAGCCGCACGTCGTCAAGGTCTCCTACTTCCCCAACTGGCACGTTCAGGGCGCCAAGGGTCCGTGGCTGCTCTCCCCTGGGCTGATGGTCGTCGTGCCCACCCAGGCGCACGTCCGGCTGACCTATGACGACACCCCCGTGGAAACCGGCGGCAATGCCCTGAGCGTCCTGGGCCTGGCCGTCCTCGCATTGCCTGGCGCGTCTGCCGCCCTCAGGCGTTTCCGCCAGGCGAGGTAGCGCGGTTATGTACGACCGTTCCGTCTTTGATATCGTCTTCCACCGGCCGAAGGCCCACGTGGGCTCCACTCCCCCCAGCCGTGCGGAGCCCCCGAGAGCGAAAGGTTGCTCGCAGCCGTGATCAAACTCGACCACGTCACCAAGGTCTACGGCAATGAAGTCATCGCCCTCGACGACGTCTCCGTCGACATCGGGAAAGGCGACTTCGTCTTCGTCGTCGGACAGTCCGGTTCCGGGAAGTCGACGTTCATCCGCCTGCTCATCAAGGAGGAACGACCCAGCGCCGGACGCATATGGGTGGCGGGCAAGGAGCTGAACCGGCTCGCCTCCTGGAAGGTGCCGGCTTTGCGGCGCGCGATGGGCTGCGTCTTCCAGGACTTCAAGCTCCTGTCGAACAAGACGGTTCGCGAGAACGTCGCCTTCGCGCTCGAGGTCATCGGCGCGCGCCGCCACTCGATCGACCGGACCGTTCCCGAGGTCCTCAAGCTGGTGGGCCTGCACGACAAGGCCGACCGCTTCCCGCACGAGCTCTCCGGTGGTGAGCAACAGCGCGTCTCGATCGCGCGCGCGTTCGTCAACCGCCCCCTGGTGATGCTCTGCGACGAGCCCACCGGGAACCTGGACCCCACCACCTCCCAGGACATCATGAAGCTGCTGGAGCGCATCAACCGCACGGGCACGACCGTCGTCATGGCCACCCACGACGAGCGGATCGTCGACACGATGCGCCGGCGCGTGATCGAGCTGGAGCACGGCAAGGTCATCCGCGACCAGGAGCAGGGGGTGTACGACCTTGGCTAGGATCCGCTATATCGTCGCCGAGGCGTACCGAGGCTTCCGCCGCAACCTGCTGCTGGCCGGCTCCATGGTCATCATCGTGGCCATCAGCCTCACCCTGTTCGGCATCGCCCTGCTGGCCGGGAAGCAGGTGAACCTGTGGGGCGGCTACTGGTCCGACAAGATCGAGGTGTCGGTCTTCCTGGCCAAGAAGATCACCCCGCAGCAGCGTGAGGCCATCGGTAGCCAGATCCGCGGCCTCCCGGTGGTCGACACGGTCTTCTACGAGTCGCGGCAGCAGGCGTACCAGCGCTTCAAGGACCAGTTCCGCGACTCCCCGGACATGGTCCGCAACGTCACCGCGAGCGTGCTGCCGGAGAGCTACCGGGTCAAGCTGCGCGACCCCAACCAGTTCGACCAGGTCCATGACCTGTTCTGCTCCGGCAAGACCGACTCGCGCGGCAAGGAGATCTGCAACGCCGGCATCGATTCCGTTGTCGACCAGCGCAAGCTCGTCGAGCGGCTGTTCGCCATCCTGAACATGCTGAAGAACTCCTTCCTCGTGCTGTCTCTCGTGCTCGGGATGGCCGCCGTGGTGCTGATCGCCGTGACCGTCCGCGTCGCCGCCTTCGCCCGGCGGAAGGAGACGCAGATCATGAAGCTGGTCGGCGCCAGCAACACCTACATCCGCCTGCCGTTCCTGGCGGAGGGTGTGGTCGCCGGGCTGCTCGGGACCATGGTCGCGTTCGGCCTGCTCGGCGGTGGTATGTACTATCTCGGGCGGGTCCGCCACCAGGTCTCGTTCCTCCAGCTCCTGCCGATCGCCGGCATGCACGAGCTCTACGAGTCGTTCGTCGTCCTGCTGTTCCTCGGCGTGGCCGTCTCGGCGCTCGCGAGCATTCTTGCCCTGCGCAAGTACGTGCGCGTGTAGCGTGTAGCCATGCCCAGACGCCAGCCACCTGGCACGGTGGCCAGCAACCGTCGTGCCAGGCACGAGTACGAGATCCTCGACACCTTCGAGGCCGGCATCGCGCTGCGCGGCAGCGAAGTGAAGACCCTGCGAGAAGGTCGCGCCTCGCTGCAGGACGCCTATGCCGCCGTCGAGGACGGCGAGGTCGTCCTGCACATGCAGATCCCGGCGTACTCCCACACCGGCTACGACGGGCACGAGCCCACCCGCCCGCGCAAGCTCCTGCTCCATCGCAAGGAGATCGACCAGCTCGCCAGGCGCGTGGCCGAGCGGGGGCTGACCCTGGTGCCGCTGCGCCTGTACTTCAAGCAGCAGCTGGTCAAGGTCGAGCTGGCGGTGGCGCGGGGCAAGCGCGCCTATGACAAACGCCAGGCGATCGCGCAGCGCGACGCCGCTCGCGAGATGGACCGCGTCCGCAAGGCGAGGGTCCGTGCCGGCTGACCCCATTGATGGCGACCGATCGGTAGAATGGGTGCTGCCTGGCGGTCGCCAGGTGTTGGACAGCAGCGACACAACTACACATGGGGGTGCCTGGGTTCGACCGTGTCGGATCGACTCAGGGGAAGCGAGCCGGAGTTCGCGGGGCTCCGTATCAAACCGCGAACGCTATAAGCGCCAAGAACAACTACGCGCTCGCTGCCTAACTTCGCTTAGGTAGCCGTCCTCCGCTCCTTGCCTGTGGGAGCGGGTAGGGCGTCGACAGCAGGCTCGACCCGGACGGGGGGCCCGTTCTCGTTCGGGAACATTTCAAGCGGGCTGGGACCTGGATGCGGCGCCGCCGGACAACCCAGGTCCGAGATTCATCCGGTGGCTGCGCTCGGAGAAGCCCTGGGACGACGTCATGGGACGGGGGTTCGAGTCCCCCCACCTCCACTCTTGCCGACCAACTGTCGACAACAGCTCGCCAACAGATCATCCGTTGGTGAGCTGTTGACTTGCTGGACGGAAGTGGGGTTCCGGCTGGCTCTGGCCACGCGATCAT